>RCNC010000881.1_pt1 | contig 19849 bp, 14 predicted proteins | sample 2041301 | NCBI WGS metagenome assembly RCNC01 (sample SAMN09708231, study PRJNA481090) | Marine sediment metagenome, whole genome shotgun sequencing project. | biome: marine sediment; feature: ocean; material: sediment; isolation source: Sewage treatment plant 13A marine sediment (STP13A) ...
AAATCTCAATTTCGGCTTACATTTTTGAGGAGCATTTAACGTATGGATTCTGCATTAATACCCAAGGGAGTTAAACGCTGTCCATTGCCGCAGTTTGGGGCTGCGCTAATGATCGTAGGTGCAGTGCTACTGTGGGGCGTGTTTGCCATGCTGCTGGTCTGGTTCAAGGGACTCAATCAGACCAACATGAACAATTCATATGGTTTCGCGCTGTGGATTTGGGCAGACCTGGGGATTATCGCCCTGGGTGGTGGCGCATTTTTCACCGGTTTCCTGAAATATATCGTGGGTAAGGATGAACTCAAGAACATCATCAATTTCGCGGTCCTGATCGGTTTTATCTGCTACAGCTCCGCCCTTCTCATTCTGGCCATCGACATCGGGCAACCGCTGCGGGGCTGGTTCATCTTCTGGCATGCCAATGTACACTCCATGCTGACCGAAGTGGCTTTTTGTCTCACCTGTTACTTCGGCGTGCTCTGCATCGAGTATATCCCGCTGATCCTGGAAAACCGACAGGTCGATAAAGTCCCGTTTTTTCACAACCTCAGCCACAACATGCACGAAATCATGGCAATATTTGCCGCAACCGGCGCATTCCTGTCCTTTTTTCATCAGGGCTCGCTTGGCGGTGTTGCCGGCGTCATGTTCGGGCGGCCGTTCGGGTTCAGGGAGCACATTCTCATCTGGCCCTATTCATTTTTTCTCTTCACTTGGTCGGCGGCGGCATGCGGACCGTGCTTTACCATTTTTGTCACCAAGCTGACTGAAAAAATTGCCGGGAAAAAACTGGTCAAGGACAATGTGATCGAGCTTCTGGCCAAGATTTCAGGCTGGATGCTGTTCACCTACATCATCGCCAAGAGCATCGACACCATCTACTGGGCCAACGTTACCGCTCCGTCCATGGGCCACACCCTGATGGATTTCTACAGGAGCAGTCCTGGATCGTTCTACGGTATCTGGATTCTGATAGCCGAACTCGGGGTTTGCGGCCTGTTGCCGGCTATTATCCTCATTACGGACAAGGGCCGGAAAACGCCCGCGCTGCTGTGGACAGCCGTTATCCTGGCATCCATCGGTGTACTGCTTAACAGGTGGGTTATGGTGCTGCAAGTACTGGCGGTTCCCGTGCTTCCCTTTGAAACATGGAATGTGTATTTTCCCAGCTGGCAGGAGATCGCGACAACCATACTGCCCGTGGCCTATGGCGTCATCCTGGTGATGATATCTTACCGGTATTTGCCGATATTTCCCCAGGAAGCCGAGCTCAATCCCATCGAAAAACCTGAACCGACAGTGGTGCAGGAAGCGGAAATTGATGGGGAAGACGTTGAAATAGCACAGGACGCCGAACTCGCTCCGGCGGAAGGATAGGAGAATAACATGTTGCCTTTCAGTTTCGAATGGGTATGGGACACGGTCCATCTGGTTTTTCACGGCGGCCTGTGGTATGCGCTGTCAATAATCGGCATGGGTATGACCTATTGCATTATCAAAGCAGCTGTCGACACCTACCAGGGAAAGGGCGGGCATCACTGATCCTTGTCCAACAAATTTTCACGCTTGACTGCGCACAACCAAACATGAAACATGATTGAATGTTTTACGTCACAGCGAGCCTCTAACTCTTTGAATATGAAAATTTGATAAAGCCTGAAAAGCGCCTGTCCTGCAGCTTACCAGCGGGTGGGCGCTTTCTTTTTTGTATCTGTGTCTTAAAATCGCGTCATGTTTATGCAGGGCTTCAGCCCTGCTGAAACTTGATAATTGGATATTCAGATTAAAAGCCGAGGGTTTTAAACTTTGGATAAAATAATCGTCACAGGCGGCAAACGCCTCAAAGGTGAAGTCAAGGTGAGCGGTGCGAAAAACGCCGCATTACCCATTTTGGTATCTTCTTTGCTCGTGGATGGGTGGAACACCTATCACAATGTACCCCATCTCGTGGATATCGAAAGTACCAAGGTTCTTTTGTCCAACCTCGGGGCTGAAATTGAGTCCGACGGCGACACGGTGCGCATCAATGCCCAGGGGGTTCGTAACCATGAAGCCCCCTATGATCTGGTCCGCAAGATGCGGGCGTCGATATTGGTGCTGGGACCCATCCTGGCACGGCTCAAAAAGGCCCGGGTATCCCTTCCCGGAGGGTGCGCTATAGGCGCCAGGCCCATCAATCTCCATTTGAAAGGGCTCGCCAGGCTGGGGGCGGACATCGACTTGAAACACGGGTATGTCGAAGCCGAGGCACCGCAGCTGAAAGGCAATGAGATCTATTTGGACGTTGTCACCGTGACCGGAACGGAAAACCTGATGATGGCTGCCGTTCTTGCCAAAGGAACCACCGTGCTCCGCAATGCTGCCCGTGAACCGGAAGTGAAAGCCCTGGCAGACGTGCTGGTGCAGATGGGAGCCGATATCAGCGGTGCCGGTACGTCTGTCATGGTTATAAAAGGGGTTCCCGAACTCAAACCGGTATCCGTGAGTATATTGCCCGACCGGATTGAGACAGGGACATTGATGGTCGCAGCGGCTTTGACCCGGGGCGATGTGGTTCTCACCGGTTGCGAGCCCGGCCACCTCGAGGCGGTCATTCACAAATTGCGGCTTGCAGGGGCGGAAGTGGTATCTCACGGGTCACGCATTACGGTCCGCGGACCGGACGACATAGCGAGCATTGATATCAAGACCCTGGCATATCCAGGGTTCCCGACGGATATGCAGGCACAGTTCATGGTGCTCATGTCCGTGGCCAAAGGGCTCAGTATCATTTCGGAAACCATCTTTGAAAACCGGTTCATCCATGTGAGCGAGCTGAAGCGCATGGGGGCCGATATCAATATATCTGGGAACACGGCGCTCATCAAGGGCGTCCCCCAACTCAGCGGGGCCCCGGTCATGGCCACCGATCTCAGAGCCAGTGCCTCCCTGGTGCTGGCGGGACTAACGGCCAAGGGAACAACCGAAGTTCACAGGGTTTACCATCTGGACCGTGGCTATGAATCTCTCGAAAAAAAGCTTGCCCATCTGGGTGCGGACATCCATCGCGAAAAGGAGTGACCAGGGACCGTATCATCGCCCTTTGGTCTGTCTTGTTGCCGTATTTTTACCCGGTGTGGTGGCAGGGGCTGTCTTTCCGGGCCATCTTTTCAGTACGGGCGCGCTCCTTTTGGCAAGTGCCGTCCTCATTGCCGTATCCCTAAAGCAAGGCAGATCTGTTGCTTTTCTTCCGCTGGTGTTTTTTTTAATTCTCGGATACCTGTCCATACAACCCTGGGCGTGGCCCCGGTTCCCTGACAATCACATCACCCAATATGCTGACCAATCGGTCTACACCTTGACCGGCACCGTCGCCGACAACCCCCGGACGGACAGGAGAAGAACCCGGTTCATCCTTCGGGCACAAACGATCAAGAGCAACGAATCCGTCAGTCCCGTGGTCGGGAGAATTCGGATATCCTGCTACAAAAGCCCCGGACCACTTTCCAAGGGTGATGTCGTTACCTTGAGCACCACCATACGGCCCATTCGCAATTTTAACAATCCGGGCGGGTTTGATTACGAGCAATACATGGCGTATAAAAAGATCTGGGTATCCGGATATGCCCGTGCTGCAGGAATTCAAGTTGTTGGGAATACAGCGGTTCGCCGAAAAGCCACTCATCTGCAGCAATTGCGCAGCTATATCTCCGGTATGATTGATGGGATGCCCTTTGCAGACCTTGACAGGTCCATGCCGGTCAGACCCGTCATGAAAGCGCTCCTCATCGGCGACAAGGACGGGTTGACTCCCCCTTTACGGGATCTATTCAGTCGGTCGGGCACCAGCCATCTGCTGGCCATTTCCGGCCTTCATGTGGGCATCGTGGCCGGTGTATCCTTTTTTATCTTCAAATGGCTGTTCTCTTTTGTTCCGCTACTGCTGTGGGCGGGAAAAGTTAAACCCGCTGCTGCCATTCTGTCTATATTTCCGGTGGCGGGATACGGGCTCGTGGCCGGCATGTCTCCATCAACCCAGCGGGCGGTCATCATGGTGGCAATCTTCCTGATGACCTATCTTGCAGGAAGGGACCATGACCTGATCAACACCCTGGCCGTGGCTGCCTTGGTCATCGTCGCGGTCCACCCGCCAGCCCTGTTTTCAATCTCCTTCCAGCTCTCTTTTACAGCGGTATTTTTCATTGTTTACGGGTTTGCAAAGCTGATGTCGCCCAGAGGCAAGCGCGGAAACCTGTGGAATAATTTGTTGACCAGAATCGGGACGCTGCTGATGGTTTCGGTGTTCGCGACTCTCGGTACCCTGCCCATTGTCATGCACACCTTCAACCAGGTTTCCCTGGTGGGGGTGATTGTCAACGTCATCGCCGTGCCCCTGGTGGGTTTTATTGTCGTGCCAGTGGGTCTTATATCGGTTCTGGCGGCATTTTTCTTTCCTGCTGCAGGTATGGTGGGGTTTACGGCTTGTGCCCACGCTATGGCGATTGCCATGCAGATCATCGGTTTTTTTTCCGGGTTGCCGTTGGCGGCCGTAAAGACAGTGACGCCTGGGCTGTTGGAAATCGCGTGCTATTATGTCATTCTGTGGGGGCTTTTCACCCTGGCACCTTTCGACAGGGGCGCTCCCAAGAAAGCTCACGCCCGTAAATGGGTGCAAGCTGTAGTGCTGACAGCCGTCGTTATGTTGGCTGCCGATGGTCTGTACTGGGTGCATGCACGGTTTTTGTCAAAGGATCTGCGGGTGACCGTTCTTGACGTGGGCCAGGGGAGTGCCGCTCTTCTGGAAATGCCGGGGGGGTACAATGTGCTGGTGGACGGTGGCGGCTTTTCGGACAACAGTGCCTTTGACGTGGGGGCCAGGATCGTGGCGCCCTATTTGTGGAGTCGTAAAATCAAGACCATCGACAGCATTGTATTGTCGCACCCCAACAGTGATCATCTGAATGGGTTGACCTATATCGTTGAACATTTTAATGTGAAGAACGCATGGACCAACGGCGAAACATCCCGGAGCCAGGGGTATCGAATATTTACAGAGACACTTGAACGAAAAAAAGTGTCTCGCCCCCAATATGAAGTCCTTGAGCGAAAACATTCCATCAACGGGGTTGACCTGGAATTCCTTTATCCTGAAAAGGATTTCCTTGAGCGCCGGGATGCGGAACCATGGCGCAACGCCAACAACAACTCCCTGGTCTTGAAGGTGAGCTACGGTGAACATGCCATTCTTTTTCCAGGGGACCTCATGGCGGATGGTGAAACAGCGATGGGGAGGCTTGTACCGGATGCACTGGTAAGTTCTGTCCTTATAGCCCCTCACCACGGAAGCAAATCATCCAGTACCGCCGAATTTGTGAAGCAGGTGAACCCTGGGATCGTGGTCATTTCAGCCGGATGGAGAAATCGTTTTAAATTTCCCCACGCCCAGGTTCTGGCAAGATACGCCCGACAAGGAAGCAGGGTTTACAGAACCGATTTTGACGGCGCCGTCCGACTGATAAGTAATGGGGAGACCCTGCGGGTGCGGCCGACCCTGTCGCGGAACACGGGGGAATAAAGGGCAGAGGGCCAGAGGACAGAACAGAACCACAGAGCCACAGAGGGCAGAGACAAGAAGGTAAGAGGGTGAGAAGGTAAGCGGCAGATGGGTGTCAGTAGTCGGTTGTCGGTAGTCGGGATACAGAGGACTTAGAGCAAATGTTAACAATTAACCGTTAATTATTAATTATTACAAAAAGTTATAGTATTCTTTAATGGTTAATTATCATCTACAATAGGAAGATCGTCCATGAACAATATTTCAGAGACAGTTCGCCAGATTGATGCGATTTTCCATCCCCGGTCGGTTGCCATTGTAGGGGTACCCAGAGGGCTGAAAATTGGCAGGCTCTTTTTAATGGCACTTCAGGACCAGGAATTTCCCGGCCGGATCTACCCGGTCAACCCGCACATCAAGGAGATTGACGGACTTGAGGCGTATCCGGACATTGCGTCCATCCCGGGCCAAGTGGACCTTGCCATCATTTTGGTGCCAAGCCGCCACACGCTCCCCGTCATCGAGGACTGTGTTCAAAAAGGGGTGAAAGGCGCCGTGCTTTTCACCTCAGGTTACGGTGAAATTGGGGAAGAAGGGCTCCGACTGCAACAGGAGATTGTCCGGGTTGCCCGTTCCGGCGGGATGCGCTTGATCGGGCCGAACGGAATGGGGTTGTATGCCCCGGCTTCGGGCCTTTCATTTTTTCCGGAGTTGTCCCGGCAATCGGGAAATGTGGCCCTTATTTCCCACAGCGGATCCCTGGCCAATATACTGGGGCGCATGGCATTCGGAAAAGGGATTTATTTCAGCAAGGCCGTCAGCATCGGGAATGAGTGCGACCTGTCCTGTCCGGACTTCATCAATTATTTTGCCCAAGACACATCTGTTGGCGTTATCGGTGCCTATATCGAGGGGATCAAGGACGGTCCGGCATTTTTTTCAGCTATTCGCGACGCTTCTCTCTCAAAGCCGGTTATCATCTGGAAGATGGGGCTGACCAAGGACGGGTCACGGGCGGCTGCATCCCACACCGGTGCGTTAGCCGGTTCCGCTGAAATCTGGGCAGCCGTGGCCCGTCAGACAGGGGTTTTGAGTGTCCAGGGATTCGAGGCATGGCTTGATGCAATGATGGCATTTTCGCTATTGCCCGACACTGTCGGCAGGCGCATGGCCATCATCTCCGGCCCCGGCGGCCTGGCAGTCTCTGCGGCGGAAGCGTGCAGTGCGGCCGGGCTTTCAATGGCTGTTTTGTCGGCCGATACAAGATCCAGGCTGTCAAAACTGGTGCCGCCGACAGGGACCAGTACTGCAAACCCCATCGATGTGGGGCTGAGTGCGTCTCTGGACATCAATATTTATCTCGAGGCCGCCCGAACAGCTGCCAAGGATCCTGGGGTGGATACGGTTGTGGTCATTGGCATCGGTTTGAGCCAGGAAACCAATGCCCACTATACGGACGGCATGCTGGAGGTGCAAAAAGCATCCCGAAAACCGTTTGTCATGGTGGCTATTCCCGGTTTTGATGAGGATCTGACCAGTCGTTTTTGCAATTCCGGAGTTCCCTTTTTTGATTCTGCGGAAAGGGCCATGCAAACCTATGCCTTGGTGTACGGCTACCAGGATTGGCGCCGCAGATTGGGAGTGTACGAAAAAGTTGTTGCCGATGGTCCGGGTGCCGGTCCATGAAAGAAATCTGGGCTATAGGCGGTGGAAAAGGCGGTATCGGAAAGAGCTTTATCATCAGCTCCATTGGCAACCACCTTGCCAGGCAAGGCAGAAAGGTCATTCTGGTGGATGCTGATCTGGGCGCGGCAAATTTGCACACCTTTCTGGGGATGGGTAAACCCAAGCTGTCGCTTACGGATTTTTTCGAAAACAGGGTGCCTCTTGCATCTCTGTTGGTCAAAACCGATATTGACAATCTGGAACTTTTGGCAGGTGCCATTCATTCAATGGTTCCGGAAAACATCAAACATGTCCAGAAGCTTAAATTTTTCCGGCATATTAAAAAACTGGAGGCGGATTTTGTTCTCATAGACCTGGGGGCAGGCGTTCATTTCAACACCATCGACACCTTTTTGCTGGCCGACAGAAAGATTGTCGTCATCGTGCCCGAAATTACGGCCATTGAAAACATGTACGGGTTTATCAAAGTTGTTTTTTTTCGACACCTGATGAACATCCTGGGCCGTAACGGTTTCAAGGATGAGTTCAGGGATGCCTGGGATCTGCGGCAGGCGAACGGCATTATGAACCTAAAGCAGTTCGTGGAATATTTAAAAAACCAGTCAGCATCCATGGGCCGCCTTATTGAAAGAGAGCTCGCCGGGTACCGGGTGGACATCGTGCTCAATCAGATTAAGCTTAAACGTGAGAAACGCATCGGAAACTCCGTTAAAAGCATATGCCTCAAGTACTTTGGCCTGGATGCACGTTATGTTGGTTCTATCGAGACCGATGATTTTATCACCCGCAGCCTGAACAATCGCCAGCCCTATATCCAGACCTATCCGGAATCCAAGTGTGCCCGGGAGGTGGCGGCCATAGCCCACAATCTCATGCAGGGCGAACAGGCGAAAATATGAGGCCGACAGGGTCAGGTGAAATGCAGGGAGACCGCTACAGAAAATGTTGCGAAATTCTCGAGGTGCCTTTGGATGCGGCCATGGGGGAGATAAAGCGGTCCTACCTTTACCTGAAAGAGCTTTACTCAGTGGACTCGATTGCATCCATGGCGCTCGAGGATGAATTTTCAGACTCCGACAAAAAGAAAATTCTGGCAGAGATCGAGCAAGCCTTTCAGACATTGATGGCACTGGTGAGGCAGGAGCGGGATCTGTCTGACAGTGGGGGCAACGAACCCTGCGATGATGAAGCTGTGGCTGAAATTGTTTCTGAAGTTGAATTGTTCGACGGACCGGCCCTAAAGCGGGTCAGGGAGAAGATGGGCGTGTCCCTGGACGACATTGCCATGGCCACCAGAATTCAGCTTCAGTATCTGGTTGGTCTGGAAGATGAGAATTTTGAGGTACTTCCGCCGGAGGTATACACGCGTGGTTTTGTGACCAGCTACGCCGAGTTTCTTTCCCTGGACGTGCAAAAGGTTGCGGCCGATTACATGGTGCGCTACAGGGAGTGGAAGTCTGGCCATCACAAGGGGGCACGAACAATAGCGAGCCTTTTTGCCAGATTTAAGCACAGGTAATGGGACGCTCTCATAATATGAAACCACTAAAAATAAGACGATACGGATCAGGCAAGCATTTCAAACGCATATACCTGGTAGCCCCCAAACATCCTGAAAATTTCTGGTCAATGCAGGGAATGGTCGATATTTTGGGAGCCAAAACCTTAATGCCAAATTCGGCTCTGGCAACCTTGATGGTTTTGACCCCAGATGAGGTAGATATAGAATATTGTCTCTGTGACGAAAATGTTTCTATTATCGACTTCGATATCCAATGCGATCTGGTGGCCATAACCGGGGGCACGCTTCATTCTGGAAGGATACAAGAACTCGGCGACGCGTTCCGAAAAAAAGGCAGGCCAATTGCAAGAGGTGCATAAAGCGCAGAATATCGAATATGATCTGTATGAAAGGATGAAAAGGATTTCGCGATTCGGTATCATTCCTTTTATCGGTCTGATCGTTGGTTTTGATAACGACGATAAAAGTATTTTCAACGACCTTTACCATTTTGTCAAAAATACCAATAGCCCGGTTGCCGGTATTAGTATACTGAACGCTCCAAAGCACACGCCGCTTTACAAAAGGTTGAAAGCGGAAGGACGATTAATGCAAGAGGCTTTTTCAGGGGAATGGCAATTAGGTACGAATATCGTGCCCAAGCAAATGAGCAGAGAAGATCTTTTTGATCTCTACTGGGAGTTGTTTCAAAAGATCTACCGACCCGAGTTGTTCGAAATCAGACTTGAACAATGGTTAAAAAATGTTGAATACTCCACAAACGCCTACACGAATAAAAAGGGAGACTTGCGGACACTGTTATATGGTTTAAGAATGGTAGAACATTTTCTCCTAAAAGAGGAACCAGAGGTCCGGTCTCTATTTTTCAGGGCCATGATAAAAACCTGGAAAATTAATCCAAAATTTATGAAGCGATATTTTACCTTGATTACCCAGTTCAGTCATTTTTATCATTTTGTGAACAAGAAAAGAAAATAAATTCCCAGGACAATTGCTATGCCGCCCAAAAAGGAAAGCATGAATCAAGCTCATTTAAAGCGCAAGCTCACCGCTATTTTCAGTGCCGATGTGGAAGGCTACAGCCGCCTCATGGGGGCCGACGAAGAAGCCACTGTCCGTACATTGACGAGCTACCGTGAGATTCTTGAGACGCTTATCCAGAAACATAACGGCAGTGTCGTGGATTCTCCCGGCGACAATTTACTGGCGGAATTCATCAGTGTCGTGAATGCGGTACAATGCGCGGTGGAGGTCCAAAAAGAAATTGACTCCTGCAATGAAGAACTAATTGAAAGCCGCAGAATGCGGTTTCGCATCGGCATCAACATCGGAGATGTAATTCAGGAAAAGGAACGGATTTACGGTGATGGTGTCAACATAGCTGCCCGGCTGGAGGGGTTGGCTGAACCGGGTGGCATCTGCCTTTCTAAGGCCGTTTTTGATCATGTCGAAAACAAACTGCCTTTACAATACGAGCACATGGGTGATCGAACCGTAAAAAACATTGCTAAACCGGTGGGTGCCTATCGAATTCGGATGGATACGAGAACTACGGATTTAAAAACACACACAGATAAAAAAGGGGGTCGCGTCCATCGCAGGCCAGTTGTGTTGGGGGCAATTGCCGTGGTTGTCATTGCCGCTGCCGTGGTGATTTGGCAGCTCTATGACCGACGGCCGGAGGCGGTTCCCGTGGCTGTTGAACAAAAGGTAGTGACTCTACCGGGCAAGCCTTTCATCGCCGTATTGCCTTTCGATAATATGAGCGATGACCCTGAACAGGAATATTTTAGCGATGGAATGACCGCGGAAATTATCACCAGGCTGTCCACGAATCCGGGGCTTTCTGTAATCGCTCGCAATTCGACGTTTATTTACAAAGGAAAGCCGGTAAAAGTACAAGAGGTTGGTCAGGAATTGGGAGTGCGATATATTGTAGAGGGCAGTGTGCGCAGAGCGGACAACATGGTCCGAATTACCGCTCAGCTGATCGATGCCACAACTGGAGGTCATTTGTGGGCAAAAACATATGACCGTGAATTTAAAGATATTTTTGACTTACAAGACGATATCGCGCATCAGATTGTTGCGGCCCTGAATATAAAGTCCCGTGAAGCGGAACAAGTGCGTGTTCGGCGCATCCCCACTGAAACCCTTACAGCGTATGACTCCATGTTGCGAGGATTGAGCCATTTTTCTCGACTAACAAAAGAGGAGAATGCCAAGGCGAAGGTGATGTTTGAAGGGGCCATCGAGTTGGACCCGGAATATGCCAGCGCTTATGTACTTCTGGGTTATACTCACTTCATGGATTTTGTGTTTGGATCGAACAGAGATTCTCAAATCCTTGAACAAGCTTCTGAATTAGCACGAAAGGCTATATCTCTGGATGATTCCTCATCTCTGGCCCATGCTTTATTGGCCGAGGTTTATGTAATAAAAGGGAATTTTAAGAAAGCCATCTCTCATGCAGATAAGGCGATATCCTTGAATCCCAATAATTCCTCCGCTTATTACAGCATGGGTAAAACGCTTAATTCTGTCGGAAGATCAGAGGAAGCCGTTGGGGCTATCAAAAAGGCAATCTACCTTGATCCTCACTATGCTGTTTACTACATTACTGGTTTAGCCAACGCCTATCGAAATTTAGGTCAGTATGAGGAAGCGATTGCATCCTTGAAGGAATCCCTCGCCTTGAACCCAGATTGGATTCCGGCTTATTTTGAACTGGCAATGAATTACTGGCTGGCGTGGAGCATAACACAGAGCCAGGACCCTTTAATGCTGGATCGAGCTAAGGAAATAGCGGAAAAACTCGCGGCTAAGGAGGAATCTTCAGGGTATGGCTATTTTGCATTGAGTATCGTTAACTTATCTACAAAACAGCATGAAAAAGCCTTTGCTGATGCAGAGAAACTGGTCGCTCTTACTCCGGGAAGTGCTGACGGCTATGCTTTGATGGCAGCCAATTTCATCTCCGTGGGCAAAGCCGAGGAAGCCATCCAGGTGATGGAAAAGGCAATGCAGTTCAGCCCGGATGCCCCAGCCTGGTATTTGAACACCCTGGCCACCGCCTATAACTTGTCCGGCCGTCAGGTTGAAGCTGTGGCAACCCACAGAAGGGTTTTTGACCATAGCCCCTCCCATGCAGACGCCTTTAATGCCCATCTGGAGCTTTTATTACTGTATGCCGGGTCAGGCCAGGAAGAGGCAGCCCGAGCCGAAGCGCAGGAACTTCTCAAACTTGTACCTAATTTTTCTGTTGAGATCTGGGGGCAGAGAAACCCGGATATCAATCAGGACCAAATAGAACAAGGCATGGCAGCTTTACGGAGTGCGGGATTAAACTGAGGCCGGGCAGGACACCATAAAAATGGTTCATGGGGAATAAGCCGGTAAGGGCAGCAAACGGCAATTTTTAGGCAACATCCGGTGGTTCGGGCAGTGAAGGACTGCCCTTTTCGGGTTGACATGCCTTTTCTTCCAAATCGTTTTTCAGATAATTGTAAAGACTGCCGGTGTAGGCGCACTGGATAACCTCCCTGATTTTCTCAAGCAGGTACTCCCGTGTTGCGACCTCTCCGTCCAGCCTCAGTCTGAAGGCAATCAGGCGTTGCAGGTTGCCGTCGGTTTTGTCCTTTTCAGGAACCATACGCATGACACGTTGTAGGATGTCCAGAAAAGGCCCTTCCTGTTCTTCGATATGGATTATGTCGCCGGGCATGGTGATCCTTTCATTAGAAACAGTCAGTCACATTTAAAAATAGTATTTTTGTCCCAAAAAGCGGGATATGAAACACCATGCGTTCTGATTCATGTTTCTAATGTGTATCATAAGGATGTTCCGGGTAGAAATCAACAGAAGGGCTTTAAAAAGGACGGGCGCAGCCTGTTTATGGCAGGCTGCGCCCGGTTATTATTTAATGGACAGTGATCTGCCTGGGCTTGTTCTCCTCCGGTTTGGGGATCCCCAACTTCAGGATACCGTCTTTGTAATCGGCGGTAATTTTTTCGGGATCCACATTGTCGGGAAGGTTGAAGCGCCGTTCAAAACTGCCGAGCGTGCGTTCGCGTCGATAATAGCTCTCTTCCTTGACTTCATTGTCAGATGACCGTTCACCCTTGAGGGTCAGGACCCTGCCCTCCACATCAACGACGATGTTGTCTTTTTCAACGCCCGGGAGCTCTGCTTTTAGTACGATGGCATCCTCATCTTCGTAGATGTCCACCCTGGGGTTCCAGTTCGAATCCTTAGACATTTGCATGCCACGTGACGGATAGAAAAAGTCATTAACAATTCTGTCTGCCCGGTTGTTGAAACTAAGCATGTCTCGCATGGGGTTCCATTTTACAAGTTGCATTTAAGTACCTCCTTTGGGTTGTCATTTTTTCTTGCCATCAAGTTAATTACCATTGGGAGCATGTCAATATTAAATTCATTACTTTTTGATCAATATTAATATAGTAATAAAAATAGGATGAGGTTTGGATGTAAAATATCGGATTTATTGATAACTTCTTGTTCGGGTCGGTGAAATCTTGACATGTCCTGAAAACCAAGATACCCATAAACTTCCATATTTTTAAGGTAAGGAGCCTACAAAATGACAGAATTTCAATATCAGGAAATATTCCCGCTGGAAAAGGACGCAACCGAGTACAGGTTGCTCAGTGATGACTTTATCAGTACGACATCGTTTGACGGGCACGACATCCTAAAAATAGACTCGCAGGCCTTAACGCTGCTGGCGGAAGAGGCCTTCCGCGATGTTTCCCATCTGCTGCGACCTGCCCACCTCGAGAAAGTTGCTGGCATATTAAAAGACCCCGATGCATCTGAAAACGATCGCCTTGTGGCGCTGGAGATGTTGAAAAACGCCGTTATTGCTGCGGAAGGTGAGTTTCCCATGTGCCAGGATACGGGCACGGCCATCATCATCGGTAAAAAGGGTCAGCAGGTCTGGACCGGCCACGAAGATGAACCTGCACTGTCGAAGGGGATTTACCGGGCCTACCTGCACAACAACCTGCGATACTCCCAAAATGCCCCTTTGAGCATGTACGAGGAAAAAAACACCGGCAGCAACCTGCCCGCGCAGATTGAGCTGTACGCCACCAAAGGCGATGCCTATCATTTTCTGTTCATTGCCAAGGGGGGGGGGTCGGCCAACAAATCCTATTTATTCCAGGAAACCAAAGCACTGCTGAATCCCGAAGCCTTGATCAACTTCATGCGGGAAAAAATGAAGATGCTGGGGACCGCGGCCTGCCCGCCGTACCACCTTGCATTTGTTATCGGAGGCACTTCGGCGGAGTTCAATCTCAAAACCGTGAAACTGGCATCCGCAGGTTATCTTGACGGCCTACCTGTAAAGGGCAGCCCCTTGGGGCACGCCTTCAGGGATGTCGAACTTGAGGCGGAGATCCTGGAAATATCGCAGGAATTAAACATTGGCGCCCAGTTCGGGGGGAAATATTTTGCGCTGGATGTGCGGGTCATCCGTCTGCCGCGCCACGGGGCATCCTGTCCTGTAGGGGTAGGGGTAAGCTGCAGTGCGGATCGCAATATCAAGGCCAAAATTACCCGGGAGGGAATTTTCCTGGAGAAATTGGAGACCAACCCCGGGCGATTCATACCCGCCATCGAGGTTCCCAACGAAAAAGCAATTCCCATTGACCTGGACCGCTCCATGGACGATATCCGGGCAACCTTGACCCAATATCCGGTTAGGACACCCTTGCTATTGACCGGTAAAATTGTGGTGGCCCGGGATATTGCCCACGCCAAGCTGAAAGAACGCCTTGATCGCGGCGAAGGGTTACCTGATTATATTAAAAATCACATCATTTATTATGCGGGGCCGGCAAAAACCCCCCAAGGCTACCCGTCTGGATCCTTCGGACCCACCACGGCCGCGCGTATGGACCCTTACGTCCCCATTTTCCAGAAACAGGGCGGCTCGCTGGTGATGCTGGCCAAGGGCAATCGGTCACGCGTAGTCACGGATGCGTGCAAGCAGTTCGGCGGGTTTTATCTGGGATCTATCGGCGGCCCGGCGGCAAGGCTGGGAAAAGAATGCATCACTAAGGTTGAGGTGCTGGAATATGCCGAATTGGGTATGGAGGCCATTTTCGGCATCACGGTCAAAGATTTCCCCGCTTTTATCCTTGTGGATGACAAGGGCAACGATTTTTTTGAGGCCCTGCTCAAATAAATTTTGTAAAACAAAATTATAGGTAACGTCGCCTCACCGCTATAATAACTTTACAAATAGAAAAGGCTCATATAAATTATATTATTTTCAGTTGTGCTTAAGGCACTCATTGCCGCTTGCATATAAATTTCTAATTTTTCTATACGCATTAGAAACAGTTACCCGTACGGATTGTTTTTAGATACAATGTGTTAGGGTAGGTATTTCTGCCCAGATGGGAGACTGGCTGTTTCTAATGGATGAGAGGAGTGTAATTCATGCCAAAAAAAATGAAAACCATCGATGGGAACACCGCAGCGGCGCATGTAGCCTATGCCATGAGTGATGCCGCAACCATCTATCCCATAACACCGTCTTCGCCCATGGGTGAGCTGTGTGATGAGTGGGCGGCCAACGGTCTGAAGAATATTTTCGACCAGACCATGAGTGTGCGGCAGCTTCAATCCGAGGCCGGCGCAGCTGCAGCCGTTCACGGTTCTCTGGCGGCCGGGGCTTTGACAACGACGTTTACCGCCTCCCAGGGGCTCCTCCTGATGATTCCCAATATGTACAAGATTGCCGGCGAAATTCTGCCCGGCGTGTTTCATGTGACCGCGCGCTCTGTGGCCGGGCATGCGTTGTCTATCTTCGGTGATCACCAGGATGTGATGGCCGTCAGGCAGACAGGATTTGCCATGCTGGCATCAGCTTCGGTCCAGGAGGTCATCGATCTGGGGTTGGTATCCCACTTGTGCGCCATCGAGGCCAGTCTACCCTTTGTTCATTTTTTCGACGGTTTTCGCACTTCTCATGAAATACAGAAGGTGGAGATGATCGACTATGACGACATGCGCAGCCTGGTCAACATGGATGCTGTGGCTGCCTTCAGGGCCCGGGGCGCAAACCCCGAGAATCCCGAGCTCAGGGGCACAGCTCAGAATCCGGATGTTTACTTTCAGGGGATCGAGGCCGTCAACCCCTTTTATATTAAAGTGCCCGGCATCGTAGAGAACTACATGCTACAGGTCGGAAAACTGACCGGCAGAAGCTACACTCTTTTCGATTACGTGGGGGACCCCGAGGCTGAACGTGTCATTATCTCCATGGGATCTTCCTGTGAAACCATCGAAGAGGTGGTGAACTACATGGTAGAGCAGGGGGAGAAAATCGGTCTGGTTAAGGTGCGCCTGTACCGCCCCTTTTCGGCGGAGCATCTGCTGGCCGCCATTCCGAAGACGGCCAATCGCCTGGCCGTTCTGGACCGCACCAAAGAAAAGGGTGCCCTGGGCGATCCTCTGTACATGGACGTGTGTACGGCCTTTGTCGAACGCGGCGGTGAAATCCCTTTGATTGTCAATGGGCGTTACGGTTTGAGTTCAAAGGAATTCAACCCTGGCATGGTCAAGGCTGTTTTTGACAATCTGAAAGCGGAAAACCCTAGAAATCATTTCACCGTGGGCATTATCGATGACGTGACCAACACCTCCCTGGATGTGGAAGAAGGCTTTGATGTGGCGCCCGAGGGCACGGTCCAGTGTAAGTTCTGGGGGCTTGGCGCCGACGGGACGGTGGGTGCCAATAAAAGCGCCATCAAAATCATCGGGGACAACACCGACATGTTTGCCCAGGCCTATTTTGCCTATGATTCCAAAAAATCCGGTGGTGTGACCATGTCCCACCTCCGTTTCGGTAAGACACCGATTCAATCCACCTACCTCATCGATGCAGCGGATTATATCGCCTGCCACAAGTCAAGCTATGTGGATATTTATGATGTTCTGGAAGGAATCAAGGTAGGCGGTACCTTTGTGATGAACTCCAACTGGACAGTGGAAGATATGGAGACAAAGCTGCCGGCGGATATGCGCCGGACAATAGCTGCCAAAAAACTAAAATTCTACAACATCGACGCTGTTAAAATCGCCGTTGACATCGGCCTGGGTGAACGCATCAACATGATCATGCAGACCGCCTTTTTCAAGCTGGCCAATGTCATTCCGGTGGACGATGCTATTGCCTATCTGAAGGATCAGATTAAAAAAATGTTCGGCAGAAAAGGCGACAAGATCGTTAACATGAATTATGCCGCTGTGGACAACACCCTGGAGAATCTGGAAGAGATCGACTACCCGGATGCATGGGCCGATGCGGTCGGCGAAACAGGAGCATCAGTTGACGAGCCGGATTTCGTTAAAAATGTCATGCGGCCGATGCTGGCGCAACAGGGTGACAAACTCCCGGTGAGCGCTTTCAGGCCCGATGGTATTTTTCCGGTGGCAACAACTCAATATGAAAAACGCGGTGTGGCCATCAATGTCCCGGAATGGGTTCTGGAGAACTGCATCCAGTGTAATCAGTGCGCCATGGTCTGTCCCCACGCCGCCATCCGGCCGGTTATATTGACGGAAGAGGAACTGGCCGGGGCGCCCGAGGCGTTCACGACCAAGAAGGCGGTGGGCAAGGACCTCAAAGGATATCATTTCCGAATTCAGGTCAACACATTGGATTGCATGGGGTGCGGCAACTGTGCGGATATTTGCCCGGCCAAAAAGCCGGCCCTGGTCATGCAGCCGCTGGAAACGCAAAAAGGCGTTCAGATTGCCAACCATCAACATGCGGTCAAGCTGCCGGTCAGAGACGATTTGGTAAACAGAAATTCCGTCAAAGGCAGCCAGCTCCAACAGCCGCTCCTGGAGTTCTCGGGTGCCTGTGCGGGGTGCGGTGAAACCCCTTATGCCAAACTGGTGACCCAGCTTTACGGAGAGAGAATGATCATTGGCAACGCCACCGGGTGCAGTTCCATCTGGGGTGGGTCGGCCCCGGCGATCCCCTATTGTGTCAACAAGGATGGGTTCGGTCCGACCTGGGGAAACTCCCTTTTTGAAGATCCCGCCGAATTTACCTACGGCATGTTCCTGGGAAACTTGCACCAGCGTCTCAAATTGGCCGATCTGGCCCAGGAGGTCCTGTCCTATGACATCCCACAGGATGTGAAAGATGCACTCCAGGGTTGGTTGGACAACATGAAGGATGCCGTCGGGTCAAAAACTTATGGCGACAAGCTCAAAGCGCTTCTGCCCGCCCATACGGACATCCCCCTGCTGAAGCAGATAGGGGATAGGGCCAGCCTGTTTACGAAAAAATCCTATTGGATATTTGTGGGCGACGGCTCGGCTTACGACATATCCTTTGGCGGCATTGACCACGTCCTGGCCTCAGGGGAGGACATCAATGTCATTGTTTACGATACCGAGGTTTATTCCAATACCGGCGGGCAGTCTTCAAAGGCGACACCCACCGGATCGGTGGCCAAATTTGCCGCTTCAGGCAAGAAAACCGGAAAGAAGGACATGGGCGCCATGTTCATGTCCTACGGGTATGTTTACGTCGCCAACGTGTCCATGGGTGCCAATAAGCAGCAGCTCATGAAGGCCCTGACAGAAGCCGAGACATATGACGGGCCATCCCTGGTCATGTGCTACGCGCCCTGCATCAACCATGGCATCATGAAGGGCATGGGCAAGGCCCAGGAGGAGATGAAGCTGGCGGTGCAAAGTGGCTACTGGCCGCTTTACCGTTTTAATCCGGAACTGGAAGCAGAGGGTAAAAACCCGTTCATCCTGGATTCCAAGGATCCGGATGGCACGCTGCAGGAATTTCTGGCCGGGGAAGTGCGCTACGCCTCCCTTAAAAAGACCTTTCCGGAAGAATCCGCTCGGCTTTCCCAACTGCTCGAGGAGGAATACTCGAAACGCTTTGCCGCCATGAAGCGCAGAGCGGCCGCTGGTGGGGTGGCGGTGGCGCCGGAGAAAGAGGTGTCATAAAGTCTCACAATTTTATGGCACTATTTTCAACAGACAACATAAACCCCTCAGGTCAGACCTGAGGGGTTTATTGCCTTGGAAAAGGGAAAAATGGAAACGGACTACCCGATACCCCCTGCCTCCAGAATGCAGAATACCTGTATACGGTGCGGTACCTGCTGCGCAAAAGGGGGGCCGGCCTTCCATGTGGAGGACCGTGCCCTGATCGATGACGGGTTCATTCATACCCGCCACCTCTACACCATTCGTAAAGGGGAAATGGTGCACGACAATGTGCGCAGCCTGGTCATGCCCAGCAGCGAGGAAATGATCAAAATAAAAGGGGTGGAGGGTTCGTGGCAGTGCACGTTCTTTCAGGAAGAAGAAAAAGCCTGCAAGATTTATGCGCACCACCCGATGGAGTGCCGAATTCTCAAGTGCTGGGACCCGTCGGAGCTTGAGGCAGTCTACGCAAAAAACAGGCTTACGCGTCAAGAGCTTCTGGCCGGCATCGCCGGCCTCTGGGACCTGGTGGAGGAGCATGAACGGCAATGCAGCTATGCGAAGTTGAAACAGGGCCTGGATGATCTGGGAGGCAGTTTCGAACGGGCCACCGTAAAGGCTGCGATATCCATGGTCCGCTACGACCAGGAGGTTCGGCGCCTGGTGATCTCCCGCGGGGGGGTGGAACCCGATATGACAGATTTTCTATTCGGCCGGCCCTTAGAAAAAACCATCGAGTTGTTCGGTTACGGCGTCAGAGACAGGGATGGTAAGTTTAGTTTGAAGAGAATTTAGGTAACCGCTAGTAAAAGTCAACATTGAACATCCAACGGCCAAAAATAGCGAACAGAAGATAGATCCCCAGTAGCTTTTAGCAGCTGGCACGATCAAGTCCTGATTAAAAGTTGTCACCTTAACTGTTTTTTTCCTGTGTCCAGCTACCGGCAGGGGTAAATCCCTGCACTACATGGTTGGTTCGAAGAATGAGCATGTAGGCCAGGGCTTCAGCCCTGCAACGCCTCTATCCCTGCCCCTTCAGTCTTCTACCTTTCACCTTTTCCCTTTCTCGTATCACCCGGCCACCGACAACAGACTACTGACACCCATC
>RCNC010001028.1_pt1 | contig 19843 bp, 21 predicted proteins | sample 2041301 | NCBI WGS metagenome assembly RCNC01 (sample SAMN09708231, study PRJNA481090) | Marine sediment metagenome, whole genome shotgun sequencing project. | biome: marine sediment; feature: ocean; material: sediment; isolation source: Sewage treatment plant 13A marine sediment (STP13A) ...
GTCGGTGACCGCAATTACGGTGCCGACATCGCGCGCTTCTGCGGATGCTTCGAAGTTCTCGATACGCTCTTTAATCAGTCGACTGATTTCAGAAGCTTTGAGTGCCATTTGCCTTTCCTCTTATTTGATCAATGCGGTCGCAAGGCCTTCGAGCCTTGCACGCAGCGATCCATCAATTACGACATCGCCGGCACGAATAACTGCGCCGCCAATGAGGTTTTCATCTATTTTGGTCGTGATATTCACTTCACGGCCAAGTCGTTTTTTAAGCGCGCTCGCCATTTCGCTTTGCTGCGCGCTGGTGAGTGGCGTCGCTGACGTCACCGTTGCTTCAACCGTGTTCTCGATATCCGCTTTCAGGACTTCGAAGTGCGCCGCAATTTCCGGTAGCACACTAATACGCTTGTTTTCGAGCAGCAACCTCAGGAAATTGTCGCCGTGCTTATCGCCGCCGGCAAGCTTGACCGCGCTGGCGCTTTTGAACAGACCCCCTAAAAACTCGAGCCGCTTCTCGTCGCTCAGTGCGGGCGTGCTGAGATACTCAACAAGGCCGTCGTCGTCGAGAAACTGTCCGGCAATGTCTAAAGACTCAGACCACGCAGACAACTCGCCCGCTACATTCGCCAGTTCGAAAACTGCTTGTGCGTAAGGGCGTGCGATTGTGTTGTTATCAGCCATCGTCTGTTAGAGCTCTGCTGCCAGCTTGCCGAGAATGTCTTCGTGTTGCTTGCTGTCGACTTCACGCTCGAGAATTTTCTCGGCGCTTGCGATTGCAATTGCAGACACCTGACCACGCAATTCTTCGCGTGCCCGGTTGGACTCTTGCTCGATCTCGGCCTTCGCCAGACCCAGCTGACGCTCACGCTCTTTGACGCCGTCGGCTTTGCCATCAGAAACAATCTCGTTTGCCCGGGCGTTCGCCTGGTCGAGAATGGTGGTTGCCTGCTTGCGAGCCTCGTCGACAATGCCTTCGGACTCAGCCGTTGCTTTAGCAAGCGACTCTTGTCCCTTGTCGGCAGCAGCAAGACCTTCAGCAATTTTTTCCTGGCGCTCTTCAATTGCAGCAAGAAGCGGCGGCCAAATGAACTTCATACAGAACCAGACAAAAACGATCATTGCGATCGTCTGGCCGATGAGTGTCATATTAATATCCACTGGATACTCCTAATACTTGTAGGGGGCCAACTTGCAGGAGAGGCTTTAGCCCCGATCGGGCCTGAAGGCCCTCCTGCAAGTTATATTCCTAACCGCCTGCTGCGGCTTGTGCGGCTTGCAGCTGACCAATGAACGGGTTAGCGAACGCGAAGAACAACGCGATACCAACACCAATCATCGCTACGGCGTCGAGCATCTTCGTTTGCAGCATCGGTGCCAATTCCGGCTGACGTGCAGCACCCTCGAGAAAACGGCCACCCAAAAGACCCATGCCGATACCAACGCCAAGGGCGCCGAGGCCGATCAAAAGTGCGACGGCGATTGCCGTAAAGCCAATAACAGTTTCCATCAATGTCTCCTAAACAGGATCAAGTCCAACTTGTTGAAATAAAAAGAAAAAATAACTAGTGCTCTTGTGATGCCAGACTTAAATATACTATGGTCAGCATCATGAAAATAAAGGCCTGCAGCGTCACTATTAATACGTGAAAAATAGCCCAGCCGATGTGCAAAATGCCGCCCATAGAGCCGACGATTATGCCGCCGCTGTACATCACGGCGATAAGAATAAAAATGAGTTCGCCGGCAAACATGTTGCCGAATAATCGCAACGACAGCGAAATGGGTTTTGCGACCAACGCTACCGTTTCAAGTATCAGGTTAAACGCGATCATAAACGGTGCTGCGAGCAGGCCAATGCCTTTGCGCGGCGGTGGCAGCGGCTGCAGGGTCATCTCGGCAATGAAGCCAAGAACGCCTTTGTACTTGATCGTGTAAAAAATGATCAGGAAGAATACGGCGATAGACATACCGAAGGTAACGTTCACATCAGTGGACGGCACGACCTTCATGTAAGGAATACCAGCAGCACCTGCCGCGACCGGAATCCAGTCGACCGGAATCAAGTCCATCAGGTTCATCAGGAAGACCCAGACGAATATCGTCAGGCCGAGAGGTGCGATGAGGCGGCTCTTGCCGTGGAACGTGTCTTTTACTGAGCCATCGACGAAATCAACGATGATCTCAACGAAGGCTTGAAACTTGCTTGGTTTGTCGGCGGAAGTCTTCTTCGCCGCGCCACGGAATAGGACGATGAATACAAGACCCAGAAGTACTGACCAAAACATCGAGTCGACATTGATCGCCATTGGGTTGCCAGCACATTGATTCCACACCCATGCGCCCGCATCGTCTTGGCAGACTTGCAGGTTCTGCAGGTGATGCGCAATGTACTCGCTGGAGGTTTGCGGGCCGTGTCCGCTTTCACTCGCCATCGTTAATACTCTTCTTCTCTTCCGTTTCCATAGTCCGGTCGTCGCGCATCAACAGACCAGCGAAGGTCATCAGTTGCGCTGCGATAAAGCCTGCAAACAATGCGGGGGCCGAAAGCGGCCGTAGCGCGGCGAAAATAATGCTGAACATCAGCACGGTGATCGCCAGTTTGCCTACCTCACCAATATAAGCCGCTCGAATCAGGTCTTTTGCACCCGGATCAGCTCGCGGCACTGCCAGCCGAAGCGCCAAAAAAGCGTTTGGGAGAACACAGGTCAGGCTGCCAAGCAGCGCTGATGTTCCTGCAACCTCACCGTAAACACCCCAAAGCACGGCGGCCAGAACTACCCCGATCCCGATTTGTGCGACTAGTACCTTCAGCATTTTCGCTTATCTCCGGCACTAAAAACGCCACGTCCATCCATAATTCCGGCGACTTGTGGCGCTTGTCTTTTCGGTTATCCCAGGCAGGCCTGTAAACAGCTCGCGCATTATAGTGGCGACCCATGTCCATGGCAACCGAAATAGGGGCTTAGAGGACTTTTTAAAAAAGGTCTCTGGCCCCTGTTTTTCAGCGGTTTTTACCGATTTATGTCAATGCGACGTGCCGCACACACAAGGGTGGCGATCGGCGGTATAAATAGAACATATTCAGCTGGAAATCAGCCATGTTATTGATCTCAAACGAGTCCTCGAAAAACACCCGCGCGCTGGTGGATCTGGCGCGTGAGCTGAGCCTCACGCTCACCCATTTCGGCAGTAACGCCAATCTGCTTGAGCTTCTCGAGGGGCAATCTCGCCGCATCGTGCTTCTGGCAGACGCCGATATCAGTGAGAAAGTCGTCAAACGCCTTTGTTCGCAGGCTGGTAAAGGGCTTTTCGGGGTCATTATCGCCGGCGAAAGCAAGACGCTGCGATCCAGCGCCAAGGCCGGACTGGTCGAAAAACTGGCGGAAAAGTCGAATCTTCAGTGGGTTCGCCCTGATTACAGCTTCGATCAACTCAGCACGGCCGCCCGAGGCTGCCGTCGCCGTATGTTGCGACTGTCGCGCGAAGACCTCGAAAATGCCTTAGAAAACAATGAGTTCATGTTGCGTTACCAGCCAAAGGTACAGCGCGGCTCGGATACCTCCTGGCAAACCTGCGAAGCTGAGGCTCTGCTGCGCTGGCGCCACCCGGAACATGGTCCCGTGGGTCCTCTGGAATTTCTGCCCGAAGTCGAAGCTTTTGGGATGATGGACGCTGTCAGCGAGTACGTATTGCGCGATGCTGCCGGTCAGCTCGTGAAATGGCGTAATCAAGGCTTGCAGCTCGACTCCTGTATCAATCTGGCGTCGAGCCTGTTGGCAGATAGCGGCTTGCCGGACCAATACGAGGCCATTGTGACCAAATTCGGCCTCAAGCCATCCAATTTCTCGTTCGAGATCGCAGAGCAGGAATTAAGCGATCCGGACGCTCCGCATCTGAAGACTTTGGCCGCCTTTCGTGAGAAGGGCTTCCGACTGTGCCTCGATGACTTTCGCGTTGCGGCATCGTCATTGAGCACCTTTGACCAGCTGCCCTTTGATGAAATCAAGATTCACGCCAGCGCACTAAAGCGCGCTCAGGGCGACGCGGTCGCGCTGCAAGTACTCGCAGCAATCACAGGTCTTGCCCATAACCTCGGTATGTCAGTTTGTGCAGAGGGCGTGGAAGACCAGGAAACTTTCGAGTTCCTGAAGACCATCCAGTGCGACAAGATGCAGGGCTTCCTCATCTCAGAGGCGGTTATGCCGAAACTGCTGCGTCGTGTTTACGGACCAGGCGCAAATGTGGGAGCGGCTTCAGCCGCGAATGATCGGGCCTGAAGGCCCGCCTACGCTTATTACTTGATGTGTTTTAGGATGCCGTCGAGTTCGTCGAGGCTGTTGTAGCTGATGACCAGCTTGCCAGTGCCTTTCTTGGTGTGATCTACGCGAACTTTGGCGCCGAGTTTTTCTGACACTTCAACTTCTAGCCTGCGTATATCGGCGCTCCCTTCCACGGCAGCTTTTGCCGGTTTTTTGACGCCACTGTTTTCCTGCATACGGCGTACCAGTCGCTCTGTCTCACGAACTGACATACCGTTCTTAACCACCTGCCGCGCTGCGTCGAATTGCTGCGCCGCATTGGTAATCGCTAACAGCGCACGTGCATGCCCCATCTCTAACTCGCGCGCCTCAAGCATCGGCATGACTTTTTCGGACAGCTCCTGCAAACGCAACAGGTTACTTACCGCCGCTCGTGATCGACCAACCGCTTCCGCAGCTTCTGCGTGCGTGAGATCAAACTCACGAATCAATCGATCCAGTGCCCGCGACTCTTCGATCGGGTTCAGGTTTTCGCGTTGAATATTTTCGATGAGCGCCATGGCGATGGCCGACTCGTCCGGTATATCGCGAACAATTGCGGGCACTTCATGCAGCCCAGCCATTTGCGCTGCACGCCAGCGTCGTTCGCCGGCCACGATCTCGTAGCGCTGTGTTTTGTTGTTACCCGAAGCGACAGGACGAGCAACGATCGGTTGCACAATGCCCTGAGCCTGTATCGAATTCGCTAAGTCTTGCAGTGAATCCTGACGAATGTCGATACGTGGTTGATACTGTCCGCGTTGCAGATGCTCAACGGGAATCAACAAGAGCCCATCTGCAGCAGCAGCCGGCTTTGGCTCTGCTGCGGCTTCTTCAGCGGCAGGTCTACTCAATAATGCATCGAGGCCACGGCCAAGTCGTTTTTTTCTGGGGGTCATATATCTAAACTGCTCTCAATCGGGTTTCGCGTGCGTCTTCGCGGCGTAGCACTTCGCCGGCCAGCGCGAGATAAGAAATAGCTCCACGTGATGAACGATCGTGCAACAACACCGGGAGACCAAAGCTCGGCGCCTCGGCGAGACGAATATTGCGTGGAATGATGGTGCGAAATACCTGACGATCAAAATGCTTGATCAGCTGCATCGACACTTCATTCGACAGGTTATTCCGTGGGTCGAACATGGTCCGCAGAATGCCGAACAACTCGAGTTTCGGATTGACTGAGTCTCGCACCTGCTCGATCGTATCCAGCAATGAACTCAAGCCTTCGAGCGCGTAGTACTCGCACTGCATCGGGATCAGCACACCGTCCGCCGCGGTCAGTGCATTCACGGTCAACATATTTATCGAAGGCGGGCAGTCGATCAGAATAAAGTCGTACAGACCAATAACCGGTGCGAGCGCTTTGCGCAGTTTCATTTCGCGCCCGATTTCCTGCAGCAGTCTGACTTCGGCCAACGTCAGGTCTTCGTTGCCGGGCATTACTGCGTAGTTACCTTCCGGCGCTGACATAATCGTGTCGGCGGCAGTCGCGTCGCCCAGCAGAACATCGCAGGTCGTATTCTCGACTTCTTTCTTGTCGATACCACAACCCATGGTCGCGTTGCCCTGTGGGTCCATGTCGATAAGCAGCACACGCCGCTGCGTCGCCGCCAGCGATGCGGCCAAATTGACGGCGGTCGTAGTCTTGCCGACCCCGCCTTTCTGATTGGCTACTGCAATAATGCGTGTCATGGTTTACCTGCGTCGTAGTGAAACAGCATGTCGCGACCCCTTATCGAGTCCCGGCACGTCAAGCTCCGCTACTTCGTACTCCCACCTTTTTGGCAGTTCTTCTAATTCTTCCGCTGGGTAGCGCCCTTTTAGCGCGACGAACACCCCGTCCTCTCGTACGTGGTGACCAGCTATGTCTACGAGCCGGGCAAGTGGCCCAACCGCTCTGGCGATTACCGTATCAAAGCGCTCGGCAGGTGCATAGTCCTCTGTACGTGCCTTGATCGCCGCAACATTGCCCAGCTTGAGCAGGGTCGCCGCGTGCTGCACGAACATTATTTTCCTATTGTTGCCGTCAACGAGCTCAAATTGGCGGTCCGGCTCGCAGATCGCGAGCGGCAGCCCCGGAAACCCGGCGCCGGTGCCAACATCAAGAATGCGTTCTCCTTGCAGAAAGGGCCGGGCCACCAGGCTGTCGAGCAGGTGGCCGGTGATCATCTCGTCCGGATCCCGAATCGCCGTCAGGTTGACCTTCTTGTTCCAGCGCTCAAGCTCATCGAGCAAGGCCGCGAATAGCGCATCACTGTCAGGCGACGGTCGTGGCGTAATAAGGTCCAACGCTGCGCTAATTTTTTTTAGTCTGCTGTTCATTCGGTCGTCAGTATACGGCCGCGGAGGCGATGGTATTTCTAAATCGGGCCTGAAGGCCCTCCCACAAGGGGGCTAGCCATCCTGCGGCTTATGCAACCAGCAGCGCCATGAAGTCATCAACGGCAGTTGCCGCCAGTTTATCGCGGTCCGCGCAGATCTCATTGAGCTGCGACCATTGTCCAGCCGCCAGCTTCGGTGACACGCTATTGACGAATTTCTCCTTCAACACCGGGATGCCTTCTTCGCGACGTTCGCGATGCCCGATGGGGAAATGCACTTCGATGCGATCCGTACTTGTACCGTCCTTAAAGAACACCTGCACTGCATTGCCGATGTAGCGCTTCTCGGGATCGAAGTAGTCTTTGGTGTACTGCTCGTTCTCGCGTACTTCCATCTTGGCGCGTAGTACGTCAATGCGCGGATCGTTGGCAACATCGTCTTCATAGTCTGCGGCCGTGAGGCGGCCGAAAATCATCGGCACTGCAGACATGTACTGAATGCAGTGATCCCGATCGGCCGGGTTATCGAGTGGGCCGGTCTTATCAATAATGCGTACCGCGGCTTCCTGCGTTTCGATAACGACTTTTTCGATGTCGTCGATGCGATCCTTAACTTCGGGATGCAGGGTCATGCTTGCTTCAACGCAGGTTTGTGAATGGAACTCAGCTGGGTAGGAAATCTTGAACAACACATTTTCCATGACGTAGCTGCCATAGCCGCGTTGAAAACCGAACGGTTTGCCTTTAAACAAAACGTCGTAGTAGCCCCAGGTCTTGGCGGTGAGCGCCGACGGGTAACCCATCTCACCGGTCATCACTATCAAGGCAAGACGCACGGCACGACTGGTTGCGTCGCCAGCGGCCCAGCTCTTTCGCGACCCGGTATTGGGCGCATGCCGATAGGTGCGCAACGCGCCGCCATCTATCCAGGCATGCGACAGCGCAGCAAGCACTTGCTCACGATCGCCACCCAGCATGCGGGTAACAACTGCCGCGGAGGCGACCCGAACCAGCAGTACGTGATCGAGGCCAACGCGGTTGAAGCTATTCTCTAATGCAAGCACACCCTGAATTTCGTGCGCCTTGATCATCGCTGTTAGCACGTCGCCCATGGTCAGGGGAGCTTTTCCAGCGGCGCGATTCTGACGACTCAGGTAGTCGGCGATCGCAAGTATGCCGCCGAGGTTGTCGGACGGGTGACCCCACTCTGCCGCGAGCCAGGTGTCGTTGAAATCCAGCCAGCGATTCATCGTACCGATATTGAATGCGGCCATGACGGGTTCTAATTCATACGATGTACCGGGTACGCGTGCGCCGCCGGACAGTGTTGCTCCGGGCACAACCGGCCCAAGCAGCTTGGTGCACGCGGGGTAGTCGAGAGCCTGAAAACCACACGCCAGCGTATCCATTAAACAGTAATGAGCGGTTTCGAATGCGACCTCACTGTCAATCTCGGTGTTACATACGAAGTCTGCTATGTCGACGAGCTCTTGGTCCCAGTCGGAACGTTTCGCCGAGCGAATATCTATGTTGGACATGCTATTTGCGATCCTCTATGGCTACCCATTCCTGCAGGCCTGGCCCTATGTAGTCGGCGGCAGGCCGAATAAGTTTGTTGTTAGAACGTTGTTCCATGATATGCGCAGCCCAACCAGTGATGCGTGAGCATACGAAGATGGGTGTGAACAAGTAGGTCGGAATACCCATGAAGTGGTACACGCTCGCCGCGAAGAAATCGGCATTCGCGAAAAGTTTCTTTTCGTCCCACATGACTTTCTCGACGGCTACCGATACCGGGTACAGCAGCGTGTTGCCCGCGTCTTCGGCAAGTCTCTTCGACATGGCTTTGTTGATGGTGTTACGCGGGTCGGAGGTCGTGTAGACGCGATGCCCGAATCCCATAATTAGATCTTTGTCGGCCAGCATTTGGAGGACGCCAGCGGTCGCTGCTTCGGGTGAATCAAACTTTGAAATCAACGCCATCGCGGCTTCATTAGCACCGCCATGCAAGGCGCCACGCAGCGCGCCGATTGCACCAGTGACAGCGGAGTGCATATCAGAAAGCGTGCCTGTGATAACTCGCCCTGCGAAGGTTGAGGCATTGAACTCGTGTTCGGCATACAGGATGAGGGTTGTATCCAGTGACTTACGATGCAGCTCTGATGGCGCTTTATCGTGCAGCATGTGTAGAAAATGACCGGCCACACTATCGTCATCTGTTTCGGTGTTAATACGCACGCCATCAGTGTGATAACGATGCCAGTACAAGAGCATCGACGGCAGGCATGCCAACAGGCGATCGGCAACGTCAGCCTGGTTTGAAAAATCACCTTCGGGTTCGATGTTGCCGAGGAAAGAAACGCCGGTACGCAATACATCCATTGGATGTGCGTCGGCAGGAATCATCTCCAGAACGGTTGCCAGTGCGTCCGGAAGACCGCGGTTTGCTTTGATCTTCTCGATGTAGCTGGCGAGCTCGGCCTGTGTGGGTAGATGACCACGCAATAACAGGTACGCAACCTCTTCGAAGCTCGCGTTCTCGCTCAGATCGTAAATGTCGTAGCCGCGGTAGGTCAGGCCTGCGCCTTCCTTGCCTACGGTGCATATTGCGGTAGCGCCAGCGGTGACTCCGGCGAGACCGCCTGTTTTCTTTTTATCTGCCATTATCTTCTCCTGCCCTTTGCCTATTCTTTTCCTGTGTCTAAACCTTTGTCCGCGAACAGTGCGTCCAGCTTGTCTTCGTACTCCTGATAACCGAGAACGTCATACAACTCTGTTCGCGTTTGCATGTCATCGATCGATGCTTTTTGCGTGCCGTCGGCACGCAATGTTGCGTAAACATCGAGCGCCGCCTTCGACATCGCACGAAATGCGCTCAATGGATACAGCGTCATACTGACACCCACCTCGGCAAGTTCGTCCGTTGTAAACAACGGCGTTTTTCCGAACTCGGTAAGGTTTGCAAGCACCGGCACTTTGATCACATCGGTAAACTGCTTGTACTCATCCAATGTTGTCAGTGCTTCGGCGAAAATCATATCGGCGCCCGCTTCGACATAGGCCGCGGCTCGATCCAGTGCGGCTTGTTGGCCTTCGACCGCGTGGGCATCCGTGCGCGCCATGATGATGAAGTCAGCATCACCCCGACCATCCAATGCGGCCGTTATTCGATCGCACATTTCGCGGCTCTCGACGAGCGCCTTTCCGGGGCGGTGACCACAACGTTTAGCGGCGACCTGATCCTCGAAGTGACAACCGGCAGCTCCGGCACGATGCATCTCGGCGACCGTCCGGGCAATCATGAAGGCTCCGCCCCAACCCGTGTCCGCATCGACTAAGAGCGGCAGATCGGTGGCATTCGTGATGCGGCGAATGTCTTCGCACACGTCATTCAGGGTGGTCATGGCGAGATCGGGCAGGCCGTAAGACGCATTCGCAACGCCGGCACCGGATAGATAGATAGCCTTGAAGCCGGCCTTTTCGGCCAGCATTGCCGTGTACGCGTTCACTGCGCCGACGATTTGTAGCGGTCGCTCTGCTGCAAGCGCCGCCCTGAAGTTTGCCGCTGCGCTCATGCGTTGCGCCCTCTTAAGTGGTTTCAAACGAAATTTTAATCGCGATTAAAATAACGGGGAGGCGAGTCTAAACCACGCGAGGGTCGTTTCCCAAATCGTGCAATCGCTCAATTTTATAGAATACCGGCTCGCTTGATCGCCAAATAACGGTTTGTAATCGCCGACGGCAGCTCGTCGCTCAAACAGTCCTCAACCATCACTCCCATCGCTCGCAATGAATCCTGAGCCTCGCGGCGGGACTCCAGATAGGAAAGCGTCGATGCGTAGGTCAGCGCGTCGTCGAACGAATGCACGTCCTCATTAACGACGTCGTCCAGCACCCTCTCCCGCAGGCTGGCCAGCATCACGAGATGCCGGCGGCCCAATAGATCAACCGCTATCTTGAGATCTTCGGTATCTTCTTCCCTGACATTGGTTAGCAATATGACAAGCGACCTGCGTCGTTGCAGCACCGTAAACTCAGTTGCCGCCCGAATATAGTCGATCTCTTCCGGCTGCGGCTGAACATCGTAGACGTGGTTCAGAAGCCTATTGACGGTGCTCATTCCCTTTTTCGGCGGCAACCATGCTCGCGAACTTCCCATGGTCATCACACCAGCGGCGTCGCCTTGTCGCAGCGCAACATAGCTCAGCAGAAACATCGCGTTCAGCGCCTGGTCGAAGTGGCTCAGCTCAGCGTCCTTGGCGAGCATTCGCCGGCCCGTATCAAGCATGAAAACAATTTGCTGGTCGCGTTCGTCCTGATACTCACGAGCAATAGGTCGCTTTAGGCGCGCCGTCGCCTTCCAGTCAATGGCTCTCATGCTGTCGCCTTCGCGATAGTCGCGAAGCTGGTGAAACTCTGTCCCTTCGCCACGGCGTCGACGCAGACGTAAGCCTGCCATCGACAGATTACTGCTTACCTCATAGGCGAGCAGCTTCGATATCGTTGCGTAGTTCGGGAAAACGCGCACCTGGGCTTTCGCGGGCACGAAAACGCGCCGCCACCATAAACGTGCCGGGGACGCGATGCGTGCTTCGAGCTTATCGAACTCAAACAGACCGCGACGCGTTGCTCGTACCTTATATTCGAAGCTTGCGTATCGGCCGCCCTCGACCCGAATCTCTCGTGGCAAACCTTCGATAAGAAAGTCTTGTGGTAGATGATCAATCACTCGCAGCGTACGCGGCCGCGCACTAAGATCGTTACTCACTGTAATTTCAATCGGCGTCCACGTAGCCAACGACAGCGATGTAGGTGCTTTTCGAATAAGGTCTGGCTTTGCAGACATTAGGGCAAGCATCGCATCGATGAACGCGATCAGCGCGATCACAACCAGGCTAATTAGCCAGGCGGATTGCAGGGACGGCTCAAAGGCCGCCAGCAACGCCAGGCAGACAAGCAGCCCGGCTAACGTCAGCATGGTGCGACTTGGAATCACTGACGCGGGGCTTCTACATTCTTGAGTAGTTCCAGCAGAACATCATCCGGGCGATAAGCTTCGATTTCGAGCTCCGGCGCAAGTGCTATGCGATGGCGCAGCGCCGGAACAGCAACCTTTCGTATATCGTCCGGTGTAACAAAGTCTCTGCCCTCGGCAATAGCGGCCGCACGAGCAGCACGAATAATTGAAATTGAACCGCGTGGCCCCGCGCCGAGACGAATGCCAGAGGCTTGACGCGTTTCTCTAACGATTCGTACCGCATAGTCAGTTACGGCTGGGTCGAGGCGTGCTTTCGCAACGGTGTGCTGCAGAGCGACCAGCTGTTCAACGCTGATAACTACGCCAACGCCACTTACATCCAAGCCGTCTCCCACCTTGTCACCGACAACCGACGACACGATCTTCACTTCTGAGTCATGGTCTGGGTATTCGATTTGCACCTTTAGCAAGAAGCGATCGAGCTGTGCTTCAGGCAACGGATAGGTTCCTTCATGCTCCACCGGATTCTGCGTCGCGATGGCCATGAATGGCTCGCTCACCGGCACTGACCTTCCCTCGATCGTCACCTGGCGCTCCTGCATAACTTCAAGCAACGCGGATTGTGTTTTCGCTGGCGCGCGGTTAATTTCGTCTGCCAGCAGAAGGTTCGCAAATACGGGGCCGCGACGAATACGAAACGTCTCTGTTTTGGAATCAAATACAGAATGCCCACTCACGTCGCTTGGCATCAGGTCTGGCGTAAACTGTATGCGCGAGAACTTGCCTGAAACGGCCTTCGATAAGGACTTCGCTAGCAATGTCTTGCCAAGACCGGGCACACCCTCAAGCATGACGTGCCCGCCAGCAAGCAACGCAATTACCAGTTCGTCGATAACCTCACGCTGACCGATAAATGCTTTGCCAACTTCTGTCCGCAGGCGCGCAATGACCTCCTGTATTGCCGTTAGGTCTACTGAAGTTTCAGTCATAGCTTCTTCCTTAGTTGCTGCAATCGTTGTATTTGCTGAGTGAATTCTCTGTGGCTACTCACGTCCGTAGCGCTAATAGCATCGAGCACGAACTGGGGCGATTGGCCGGTGATTCTTGCGATCAGCTGCGCCTGCTCCTGGCGTGACTTTCGACCAATGCCGACCGCCGTTCTTTCCGCCGAACGTATTACCGCTTGTGTGCTCGCTAAGCACAAATGCTTGGCACCATGCTTCTTCCACATGAAGCGGCCGGCGGCAGACATATGTTCGATGATCGAGCGTCGCCCCTCGATATGAGTTCCACGCCGTGGCCCAAATCGCGGTATCACCGACCAGAGCCATAGCACTATCAGCAGCGCGGCGCTGAGCACAACCGCGGGAGCCGCGGCCCAGATCAGAGCCCACAGTGGCGCGAACTCTGTGCTGTAGATGAACCACACCTGACCTGAATCGAATTGTCCCGCCACGATATCCAGCAGCAGCCGGGCATGGTCAGCCTCTCGCAGTTCCGACTTGGTGAAGAAATACTCGCTAGATACGACCGTCACAACACCATTCCCAAGCTCCCGTCGCATTACAATTGCGCCGAAATCATCAGAGACGGACGTTGCGCTGTCGTCTTCATACAGGTCGGATATTCGGTATCGGGCCAAATCCAAATTTATCAGATAGTCATAGTCCTCTTCGTCCTCGTCACCTGCCGCTTCTTCGTCTTCCTGTTCCTCTTCGTCCTCGACTTCGTAAAACGAGAACCCCAATGTTGCGAGGTAGTCTTCAACCTCGTAGGTCAGATCCGGCGGTGGCAAAAGTACCAGGTGGCCGCCATTTTCAACCCACTCGGTGAGAAGGAGGCTTTCTTCTTCGCCTGAGAACGCCGCAGACAGCTGGGTAACAATAGTGTCTGCCGAGTCCGGCAACCATTGCGATGGTTTGAGCGTCGCCTGACTATCGGCGTCGATATCCAGTTCTTCCAACAGCAGTTCGGCGGCAAAAAAATCGTTGAAGCGCGCCTCCCCCTGCCAACCCACATACTCGGAACTCGGCACGCGTTCGTAATTACTGATTGCCCATGAACCGATCAATACCGCAACCAGAATTATCAAAAGTATGCCCGCGTTTCTGGTCATGCTTTGTCACCGTAAATCGCTGGCCACGCATCGCATAACGCTACGATATTCTCGGCCGGCACCTCGCGGCCACCGTACGCACACCAGATCCAGGCTGTTGCGACCTCCCCGAAGAACTTCGCAAGACCCGTACCCGCCGCCTGATCCTGAACCGCGGTAACGCAGGCGCCTTCCGTCGCACTGCGCGGGATTCGGATTCCGTGATCACTCACAGCACGAAACACGGCGGCCCTATACATAAGACTTAATGCTTCGCGGACAGCTCCCGATTGCCACAAACTCATGACGGCCGCAGGAATGTCCGCGGGCAAGTCTTCAGCACGAACCTCGCCACCAGCAAGAAGAACCCGCTGCTCGGATCGCTTTTGTTTCTGGATTCGACTCAGGTACGGCAGCCATCGTTGCCGGGTCGCGACAAGAAAGATCAGGAATATTGCAATGCCTAACCACAAACCAATTTCGGCAATGATTCCAATAAACACGCCAATGCCGCGCCATAGACCAGAACTCTTTCTGTCGCGCTTCTCGCTCTGCTCGATGGGTGCCCAGCGCGTTGTTTCTCTTGACGTATTTAGTTCATCCTTTGCATAGATCGTGTCGACCGCAGGAACAACCTCCTCGTCAATCCAATATCCGACGACAGGCTCCTCATCGTCCGCTCGTGCTGAAGTCGACGAAAGTAGTAACGGCGCGAACAAAACAAGAACCATTGTGGCCATGGCCGCGGCCGAAGCCCCCGCCTGCCGCCGCAGTACCATGCGCCGGAACGCAACCTCTACATCCCAGGCCTCCAGCTCAGTCCGCCGGTTAATATACAAACCAAAGCCGCAGCCTACGAACCACGGGTGCAACACAGACTGCGCGGCATACGCCAACAACAGCGCCAGCAGCGCCGAAACCCTGCTGTCGCTCTCCCAAAACTGGTCCAGCCAGGTAATGCCGACCGAGTCATGATACTCAAGCGGCACAAGCAGATAACCGAACAGAACGACCCCAAGATAGAGCGACAGGAAAAGGTGCTGGTAGGCAGTCGACACCCCAACGCCATAGTTGTAAATGCCGTGATTGAGTACCGCCGAACGCTCACGTCTTTTGGTGCCGCTTAGACCCTCCAGTTGCACCACAGGTATCGCGATCGAGCGGGCGAAATGAAAACGATACGGCGTCAACCAAAACAGCTTGTTGCGCCACGCCAATCCCGGCGCGGCCTTCAACGCCGCACGGTGATCGATATTTTCACCAAACAGTCGTCGCGAAATAATATGCAGTATCGGCCCGTCGGTTATCGGCTCCAACCACCAGTAGACGATAAATACCCACGCACTGGAGGCGCCGAGATAGATCGCGAGAAGTGCCAAGCCAATTAATGGCAGGGTGAGCGCGAACCAGGTTTTGTAAATTTCGACCGCGTCGCGTCGAATCAAACGCGCGCCGAAATCGGCCGCCTCCCAAGCGCCTCGCGGTCGAAGTTCGGCCGTGACCTGCTCAAGATTCATCGCGACCTACCAGGAAAAAGTACAATCCAAGCACGACCCAAAGAGAGATGCCGATGGATACTTTGAACGTGAACGACGGCCATGCAGTCGACGACCAAAAAGCCTCAACAAACGCCGCGGCGAGCAACATGACCGTACCGCCATAGATGAGCGGCAAGGCCTCGTAAGCCCGCTCCCGAATTGCGTCCCAACGTCGCAGCTGCTGCGGGGCCACGGCGCCGGCTCCTATCATCAAGCCGGCAGCTCCGAATATTGTTATCGCTGTGAGTTCCAGCGCACTGTGTCCTGCAACAAAGGACCAAAATGTTGATGAATATCCAGCAACCGTAAGGTGTGTCGCAACCGCGCCGAATAACAAGCCGTTAAAGGCAAGAAAGAAAAGGCTTCCTATGCCAAACAACAGGCCTGCGGCAAAGGTGCGAAAACCAATGCCAATGTTGTTATAAATATAGTAGCCGAACATTTGTAGATCATCATCGGATTGGCGCTCGCGCCCCAGCGAGCTGTTTGACGGGTCGTACATGCGCTCCATGCTTGCAACATCGCTTGGTTCAAGCAACGAGTAGATAACCTCCGGATGCACATAGATCGCCAATGCCATTAATAACGCCGGCAGGTAAAAGACGCTTGTTGCAGCAAGCATGAACTTCCACTGACGGCGAACAGCTTGCGGAAAACCGCTTAATACAAAACCAACAATCGACTCCCAAACCGCGGTTCGGCTGCGATACAAATGCTGGTGGCCATCGAGTGCGAGTTGATTCAGATACTGCTGCAGTCCAATACCATAACGACGAGCTCTTGCGACCGCGAGATGGTGACATATGAGTCGATAGGTGCGCGGAAACTGTCGGCCGATGAGTTCTTCTTCCTCTGGAATGCGAGCGGCCGTCCTCACAGTAGAGAGCGCAGCGATCCAATGTTCGAAACGTTTCCAGGTTTCCCTGTGCCGAGCCTCAAACGCCTCTTGTCTCAACGCAGTCGCCCGCTGCCGACAAGCCAGTTGGCATAGCCGCTCAGTTTAACCGCATCAATATCGCCGAGTACGGGCTGCAGCGTTTTGGCCAGCTCGTCGGCGCGGTCATGACTCAACTGTGTTGCGCGCTCACCAAAGGTAACGATCGCTTGTTGCTCCGCAAGCGTAATCGGAATCTGCAGCGCTTCGGCCTTAACCTCCACAACTGATGTCTTACGCTGTTTCTGTGGTTCGTAGATTACGATTGTTCCTGCTGCCAGATCACCCAGTCTTTGAAAGTTTCCGGTCAGCATCACGCTCACGCAACCGAACGCATAGCAACCTGGCAGCACGTCAACCACACGAATGAGGTTTCGTATCAGTGATTCGCTCCACCCCACCGGCGTACCTTTTACGCTTACTACCCGCAGGCCGACTGCCTTTTTTCCAGGCGTCGAGCCGTGTGCGAAAACTTCAAACAGGACGTTATAGAACCACAAGGAGGCGAACAGCAAGATCAAATACGCGCCTTCCCCGGCGCTTTGCAAATACGCGAGAACAGCGCCAACGATCGACAGTGCGATTGCCTTTATGGCGGCATCGATCAGCCATGCGAGCGCCCTTGATGCCAAACCTGCGACCGGCAGTCGCAGCTCGACACCCTCCGGTGTGGAAACATTAAAGGTCGTGTCTAACAGCAAGAGTACGCAAGCCTACTCGGTTCATCTGTTCGGCCAGCATACTATGAAGCGTGAGGTCGTCGAAGCAAAAGCTTGCTGATTTATGCTAAGTTTCAGTTCGATACTCGAGCTGCGGAGATGTCACATTGGAAGAGTCTATTTATGCACCACCAGAAGCCGATGTCGGCGATGCGCCAAGCGACGAGCCGACTTACTACGTAGTAGGAATGCGAAAGTTCTATTTGCTATCGGTATTCACCGCCAACTTATACTTCGTTTATTGGTTTTATCGCAACTGGCTCGGCATTAAGCGCAGAGATCGCAGTAACATCTGGCCGGCACCTCGAGGCCTTTTCTATATCTTCTTCACGCATTCGCTGTTCAGAGACATCGATAATAAGCTGAAAAGCGACGACCATAATTTCGAGTGGCGCCCGGGTAGCTTGGCGACGCTGTTTGTTGTCGTTTTGATCCTGGCTAGTGCAATGGGCAATCTTTCTGAAGCCGGAATTGGATCCCCAATATCTGACATCCTTAATGTGGTGCTATATACAGTAACGCCTCTGCTGCTGTTTACGCCCCAACGCGCCATCAATCTGGTCAGCGGAGACCCCGAGGGCTCGACAAATCAAGGCTTGTCGGTCGTCAATTGGGTTTGGTTGGTGCTTGGCACTCTGTTGTGGTTGCTATTGCTCTTCGGCCTATACGCCGTTTTGTTTGCGCCGGAGCTGCTGGCTGAATAAGGTCGCAGTCGCAGTTAATCAGCTTATTTCGACCACGACCCGCCCGGTGACCGTACCGTCGATGTAGGCCTGAAATTGGCCAGGAAGCTCATCAAAAGCAACGGTCGTGTGGCCGATCTTGTCCAAATGCTGCGGATGCAGATCGCCGCCGATTCGCGACCAGACCCGAAGTCGCAGCTCGCGTGGCGTATCGACAGAGTTGATTCCCAGCAAACAGACTGCACGCAGGATAAACGGCAGCACCGTGGTTTCGAGTTTATAGCCCGCGGCCAGCCCAACGCTTGCTATGTTGCCACCGTAGTCGACGGTTCGGGTCAGCCAGGCCAGATGCTCACCGCCGAGACTATCGATCGCGCCGGCCCACTGCGCCTTTTCCATCGGCCGCTTGCCCAAATCCATGTCGTCACGCAGTAAGACGCGGCTGGCGCCGATGCTCTTTAGATAATCCGCACCATCAGCCTTGCCGGTTACCGCAACAACTTCATAGCCACGCCCGCTCAGCATATCGATGGCAATGCTGCCCACGCCACCCGTCGCTCCGTTTACAACGATCGGGCCGTTTTCTGGCAGCTGACCATTTTGTTCCATGCGATGAATCGCGAGCGCTGCGGTGTAACCCGCCGTCCCCAGCTGCATCGTTTCTGCCGCGGTCATTCCCTCGGGAACCGGAACCAGGCTTTCGCTATCAATGCGCGCGTACTCGGCATAGCCACCGTCAATGCTTTCACTAAGACCACAGCCATTAACGAGCACTGCATCGCCTGGCTGAAAATCTTCATCGTCACTAGTAACGACCGTGCCGGCGAGGTCAATGCCACCAACTAAAGGATAGCGGCGAAGTATTTTCCCAGCGCCGGTCGCCGCCAACGCATCTTTATAGTTAATCGTTGAATGACTAACTTTTATGACGACATTGCCTGGCGTCAAATCAAAGATAGACAGCTCTTCAAACCCGGCGACGATTTTGCCGTCCTGTTCGTTTATTCGAAATGCGCGAAATTTATCCATGTTTGTCCAACCAGACCTCTATGCCTTGTATGTTTAAGTTTACGTCAAAACTTAGAATCGACCACATCGCGTCACGGTCGCCTTTGAAGCCGTGTTCTTCCAGGCCGGCGACAAAATACTCGAACATAGCCTGTTGCAAAGTTTCGGTGCGCTTCTGTGCGTTCGCGTTTTCATGCGCGATACTGACGAACGCGTCGATACCTTTGTGCATGTCTGCTGCAAGTCGCTCAAGGTTGCGTACTTCGCTGTAGTGCGTCAGGTATAAGCGCTCCGGCTCGTAAGCCATGATGCGATCGACCGACTTATGCGCCTCGTCAGGATCGAAATGAATCGGTGTTGTTGTCGGAAAAATAAACTCACCTGCCGCAGTATCCAGCTCGCGATATGAAACGCCAAAGCTGTCGCCGGTGAATACTCCTTTAGATTGTGGGTCGCTCAAGCAGTAGTGATGGCGCGCATGCCCTTCGGTATAAAAAGCCTGTAGCTCGCGGCCCTGTAAGGAATACGAAGCGCCATCATCGGCGATATCGATTCGCGCAGCGTCGATCGGCTGAATCTCACCGTACATTTTCGTTGTTATTTCTTCGCCGTAAACCGCTTTGGTTCCTGCGATAAGTCGCGTCGGATCTATCATGTGCGGTGCGCCGCGCGGGTGCAGTACGCAGCGCGCATTAGGTAGATGCTGCAACAATAAACCGGCACCGCCAGCGTGATCCAGATGTATGTGGGTCAAGAAAACAAAGTCGATGTCTGCCGGATCAAGGTCGCTTTGTTGCAGCGCGCCCAGCAACATCGGCACGCTGCTGTTCACACCGGTATCGACAAAGGCGCCGCGACCGTTTTCAACGATCAGGTGGCTGGCGTCCTGAAGCGGGCGAGCGTACTCAGTATCAATGGCAAGCAGGCCATGCTCGAGTATGGTCGTGTGCGCGGCCGTGTGCGGGTGTTGAGTGGGCATTTGCCCTACTCTGCTTCGCTGGTCTCCAAGCCTTCAAGGCTTGCGAAGTACGCTGCGAGCAAAGCAACCGTCTCATCGCTCAAGCCCGCAGCCAGCGACGCCATAACAACATCTTTGCGCGAACCATCGCGGTACTGATTTAGCGCGTGCACCAGGTAGTCCTCGTGCTGACCGGCCAGCGTTGGCCAGGCGGGCGACATGCTGATGCCGTTCTGACCATGGCAGGCAACACAGGTTTGCGCGGCTTCGACGCTGGTGCCGCTATCGCCACCAGCCGCTACCGTGTCGGC
>RCNC010000885.1_pt1 | contig 19824 bp, 19 predicted proteins | sample 2041301 | NCBI WGS metagenome assembly RCNC01 (sample SAMN09708231, study PRJNA481090) | Marine sediment metagenome, whole genome shotgun sequencing project. | biome: marine sediment; feature: ocean; material: sediment; isolation source: Sewage treatment plant 13A marine sediment (STP13A) ...
CTCGCCTGCACGAGGGCCTTGTCAAATGTGAATAAGCGTGTAGCAGCTGTGTTTTGGAGCCCTCGGACCATCAACAATCTGATTTTGAGCCAGATGAGGGACTAGCCACCCGCTCGCTCATACACCACAAAACTGTAATCGTAAGGATTGGGTGCCTCAGCACTATGCCGCTCTCGCGAAACTTCCCTCCACCGTGTCCAGTCTATTTCGGGCAACACCGCATCGCCTTCGACACTGGCGTGCACCTCGGTGAGATAGAGACGATCTGCCCGGGGAATGGACTCGCGGTAGATTTCGGCACCGCCGATAACCAGCAGCTCCTCGACGCCATCAATGAGGGCTATGTCCGACGCCAGCAACAGGGCCTCATCGAGGGAGGGTACCACCTTGACCCCTTCCGCCTGATACACCGGGTTACGTGTTATCACGATATTGGTGCGCCCGGGCAGGGGCTTACCAATAGACTCGAAGGTCTTGCGCCCCATGACGATGGGCTTGCCCATCGTCACACGCTTGAAATACTTGAGATCTTCGGACAGGTGCCAGGGCAGTGCGTTGTTTCTGCCTATGACACCATTTTCCGCCGCAGCAACAATGGCAGCCAGCTGTATCATGCCTGTTAAACCGCCACCGGCGCCGCAATATGGGCATGCGGTTGATAATTCACCAGTTCAAAGTCCTCAAACCGGTAGTCATAAATGCTATCGGGCCTGCGCAACAAATTAAGCTGCGGCAGGGGCCGGGGCTCGCGCGCCAACTGCTCGTGCACCTGCTCGAGGTGATTGCTGTAAATGTGGGAGTCCCCGGTACAGATAATGATTTCCCCGGGCTCCAGGTCGCACTGCTGGGCCAACATCAGCGTCAGCAGGGCGAGACTCGCGGTGTTGTAGGGCAGGCCCAGGAAAGAATCGCTGGAACGGATCAACAACTGGGAGGACAACCTGCCTTGCGCCACGTAGAACTGGTACAGCAGGTGGCAGGGCGGCAGCGCCATGCGTCCGGCCTCGACATTTTCCTGGGGGCTGACCCGCTCATCGGGCAAATACTCCACGTTCCAGCCATGAAAGAGTATGCGACGGCTGTCCGGGTTGTTGCGCAAGCAGTCCACTACATAGTCAATCTGGTTAATACTGCCACCGTCCCTGGTGGGCCAGGCAGTCCACTGGGCACCGTAGATTGGCCCCAGTTCACCCTCTTTCGTGGCCCACTCGTCCCAGATGGACACACCGTTCTCTTTGAGCCATTGCGTGTTGGTAGCGCCACTGAGAAACCAGATCAGCTCATTGGCAATGCTCTTGAAGTGGAGTTTCTTGGTCGTCAGCAGCGGAAAACCGTCAGCGAGGTTATGGCGGTACTGCCGCCCGAATACGGACAGCGTGCCGGTACCGGTGCGATCGCCCTTGGGCGCTCCGTTATCAAGAATATCCTGTAGCAGGTCCAGATATTGCTTCATTTCTTTCCTTTTTTTCCAGATGAGGGCAGCGCCCCGCTGGCGTTTCGGTAGGCCATTGCAATCAGGTAAATCCCCAGGGCCACCATCGGCAGCGACAGCATTTGCCCACGCGTCACCCAGCCCAGCGCCTGAAACCCCAGGTGACCATCGGGTTCGCGGAAAAATTCCGCGATAAATCGCAGGCAACCATAACCGAGGGAGAAAACACCGGCAACCGCCCAGGGAGGCCGCTCCCGGGATGAAAACCACACCATAATGACGAACAACAACATGCCCTCCAGGGCGAACTGGTAGAGCTGCGATGGATGCCGGGCAAGTTGCAGGGGATCCCGCGGGAACACCATGGCCCAGGGCACATCGCTGGGCCGTCCCCACAGTTCCTGCCCGATAAAATTACCCAGGCGTCCCAGCCCCAGGCCAAGCGGCACCAGCGGTGCCACGAAGTCCATCAGGGAGCCAAAGCCAATACCCTGACGCCTGGCGAACAGGAACATGGCAAACAGCACCCCCAGAAAGCCACCATGAAAGGACATTCCACCCTGCCACACCCGCAGCAGCCAGGTGGGATCGTCCGCCAGCTTGTCACCACCGTAGAAGATGGCGTAGCCAAAGCGGCCACCGAGCACAACCCCCAGTGCCGCGTAGAAAATGAGGTCGTCGACCTGCTCCCGACGCACCGGGGACCAGGGCATCCGCGTGCGCCGCACCGCAAACCACCATGCGAATGCCAGGCCGGTAAGGTAGGCCAGGCCGTACCAATGCACTTTCACCGGCCCCAGGGCAATGGCGACCGGATCAATTTGAGGATAAGTCAGCATAAATGTACTTCAGTGTAGGACCAGTGAAAGGATGGATCCTATGCCCACAGCAAGCGAACAGGACACAAAAAACGTATTATCATCCAGCACGTACGGATTCACAATTCTTTCGCTACAGGGACGCGGACTATTTATGTGTTTGTTGATTTTCGCTCATCGGACCTCGCCCCAATACCCGCTGGTGGTGGCCGCCAATCGGGACGAGTTTCACGCCCGCGCCACCGCACCAGCAGACTTCTGGCAGGACCACCCGCAGCTTCTGGCGGGAATTGACCTGGAACAGGGCGGCACGTGGATGGGCGTGACCCGAGACGGACGCTTCGCCGCCGTCACCAATTACCGCGACCCTTCACGCACCGCAGCGGCGCCACGCTCTCGCGGAGAATTGCCACTGCACTATCTCACCGGCCAGCAGGGCCCGCAGGATTTTCTGGCCAGCCTGTCGCCCGTTGCCGCGGAGTATGCCGGTTTCAACCTCCTGGTGGGCGATCGCGACACCCTGTGGTACTACAGCAACAGCAGCGGGGATACCGAAAGTAAACCCCAGTGCCTGCCGCCGGGCGTTTACGCCCTGAGCAATGCCCGCCTCGATACACCCTGGCCCAAAGCGGAATCAGGCAGGGCTAAACTGCAACAACTGCTGGCCGCTGGTCGCCCTTCCCACGAGCAGTTGTTGACAGTGGTTGCCGACAGGCGCCCGGCGAATGCCGATACCTTGCAGCTACAGGGCCTCGACAGCGCCATGGACCAGCTGCTGTCAGCCCAGTTCATTGTCACCGAAGGCTACGGCACCCGTTCCTGCACTACCGCGTGGATAGACGGCAATCAGATGCTGCACTGGCAGGAACAGAGTTTCGACCAGCAAGGCGCCTTGCGCGAAGTACGAACAGAAGAGTTTGAGATTGTGTAGCAGGATTACCCGCGGTTACAGGGACGCCTTTATTCCACCGGGCTGTGGATAAACTTCTCCATACCGTGATCCGAGAGAAACCGTTCGAGACGCTGGTTGACGTCACTGGCGTGATCCATCTCCATGACTTCCAGCAACAGGGCCTTGGCTTCATCCAGCCGCACATTGCGTAGCGCTTTCTTGACCTTGGGCAGGCTGGTCGAGTTCATGGAAAGAACGTCGTAGCCCATGGCTAACAACAGCACCGCCCCCCCCGGATCTCCAGCCAGTTCCCCACAGATACCGAGCGGCACCTCCTCAGCCTTACTCGCCTCGGCCACAGCCACCAGCGCCTGCAGGACCGCCGGGTGCAGGGAATGATACAGATCCGCCACACGTGCATTGTTGCGATCAACGGCCAGCAGATACTGGGTCAGGTCATTACTACCCACGGACAGGAAATCCACCCGCCTGGCCAGGGCCCTGGCCTGGTAGACGGCCGCGGGCACCTCCACCATAACCCCGATGGCCGGTAACTCGCCTTCCACGCCCTCCTGCAACAGCTCGCGATGGCTGCGGTGGATCAAATCCAGGGCTTCCTCAAGCTCGGAGATGTTGCACACCATAGGCAGCATGATACGCAGGTTATTCAGGCCCTCGTTGGCCTTCAGCATCGCCCGGATCTGGGCCAGGAAGATCTCCGGATGATCCAGTGTCACCCGGATACCGCGCCAACCCAGGAACGGGTTTTCCTCTTCAATAGGGAAATACGGCAGCGCCTTGTCCCCGCCGATATCGAGGGTACGCATGGTGACCGGCTTGGGCGCGAAGGCCTCCAACTGGCTGCGGTAGATCTGCCGCTGCTCTTCCTCACTGGGGAAGCGGTCGCGCAACAGAAAGGGCACCTCGGTGCGGTACAGGCCCACCCCCTCCGCACCCTGCTCCAGGGAGCGAGTGACATCTGCCATCAAACCCGTATTTACCCACAGCGGGATACGGTGTCCATCGAGGGTGATACAGGGCTCGTCACGCAGGGATTCGAGATCCCTGTTCAGCGCCTGGTCCTCATCCAGTGCGGCCTGGAATCGCTGTTTAACCTCCGGCAGGGGATTGAGATGCACCGCGCCGTTGTAACCGTCGATGATCAGTTCGCGATCCTGCAACTTGGCGTAGGGCAGGTCGACGGCACCCATAACAGTGGGCACGCCCATCGCCCGCGCCAGGATAGCCACGTGGGAGTTACCTGAACCGCGCACTGAGATCAGGCCCACCAGTTTCTCCCGCGGAATCTCACCGAGGGAGGAAGCGGTTAACTCCTCACCAACGAGAATGGTCTGCTGCGGATAAACCCGCACTTCCGGGTCTGCTTCCTGCAGGTAGGCCAACACCCGCGTACCCAGGTCTTTCACATCCACCGCGCGCTCGCGCAGGTAACTATGCTCCATACGCTCAAAGTGGCGAATGTGTTCAATCATTACCTGGCTCAGGGCGCCCTGAGCCCACTCACCGGCCTTGATCAAGCCGATGACCTCAGCGCCGATAGTGGAATCATCCAGGATACTCAGGTAGACATCAAAGAGCGCGTGATCCTCCGGGCTTAGTTCCGTCCCGAGGTTATCTGCGACCGTCCGTATGTCCTTTTGCACGCACTGCAGGGCCTCCCGAAACGCGCGTACTTCCTTGCGCCGATCCACCGCCTTGCGCTGCGGCACCGCATACATGTCCGCCCCCGGCGAAACCACTACGGCAGTTCCTATAGCGATACCAGGAGCTCCCGGCACACCGGAGATCCTGGCCGGGGCCGCGCCGGTGAGCGCGTGCGCCTCTACCGCTCCGGTAACCTGTGCGTGAGCGATAACCCCAGCCAACTGGGCTGACATGGTAACGAGGAATGCTTCATCGCTTTCATCGAAACGACGACATTCTGCCTGCTGCACAACGAGCACGCCCAGCACGTCCCGCTGGTGAATAATGGGAACACCCAGAAAAGCGTGAAATTTCTCTTCACCGATGCCCTCGAGGAACTGGAAACTGGGGTGGTTTTCAGCATTCTCCAGGTTGACCGGCTCCTCCCTCTCGGCTACGAGGCCCACCAGCCCCTCCCCGGCTGCGAGACTGGCCACGCCAACCTGCTCGGGGTTGAGCCCCTGGGTAGCCCGAAATACAATCCGTCCACTGGTCGCATCGCGCATATACACGCTACAGACCTGCGTTTTCATGGCGTCACGTACCCGCCGCACAATAATCTGCAAGGCCTCATTCAGCCCGCGGGCTGTGTTGACCTCCTGCACAATGTTTCCCAGGATCTCTAGCATAGCGGCTTAAGACTCCTCCTGACGGTCGGTATGGCGACCCAACGGCAGGGCCAGTTCCTTCATGGCACGGCGATACACTTCTCGCTTGAAAGAAATCACCTGGTCCAGCGGATACCAGTAACTCACCCACTGCCAGTGATCAAACTCAGGCTTGGCATTCAGGTCCAACTGCACCGAGGCGTCTTCTTCCAACATGCGCAATAGAAACCACTTCTGCTTTTGCCCGATACATACGGGGTTCTGGCCCTTGCGGACAAACCGCTTGGGCAGGCGATAACGCAGCCAACCCCGGGTCGCGCCCAGGATTTCTACCGAGTGCCTGGACAGGCCCACTTCTTCATGCAACTCACGATACAGCGCCTGCTCCGGGGATTCTCCCTTATCGATGCCGCCCTGCGGGAACTGCCAGGCATCGCGGCCACCGACCCGGCGAGCCCACAACAGCTGTCCCCGGTCATTAGCCAGCATTATCCCCACATTCGGCCGAAAGCCGTCTGAATCGATCACTTGAGCGCGCCACTCATTATCATAACGAGTCATTGTTCCACACTTTGCCAGCCCTGAGAAATTTACTATCCTCAGCACAGCCGCTATATTGGGCGCCGGCTTATGGAGGCGCATGCCGTGACACTGGCAATTTTCGACCTGGACAACACCCTGATTGGCGGCGACAGCGATAACCTGTGGGGCGAATTCGTTTGCGAGCAAGAGCTGGTAGACAGCGCAGACTTCGCCCAGCGCAATGATCAGTTCTATGCCGACTACAAAGCTGGCACCCTGGATATCGACGCCTACCTACGCTTCGCCCTCAGTGCCCTGAAGGGACATTCCACCGCCACACTGGCGGGCTGGCACCAGACCTTTATGGCAAGCAAAATCAGACCAATCTTACTACCCAAAGCGGCCGCTCTGCTGGACGATCACCGCCAGCGCGGCCATGAACTGCTGGTCATCACCGCCACCAACCGCTTCATCACCGAGCCTATAGTGGCGCTGCTGGGCCTGGAACACCTGGTGGCCTGTGAGGGGGAAATCATCGACGGCGTCTATACCGGGGAGCCCAGCGGGGTGCCCTCCTATCACGCGGGTAAGGTCACGCGGCTATACGACTGGCTGGACGGGCGGGACACGACTCTGGAAGGCGCGTGGTTCTACAGTGATTCACACAATGACCTGCCATTGCTGGAGCTGGTGGACAATCCGGTGGCGGTGGATCCGGATGACACGTTGCGTGCTCGTGCGGCTGAGCTTGGGTGGCCGGTTATTTCGTTGCGTTAGTTCTTGGTGGGCTTGGTGCTTCGCTAGCCGGTGCGCAGTGGTGTGTGTTCACATCAGGACACGCAAAAGCGCCATCCATGGCAGCTCGGGTTCAGCCATCCATGGCCTCACACGGTCCTGATGCGAACACACACCACTACACCCCTCTTCAAACACGTAATTCAACACAACGGAGCCATCAACTCCAATTCACGACGATGCTCCAAGTCACTGTCCCTAGAATTTCCAATCAGCTTTACAGGCCTAAATATCATCGCTCAATGGTAGTGACGTGGCAGCGAGATTCCCCGGGCGGGGGCGTGCGAGGCCAGGGATGGCTGAGCCCGAGCTGCCATGGATGGCGCTTTTGCGGTCCCCGCCCGGGGAATCTCGCTGCCACGGCACGACGAAACAAGAATGAATGAGATTTGAACCAGAACTAGAAACTACAACTTCCGAGCAAATACAGCCTTCAAATACTCGGTCTCTGGAATAGCCGGATGAATCGGATGATCAGGCCCCTGGCCTCCCTGCTCCACCACACGCAACTGACACCCCGCGCGCACTGCCGCCTGCTGCATGGCAACTATCAGGTCAGCTCGTGGCAAATGCATGGAACACGAAGCGGATACCAACAGGCCACCGGGAGCCAACAGGCGCAAACCCAGCTCATTGATGCGACGGTAAGCAGCGATGCCTTTCTTCAAATCCCTGCGCCGCTGAATAAACGCCGGAGGATCCAGGATGACCACATCGAACTGGCGCCCCTCAGCCTGCATGTCCGCCATCACTTGTGGAGCCGAGCCACGGCAGGTGCTGACACGATCCTGCAGACCGTTGAGTGTGGCGTTGGCCTGCACACCTTCCAGGGCCTGGGCCGAACTGTCCACACAGCATACCGATTCCGCCCCGAATGCCGCCGCCTGCACCCCCCAGCCGCCAATATAACTGTACACATCCAGCACCGTCTTACCCGGGACCCAGTTAGCCAGGCGAGCCCGGGACATACGATGATCGAAGAACCATCCCGTCTTCTGGCCTTCGAAAACCGGCGCCTGAAAGCGCACCCCGTTTTCCTCCAGGGTCACTTGTGCAGGCACCTCGCCAAAGGCCACCTCGCTCCCTTCCGGCAAGCCCTGCTCGCGGCGACTGCGACTGTCAGCCCGCAGTAAAATACCCGCGGGCTTCACCACTTCGATTAACGCTTGCAGTAGCGGTTCGCGATACCGCTCCAGGCCAGCGTTGTTGAGTTGCACCACCAGGTAATCACCAAAGCGATCAACCACCAGGCCGGGCAGGGTGTCACTATCACCGTAAACCAGACGGTAGTAAGGTTTATCAAATGCCGCCTCGCGCAGGGCGAGTGCTGTCTCCAGCCTGTGACGAAAGAAGGCGACGTTAAGGTCCAACTGCTCAGCCAGGGCATACAACCTGGCGCAGATCAGTGATTGCGGCTCCATATAAGCCGAACCCAGGATATTGCCATTGGCATTCTTTACCACCACCAGGTCACCGGCGGCGAAGTCAGTTAAGGGGCAGCGCTGGCTATCGACTTCATTGGAGTACACCCACAGATGCCCACCGCGCAGGCGGCGGTCGGCACCTTTACGCAGCATAAGGTCAATCATGGGGGCGCGGCGATAAAGTGCAGAGTTTCAGGGTTTACTCGTCATCACACTGCTGCTGATAGTCTGCCGCTGACAGCAGCGCATCCAGTTCAGTGCTATTGCTTGGCTGCAACTTGTAGAACCAGCCATCGTTGTAAGGATCAGAGTTGACCGTTTCCGGCTCATCCTCCAACTGGGGATTGATGGCAATCACTGCACCGCTAATCGGTGCGTATATATCAGAGGCGGCCTTCACCGACTCCACCACTCCCGCTTCATCCGCCGCGGCCAGGGTAATGCCGACCTCAGGCAGCTCCACAAACACCACATCTCCGAGGGCGTCCTGGGCGTGATCTGTGATGCCCACAGTCACGGTGCCGTCCTCTTCCAGCCGGGCCCATTCATGACTGCTGGCGTATTTGAGTTCACTGGGGGTATGGCTCATAAAAAGTCCTCTAAACGTATTGGCTCTGGACGCTTCGCCGGAAGTGGCCAGGGGCGCCACTATCCTGGCGCATCTGAGCGGCTCATTCTAACGGCACATCAGGGAAAAACAATATTGCACGGCGCGGGATGAAAACTGCCAGTCACCCCAGGCCCATGGCGTGGCGCATCAGTTGCTGCTTTACCGGCAACAGTTGATCCACACTGCGCATTCCGGCATTGCGCAGCCAGCGCAGGGGCAGCGCCTCCTGTTCGAACAGGCGTTTGAAGCCATCCATGGCAGTCATCATGAGCAAATTCTCACCTTTGCGCCGGCGCTGGTAACGCCGCAGTAATTCCAGCTCGCCGGGATGGGCACCGCGATCACGGCCTGCTGCCAACTCCTGTGCCAGTACCGAAACATCCTGCAGACCGAGGTTAATACCCTGCCCCGCAAGGGGGTGAATGGTGTGGGCGGCGTCCGCCACCAGCGCGACACCCGCTTGCACATAGTCGACCGCGTGACGCTGGCGCAGGGGAAAGGCAAAACGCCTGGAACAACCCAATACCGTACCGAGGCATGCCTCACTCGCACGCTCCAGTTCCCCACAGAAGGCCGCGTCATCCATGGCCAACAAGTCATCCACCCGGTGTTCCTGCAGTGACCAGACGATGGAGCAATAGTGATGCTCCTGATCCCCCGGCAGGGGTAGTAGCGCCAGTGGCCCACTGGGCAGAAAGCGCTGCCATGCAGTCAGGGCATGACTATGCTCCACCTCTATGGTCGCCACGATGGCGCGGTGTCCGTAGTCCCATTCGCGTGTGGCAAATGCCATCATCTCGCGCACCCGGGACTGGGCGCCATCTGCCGCAACCAGCAAATCTGCCTCGATGCTCTCGCCGCCGTCCAGTTCCATCGACAGGCGGGAGGAATCCAGGCGCGTACAGGCATGCAGCGATGCAGGGCTTAGAACTTTTATATCAGGCGCCGCGACGACTTTCTCCAGCAAGGCACTGACGATGGAGCGGTTTTCCACGATATAGCCCAGCGCCGGGGCATTGACATCGGCGCCGTCGAATTCGATTTTTCCGGTGCCTTGTGCATCCCACACTGTCATATGTTGATAGGCGCAATAACGGTAAGCCGCAATGCCCTCCCACACACCCAACTGTTCAAATAAAGCGCGAGAGCGCGGTGTCAGGGCGCTGACCCGGGGATCGAAATGATGCAAGTCACACGCCGCAGGCAAATCCGGCGTGCTCAGGGGCCGGGCCTCTACCAGGGCAATCGAGCGTCCCGTGCCACTGAGGGCAACCGCCAGGGCACTCCCGGCAATGCCAGCACCAATAATGGCGATGTCGAAGGCCTGTGCCTCAGCCATTTACCTGTACTCCCATATCCGCTACTCCAGTGGCGTAACGCACAAACTCGTTTTTAAGCCCCGGCATAATATCCAGCCCGGCCAGCGCCAGATCACGACCCAAACCCAACAGGGGGTCCGCCTGCATGAACAGGGCAGGCACGCGATCACTGAAATTGATGGTTCTTTCCTGGTCAGCGCGCTGCCGCTGCTCATAGCGCTGCAACGTGGCCAGGTCTCCCGCGGGCAGGCCGGCGGCAAGCCCCTCAGCCAACACGCGGCCCAATTCCGCCACATCACGCAGGGCCAGGTTATACCCCTGCCCCGCCACCGGATGCAGTGCGTGTGCAGCATTGCCCATCACCACCACCGCCTGGCGCACCTGTTCGCTGGACTGCACCAGGGAGAGAGGGTAACTATGCCGCTCGCCCACCTGCTGCAACCTGCCCAACCTGTAACCAAAGCGCTCCTGCAACGAGGCCAGGAAATCTTCCTCGGCACAGGCCTGCAGATGGTCAGCGCGATCGGGCGGCAAGGTCCAGACCAGGGCACTGCGGTTTTCCCCACCGGGCGCTGCCAGCAAGGGCAACAGGGCCAGCGGCCCCTCGTCGGTAAAGCGTTCATAGGCACAACCCCGGTGCGGTTGCGCCGAGGCGACATTGGCCACCAGCGCATTCTGCCGATAGGGCTTGTCCTCCACGGCAACGCCCAGTTGCTCGCGCAGACCGGAGCTGGCACCGTCGGCAACCAGCAGCAGCGCAGCATCTATCCGGTCCGCAATATCCCCTTCCAGTTGCAAGCTGATGCCTTCCCCGGCGGGACTGGCAGCCACTACCTTCGCGGGACTGCACACCTCTACACGACCCTGGCGATAGAGCGCCTGGATCAAGGCACTGCCCAACCAGGCGTTTTCCACGACATAGCCCAAAGCCGGCCAGCCGTGATTTGCGGCTTGCAACAAGGTGCTACCGAAACGACCGCGACTGGAAACATGGATACTTTGTATAGGACAAAGCCATCGCTGCAGGTCATCCCATACCTGCATGTTTTCGTAGATCAGGCGAGAGCTGTAGCTGAGCGCGGTGGAGCGGGCATCGAAAGCGGGGTGATAGTCCGGCGCCCTATCCGCCACAACCTCAGGGAACGGGAAACCTTCCACCAGCAGGATCGTTGTTTCGACCGGCAGTATGGCACCCAGTTGCAGGGCCAGGCTTACCCCGACCATGCCGCCACCAGCGATCACTATGTCTCGCGATTCAGTCATAGCTCAGGCGCCCATCAGCGCTTCTATCTCCTCTACAGTCTTTGGTGCACCAGAGCTTATGACATCACAGCCACTCTCGGTCACTACCACATCATCCTCAATCCGGATCCCTATGCCGCGCCATTTCTTCGCTACCTTGGCGTTATCGGCAGCGATATACAGACCGGGCTCCACAGTCATGACCATGCCAGGTTCCAGCAGCCGCCATTCCTCTGCCACCTTGTAGTCGCCCACATCATGTACATCCAGGCCAAGCCAATGACCGACACGATGCATATAAAAGGTGCGGTAGGCCTGTCGCTTGAGCAGGTTCGCGAGACTGCCCTTGAGCAGCCCCAGCTCCAGCAGGCCCTGGGTCATGACACGCACACTGGCATCGTGGGGCTGGTTCCAGTGATTACCGGGCTTGATGGCCGCAATGGCGGCCAGTTGCGCCTTTAACACCAGTTCATACAAGGCCCGCTGCTCACGGTTGAAACGGCCATTCACCGGAAAGGTACGGGTCACATCCGACGCGTAATACTCCAGCTCACAACCCGCATCGATCAACACCAGGTCGCCGTCGCGCAGTTTGGCGCTGTTCTCCACGTAATGCATAACACAGGCGTTAACCCCGCCGCCTACAATGCTGGGGTAGGCGGCATGCCGGGCGCCGGACGTGGCGAACTCGTGTTGCAGTTCCGCTTCCAACTGGTACTCATACCTGCCCGCACTACAGGCTTTCATCGCGCGCCGGTGAGCGCGGGTCGTAATGTCCCCCGCCCGGCGCAGCAGCCGTATTTCCGCAGCGCTTTTATACAGGCGCAATTCGTGCAGCATATGGTCCAGGTCGGTAAATTCCCCGGGAGGGACAGCACCGGAAGACTCCTTCTCTCGTATACTGTTCACCCAGCCCATAATCTGGCGATCAAATTCAGCACTGCGACCCATGGAGTAGTAAACACGCTCCCGGCCCTCCAGCAGACCCGGCAGGATATCGTCGATATCACTAATGGGAAACGCGTCATCCGCGTTGTGTTTCTCGCATACCCCCTCTGGTCCTGCCCGATGACCGGTCCACATTTCCATTTTCGGATCACGCTCGCGACAGAAAACCACGAACTGCCCATGGCGCCGGCCGGGCAATAGCACCAGTACTGCCTCCGGCTCGGTAAACCCGGACAGGTAGTAGAAATCACTGTCCTGGCGAAATGGGTATTCGGTATCGCGGCTACGCACCTGCTCCCTGGCCGAGGGAATAATCGCGATGCTATGCGGATCCATGAGGGCCATAAGGTTTTTGCGCCGCCGTGCAAATTCAGTCTTGCTTATACTCATGGTCTTACTCGTGCGTACCTCACTGGCGTTTTTCAGTTGCCGGGAGATTAGCACAGCTAGTGTAGTGGCCGCTTGGGTTCTGTTGCTGAACCCTGGTCCGAAGATTGGGAGAGGTTTTCCATATAAACATTGAGGACGGCAAAGCGCAGGTACTCCACCAGCTCCATATAGCTTTCCTCCAGGTCTTCTTCGCTCTCATCATCGTCCACCGCGGCCTCGGCGATTGCGGCAATGTCGCGGAGAACTTCGCCACTGTCTTCTGACAGGGCACTGGCAGAGCTCTGGTCACCAACGCTGAGCTGGGCAAAGCCCGCCAGAAAGCCCTTACACCAGTCGGCCATGGCTGCAGTCCGCTCGGCGAGTTCGGCGTCATCATCCGGTAACAAGGGATGGAAGGTGAACTCATCATCCTGCAAGGCGGCGGCTGTCACTGTATACAATTGCATCAGGCGGCTCGCCAACTCCCCGTGCGCTACCATGTCCAGTGCCTGTGCCAGCGCGTCCAGGCCTACCTCTGGAGCGGCTTCCGCCCCTGCGGTCAATAAGCCACTCAGGCAACCGTGCAGTTGGGACGGCGATGTCGCTAGCCCCTGCTCCAGCAGGTGGTTGGCCATTTCATCAAAGTCAAAGATGCCGACTTCGTCGGATAAATCATCGTGCATTACAGCTTCTCCCAGGGACACCTGAAGCGGGCACCGCACAGGGGTACCTCGTCCTACATTACCTAACATCACCCTACAACTACGGAAAGTTTGGCAGGCTATTGATATGGTTGGGTTTTGTGTCGTTGACCTCTATGTCATGCGCCACTATAGTAAGAGCCCAATAATAATTGTCCTAGTATACCTGCATGGCTGTAAACCAACTCAAAGAGCTCGAAAAAAAGATCAATGAACTCATTGCCCTTTGCCAGGAGCTTAATCGCGAAAACCAGGCACTCAAGTCCGATAGCGCTGGCTGGCACGTGGAGCGAAAAGACCTCATAGACAAGAATAAATTGGCACGCAATAAAGTAGAAGCCATGATCGACCGTCTGCGCACAATGGAGTGACAAGAGTGAGCCAAGCCAACACCGTTACCGTCAAGATTCTGGACAAAGACTACCAGGTGGCTTGCCCGGAAGAGCAGGAGGCAGAGCTGGCCGCCTCCGCCAAATACCTGGACAAGCAAATGCGCAGTATCCGCGACACTGGTAAAGTGATCGGGCTGGAGAGAATTGCGGTAATGGCTTCTCTCAATATCAGTTTTGAGTTACTGCAGTCGTCCAGGCATGCCGGCCCCGGCGAGCATAATGACGATGTTATCAATCAACTCAGCCGCAAACTCGATGATGCGCTCTACGATCTGCGCCAGTTGGAAATCGGCTAATCTAAAACACTATCCACGTCACACATTTTTGTATTTGCTGGACTCTGCCGGGCCTATCTGGGCTATACTAAGCGCGGGTCCCTGGCTTATGCGCCAGACATTCAGTCCTCGAGCCGATAATATGTAACCGGAGGTTCCTCGTTATTGTTGGTGTGCATGTCCGGCCTCGGTCGGAAAGCCTTATACAGTACGAGGGCCACCACCTTGAATCGTCGGGTTCAAGGGCAGAGCTGTCAGCGGTATGCCGGGAATCCATTTTATGCCAGACAACAAACCCAGCAAGGCCGAATTGCGCGCTACCCTGCGACAACGGCGACAGGCCCTGGGACCACAGCGACAGCGCACAGCTGCACAGTCACTCATTACATCCATTACCAAACTCCCGGCCTGGAATAAGGCAGAGCGTGTCGCACTGTACATGGCCGCCGACGGAGAAATCAGTACCGACCCCTTGCAGCAGTTGGCTACCCGCCAGGGCAAACAGCTTTTCTTACCTGTAATCGCCGACGATAACAGCCTCAGCTTTCACGTCTGGCTGGCTGATGAGCCGCTGCGGGACAATCGTTACAACATACCCGAACCCCCGGCACAGGCCCTGCACTGCCCGACCAATGATCTCGATATTATTTTCATGCCACTGGTGGCATGGGACCAATACGGCGGTCGCCTGGGTATGGGAGGAGGGTTTTATGATCGAACACTTGCAGGAGCCGATAGGCCTGTACTGGTTGGGTTGGCCCACGAATGCCAGCAGGTGGAGCAAGTCCCACGAGACAGTTGGGATATCTGCCTGGCGTTTATCGCCACCGATACCGCACTACACCAATGCCAGGGTACGTAGAGCAGCTAACGGGCTTATTGCTGAATGAAGACCCCGGCGTGCAGCTCCGATGCCGGCGCAGCCACCGTGTTGTTTGCAGCCATGGGAACGAACAGGGTAAACATCACGCCCAGGCCAAATACGGCCATCAATATCAGTAAAAAATCAGGTTTACGCTTCACAAAAAATTCTCTCACGTCGCACGGCCCAAAAGCTCTTTTTAGACCCTTAAATCCGCACGCCGACTTTGAAATGCAACTATTAACTTATGTTATTATTTAACAAAGTTAACTGGATACTAGCCCAGTATCCCGTAAAAGAAAAGCTCAGAGGCCGCGGAAACACTGACTTTTGTCGATTATCTCGAGTTTTTCGCCGAAGATGACCCATTTGCGCTCCCCGGGCCCTGACTCCCGCCCCCGAGGTACAGTTTGTAAGCCGGGTTATCCGTCTCCTCCCAGTAGCGAAAGTTGATCTCATCGAGCACCTGCTCCAGGGCCCGGCGCTCGGCCCTGGCAACCTGGATGCCAACCAGAATACGGCCATAGGCGGCGCCATGATTGCGATAGTGAAACATGGAAATATTCCAGCGCTGGCCCAGGCCCGCCAGAAACTTCAACAGGGCGCCGGGACGCTCGGGGAATTCCACACGGTAGACATGTTCATCAGACAATGTACCGGGTGCATGGCCTCCCACCATATGGCGAATATGCAATTTTGCCACCTCATTGTCCGTCATATCTTCCGTGGCATAACCCCGCTTGCGCAGGTCAATAAGCAGGCCGGCCAGATCCTCCCCTCCGGGCGCGACGGTTAAACCCACAAACACCTGGGCCGACTCCCCATCCGCATAGCGATAGTTGAATTCTGTGATGTTCCTTCGACCCAGGGCACTGCAAAACCTCCTGAAGCTTCCGGGGCGCTCCGGTACCGTCACACTTATCACCGCTTCGCGGTGCTCGCCAATTTCGGTACGCTCTGAGATATAGCGCAGTCGATCAAAGTTGGTGTTGGCGCCACTCACGATTGCCAACAGGTCCTGCCCACGCACACCCTTACTGTCCACATACTTCTTCAAGCCTGCCAGCGCCAGCGCGCCAGCCGGCTCAGCGATACTGCGCGTGTCTTCAAAAATATCCTTGATAGCGGCACACATTTCATCGGTGGACACGGTGATGACCTCTGCAACCGTATCGCGAATAACGCGGAAGGGCTCCTTGCCTATCTGCGCCACCGCGCAGCCATCGGCGAACAAGCCGACTTCGGCGAGCTTGTCCCGGCGCCCGCGGGACAAGGCCAGTTGCAGGCAGGCAGCGTCTTCTGGCTCCACCCCGATGATCCGTGTCTGTGGCCATACATAGTTTACATAGGCGGCAACACCGGCCAGCAGGCCGCCGCCCCCTACAGGCACGAATAGCACGTCCAGTGGTCGCTGGTGTTGGCGTACGATTTCCATCCCCACTGTGCCCTGTCCCGCGATCACGTCAGGGTCGTCAAACGGATGCACAAAACTCAGGCCCTGTTCTTTTTCCAGTTTGCGGGCCTGTTGCAACGCCTCATCGAAAGAATCTCCATACAACTGTACCCGGGCGCCACGGCTGCGCACCGCGTCCACCTTTATCTGGGGCGTGGTGCGTGGCATTACGATAGTAGCTTTGACCTTCAGTTTCTGCGCGGCCATCGCCACACCCTGTGCATGGTTACCGGCCGATGCCGCTACCACCCCGGCTTCGCGCTGTGCGGGGCTGAGGCGATTCATCTTGTTATAGGCGCCGCGAAGCTTGAAAGAAAACACCGGCTGCAGGTCTTCGCGCTTGAGCCAGACCCGGTTGTCCAGGCGACGCGACATCAAGCTAGCCTCGTGGATGGGGGTTTCCCTGGCGACATCGTAGACGCGCGCGTCAAGAATGCGTTTGATATAGGACTGTGGCATGAGGAAAGGTATCCCGTGAGCGGAAGCGACTATCATCTTAATTGAGCGCGGGCGGATTTTCAGCCAGAAAAGCGCAGACACACCGGGGTTTTTCGTGATCGGGAGAATAAGCTGCCCTATAATGAGCTGCCATATTAATGAGCTGCACTTGGCTTTCACCCCCCCCCAAAGGAAAAAACATGACCCAGGACGAGCTAAAACAGGCGGTTGCGGACGCAGCCCTGTCGTACATCCAGCCCAAACTGGAGAACGACACCGTGCTGGGTATTGGCACCGGCTCTACCGCCAACCTGTTTATTGACAGCCTGGCGGCGATCAAAGGGCAGATCTATGCCACAGTCGCCAGTTCCGAGGCCTCCGCCGAGCGACTCAAAAGCCATGGCATTCCGGTGTATGACCTCAATAGCGTGGACCAGGTAGATTTCTATATTGATGGGGCTGATGAGAGCAACAGCGCACTGCAGCTGATCAAGGGTGGAGGTGCGGCACTGACCCGCGAAAAAATTGTCACCGCCGTGGCTGGCGAATTTATCTGTATTGCCGACGACAGCAAACTGGTACATACGCTGGGCCAGTTTCCCTTGCCTGTGGAAGTCATTCCCATGGCGCGCAGCCACGTGGCGCGGGAATTGGTGAAGCTGGGCGGCGACCCGATCTATCGGGAGGGCGTGGTCACCGATAACGGTAACGTGATCCTGGACGTCTACAATTTTTCCATTCCACAGCCCCTGGCGACGGAAGAGAAGATCAACAATATCACCGGTGTGGTCACCAACGGCCTGTTCGCCCTGAAACCTGCGGACGTACTTTTCCTGGGAACATCTGCAGGCGTACGCACTCTTTACGCCGAGTAGACGGCTGCGTTCCAGCGGCCATCACCATCAGCTGTCGAAAATCTTTCCGGGATTCATAATTCCCAGGGGATCAAAGGCGTTTTTAACCTGGCGCATGATGGCTATCTCCAACTCCGAGCGACTGTAGTGCAGATAGTCCTTCTTCAGCAGGCCTACGCCGTGCTCCGCGGAAACACTACCGCCATAGCGCTGTACGATCTCAAAGACCCAGTTGCTGACTTCGCCGCAGCGCCGCTGGAATTCCTCCATGGCTAAGTCATCGGGTTTCAATACATTCAGGTGTACATTGCCATCGCCGATATGGCCGAACCACACAATCTCAAATTCAGGGTAGTTGCTGTTAACCACTTGCTCTACTTCACTAAGAAAATCCGGGACACGGGAAATAACAGTGGAGATATCATTTTTATAGGGCGTCCAGCGTGAAATGGTTTCTGAAATGTCTTCGCGCAGCCGCCACAGGGACTCGGCCTGGGCAACACTCTGGCTCACCACGCCGTCCTGCACCCAACCCTGCTCCATGCAATGCTCGAACAATTTCATGGCCCGCTCCATGAGGCTGTCATCGGTCTGCTCGAACTCCAGCAGGGCATAAAATTCCGTTGGCGTTGCAAACGGCCGCTGCAGCCCCTGGTGCTCAACTACCTTCTGCAGGGCAAGCTCTGAAAAGAATTCGAAAGCACTCAATTGCATCTCTGACTGGAAGGCCGATAACACCGACATGATAGCGGGCATATCCGCAACACCCAGTACCAATACGGCCGGATCCATCGGTGGGTTCGTCAATCGCATAGTCGCTTCTACCACTACACCGAGCGTCCCTTCGGCGCCGATCACCAACTGGCGCAAGTCGTACCCTGTATTGTTTTTTACCAGGCCGCGATTGAGGTCAAGTAGCTCGCCATTACCCGTGACCACTTTTAAACCCGCGACCCAGTCACGTGTCATACCGTGGCGAATGACCTTTATGCCGCCGGCATTGGTAGAAATATTGCCACCAATCTGGCTGGAGCCACTGGAGGCAAAGTCCACCGGGTAAAACAGGCCGCGCTCCGTCGCATACTGCTGCAACTGCTCGGTGATCACGCCCGCGCCACAACGCACTGTGCGATCCACCGCATTGAAATCTTCGATGTGGTTAAGGCGGTCCAGCGCCAGCACCAGTTCGCCATTACAGGCTACCGCCCCGGCGCTGAGACCAGTGCGTCCACCAGAGGGAACAATCGCCAGTTTTTCGCTGGCGGCCAGGCGCACAATTGCCTGCACCTCTGCAACACTACCGGGCAGTACGATCGCTACCGGATTGGGAGTGTATACACGCGTCCAGTCGCAGCCGTAGTGCTGCAGTGAATCCTGGTCGGTCAACACCCGGTCTGCACCCGAAATATCTTGCAGGGCTTGCTGGATATTGCTGTCGAAAGGGGCCAAGCGCGGTACCTCCGGTAATTTTCACAGGGCAGTGGATCTGGCGGCGCGTATGGTACCATGCGCGCCTGTTTTTTAAGGCACATTTTCCGGCACAGCCGCTGCGCCAACACGCCGGCATTCAACACAGACAGGAATGCAAACACCATGGGACTGCAATCTCTGGAAAAAAGCAAAATCAAGTTTTTGCTATTGGAGGGAGTACATCCTTCGGCAGTGGAAACGCTGCAACAATCCGGTTATACCAATATTGAGCAGCACAAAAAAGCGCTGCCGGCCGAGGAACTGAAAAAGTCGATTGCCAACGCGCACTTCGTCGGCATTCGATCCAGGACACAACTGACGGAAGATGTCTTCGCAGCTGCACGGAAACTGGTAGCGGTAGGCTGTTTTTGCATCGGCACCAATCAGGTCGACCTGCAAGCGGCCACCAGCCGTGGCATCACAGTATTCAATGCGCCCTTTTCCAATACCCGCAGCGTGGCAGAGCTGGTATTGGCCGAAGCAATACTTTTGTTGCGCGGTGTAGCACAGAAGAACGCCGCTGCTCACCGGGGCGAGTGGCAAAAATCCGCGACCAATGCCTTTGAAATTCGCGGTAAACGCCTGGGTATTATCGGCTATGGCAATATTGGTATGCAGTTGGGGGTAATCGCCGAGGGGCTGGGCATGCAGGTCCAGTTCTATGACGTCAGCAACAAATTGCCCCTGGGGAACGCA
>RCNC010000886.1_pt1 | contig 19818 bp, 12 predicted proteins | sample 2041301 | NCBI WGS metagenome assembly RCNC01 (sample SAMN09708231, study PRJNA481090) | Marine sediment metagenome, whole genome shotgun sequencing project. | biome: marine sediment; feature: ocean; material: sediment; isolation source: Sewage treatment plant 13A marine sediment (STP13A) ...
CTGTTTCCCGGTCTGCCAGTCAAGACATTTCCAGCTCCGTCCGTAATCCCCAGACCCATAAATATATCCATCTATCAGAACTGCACCCCCCATCCGGCTGTCGAGGGATTTTTCAGTCCATTTGTTTTTCACTTTGTTTCCCTGTTCATCAAGTTCAATCATAAAACCACCCCGCCCATAACCGCTGAAACAATATATCGCTCCGTCATGGTAGATGGGCGTATTGGCATGTACCGAATACTGGTTGGTGCAATTCTGTGACCATAAAAGCTTCCCGCTGGAAGCGTCAATCCCAAGTATATTACTTGCTGTATGTGTCACAAGGATCTTTGCCGCCGGCAAGCTTGCCAGCAGTGGCGTGCAATAAGCAGATTTATTGCCTTTACCACTGCTTGACCATTTTGTTTTGCCGCTAAAACGGTCCAGCGCCACCACATTGTCCTTCGATCCTCCAGGTGTACAATACACGGTTGTTTCATCCACTACAAGGGTTTCGGTAGCCCCCCAGGTGATGTTCCTTCCGTCAAATTCACTGAAAAGGTTCCGTGTCCATTTAATTAACCCGTCTTCTGCATTCATACATACCACTTTCCCCTGTCCGCTGAATATATAGAGTAAATCCCCTACAATAGTGGGAGATGAACGGGAACCCGGGTAGCTTTTATGAAAATCCTCCCCGTAAGGGAATTTATCAAGGATCTTGCCATCTATACTCAGCACAAAGACATACCCGGTTTTGTTAATCATCCCTGATACGTATATTTTCCCATTGGCAAAAACAGGCGAGGAATGCCCTTGTCCAAGTCCATCTACATTCCAGGCCATATCAGGGCCATTTACCGGCCATTCTCTCAATAATCCTTTGTCGGGATAGATCCCATTTCCTTCAGGTCCTCTCCACCTGGTAGCCTCCTGGGCCGATGTGAGTGTGCTTATGGTGAATATTATTGCAATACAAACTTTTTTCATGATTTTATTTATTAGAATAATGAATCCCCTAAAATAAACGGAAAAAAGGAATGAACAAACATGCGGGGTTTATCTGAATGTTTTTTTAAGTATATTGGTCTAAACAAAATTATTTAGATCATGAAAAGACCAGCCCAACTATTATGCCAATTATGTTGTAGCATATTACTAATATTCCCACTCAGTATTAATGCTGCGAAAACCAGTAAAGAGTACTTTCAGATCAAGGTCTATCATTACGAGGATGCATCGCAGGCAGACAGGATAGAATCTTTCCTCGAGCATGCTTTTGTACCGGCTGTTCACAGGGCTGGAATAGAGAATGTAGGAGTTTTCAAACCCATAGAAAATCCAGAAGCATCCGATAACAGGATCTTTGTTTTCATACCATATAAAACACTGGATCAATTCAGACAGCTTGATGCGAAGCTGAATAAGGACAAGGCATTTCTGAAAGACGGCAAGGCTTACCTGGATGCCCCCTTTGATGATCCTCCCTACCTCCGCCTGGAGACAATATTGTTGCATGCCTTCGATTACCAGCCAGAGGCCCACGTACCCAACCTGAATTCTTCGCCTGAAGATAGGGTTTATGAATTGCGAAGCTACGAGAGTTCCACAGAGCATATAGGGGCAAATAAAATTGAAATGTTCAATGAAGGTGGTGAAGTAGACCTTTTTAAAAAGCTTGATTTTAATGCAGTGTTCTATGGAGAGGTTATATCAGGCAGTCACATGCCCAATCTTATGTATATGACCAGTTTTGCCGATATGGAATCAAGAGAGGAACACTGGGCAGCCTTCAGGGATCATCCTGACTGGGCAAAGCTTAAATCCATGGAGGAATACCAGAACAATGTGTCACATATTGACATTGTCATGCTGCATCATACAGCTTATTCTGATTTCTAAACCGGGGATAAACTGATTTACATTACTGGATTAGCGTATAGACCTTCAGGTCCGGAAATCCCCGTCTTATTCAAGATTCAGCGTTGCAAGTGACCTTTCCCGTAGATTGGTAAGGATGAAAATACTTATCCAGCATACACTGTTCCCTATCAACAGGAGCAGGAGTTTACCAATGTTCGCAAAAGCCTGCATGCCATCGAGTGCAAGAAGTCCCGGCAGGGTTGCCAGGATAGCAGCAAGGAAGCCTGCAAGAATCCCAACACTAATCAGAAAAAAGTATTCCAGAAAAAAGATCCTGAAGATATGCCCCCGCCCGAAGCCCATGGCCTGGAATAATCCGATCTCACTTGCCCGTTCTAAAATATTGCGAATGAGTACTATCCCCAAACCCACAGTACCGAGGATCAGAGCCAGAATACCGAGGAGTGTAAAAATGGACAGATATGTATTCTGAACAGATGCAAATTCAGCCAGCCTGGCAGCTGATCTCGTCATATACCACCCGTTATCCCTGAATGCCCTGGTGAGGTCATTTTGTGGGTCGACACTGGCACCAGGCTTGACATCAACCAGGTATACTGAGGCTCCGCTCGAGGAGGGAAAGAACCTTAAAAAATGCCTGTCTGAAATGACCAAATTCCCCTGCAGGACAGAGGGTGCAATTCCACCGATCAATTTGATCCTCAATGTATCACCGGTCTCACTCTGATAATATAGTGTATCTCCGGCCTTTTTACCCAGTCCCCATTGAATTACCGTCTGGTCAGCAATGGCCGGTATGAGTCCACCTTCAAGCTCCTTCTCAAGGGATCCCCAGGGCTTAGCCGGATCAAGATCCGGGGTTGAGGCCACAAAACTGAACCTTCCTTCCATGAAAGCAGGATCTACTCCCAACAGGACAGGATTACTGACCCTGTTAAGGTTCAGACAACTGGCATCATCCCCGTCATTTTTCCGGAACTGTACAAAGGAATAGTCTCCTTCCAACCCGGATACATACCTGACTTCCGGGTCGTTCAGGTCATGCAGTATAGGGATTGTCGCTTCTGCAAAGAATTGAAAACCACCTGTACCACTTGATTCATTATTGATTTCCCTGTTTGGGTTACGCCTGTTTGCCCCTGTCAACACCACGCTGAATGTACCCAGGGCAAATAACAGGATGATGGTAAGGCTGCGCTGCCTGTTTCCTGCAATGTTCCGCTGAACAACCTGATTCCAGGAGAGTCTGGCAGAACCACCAGACCGGGGAATACGTAATAACTGGTCAGTGAACAAGATAAAAGAAATAAAAAAGAGCCCTCCTGCCATCATAAAAACCATCTCATTCAGAGGCCTGGTGCCAAATACCTGGATCGATACAAGGACAGCAGAAATTAAAGCTGCCAACGATCCCGGTAGGATTTTTAACAGGTGGGATTGCTTTCTGTAACGGAAGGTAAGGCTTCGCTGAATGTGCACTATCTCCTTCCGCAGGCTCCTTTGCAGAATATAATATATGGCCAGCCAGGATATCATCATGCAGACCAATAAACCGGTCAGCAGTGTCAGGGGTTGGATAGAAATTTCAAGGACGCTGGTCCGTACAATATCAGACCAGACCCTTCCCAGCATACTGAATACGAAACGTGTGTAAAGGATGGCCAGCAGCACACCCGGCAGTCCCCCAAGCAAAGCAATTAATCCACCCTCAATAAGGTAGACAGACCTGATCAGCTTTTTGGGGTATCCCCAGGTGGCCATGGTACCTGCATGCCTGATCCGGCTGGACAGGTTGAGATGGAACAGGAGGGCTGTCAGGATAATGCTCGAGAGCAGGATAAAAAAGCTCAATGCAATAAATAACTGACTGAAATCCACTCCACTACGAGCGGCCCTTAATCCGGAACCCATGATGTCTTCAACGCGGATACCCAGATCAGCAGGATCCAGGTTACTCCTGAAAACTTTGACCAGTGCCCCTTGGTCCATCTCTTTGGACGGGTAACGCATCGCGGTATAGTCCCCGAACCTGTTCTTCCAAATACCACGGGCTGTCTGCAGGGAGATAAATGCTTTGGGGGTACCCTTGAATTCATTCCAGTAATCCTCATCCTTATCCCGGATCTTCTCAAGATCTATGGGAATACCGGCCTCCCAGTCACGACAATGACCTGCATCGGACATACCCGGTAATTCCGGCATCAGGTTCATGTCAGCAAAAAGTCCCTTCATGGGCACAACTCCTTCAACTTTCAGGGAAACAGTATGTTCCTCCAGCCTGCGTAAAGGTCCGGGCACAAAATATTCAAGCCTAAGGGTATCACCGGGGACAAGCCCCAGGTCTGATGCCAGCCATTCGTTGATCAGGATTCCATGCTCACCCGGACTTCCATCCCCCGAACCTGCATCCAGTTGTCCCAATTGTGAAATGCCAGTGTTTTGTCCTTCTGATAGTGTTGAAATAAAAGAATAGGGTGTCTGCCTTGTTCCGGCTGCAATGCTGTTAACAAAATAAGTCAATACCTCATGCTGATCTGAGCCATGAAGTCGAAATGCTTCAATGATAGCCGGTTCAATGAAAACCCTATCTGCAGATAGCTCAATCTCTCCCAGTGATGCTATTTCCCGAATCTTCAACCCTGCATCTGCAGGCCTCCAGGTATTTCGCAGTGAGGAACTGATCTCTTCATTTTGCAGGCTGCCATCATGTGAGATCAACATAAGATTGGCCTTATCCTCAAGGTCCATGATCCGGTTGAGGTGATCCAGGTTCATAAATATGTTGAACGGAGCGGTCTGGGAAATCTTCAGGCTAAATCTTCCCAGCGCGGGAACACCTGCAATGGCCTTCACTCGAACCCTGGCTGAAACGGTCGTCTGAGTGGCCGAAACGAAGGGAGTATTCATGGGCATCACACTGGCCTTCTGTATCCTCAGCATGATAAAGTCTCCCTCTCCAACTTCAAGCCGTTCCGCCATATTTTCGCTGATGATCGCTTCATCGCCGGTAAGATCTCCGAAATAGGAGTTGGTGTCTGCGATCAGATCGAATTGCTCATTCACACCAAGGACCTGAATCCTGTTTATCCTTAGCCGGCCTCCATCAGCTGTTGCTACCCCCTGAAGTTGGAACATCGGAGCACAGACAAGAAGCGGGCCAGGACTCAGCGGATCAGACAGTTCTTCCTGCAGCGAAGAAGCCAGAGAAGCCGTTATAAACCTGTCACCGGTTGTGATGGCAGTCCGGGTACCCCCGAGCCTGTAGTGGGTGCTCTGTTCCAGGCTGAACCTTACGGAATCCCCAACGATCAATCCACCTGTCAGGATGGCTGTACTAATGGCAACCCCGATGGCAACCGTCAGGTTGAAGCGCAGATAATGAGTAAAGCTCCTGATCGCAAAACCGAATCGCGTCATTATTCCCTGATCATATCAAGTTTGCCACTTTGTAATTTGTATACGGTATCCATTCTTCTGGCCAATTCCTGCGAATGGGTAACCACTACCAGTGTAACCTCGTCGGTTTGGCTGAACTCAATCAGCATATCAAACAATTGGCTGGAATTTTCATGGTCAAGAGAACCGGTTGGTTCATCTGCCAGCAATATGGCAGGATTATTTATCAATGCCCGTACGACAGCAGTACGCTGGGATTCGCCACCGGACAATTCCGAGGGTTTCTTGTTCCTGTGATCCCAGAGGCCTGTTCTTTTGATCAGGTCTTCCGCCCTGGTACCTGCTTCTTTTGTGTTCTTAATTGGCAGTGTGGGAAGCAATACATTCTCGAATAGGGTAAATTGGGGCAGTAGGTGGTGTTGCTGAAATACAAATCCGACTGCCTGATTCCGGAAGTGCTCCAGGCCCCTCCCACTCAGCCCGGTGATGTCCTTGTCCTCGTAGAAAACCTGTCCCTGGTCAGGCTTATCAAGCGATCCTGCCATATTGAGCAAAGTTGTCTTGCCTGATCCTGAGGGACCGGTCACCGCAATTCTTTGTCCCAATTCAATATCAAGACTTACATCATCAAGCACCACCTGGTGGTTATCAGATGCCTGGTCTCCGTAAGCTTTGGATAAATGCTTAAGCTGGAGCAACATATCATGTTTTGATTATAGATTCGTAGGCTTGAATCATTTGGCCGGATTGCCTGGTGATATTGAAATGATCTTCAGTGCCGCTGCGAGCATCCAGGCTTTTTTGCCTGAGCAGTTCAGTGTCACCCAATATCTTCTCAAGCGAAAGGGCAAGATTTTCAGGGGTGTTTTCCTCATAGGTGAATCCTCCACCGGTTACCCCGATAATTTCAGGGAATGCACCAAGGGCAGGTTGCACCACGGGAACTCCCGAGGCCATGGCTTCCACCAGGTACAATCCGAATGCCTCCCCCATCCTGACTGGTACGGAGACTACCGATACCTTGCTGAAAAATTCCATCCTGCCTGCATCGACGAAATCTTCGTGGAAATCAACATACTCCAATAAGCCAGCCCTGGAGAGCTTCTTCCTGTTCGATTTGATATACTTTGCATCATCTCCTGTGGACCCGCCGGTGAGTACCAACCTGACATCCTCAAAGCCACTATTTTGTTTCAGGAGTAAAAAAGCATCCACAAGAATGTCGAGTCCATTCTCATGGTTCATGCGGGAAATAAAACCAATGTTCCTTCCTTTTGAATCAACAGGAGTACTGGGGTAATCTTCCGGAAATACTCCCAGGTGTATGCTTTGTATTTTTTCGGCAGGTAAGTTCATCCTTTCCTTCATGACGCCTCCATAAAAGTCACTCACAGCCACAAACAAATCCACATGGTCTGCATCTTCCCTCATTAATTCCCAGGCCCTGTCCCTGAACGCGGGTTTCATTACGTCCACCCAGACATCCTCGTCCTGCAGGGAACAGACCACCGGTACATTTAATTTTTCCTTGATCCGTCCGGCCAGTCCAAGCAACAGTGCATTGGATAGGTGAATGACATCCGGTTTACAATGATCGGCTATCCATTCAACCATCTTGTCCAGTTCTTCCCTTTGTTCTCCCTGTTCTCCCATCAGCATGGATACGGTCAACTCTCCAAGTCCCCGTGCCCGGGTGGACCCGGACATGCGGGCAGCAAGCTTAAGCATGGGTTTGGAATTCATCAGACTGTCAAACCAGGCCGGTGCCTTCCTCAGAAAGGGGTATAATTGTTTAAGATAGATGCTGATTGCACCATAGAAAAGGGGGATGTTATTCGTATCACTCTCATCGGAAAAAAGCGGGAGATACATGGGGATCTTCACCACATCGTGCCCGAGATCCCTAATGGCTCCTACATACTTGCTGTCACGCAAGCAGTTGCCGCAATAAAAACTATTCCCCGATCCTGGTATAATATATAGTATGTTCATTTTCCAAAGCAGTAAATATAACCATCTGAAGCAGCTATAAAAAATCGTTCGCCACTTACTACCGCAGGGTTCCCTGTAATGGCACTTCCCAGCTCATAATTCCAAAGGACATCCCCATTGCTGATATCAAGTATAAACAGATCACCCCGCATGTTCGCAACGAGCACTCTATCACCTGCAATGACAGGTGATGCATTGATCCTGGCCCCACTGTTAAAACGCCAGATCAGCTCACCGGTTCTGCGCTTAAAGCAATAGGTATATTTATCCTCATTACCTATTACGGCTACTTCCTGATTTACCGAAGCAGATGCAAGAAAGGGCAGGCGGGCTTTGTCATTCGTCCAGGTCCAGGCAATCTTTTCATTTTCCAGGTCAATACAGGAGAATTTCCCGTCATGGTCACCTATGAATGCTGAATTATCTGAAACAGCCACAGAACTGGCTATGTATGTGGCCACATCAATCTGTTTTTCGAGCTTGCCGCTCAGTATATCCACGACATGAATAAATCCATCACAACCACCAAAAATAGCTTTGCCCTGGTAACAGGCCGCTGCCCCGTTGATAAAATTATCGGTTTCATATTTCCAGATCATCTTTCCTGTGCCGGCATCCAGGCAGTGGAGATAAAAATCATAGCTGCCGAAAACGATCATGGCCCGCTCTCCCGACACCCATATATTAGGTGAGCCGGAGATCTGGTTGTCTGCCTTGTAAGACCAGCTCTCCTTCCCTGTCATGAGATCCAGACAATACAGGGATCCGTCCAGGTCGCCAATATAAACCTTCCCTTTATGAAGCAATGCCGGAGCTTCAACACCATTCCCTGTCTTGAACTCCCATTGCAGCTGTCCGCTGTTATCCAGGCAGTACACAGATCCATCCATGGATCCTGCCACTATCCTGCCGCTCCCTGATACGGGGGAGGATCTCAGGTCATCACCTGCCTGGTAGGACCAGAGCAGTTTTGGCTGTCCGGGCAAACGGTTCGAAGTGATCCCGGTCAGGTTTGGATCACCCCTGAATACAGGCCAGTCATTGCCTGTCTGTCCAAGGGTGGACAGAACAAGCAGTATGGAAAATATGATGCTTGCTAATTTTTTCATTTTGATGCCAATGCCCCTGTGGGACAAGCATTTGCTATTTCTATTGCTGTTTCGTTCAATTGAGCCTCTAAAGTCTCATCAAAAGGAATGCCAATCCTTACATCAAATCCACGGCCGATAAAAGTAAACCCGTATTTTCCCTTCTGCTTTTCTGTCAGCCTTACACATATCCCGCACTTAATGCATTTTTGGGGTTCATATATGATTGCCTCATGAACGAAAACCTTGGTGACCGGTGCAAAATCATCTGTTTTGAATCTTCGCTGTACTGCCGCATAGCTGTCAGCATGCGTCCTCAGTTTACAGGTGTGCATATCCCTGCAGTCGCAATGCATGCAGCGGCTTGCCTCTTCCTTCATCTCAGTAGGATCAAAGCCTGTCGCAAGGCCATTGGCCGGTTCCAGCCTCTTGCCCGGATGCGATTCCTTCAGGTATTCTCCAAATTCTTCAGCCCGCAATTTACCAAATCTCGAATTAAACATCCGGGGATGGCCTGTCACCTTATTCCCGGTGAGATACTGGTCCACACTTGTTGCCACCTCTTTTCCATGTCCAACGCTCCTGACAGCGGACTTAACCGGCCTGATTGAATTGCCAATGGCAAATACCCCTGACCGGGATGTCTGGTAAGTTGATTTATCAATGCTAATTCCCTTATCGTTGGATTCAATTTGCCAGGAACGGATATCATCTTCAATAGCACCAGTTGCCAGTACGATGGCATCGTATTTTGCCTGCAATTTTTCGAACTCATCCTTATCCACGGTCACAGCCGTTTTAAGCAAAATGCCAGTTCCCATGATCCCGGAGATCTCTCTTTCGAGGACTTCCTTATATTGACCACCGGCTACTTCAGCCTTGTGCATCAATCCTCCTGCCCGCTCACTTTTTTCAAACAGGGTGCACTGGTATCCCATTAGCTGCAAATAATACGCAGATGAGAGTCCAGCGGGACCCGCACCGATAATGGCTACTTTTTGTTCTCTTTTTTGCTTTTCCGGATTGATGGCCATGGGCTCAGGTGAGCCAAAGTCACCGGCATATCTTTTCAGCAGGCAGATGGATACTGGTTCATCAACAGTTTTCCGCCGGCATGCACCTTCACAGGGTGCATGGCAAATGCGGCCGAGGACAGAGGGAATCGGAATATCCTGCATCACTACCTGCAGCGCCTCATCCACATCCCCCTCACCCAACAGCCTGTTCATCAGGGGGATGTCCATATGGGCAGGACAGGCAAGCTGACACGGGGCCTGGCAATCACCGGTATGGTCGCTCAGCAATAATTCCAGGGCCGCTTTTCTGGCTGCGAATACATCCTCATCCCCGGTAATAATATCCATCCCCTCTTCAGCTTTCACCGTGCAGGAAGCAAGCATCTGTCCGTTCATTTTATTTTTCACCATGCAGACCATGCAGGAAGCAAAATGATCCAGGCCTTCGTAAAAGCACATAACCGGTATATCAACCCCTGCCTTCTCAGCTGCCTGCAGCAATGTGGATCCTCCTGGGACCTTTACAATTTTGCCATCTATTTTTACATTTATCTCTGCCATTGATGCTCTTGTATGCTACTGAATATTAACGGCCTCGACTGGGCACACCTGCATGCAACTGTCGCATTTGATACATTTATCCTGCTGGATCTCATGTTTTTCATGGGGTTTGAACAGGATGGCATCTGCAGGACAACTCTGTGAACAAAGGGTACATCCTATGCACTCATCATTGATGGAGTATTTGATCAGGTCCTGGCACTTTCCAGCCGGGCATCTACCTTCCAGGTGAGCCTCGTATTCTTCCCTGAAATAACGGAGGGTAGTCAGGACCGGATTGGGTGCTGTTCTGCCCAGACCACACAGGCTTCCCTGTTTGGTCAGTCCCGCCAGTTCCTCGAGCTTGTCCAGGTCCCCCTTCTCTCCCTTGCCGGCACACAATCTTTCCAGGATATCCAGCATCCGGCGGGTCCCTATCCTGCAGAAAGTGCATTTACCGCAGGATTCATTCTGGGTAAACGACAAGAAATATTTGGCTATATCCACCATGCAGTCCGTCTCATCGAGTACGACCATGCCACCTGATCCAATCATGGCTCCAGCCTCGGATAGTGATCCAAGGTCAACAGGTATATCGGCCATGGAAGCCGGGATACAACCTCCCGACGGTCCCCCGATCTGAACAGCCTTAAATGCCAGTCCCCCGGCCACACCACCCCCTATTTCCTCTACAATCTTCCTGATGGTGATGCCCATGGGTACCTCAATCAAACCTCCCCTGGCAATCTTTCCAGCCAGGGCAAATACTTTTGTCCCACGACAATCTGTAGAACCAATCGCATTGTATTTCTCGGCCCCATTGCGAATGATATAGCCGATCTGGGCAAATGTCTCTGCATTATTGACCAGGGTAGGATGCCCCCATAATCCCTGCTCAGCCGGATAGGGAGGCCTGAGCCTTGGAAATCCACGATTGCCTTCAATGGAGGCAATCAAAGCCGTTTCTTCACCACATACAAAAGCTCCTGCTCCCTCAAACAAATGCAGGTCAATTGAGAAACCGGACTTCATGATATTATTGCCCAGGTAACCCTTATCCCTGCAAATCTGGAGCGCCTGCCTGATACGGCTTACGGCCAGTGGATATTCTGCCCTTATATAAAAATACCCTTCGGTTGCACCAACAGCAAAAGCTGCTATGAGCATTCCTTCAATGATCCTGTAAGGGTATGATTCCAGTAGCATCCTGTCCATGAATGCTCCCGGATCACCTTCATCGCCATTGCAAATAATGTATTTTGTTGGATTCTCCTGCCCGGCCACCCTCTCCCACTTTTCACCTGTCGGGAAACAGGCTCCTCCCCTGCCACGGATGCCACTTCTTTTTACAGCTTTTATCAGCTCATCGGAGGAAAAGTTTTTCAGTACATTTCCCAGGGCGGAAAACCCACCCCTGTATATATACTCATCAATATCCAGTGGATTGATAATCCCACGGAACTCGGTGGCTATGAGGACCTGGTTGCCCAGGAAAGAGGATACCTGCTTCTCCCTTACATCCAGGTGATATCGTTCAATGCCTTCCCACCCATCATCGCTCTGGATGTTTTCAATGGTATCGGTGAGTTTGTTTTTCAGCCGTTTCATGAGTCCCGGGGGACTGAAATGATGGTCGATGATGCTTTTTACGCTATCGGGACTAACCTTCGCATACAGGGTAGCCTCTTTTTGTTCAGGTACGATTTCCACCAGGGGTACCTGGTGGCACATGCCAACACAACCGACATGTTTCAGACTGACATTCAATCCCCTCTGTTGTACTGTTTCCTCTACGGCCTGCCTGATCTCCTCACTCCCACTGGCCACACAACAGGACCCCAGCCCTATGCGGATCTCTCCATCTATTTTCTTCCCATCAACTGATCTAACCTGAGATTTCCCCTTCGTATGCCTGTTCCTTTCAAAATCCTTGATGACGACAGCCACCTTATCAGATGCAACATGCCCATAGGTAATATCATCTATCTGTACGACCGGAGCCAATGTACAACAGCCAAGGCAATTCACCCTTTCAAGTGTAAACTTGCCAGCGGCATCCGTATTTTTACCCTTGTCCAGTTTCATCTCCCTCCTCAGGGCATCGTAGACCAGGGCGGAGCCTTTCACATGGCAGGCTGTTCCCACACATACCTTGATCATATGGTCTCCCACCGGTTCCAGCCTGAATTGGGAATAAAAACTGGCTACACCCAGGATCTGTTCCAGGGTAATATCCGAAAGGTCGCTAACCGTCCTTAGTGCATCTTCTGGCAGGAAGTTGTATTTCTCCTGTATGGCCTGAAGGATGGGAATGACGGACCTCTTTTCTGTCCCAATACCTGAAACAATAGAAGCTATATCATCGACCTGTATGATCTGTTCTGTCTTACTCATTACCAATGCAATACAAATATTTCTCTCCCCGCAGATAGATGGTACCCTCTGAGAAAGCGGGACTGGCGTAAGCCCGTTCGCCCAGCACAGGAGCTCCCAGTTTTTTCTTCTCTTTACTCAGGCTGAAAATATGCATTGTCCCACCCGAGTCCATGGCATACAATTTCCCGTCTGCGACCAATGGGGATGCAGAAAAACCCTGCGGGGCCTCTTCCTCCCAATATTTTTCACCGCTGGCTGCATCAAAGCAGGCAAGCACTCCATAGCTGGTGGCAATGAAGATGAGTCCACCCGATACTACGGGACTGGCAATTTCGGGCAGGTATTCATCATTTTCCCAAACTACCGGTTCAGCAGCACCAGGCTTGATGGCTACCAGGCGTGCGTATTCGTTGGCAGCATAAACAAGGCCTCCACCAAATGCCGGGGAAGGTCCAACTTCCCCCATCATGCAATCCACGGACCATAATTCTTTACCGGTCTCAGGATCATAGCCTGCTACCAATGGTTCAGCAGAAAGAATGACCTGGGTATTCCCCTCTATCTCAGCAAGGATGGGAGAAGCCCAGGAGATACCGACCTGCCTGCTTGTTTCCCATCGGGTATTTCCTGTGGACGTATCGAGGGACAAAAGCTTGCCGCCCTTATTGGAATCATACTGAACGAGCAGGTGATTTTTCCATATAATGAGCGAGGATGAATGGCCATAGTGATTGTCCGGAACCCCAAGGTTCCTGGCCCAGACCCTTTTGCCAGTCATGGTGAAGGCAATGATATCACCCGTGGCAAATATGGCATAAACCCGTGTGCCATCCGTCGTCACGGTGGGGGCGGATAAACCAGTATCTTCAGTGACCCTAGGAGGCGTGGCGGGAGAGCCAGGGATATCCCTTACTTCCTGCTGCCAGAGAAGCTCACCTGTCTTTGCACTAAAACAGTAAACTGAGCGAACGCTCTTATCCCCTCCCGAAAGAAATATTTTATCTTCCCATAGTACTGGGGAATTATATCCCTGTTTTGGTATTTCTGTCTTCCAGCGTACATTTCTTCCCGCAGCCCCATCCCAGTCCACCGGTATATTCTTATGTTGTGAAACACCATTCCCGAATGGCCCCCTGAATCCGTTATGATGGGTACCAGCCAGCCCGGAAAGTGCGGCAGGAGCAGATTCTTCAGGATGTTCCTCTCCACCGGATTGATCAGCAAGGTCATTATCGGCCTCAGACTCACCTTCCAGTTGACTTTCTGCTGTTACATCAGCTTCCGCCTCTCCGACATCTGGAGTTTCAGTGATGGCAATCACTTCAATCGATTCATCAACAGCTGGTTCGCCCACTTCTCCTTCCCCTGAAGCCTGGTAAGGTTTCAAATGGTCATTCACAGCAAATGAGGCCAGGAAAGCAAGCAGTAGAATGGTCCCACCTGCTATCATGATCCATCGCTGGGAAAAGGATCTGGCGCTTACCTCACTGACCTGTTCAGCATCGGGTACGACTATCCGGGACCTGGCTGTAAAGTAATAACGCATGGCAAAAATCCATGTGATGGCCCCCAGGAGCAAAAGGTAGCGACCGGTCTTCACCTGCCATTGGCTGGTAAAAAATGCTTTCCTGGCAAGCAGATCCAGGCTTCGGATCTCATTCTTAAGCGCTTCATTATTGGGTTCATCTTTCAGGCGCTCCACTAACAGTTCCATGGATTCCAAGTCCAGGGGGTCATTTGCCTTCAACTGGTAATAATTGAGCATCAGCAGGATGGCCACAATAAATGAGAATACAAAGGCCACGATCGCCGTATTGGCTGAAATTTTTATTATTTGATCCTCATTCATTCCTTTTTGTCTTACTATATTATTTTTTTACCGGACAATAGTCCATGCATCTTCCGCAGCTGAAACAATCACCCCTGTTGGGCTGATAATCCTTCCGTTTTCGAAAAACTACCTGGTTCATCAGAGTGATACCAATTACCAACCCTATAAATCCCCCCATGAACCATCCTCCAGTCTTGAATTTCTGCTGAACCAGCCGGGCGTCTTCCACCAGTGTATCAAGGGTTTTTCCAGCGCTTAAGAATGCCTGGATATCAAGATTGTCAGGGTCATTTACCAGTTCAGGATGATGGATGAGTAATTCCGATAAATAGACATCCTGGTGGGCCCTGGAAAGGTAAGTATATGATTTGGAGGCAATAAAACCTCCCACCAGGATCCATACGGGAATCAGCAGTGCATATATAATAAACCTCCTCTGGTAGGTTTTGCCTGGAGGGGGACTGTTCTCTTCCGTGGGGTGGTCAATGGCATCAAAGGGACAGGAACTGGTGCATAGTTTACACTTGATACAGTCCGAAGGGGTAATGCTGAGATGCCATCTGGAGAACCTGGACATCCAGTTCAGCAGGACACCATAGGGGCAGAAAAACCTGCAATAGGGCCTTGATACAAACATTCCAAGCAGGAGGAAAGCAGCACCCAGTACCACCATATGATAGGGTGCATCCAGCCTGAATATCCCCACAAAAGGATCATATCGGCATATGATGAATTCCGTTCCTGTAGCTGCAAATAATATGGCCAGTCCCAGGTAAACCACCGGAATGATCCCGGCCGACTTTCTTAACCAGGGTGGCAGGGAAATGGGATGAATAATCAACAGGTCCTGTATGGCTCCCAGGGGACAAGCCCCAGCGCAGAAGGTCCTGCCGAAAAACAGGGTATACAACAGGGGCAAAAGGAAAAAGGCCAGCGCAGTTAAGGATATGGTATAAGCAGCATCACTGAGTGACAAAGCGACATTCTGAATGGCCCCTATAGAACATACACATCCTTTCCTGTAAAATCCAAAATAGATCAGGGTAAAAACCGATAGCCATAAGATGCCCCTGCGGGAGCGGGATCTCAGGGCAAACCATGTGGATAGTGAGAGCACAGCCAGGAGTACCAGTACATCCATATATTCTACTGCGAGTCCCCGGGGCTCGGGGGTCGTGGGACTTGGCTGGACATAACCGGTCTCGAATTCAGGTTTGGGAAAACGCTGTTGCCCTGCTGCCATCTGTCCCAGGAAGACCAGCACGCCAAATAGAAGTATTTTAACCCGATTACTCATTTATAATAATCTTTCTCGCGTTTCAGGAATCTGTGGTTTGGTTGAAATTGCCTTTGATCATATAGGGTGTATCTGAGGGAACCCTTTTAATAGCCTTGGAAGGGCAAACCCTGGCAATGGCACATTCATTACAGTTGCGGCAGAGGTCATGACGTATCTGCAGGTGTAATGATCCATTGCCGAAAGAGGTACAACCCTTAACACATTTGGCACAGCCAATGCAAAGATCCTCATCGATCTCATATTCAAAATAAGGTTCCTCGATAAATTTTCTCAACAAGGCCGCAGTTGGGCATAACTGATTCTCAGCCCCTGTATCCAGCTTGACTGCCCCGGGAATGAAATATCCTCCACAGAGATCACAGTAACCACATAGGTCATAGGCATGTACACATTTTACCGCAGAAGGATTACGAACACATTCCGTGGCACAACGGCCGCATTGATTACATTCGAAAGGGTCGATCTGCCATACCCAGTCTTTCCCGGTTGAGTTCTTCAAAGCCAGTCCCCCAATCCCCCCTACCGATACTACCATGGAGGCCCGGATGCTGCTTTGAATAAAATCCCTCCTGTTAAATTTTTTATTTTTCTTCATCTGATTTCACTTTATTCTCTTCCCCAGGCTTGCACACCCGGCTCAACCCACATGCTGCACAGTTTGCATTTGAAGTACAGTAGCTGCGCAGGGATACCCTTCGGGAGGCAAACAGGAAGCCTCCTGTTGCCAGCAAAAACAGCAACATCAACCACCTGCCTGAACTCCTGATAAATTCAATCCTTGTCATTTCATCCTATTTTGGTTCAAATATGCGGATCATGTTCCGGTCATAATCCAGCGCATATACAATACCATCCTCATCCACAGCAACATCCGGGGCTTCCCCTTCCTCCTTGAATTTATCCGGAGCTGCCACAACGGTGGATAGTTCTCCGGATGGCTTATGGATCTTTATGCGCACTACACCTTTTTCACTCGTCAGGAAGGAACCGTCAGCCATGATGTCAATGTGGGCGGGATTACAACAGCCGCTGAAACCATCGATCTCAGGGGATATATTCTCCAGGAAAGACCTCAGGCTACCCTCATCCGTGTAATTCTCCAGGGCATGCTTGCCCGGATTGACAACCCATAATTCACCCTCAGGGTTCACCCCAAGGTCGAAATAGGGACTTGGCACGATGAATCCGTGATTTCCTTCAATTTTGGTTTTCCCTTCAAAAGAGTCTACATATTTACCATCAGATGAAAACCTGTGAACAGCCCTATTGCCGGCATCCGCGGCAAAAATGGTTCCATCTTTAAGTGCCAGTGCTGTAATAACGGCCCTTTCATCCAGGGGATCACTCCTCCATTTTTCTTCACCTGTTGCTGAATACAATGCAATTGCACTCCTGTATCCGACAAAGATATCACCCTGCAGTCCTACCTCCAGGCATCCCGCCGGCTCAGCAAGGGAGACCTTCAGCACCTGTTTCCCTGCATGATCAAATACCTGCAGAAAAGTATCGGCTACCAGGTAGATCTTTTCACCAGCCACAGCAATCCCACCTGCCTGCCTGGCATTGATCTGGTAATTTTTTGTCTCCTGGTAGGTGATCAGTTCGGGATCCACTGATGTTATCCTGTCCATGTTCAGCTTATAGGGATTCCCGGACATCCTGTCCGGCCTGGTGGACCGAAAATCGCCAATGACAATCACCAGGATGATGACTACGATCAGCGAAAGGAATATATAAATGACTGACTTTTTCATCTTATTTCAGGCTAAGCTTTTATTTTAATACATACCATCTTTTTTGAATCCCTCAATACCATATATCCATCTGCAATGGCCAGGGGAGCCCAGGCATCATGCCCGTCGAATATCTTTACCTGGTCCAGCTGCAGATACGCCCGGGTGCTTGGCTTTATAATGGTAAGCGTCCCATCATCACTCAACAGGAAGATCTTACCGTCTGCCATCATATATGGTCCAAGGCCAAAACGGCTTGTTTTACCGCTTGACCAGATGATATTTGTACAATCATCCGGGTGTACACAAACCAGCTGGTTGCGTAATGTCGCTGCATCTTTTGGCAAAACTGCCAGTAAATGATCCTGGAACACCAGGGGGGTTTGCTGTTCACAGGCCAGGCCATCTTTAGGTTTATATTCCTGTAATATCTCAGTAGTATAACTGCCGTTTTCCATCCCTAGTTGCAGGACCATGCTGCCGGCCCCGTATCCGGCTGTAAGAAATATCTTACCGTCGGGAAGACAAACCGGTGAGGGCGCCACCACCTGATGATGCCATTCAGCAGAACTCCATAGTACCTTTCCTTCATCAGGCCCATCGGCCGCCACACCCATCACACCACCTACGGCACTGTATACATACATCTTCTGTCCATCAAAAGTATATGGCATGATGGATGAATGGGACATTTTCCAGTCCATTTCATTTGGGACTTCCCACAGGATCTCACCTGAAGCACAATCAACGGCAATAAGCATGGATCTTCCCCCTGTGGCCAGAATAGCTTTCCCCTGGTCTATCAAGGGACATTGCCCCGTATACCAGAAAGGTATTTCCGGCATATACTCCTTCTCGATGTCTAATCCCCAGATAAAATCCCCGCTTTCCCGCTCCACACACATTACGTGTGCCCGGGGACCGATGGTCAGGATAAAGTCTTCAGTAACAGCCGGTACAGTTCTGGACATCCCATGGTTCCTTTTTACATTGACCCCATACCATCTTCGCCAGTGTTCTTCTCCATCAGCCAGTGAAAAACAGCGCAACATATCGGCGCGCTTTTCTTCATCATAGTCCAACAGGTATACCGCTCCTTGATATATAGCAGGTCCCGCATGCCCCTCCCCAAGCTCATAAGACCAGAGGATCTCCGGGACTTGTCCGTTGAATCCATCGATCAGTTTTACCGGTGACCTGGAAATATTGTCAAAATCTTCCCCCCTGAACCTGGGCCAGGATTCTGCCAGGCTATTGGGTGTGTTGCCAAATCTTTCGAAATGCTCTCCGATCTTGACTTCCTCAAGTACAGAATCAGCCCTGCTAACCCGATTATCGGTCCCCGGCAAACTCTCCGATAGCTTATCGGCGGGACTCTTCCCCATCCACCAGAAAATAACCAGGAGTCCCACGCCAATGAGCACTAGAATCACAACTGTTTTACCCGGGATTTTCGGAAACATTTCCTGCTATTTGTCACAATCGGTTAAACCGTTTTAACCGACCTTACAATATTAAGATATTAATTTAGCTGACAGCCATAAATAAGCCTGTCACAGAGGTTATTTGGAATGAATACAAAAAACGCGGGTACCTATGTAAAATCAATCTTTACTTGGCGAGATTGCGGTCTGCAAAATCAAGGTATTGTTTCCAGTCAAATTTGGTGACATTATGGCCCCCGCTTCGAATGTGATAACCGATCCGGGTATCATTCACAGGTGAGTCTATTTCAGGTGATTCGAAGTCAAGTACTGTTGGTTTGTAAAGATTGTATACTGCGGCAGCATGAAATCCGGAGAGGTATTCACCACGGGGGTCCGCCCACCGATCTTCCTCTGCACTAGCAATATAAACAGGACGGGGAGCCATCAGTGCTATCAGCATATGCTGGTCCACCGGCAACTCGCTTACCCTGGTATTATATTCATGAAAATTCTTGCAGAACCAGTGCGGAAAACTGGTGTTGATGCGTTTAACTGTTTCGCCGAACTCTCTCCTGGAGAGGGCCGCTCCCCCACATCCTGAATTATTGGATACAACCATGGCAAAACGCTCATCAGAAGCACCCGCCCACAGGGATGTTTTGCCCAGGCGTGAATGGCCGATCACGATCACCCTTGAAGGATCAATGGCTTTCCATGTTTCCAGGTAATCCATGGCACGGCTGAGTCCCCAGGCCCAGGCTGCAATAGATCCCCATTCATCTTTTTCAGGCATATTCTGCCCGGGACTATAAAACAAGGGATGTATCCCATTCTGAAAAGAATCATCGTAATCAGGGTCGATATCACCATAATAGATGGTGGCCAATCCGTAGCCACGCTCCAGGATCATTTCAAGCGGCCAGCGAGAAGCTCCCATCCCCCGGGCATATTCTTTGGCCTGGTTATCCTTGATCGGGGGAAACTCCCGGTTTCGAACCCAACTCTCGGTAATACGGATTCCGGTATCAGTATCGATTGTATGATTGCCATTAAAATTTAATCCCATAAAAATGGGGACCGGGCCTTTTGCATCTGCTGGCAGATAAACGAGCAGATCGAAGGACTGTACCATGTTACTTTTTTCAATAGATATTGATATTTCATACCGTTCGGCCAGTCCATTCAGTGCATTTGGCTCATGACTTAAAATCTCGTGGGATTGCTTGAAGTCACCAACTGGAACTTTTCCGTATACA
>RCNC010000887.1_pt1 | contig 19810 bp, 24 predicted proteins | sample 2041301 | NCBI WGS metagenome assembly RCNC01 (sample SAMN09708231, study PRJNA481090) | Marine sediment metagenome, whole genome shotgun sequencing project. | biome: marine sediment; feature: ocean; material: sediment; isolation source: Sewage treatment plant 13A marine sediment (STP13A) ...
AAGGCGGCCGCCCACGGAGCCATGACAAACAGAAGCACCGCGAGCAGCAGGCCACGGAGGAAGAGCACGGTCCAGGCAACCTCGAGGTAGGGCCGGATCTCTTCCTTCTTGTGAATCAAGGCCTGTTCGAAGCCGGTTTGCGACAGGGTGTCCAGGGCCATCACGCCGATCAGGGCCATGCCGAAGAGACCGAAGTCCCTCGGCGCGAGCAACACGGCGAGCACGAACAGTCGGCAGAGAATGACGAACTGTTCCGCCAGGTGCAGCGCAAAGGCCCAGACCCCGGCGTGCGCAACGCGTTGAGACCATGATTTCCCGGGACGAAACAGCTTCATCGGATCGGAACCCTTCGGGGAGACTACGATTCGTTCGGCGACGGCGAAGAGTATGGAATGAAGGGCCGTTGTGTGTCAATGAGAGGGGAAGACCCCAGCGTTGCTCTCCAGGAACTTGACCAGTTCTTCCGCGTGATGAGGCTCGATGTCGACGACCTTGGAGGGACGGTCGCCGCTGAACATGACCTTGCGCAGCCCGGCGCCCACGTCCTCCATGCGGGCTTCGTCCTTGCCGATGCGTGCGGTTCCCTCCAGTACGCAGACGCAGGTGAAGTCATCGCCCTTGTACACCGATAGGGCCGTGCCGGTTACCCGGATCCGGCCCTCCGCGGTGCGCACGGTGAGCGTGTGTCCGGCGAATCCCGGGCCTGTCTGAAGGCGGATTTCGCCGGAGTGAAGAACGCTTTCGAGGGGTTTCGCGAACCATCGGCGCGGTGCTCCCGGGAGGGTCACGTCGGAGCCGCCGGCCAGCTCGATGAGAATGACGTCCCCCCCGCGGATGTACAGTGCTGCCTCCTCGTCCACCCGGATTCTGGCACCTGGTCGGACGAGTTCGTCAAGCGGTTCGAAATCGCGGGCATCCACCTGCCGGTCGTCCACCTTGATCCATCCCTTGCCCAGCACAGCGTGGATCTGCCACGAAGGCGCCTGGAAGACCTGGATCAACAGCCAGGCCGCCACGGCAGCCACCAGCATGGAGGCGAACTGCCACGCCGGAAGAAGGAAGAAGCGGGGCTTCGCAGGCGCTTTTCGCTCGCCGATGGTTCCGCTCACGAAATCGCGCTTGAGCCTCTCCCGGAAGGCAGGGTCTGCGCGCACCGGGCCCACTTCGCGTATGGCCTCGCGTACCCGCTGTTTTTCCGGCGTCATCTTGTCGTCACGGTCCTTCATCCGAGAACTTCCTTCAGTTCGTCCCTCAGCCGGGCCAAGGCCCGGGAGTAGCTCTTTCTCACTGCGGCGTGCCCGGTTCTGGTCACCCGGGCGATCTCCTCGTGGCTCATCCCCTGGTAGTCGTGGAGGACCACGACCGCACGCATGCGCTCCGGGAGCTTCATCAAAGCCCTCGTCACGAGTTCTTCCCGCTCGCCTGACTCTGTGGCCCGCTCCGGACCCTGCCTTCCGTTGGTGAGCACACGCCCCTGCTTCGCCTCTCCGTCTAGCGAACTGGCACGGCTGAAGAGACGGTGGCCCCGGGACCGCCAGTGCTCCCGGCAGGCGTTGTAGGTGATCGTCGCCAGCCAGGGGCCGGGATCCCGTGATGGGTCGAGCCGGGCCGCGGCCTTGTGTACCTTCAGGAACACCTCTTGTGACACGTCTTCCGCGGCGGTGCGCTCCCCGGTGAGCCGGTAGGCGAGGCTGTAGACAGCGTCGAAGCAGTGTTCGAACATGACGGCGAGCGCGTCCGGCTCCCGCCGGCAGACCGCCTCGAGCGTCTCCTGGGACAATCGGGTCCCGGCTTCGGCACTCTTCGAGCCGCCGCTCATGCCCTGTCCCTGCCCTGTGTCCTCCGCACCCTGCACATCCGTCCCCTGTTTCTCTTAGGGGTTGACCCAGGCTCGTGTGACCGGTTTCCGGGAAATCGAGTTTTTTTCCTCCGGTCCCGTCACAGATCGCCTTCCGACTGCATATGAATGATCAACGACCCGGTGTCTAACGAGCCGGACCCGGGTCGATCGGTCGACCGAACGAAAACGGCTCTACGAATCCCCGGAGTGTAGCACAAAGGAGAATTGACATGAAGACAAGAACAAACATCGCCAAGATCGGAATGATCGGACTCGCCTCGTTCAGCCTCGTATTGGCCGCGCTCATCCCTGCCGCCGTCGCAGACGGCCCCGGGGGCGGCTCCGGCTGGCCCGGGTACAGAGTTGTCGTGACGATCACCAACCTCACGAAGGGACAGATCTTCAGCCCGGCCGTGGTCGTGAGCCATCGGCCCGGCTTCCGGCTCTTCGAACCGGGTCAGCCGGCGAGCGCTGCCCTGGCCGCCCTGGCCGAGGACGGGATGACCGACCTGCTCACCGACCTCCTCGACGACGCGCTCGAGGTCATCAGCTACGGCGTGGCAGGCGACGGGATCATGCCGGGCCAGTCGGCCTCAGTCGAGATCGATGTGCCGCGTTCGTGGAGCGAGATCAGCTTGGCCGGGATGCTGGTGAGCAGCAACGACGCCTTCTTGGCCCTGAACGGTGAGCCCCTCCCGTCCTATCTTCGGTCCGGGAAATTCACGCACACCCTGTATGCCAACGCCTATGACGCCGGCTCCGAGGTGAACACCGAGTTGTGCGATCACATCCCGGGCCCGCCCTGCGGCAACCCCGGGAACCGCGTGACAGAAGGGGCCGAGGGCTATGTCTACCCGCACAGCGGGATCCACGGTGGCGAAGACCTGGACCCGTCCATGTGGGACTGGAACAATCCCGTGGCCTTGATCACCATCGAGCGAGCACACTGAACAGCAGCACCCATCACGACGCACACACCCCTCGCGACGGACGCCGGGGGTGTGTGCCTACCACCTTGTACCCCCCACCGTAGCATCTCTAACCCCGGGCCCTAGGCCCGGAGCCGGGCTGGATCAACGATGAAAGCCGTACTTGTACACATCCAGGGCGAAATACCGATTCTTCTCGAGCAAGGGGTATTGCTTTGCGAAGACCTCCTCGTTCAACTTGGAGGCGCGTTTGCTGCCCCAATATCTGTTGATGACTACATAGAAGAAATGGGGATAGCGAATCCCGCGTCTCCCGAGCAGCCTCCGGGCGCTTTCTCCGACGACGCGGCTGTCTGCATCGGAATCGGGTCCGAGCCAGACAACGATCGATCCGGAATCCTTCAGATAGTACTGCACGGCCCAGGGCGGACAACTCGCAAACACGACGGTCCGGTCCGTGTCTTCCCTCAAGTCACCTGCAAAGGCCCGCCAGTCCGGATTCGGTTTGAGGACGGTCCAGGCATCCCGCTTGATTACCCAGAGGTTGGTGAGCGCGATGATGTTCGCGAACAACAACGCGGTGACCGCAACGGTGCGCCATCTAGGTCGCGCGAGGCTCATCACTCCGTGCGAGAGCAGGATGCAGAACGGGGGAAGCAGAATGATCATGCTGCGCTCGATATAGATTCGCGGATAGAGGAAGGATGCCGCAAACAGGGCAATCGGAGGTACCAGGAAGTAGAACAAGAGCAGGTCAATGCCGGCCGCGTCAGGAGCGGGGGGGTGGCCGGTTTCCTTGCGGCGGCTGAACCGGTGGCGCACCGCGAGGGCGAGGCCCGTCCCGAGCAGCAGGGCGAAGAAGCCGTCTATCAGGAAGAAGCTCCAGTGTTGTTCCAGCAGCCTCTGCAAAGGCGCGTAGGGGGAAAAGGTGCGCAGGGTGTTGCCGTGGCTGAGGTAGATCAGAAAGAGCTTGTATGTCTCCGCCATCGTGAAGGGACGCAAATACCCTCTCGCCATACCGTCGGCATTGCGTAGGGTGAGCCACACAATCGGCGTATAGGCAAGGGCCACGGCGGCGGTGCTGCCCGCGATGCGTTTGAGTGATCGGTGACGGGGATCCCGAGCCGCCTGAAGCCACAGCCACATGAAGGCGGAGGAGACGACCCACAGGGAAAAGTGGTTCGTCCACAGCCCCAGGATTGCGGAAACAACGAACAGCAGCCAGTCCTTGCGGCCGCCGTGCGTCCACGCCCTCTGTAGACCGTACACGGTCAGCAGGGTCGTGAGCAGGAGGAGCATGTTGTTCTTCGCTTCCTGAGAATACCATATGTGTACCGGAGAGAAGGCCATGAGTACGGTCGCAAGAAGGGCCGTGCGGCGATCGAACCAGGCGCGGGCGAGCGCGAAGAGAACACCGAGCGAAGCCAGGCCGAAGAATAGTGAAGGCAGGCGGATGGAGATCTCGCTGTCTCCGAAGACCTCGATCCACACCTTCATCAGGACCGGATAAAGGGGAGGGTGCACATCGTGGAGCAATACCCCCTTCAGGGTGGCCTTGTTGAGCCTTGAAAACGTGTACCAGACCTCGTCGTACTGAAGGCTTTCGTTGAAATAAGGCAGGCGGGCAAGCACGGCCGCAGCGAGCAGCAGGAGGCCGATGGCCAGGCGGTGTTCCCAGAGGAAGGACGGATCTTCACGCATGCGCTCAGGGCCCCTTCCCGCGCTTGAGTCGCCACACGTGCACAAGCTCGGGCAGAGCCCGGCTCATCACACGCAGCGTTCCCCCGCTTTGATCTCCCGCCACTCTCGGAAAGTGAGAGCAGGGGACTTCCTTTGTCGGAATGCCTGCCATGACGATGTGGGTCATGATTTCCAGGTTGATGCCCGGCCCGATGCATCGGAGTGGGAGGTCCGCGACGATCGAGCGCTTGAAGACCTTGAGGCCGCAGTTCAGGTCCCGGATCGGTATCTTGAAGACCCATCTGCCCAGCAGCGACCAGACGCGGCCCATGAGTCGTCTTCCCGGAGGGTCGGCTCTGTCCTGCCGGTACCCGACCACGACATCGTACGATTCGACGTGTTCGAGAAGTCGGATGAAGTCCGCAGGATGAAATTGGCCGTCCGCATCCGCAATGGCAACATAGTCCCCTTCAGCGGCCCTGAACCCTGAAATCAGTGCGCCCCCGTAACCGATGTTGCGCCTGTGTTGCACACAACGGATGGAAGGATTGTTTTCTGCGAGATTCCGGCTGATAGGCCCGGTAGCGTCGGAACTGCCATCGTCTACGATGAGGATTGTCAGCGCAAGGTCAATCTGATCCTGGATATCCAGGAAGGAAGCGACAACTCGCTCTATGTTCCCTGCCTCGTTGTGAGCGGGCAGGACAAGGGTCAGCTTCTTTGACATGGTGCTGGAGTGTACACCTTCCTCGCGCCCCATGACAAAGGGGTCGTCGAAGAGGTATGCTGTTGCCTTCCGCCATATATATATGAATACAAGGAGGGAACGCCATGCCCCTGGAATTCGATCTGTTCTATTCGTTTCGAAGCCCCTATTCGTACCTGGCGACCGGGCGAATCGTCGAGTTGACGAAGAAGTACGATGTGAGCGTCAACTTTCGACCCGTCTATCCGCTCGCCGTGAGGAAGGCGGATTTTTTCAAGACGGTCAATCCCATGTGGCCAAGATATGTCTTCCTGGATATCGGACGGGTCGCCCAGATGGAGGGGATCCCCCTGGCCTGGCCACAGCCCGACCCGATCGTCATGGATTTCGAGACCATGGAGATCAGCAAGGAGCAGCCCTACATCTACCGCCTGGTGCGGCTCGGCATCGCGGCCACCCTGGAGGGGAAGGGCCTCGCCTTTGCCGAGGAGGCGAGCAGGATCATCTGGACCGGTGAGGTCAAGGACTGGCACGAAGGGGACCACCTGGAGAAGGCAGTCGCCCGGGCCGGGCTGAACCTGGAAAAGATGGACAAGGCCATCGAGGCAAAGCCCGAATATTACGATGGAATTGCCGCTGAGAACCAGAAGGCCCTGGAAGAGGCGGGGCACTGGGGGGTCCCCACGATGGTCTTCAACGGAGAACCCTTCTTCGGGCAGGACCGGCTGGATCTGCTGGTCTGGCGAATGAAACAGCACGGGTTGGCCGATAAGAAGTAGACAGAGAGAGGTCGGGAATCAAACGTTTTACTTTTTCAGACCTTTGTGTTATTTTGAATCATCGCCAGTGCTTTTCGGGGCGAGTACACGGTCCGGTATTGTTGACGTGACTGCGAGAGTTGGACAGACTGCTGCGCGAAAGAGGTAAGATCGAGTAAGGCATCAGAGATCGGGTAAGATGAAGGCCCTGGAAGGCCCTCCGAGAATACCCCCCAGTACCCTGAATCGTGGTCTCCTGCCCGGCAGACGTCCTCCGACATCTTGCATAAGAGGGCTTCGAAAAACGGAGAATCCCTGCCGTGCCGTCATTCCCTCGAAAGCGGTTATGCATTAATCGACACCCTGGTAAAGGAAGAGGACAGATGAGAAGAAACAGAACCCAACCGCAACAGAGTCGTCTTTCACGCACCGACGGCCCGGTCAGGATCCCCCCGATCGCGGCCCTGATGCTTTGCCTGATCCTTGCCGCCTCGTTCCTGCAGGCGTGCGCGCTCGCCCCGGTTGTCATGGTCGCTGCCACCACTACGGCAGCCCTTGTGGTGGAGGCGGAAAAGGCATTCACCAAGGGTGATACGTCGGATGTTCTTGCCGTCGCACAGAATGCGGTCGTCTATCAAGGTCCGGGCGAAGGGTACTCGGAAGTCACCCGGCTCAACAAAGGGGTCGAGGTCAAGGTCCTGAGAACGGACGGAGACTGGATCGAGTGTAAGTCGGGCAAGTTCGAGGAAGGGTGGATCCACATCTCCTCGGTGAAAGACATCTAGCACAACCCCCGGATCACTGCAGCACCTTCAGCCGGGGGATTGCCGCGCCTTCGGCTCGCAATATCCCAAGCTCTGCAATGCGCTCCCAGATGCTGTCATTCCCGCGCACGCGGGAATCCAGAAGCCTCCTCATCAAGCCTCGAGTAAGTCGCGCAGGTCCTGCCAGCAGGATATCCTCGGCACGTCCTCGGGGTACACGGTCTCGGCCGGGGAGAGGGGCGTCCGGGCGGCGGGCAGATTTCCGTCCTCCACGCAGGTCGTGAGCACAGGCTGAAGACCTGCAGCCTTCGCCCCCTTCACGTCCGCCTCCACGTCATCCCCCACAAAGAGGATCTGATCGGCCGGTACGCCCAGCGCCTCCACGAACCGCTCGAACACGTAGGGATGGGGCTTCCGGTATCCCAGCTCCCCCGACACGAGCACGTCCTTGAAGAAGGGGTTGAGCCCGAGCAGGTCGATAAGCTTTCGTACGGCCGGCCCATCGGTGAAATTCGTGAGCATCCCGAGGGGGTAACGCTCTCCCAGGTCGGCCAGGAGCTCCTTCGTTCCCGGGATGAGCTTGCTGTTCGGGTAGAAGGCAGAGAAGTGGGCGTCCACGGCCTTCGCGATCCGGGGGTCTTCCGGGGACAGGCTGTACCCGAGGCTCTCCAGCGCTTCGGCCATCCAGAAACGGTTGTGTGTTTCTCTCCCGTCCTTGTGGGCCGCCTTGAGGAACTTCACGGCCGCCTCCAGGTAAGCCTTGCCGAAGGCCTCCGCCTCCACGGGAAGCCCCTCTTCGTGGAGAGCCCGGATCTGCCTCTGGTGGGCCTCCTCCATGGCATCGGGATGAACGGTCAGCAGGGTGTTGAACAGGTCGAATCCGATCGCCTTTGGATGGTTCATGAGGTCCTTTCCGATTTCGTCTCGTTCTCAGTCACGCGTGGAGACGGCCAGATCCCGGAAGCCTTCTCCCAGAACGGAAGCATCATACAGGTTCGGGAAGTAGAAGGGCAAAGCCCGGACAGGACGAATCCTTCTGCCAACACTTTGGCCGGTTGTTTGACCGGTTTTCTGAAAAATCGGGGACAGCCACTTAATTCGGACTTGAAATCGAGTGTTTTCGGTACTTTAAATTGGTGGCTGTCCCCGATCTATGGGAAGAATCTTGGGCTATCCACCGAACGGGCGATGTATTCCCGCGGGAATTGTGATCAACTGGGCTCCATAGACGGGCTTCCCACAGGATCCGGGCCGGAAACCCAGGCTGCCGAGCAGGCGAAAGGAAGTGGAATGCCACCGACACAACGAACAGCCGTGGATATCTTGAAGGTCCTGGACAAATCCAACTGCAAGAAGTGCGGTTGCCCCACCTGCCTGGCCTTTTCGGCCCTCGTGGTTCAGGGCAAGAAGAAGCTGCGGGAGTGCCCCCACCTGAACGAGGAGGCGATCGAGGCCCTGGGCGGCGACGTGGCCAAGAAAGAAGAAAAGGTAGAAGACAGGCGGGACGAACTCTTCGACCGCCTCAAGGCGGAGATCCCCCAAGTCGACTTCGAGGAAGCCGCGCAGAGGATCGGCGCCTCCGTCAATGACGAGCGCCTTGCGATCCCCTGCCTGGGCAAGGTCTTCGAACTGGACCGGCAGGGCAACCTGTATTCAGAGTGTCACGTGAACGCCTGGGTGCACCTGCCGCTCCTGAACTACACGGTCCGCAGCGCGGGCCGCGAATTGACTGGCGAGTGGCTGCCCTTTGGGGAACTCGAGCAGGCCAAGGACTGGGCACGCTTCTTCTCCTGGAGATGCGAGCGCGGAATGAAGCAGATCATCGACGAGGACCCGGATTTCTTCTTCGATGCCATGAGCCTCTTCAGCCCCTCGCCGGTCGGGCAGAAAACGGGAAAGGCCTTTTCCACCTCCGACCACGCTATTGTCGTGTATCCCATGCCCAGAGTGCCGCTCATGATTGCCTACTGGTGCGCCGACCAGGAATTCGAATCAAAGCTGACCCTTTTCTTCGACCGTTCGGCCGAGGTCAATCTGGGAGCCGAGTCGATCTATCTGCTCACCATGGGCATCGTGGAGATGTTCACGAGGATATTCTCTACCCACGGACTCGACCTTACTGGGGAGACCCCTCGCGGAACTTGAAGAGCGTGCGAACCTTGAGCAATTCGTTGAGCACGTCGTACACGATCTGATCGAGAAGACTCAGCTGCAGGCCGAGCCTCTCCATGGCATGGCTCGAGGGGCGGTAGCTCAGGGCGTCGACGCTCGCACCCACCCCGGCCATCAGGCAGACTACGTCCGCAACGTGCACCAGGTTCACGATCAGAGGATCCTGGACAGCTCTTTCCGGCTGGTGATGCAACCGGACAGCGTCCACGATACTCAACGGCAGGCACCATTGCTCCACGAGGAAGGCTCCCACCTCTGCGTGGTCGATCCCGAGGGTCTTCTGCTCGGCCTGCTCGAAGGAGATTCTCTGTTCGAGGGCAAGGGCGGTGATCGCCCGCGCATTTACTTCCGGAAACGTTCCGAGCACCACCTTGCCGATGTCGTGCGTCAGGGCCGCGGTGAACAGATGCTCAGGGATACTCACCTTCAGCACTTGTGCGAGTTTTGTCGCAGCGATGGCGCTCCCGATCAGGTGGTCCCAGAGGTCCTCGCCCGAAACGTCGTAGCCGCCCATCGGCCCCTCGGCGATCTTGCCCACCGCGGCCGCCAGGACAGACTGGAACCCGTTGTCGGGCACGAGCCTGGAGAAAGCTTCTCTGACCGAGCCGACCGTTTGAGGGGCGCCGAAAGAGGAAGAGTTCGCGACGCGCAGCACGTTCATGGTCAGTGAGGGATCGTACTCGATTGCAGTTGCGACCTGCGCGCTGGGTGATTCAGGATCGCGAACCAGCCGGACGACCTCTGTCGAGGCGCTCGGCAGGGGAGGGACCGATGCGATCCTGCTGATGATTTCAGCTCTATGGCTCATAGTCCCAGTAGCAGTAGCACAACTCATGCCAGTTACGTTCTGAGACCGCCGTTATTTTTCTGTTATAATTCAACCATTTACACAGCCCCGGATCTCTCCTGACCAGGAACGAGGTTACAGAACTGTGAGATCGTCATCCCCAGTGCCGAAGAACGTCACTCATCTAAGCGCGGAGAGTCACTGTTGCAAAGGAAGGATGTGAGCAACCGTCTTCCTTACTCAAGTCTCCGTTGCCTCGGCCAGCTCCTGAAAATTGAGTTTCAGGAGCTTCGCAATGAGTTTCTTTCTTCGCACCACCTCTACGTCCGTCATGGTTGACTTTCGAGCCTCACTGTAACGTTCCCTGGTGTGCAGATCATAGATGACTCGTTTCAGGTGATGAAGCTCCTGGTTGACAGAGTCCATGAACGGCTTCAGCAGCTCCGCCAACTCCGGGTGGGTGTCAAATGCAGGGTCCCTGGCCATTTGTTTCCCTCCTCTGCGGGATGGAATCCCCTGTGGGTTCCCTATCCCCGATTCGCGGGGCCAAGTCAAGAAGAAACTTGCGCTCGCAAGTTTTGAGGCGTTTGCTGGATCACGGCGCCTGTTTTATCTCCGGTGGGTTGAGACCGGATCGTGCAAAGGGCACGGTTTTTTTGATATGATCTCCACTCTGGTGGTAAGGATCGACGTTGACTCACCTTGGAAGGGGCTTGGGAGGAGCAGCTGCATGGACTATCGATTGACAGAATACCTGCCTGATCAGATCTGGCTCAAAGAATATCCGATACGTTATGCAGGGACCGGATTCAATTCTCGGATGACGGTCGTAAAGCTACGGGACGCTCGCCTGATGCTGCATTCCCCCTGCGAGATCGATGACGCGACAAAGGACCAGATCGAGAGCCTCGGAGAAGTGGCGTTCATCGTTGCCCCTGGAACCTACCATTACTTCTACGTCTCATCCGCTCAGCAGGCGTTCCCGAAAGCACAAACCTATATTTGTCCGGGGATCGAACAGAAGCGCCCTGACATTCAATTCGATTGGATTCTGAGCGATCGGCCCGATCCGGGCTGGGAAGACGATTTCGAACAGGCACTCGTTCGCGGGGCGAGACATATCTGGGAAGTGGCTTTCAATCACAAACCCAGCAAGACACTCATCCTCGTTGATGTGATCGAGAACTTCACGAACGCGACACAGGGCGTGAGTCTCACGTTGAAACTCTGGTGGAAGCTCGTCTTTCGTATGTGGAACAACCCAAAACCCGCACCGGAGTATCAATTGGGCTGGAAAGACAAGCGGGCGGCAAGGAAATCGCTTGAGCGTATTCTCGAATGGGACTTCGAACGAATCATCATGGCCCATGGGGATGTGGTCGAAGAGAACGCGAAGGCAACGCTCACCTCTGCGTGGAAGAAGCCATTGGAGAGCTAACCGCGGCAGGAGGTCCTATCGTGTATCCCTTTGCAAAGACACTGGAATCCGTGACCAAGGCCCGCCTCCTGGGCCTCATGCTTGCGTGTGCCGGGCTGGCGGTGGCCGTCGTGATCGTGCTGGTGACGATCATCACTTCGCTCACAGCCCACCTGGTCAACCTGGAAACGGGCTGGCTCGATTCGCTCGTCAACTGGGTCGTGGGCGGCATCACGGGGATCGCCGGGTGGTTCATGTTGCCCGCCTTCGTGGTGCTCATCGCCGGCATGTTTCAAGAGAGGACGATTGATCGGGTCGAGCGTGCCTACTACCCGGCTGAGGTTCGCAGCCAGGAGCCGCGACTCTGGCCCGATCTGAGGCATGACATTCGGTTCACCCTGTGGGCACTGTTTCTGAATATGCTGATTCTGCCTCTTTACCTGTTCGGCATCGGCTTCGTCGTGTCCATCGCGCTCAACAGCTATCTCCTGGGTCGCGAGTTCTTTGAAGGTGCGGCCGGGTACCACATGGGGAAGCCGGAGGCCAAGGCCGTGGGGGAGCAGAACAGGGGAACGGTCTATGCCGGCGGCCTCGTGATCACACTCATGACGCTCATGCCCGTGGTGAACCTTTTCGTTCCCATCCTCGCCATCGTGTGGATGGTGCACGTGTATCACGGCTTCCGCAAAGAGAGGAGTTGACACTCCCTGCGCATGATCGATAGGCTGCACCGATAACGCCGGAGGGGACATCTAAGATCACGAACAACGGCGTATGACTAAAGAAAGGCCCGAACCCTAGACCCCTGCACGGAGATGTGCATGAAGAAGATTCGATGGTCATCGGTGTTTGTGATGCTCCTCATAACCGCCGCCGGATGCGGGGACGATGGCGATCCGGAAGGGGTGAACGAAGAGGTATTCACCGCGAGTTTCTCGGTGCGCGAGAGCATCGAGCAGCTGCACATCACCCATGCCGCCCCCGGGACCACCCTCGGCCTCTACACGACCGATGGAGATCTCGTCGATGAGGGCGTCATCGATGATCTCGGCAGCCTCATATTTCGCCTCGTGCCTCCGGATGGCCGGTACTACATCGAGACCATCAATGCCGTCGATTCGGAAAAGAGCGGGCCTCACCGCGTAATGAGCAAAGAGGGCAGCGTGCCTCCGCAGGTCTTCTACGACTCCCAGGTGCTCAAGCGAGGCTTCAACTACATCGAGACCCGTGACGGGACGCTGTTGTCGGCCTACGTCTCTCTGCCCGGGCCGCCCGAAAACGGACCCTACCCGACCGTGGTCAACTACTCGGGCTACGACCCGTCTCAGCCCGGCGAACCCCTCGATTTGGGCGACATCAACACCGAATTCCTTTGCATCTTCTTCCCGATCCTGTGCGACGCGCCGAACCACCCGTCCGGTTTGATTGGGGGCCTGTTCGGCTACGCGACCGTGGGCGTGAACATGCGCGGCACCGGCTGTTCGGGCGGCGCGTACGACTTCTTCGAGCCTGCCCAGCTCACCGACGGCTACGACGTCATCGAGACCGTGGCCGCCCAGCCGTGGGTGGCCCACGGCAAGGTGGGCATGGCCGGGCTTTCCTATCCGGGGATCAGCCAGCTGTTCGTCGCCTCGACCCACCCGCCGAGCCTGGCGGCGATCACGCCCCTTTCGGTCATCGCGGACAGCGCTCGCTCGGTGCTCGCCCCGGGGGGCATCTTCAACGACGGTTTTGGGCTGGCCTGGGCCGAGGGCGTGCTCAACGGCGCAGACCCCTACGGCAAGGGCTGGGAGCAGGCCCTGGTCGATGCGGGCGACAGTGTCTGCGAGGAAAACCAGCTGCTGCACGGGCAGAAGGTAGACTTGATCGCGAAAGCGCTCGAAAACGAGTTCTACGATCCTGTGATCGCGGACCCATTGGCGCCAGCGACCTTTGTCGATACGATCGATATTCCGGTGTTCCTGTCCGGGGCCTGGCAGGACGAGCAAACCGGACCGCACTTCGCGACCATGATCGACAAGTTCACGGGCAGCGGCGTGAAGCGCTTTACCATGTTCAACGGCGTGCACCCTGACGGCTATACCCCTCAGGTCTTGACCGAGTGGAAGTCCTTCCTCGATTTCTACGTAGCCAGAAAGGTCCCGCGCATCGACACTCTGATGATCATTCTGGCTCCGTTCTTGATGGAGTTTCAGCTGGGCGCCAATATGCCGCTGCCGCAGACGCGGTTTGCGGGTTACACCGACTTCGACCGGGCCTTGGCCGACTACGAGGCCGAGCAGCCGGTACGCATCATCTTCGAGAACGGCACCGCCCAAGGTTTGGACGTCGGCGCGGCGGTGGGCGGCTTCGAACACCACTTTGACAGCTGGCCGGTCGAGGGAACGACAGCGATGCGGCTCTACTTCCAGCCCGACGGATCGCTCGGCGACAGCCCGCCCACGGTGAGCGACTCCGCGTCCACCTTCCGGCACGACCCCGACGAAGGAGGGCGTACAACCGTGACGGACGGCTCGATCTGGGACTTGCAGCCGAACTACGAATACGCTCCGCTGTCGGAAGACCGTGCCGTGGCCTTCATCGGGGATCCGCTCGACCAGGACACCGTGATGATCGGCACGGGCAGCGTGGACCTGTGGATCCGCTCGACGGCCACCGAAGCAGACCTGGAAGTGAGCCTCACCGACGTACGTCCCGACGGACAGGAGGGGTACGTACAGAGTGGCTGGCTTCGCGCGAGCCATCGGTATCTTTCCGACACGTCGACCGAACTCTTGCCGGTGCACACCCATCTCGCGGCGGATGGCGAGGACCTGACGCCCGGCGAGTGGACCGAAGCGCGCATCCTGTTGATGCCCTTTGCACACGTCTTCCGCGCCGGTTCCCGGCTTCGGATATCGGTGGACACGCCCGGGGCGAGCCGTGCCGAGTGGAAATTCATCCTGGCCGATCTCGATGACCAGGTTCGTCACTCGGTGGCCCACTCGAGCGAGCGGCCTTCGAGCGTGGCACTCCCGGTCGTGAGCGGCGTCGACGTCCCGACCGAGCGGCCGGCGTGCAACGCACTACGCGGCCAACCCTGCCGCGACTACGACCCCTTCGACAACACCCCGGAGTAGGACGGCCGAAGGAGAAGAGAACATCTGCAATAGGGAGCTAGAAAGCTTCGTCGAAAGGGAGATCGTCCTCATCGAGGCGGGATTCTGCAAGGGCGATATCCTGGGTGTCTTTCAAATTCATGAAGTAATTCATAAGAGCGGCACGAATTATCTCAACCTTTGTTGAGCGCTTTTTCTTGGCTTCACGTTCGATGAGTTCAACCAGAAAGTCATCGAGGCGAAGAGATAGGAGTTTCATCGATATGCCTCCTTTCTGGCAAGGATGGACAAGATTCTTACCTTTCGTTCTTGGTCATCGACCGTGTACAGCATCCGGTAGTCAGAGATCCAGATGCGGTAGATGTCCTCCTTCCCTTTCAGTTTCCTCACCCCTCTCGGCCTGGGATTCTCCGAGAGCTTGAGAATCTCTTCACGAATTCTGCCCCTTTGTCTCTTGGGTATCTTCCCAGCCTCTTTGCTGGCTGATGGTTTGATGAAGAGGTCATATTTCATGATGACAATAGTAATACATATGCATTACAGGGCCAAGTCCCGGATTGTCGCCGGGTGTGCCTCGTCCTAACACACACCCTCGTTCCCCAAAAGAAAGGGCCAACCCTGTTATGGTCTCCATGCCGCCTGCTCGAAGCCAGGGGCAGAGCCCCGTTCCTGGAGGAGCACTGGGCCACGCACGACCCAGGCTTCAAGGATAAATTCACGTTCGAGGGGATGATCCGCTATTACCGTCTCGTTGCCGAGGTCATGAAGTTGGACGAGAGGATCAAGGGGCACTTTGGAACGGGCTGGATGAACGATCCGCAGGTCGAAAGAGTCAGCCCAAGACTCGCCTATTTCTGGTATTTCCATCTGGCCAACGGCGGCAGAATGTTCCGCATGGGCCCAAGCGAGGATGCCGCAGAGGCTGCGACCGCGAAATCCGGCACGCGCATGAGACTCTACCGGGAAGGGAAATACCTGCCAGCGAACTATACCCACGCCTGGTCCCGCAAAAGGCTCATCAAGTGGGCCGACAAGCTGAGCTGGTACTGGTAGGTGTAGGAAAGGGCAAGACTGTCTTACACTCCTCAGCAATCCCCCGGCACCTTCTCATCCTGACACTGCATCTGAAAAATACAGGCTGATACGCAAAGCATAAGTGATTCAGGAGGTGTCGAAATGATGCGAGTCAAGGATTCAAAATACGGTTACGCCGCACTGGCGTTCGTCGCCTGCCTCGCGGTGCAGGTCACGCTGGCCCCGCAAGCCGGTGCGAACTGCCAGGAACGCCTGGCGAGCGTCGACGTGTCTCTTGCCGATCCTGGGCTCGACCCCCAGATGGTGACTGTGCTCAAGACCATGAGGGACCAGGCAGCACAACAGTGTGCATCCGGGAACGAATCGGGGGCCATCGCGAGCCTCCAGGGTCTCGAGATGATCCTGTCGACCTCTGCTCAGGCTTCGTCGCACAAGGCTGCTCAGGCGTCCGAGAAGAGTGCTACCCGAGCCCAGTTGACGCCCCACTATCTCGAGGGGACATGGTGTTCGAGCAATCCCCACAACGGCGAGCGCGGATTGTGGACCTTCGCCCGAGACGGGACCTATCAGGTCCTGCTCTCAGAGGTCAACTACGGACATGGTTCCCAAGGAGACGTGAAGGATTTCTGGAAGACCTTTGACGCTGTCATCTCAAAGGAGGGCGACCGGTTCGTCGTTGGGGGTCATAAGCCCGGAACCACCTTCGACCGCGGCCAGGGCGTGTGTCAGCCCACGGGGTACCGCCCCTGAGCCTGAAGCCCTGCTATAGCAGAATAAGCCCCGTCCAGGTCACGCTCTGGTCGATGGGGTAGGAGGGAACCTCCAGGCCCGCCTTTTCCGTCGTCGCCGTCACATCGATTCCCATGGCCTCCATGGAAGGCCGTGCCTTATAGGGATGTGCACACCGTCCGCCCGGTTTTACTCCCTCACACTCGTCGCACAGCCTGCAGCACCCCCCGATCAGGCCGGTGGCAAAGCGGAACCCTTCTTGGAAGGCGGTCCTTTCCCCCAGATTGACCAGTTCGTGGAGTCTCTTTGCCGCGGCAAAGACGTCCTTCTTTGGGCCGTCCGGGCTCTTCGGCAGGGAGGCAGTCAGCTGGACGACCACCGCATCTGAGAATTCCGCGAGGGCCGTACGAAACTCCTCCACCGGAGGGACGTGAGGCGGGCACATCAGGTTCTGACCGTACGCCTCGCAGATGGGGATCCGGCACTTCATCCGCACCCGATCATCCACAACCACATCTTTGGCCCTGATCAGAGTCGTCCGGGTGGCGCCGGCCTCTTCCAGAGCTGCGATGATCTTCTTTATGCGTGCATCTTTCTTGTCCACTTTGGTGTCCCCCTTTCCCTCCCCCAACCGAGGAGGCGAATCATGGTACTCCCTATCTTACAGGCCAGCCACAAGCGACGGTCGGGCTGGATCATACCCTTTCCCCTGACCATCTAGGAATCATACGCAAACAGGAACATTCAAAGAAGAATGAGATGAGGCCAAACAATGAACAGACGAGAAGTATCGATCATATACTTATCATTGGCGTTTGTCTGGCTCTATATAGTCCGTCCCCCCGCCGCACTTTTCGATCGCCTTTTCCAGCACTTCCGGTTCACGTCGAAGGAGGGGTGTAAAATGCCATATATCATTGTGACTTCACTCTATCCAAGCCACAAAGCACAGGAAGTCGGGGAAACGCACATCGAAGCGCTGAAGAAATATCCACCGGACGAATCCCAGGCAGCCCAGGTTGTGCCCGCTGCAGCAAAGACAACCCTGCAAGGCGTAGAGGTCATAAGTATTGTCGAACCAAAGGCAGGGAAGGTCGAAGACGCGCTCAATCGTGCCAGAGACGAAATGGCAATGTTTCTGCCTATCGAGGGATTCGAATATTCGATAGACACTTATGGCACGGTATCAGAAGCGATGTCGTCGATAGGTATGAGCGTACCCTAGCAGCTGCGGAGCTTCTTCTCTCGTTCGATGCCTTCTTCCGGGCCTTGGGGTCCTGACCCCGAGGCCCGGTTCGCCTCGCCTTGCCCAAGTCCGTGCTCGCCTCTCCCTTCTTTTCCAAAGAGGCATACTTAAGGAAAATCAGCTATATCCCCCAAACGGGGGATGCTATTTCGTCTCAAATCTGCTTTTATGGCCGTGAAGCAAGATTCCTCACCGCCTTTTTGATTGCCGAACTGCCAAAGGAGACGAAGAGAAATGAATATCACGGAAGCGAAAGAAATCCTGGATCCTACGTTTGGTTTTACGGTTGGGGACACTGACAGCGTCATTCAGCAGTTGAAATTACCCAAAGATGCGAAAATCCTGGATGTAGGAACAGGGGTAGGTAATCTGGCAATAGCGCTCGCATTGAATGGTTATCGCGTCCTGACAGGAGAGCCCGCAGATGATGATACCATATACGCAAAACAGGCGTGGCACGAAAACGCCAAAAAAGTAGGCGTCGATCATCTAATCGAGTTCAAGGCTTTTGACGCCCAGGACATGCCCTTTGAAGACAATACCTTCGACGCGATCTTCTTCCTGGGCAGCTTTCACCACGTAGAGGAGAATTCTCGGGACAAGGTATTACAGGAATGCGCCCGCACATCCAAGCCCGGCGCAATCGTCTGTTTTTTCGAACCAAACCAAAACTGCACCAAGCTCATCATGGAACTGGATCCCTCACATCCCGAGGTTGCTGATCCAAACGATCACACTCGGGGACTCAATCTGGAGTCGCGGAAGATCGAGGGGACGATGTTCGACGCCTTTATCTTCAAGAAGTGATCCCAGCCATCAGCCATCTACAGCCCCTAGGACCCGCCGGCACTCGCGCAACATCTCGTCGTAGCGAGCCTCCAGGGCTTCATTGGCACCTCTGCACCCCTCCACCACTCGCTCGCTCCAGTCAAGATACTCCACCCGTCTTTCCTTCGACCACCCCTCGGGCGGTGAGTAAGCCACATGCGTGATGTTGGAGATCTTGTCTGCGATCTTGATGTGCTTCGCCTTGGGCGAGAGGTTGGGCGCGTGTTCAACTTGGAGTTGCTTCCGCGTCTCGTTTCGCAGGCCCTTATCGTCCGTGACTTCCTTGACCAGGCCGGCAACTTCGCTGCCAAATCGGTCCTCGATCTCTTCGAAGGTTGTCTCCGTATCCTCGACTGTATCGTGGAGAATTGCGGCCTGAAGGGTCGCCAGGTCGGAGACGCCGCCTACACGCGAGATCAACTCAGCGACGTGAATCGGATGGTTGATGTAAGGGGAAGCGTCCGAGTCCTTCCGGCGTTGGTCCCGGTGTTTGCCGGCTGCGAAATGCAGGGCCCCCAAAAGGCCGGTTGCGAATTCAGGTTTGGTCTGCACAGCACGAATCTCCTTTCCTTTGAGGCACAGGTCGGCCTCTCTCAAAACTCATGGTCCCCTCCTTGATATCACAAACGTCCCCCCAGTAGTAGTATCGAGCACACATCGAGTTATTTCACCTACGGTGGACACTTTCTGGGACGGGGAAGCCGTGGACGGACTGCTGGCTTGTGACGACGATGCGGATGGTGAGGAATAGGACGAAACTAGAAAATCCAACGATACATATGCCCGATCACCACAATGCCCAAGATAAAACTCAGGAGAATGGCGTAGAACAGAACCTTTGCCAGAACCTCGGATGGGTAGATGAAGACAAGGAGCGCCAAAGCCCCCCAGAACAGGAGAAAAGCGTTCCCGTAAGTGGGCAAATCCACCAAGAGTATTGGAACGAGGTAGGTGATCAGTGCGGTGAATGCGGCGGCCCTTTTCCCGAAGACGACGGCAAAGGTGCGGTAACCGGCCTGCTTGTCGGGCGTATAGTCCATGACCGTACTGAACGAATGGATCCCCGCAACAGTCAGCGCATAGCAATAGGTGCGATTCGGTAATTCAAGTATGTTGCCACTGTAACTCCATCCCAGCAGGGCCGGTCCGAGTAGATAGATGATCCCATTCACCACGGAGTCCAAAGGCGGCAGTTCCTTGAATCGTATCGGAGGAGCAGAGTAGAAGTAGGAAAAGAACAACAGAAGGAACATGGCAAGCATGTTTGTTGGGTTAAGCGTTATGACGGAGCTCAAGACCAGGAGCAAGAAGGCGATTGAGGATGCCTGTTTGACAGCTTTTCGGTCCCCGGGGTCCAGAGGCCGTAGAGGTTGACTCTTCCTCCTCGGATTGACCCGATCCGACTCGTAATCGTAGGCATCATTGACCCCGTAGAGGAAGACGCAATACGGAAAAGAGAGGAGGAGGAACTGAAGAAGCGGTAACGGAGCAAAGCGTTCTGAACTGACCGGCAGATAAGCAAAGAACAGGAAAGGACCCAGGATCCATACCGGCGGACGGCTGGTCCGGATCAGCAGGCCGATCTTGCTCACGGTTCCCTCCTTTCAAGAAGAAAGGATTGTCTTACCTCAAGGAACGCCGGTCCACCCACAGCCAGACTATCTGTCCATTTTTCGTCACGACGGTTACGGAGATTCCGTAGCCCTTTTCCTTCCTTTCTTGTGGGCATGCAGCCTTAGGGTTCGCGCAGAAATAACTTCACATTTTCGCATCCCATCTTTGGGCCATCTTCAACCCCTCCTCATTCGCAAGATCCTCGAC
>RCNC010000888.1_pt1 | contig 19802 bp, 17 predicted proteins | sample 2041301 | NCBI WGS metagenome assembly RCNC01 (sample SAMN09708231, study PRJNA481090) | Marine sediment metagenome, whole genome shotgun sequencing project. | biome: marine sediment; feature: ocean; material: sediment; isolation source: Sewage treatment plant 13A marine sediment (STP13A) ...
GCAAAGTTCGAGTCGGGATGTGGTTGGCCCAGCTTCACTGCCCCTCTTTCGGGGGAGGGCATCCGGGAGGAACTGGACACTAGCCTGTTCATGCGCCGGACGGAGGTTCTCTGCGAGACTTGTGATGCGCATCTCGGTCATGTTTTTCCCGACGGACCCGAGCCAACCGGTCTTCGGTACTGCATTAACTCGGCGGCCCTCCGGCTCGAGCCGGAGCCCTCTTCGCCCGACGAGGAGTGACTTTCAGCCCAAAGTGTGCCCACCTCACTCCAGAGGCACGGTTGACCTGCCACAAAACGAGTCAAAACGCCCTGGACATCGGCCTTCTTGGCTGGAGATGTTTCTGCTAGGTTTACGGCCGAAACCCACCTAGGAAGGGAGCCGGGAAAATGGGTAGGAACTTTTGCCGAGCCGCATTGGGAACCCTGGTGATAATCGTCACCGTAGGTTGCGCTTCCCAAAACGATCCGCCGGCGCCAGGGGATTCCCGTGGCGGCGTGCCTGACCTACGGGGCCAGACCGTTCTGGTCTATCCTGTGCAACTCCTAAGTGGCGTTCCATCGGGGACTTTGGTGGACGAGGAACTCGCTCACGCCTTCCGCACCCGAGGCCCCAGCGTCGATTGGGTCTTCCCTCCGGAGGCCCAGAACGCCCTCAGGCGTTCCCCTGGAATGCAGTCTCGGATCCAGGGATTGCCGGTTAGCATCTTCCTTCAGACCGAAGTCCAGCGCATTGGGGATCCCCTCTACGGCGAAGTTCATCGGTTGGCGACTCTAGTGGGCGCGGATGTTGCATTGATACCGGTACAGCTGGCACACGGAGAAACCGGTACGTACCAAGTCTCCGCCACCCTGATCAGGGTTTTGACAGGCCATGTGCTCTGGTTCGGTGTAGTAGAGGGTGCCGTTGGGGAGCCTGGGGATCCGGCCGCTCTAGCATCGGTGGCGGAATCCCTGGGCCGGGCTCTTCTCCCCTTGGGATGAGGTTGAGGGCTGGGAGCGGATATCGGGTATAGCCTGAGAACAGAGAATGATCGTGGACAGAAGGAACCGACATACGTTGAAAAGAAGCCGGAGCCACCGGACACTGTGGCTGGTGGCTTTGTTCGCCATGGTGGTGTCCATCGGATGCGAGGCTCCGGACCTCACTATCCCGACCGCCGATGAAGTAGAAGCGGCCTACCTGTACTCCGGGGTCCTCACGGCCGAGATCAACGGAAACGTCGCCGTGGTCACCATCGTTCAACCCAGCCGACACCTCAGGAGGGGTGGAAGACTGTGGGCGAAGGTCGGGCCGTATGTCCTCATTTTCAGCAAGGAGACCGAGGCTCTCTTTCGGGATTTTCCCGGTCTGGCCGGCGTCCGTGCCATCACGGTCTCAAGCGACGGCCCCGAGATCGCTCGAGCTCTCCTGGCCCGGGACAAGCTTTCCGACGTCAAGTGGCGTCGAGCCTTGAACATCTCGGGTTTGGCACGTAGGGACGGCACTCGCAGACCGACCTTGCTGGAGGATCTGGTGCAATGGGGCGAGGACCACACGGACTTCGAGTACAGCCCCAAGTACAGCAGCCCCTAGCCCTTACCCCCTGTTTCCCGACACATTGTCCCAATAAGGATCTTCGCCGAACCCCTCGATAGGTGGGGCTTTCATACCCGAGGCGTTGGGCTTTTAGTGAGGCGCTCGAGCCCGAAGGAGGAAACGGTGTTCGGAAAGAAGGACAGCGACTCCGCTTGGCGCTCCCGGTTCCCCGACCAGGCCACCTGTATCCGTTGTCTCCAGGAGAAGGACCTGGAAGGAATGGACAGGCTCCTCTGGTGCGAGGAGTGCCGGGACGCTGCCCGGCAACGGGCTGGCTTATGGGGATGGGGGATCGGGGCCGTATTCGCCGCAATCCTTGCCCTCTGGATCTACTTCTATATCCAACCTTCCGATGTCATCATCGGGGGCTGGATCGCCACAGTCGTGGCAGGCCTCTGGTTCGGCTCCAGGGTGGCCCGGGAAATCGTGTATGGAGTCATTCGCTTCGGCAACCGGAAAGCGGCCGAGGCGGTGCCTCCTGGTGCTGACTCGCTCTAGCGGGTCACCGCATAGTACACCACGTAGAACCAACTGAAGAAGCCGTGAAGGATGGCCCACAGGATGGAGCTGTGGGTGGTCCAGGATATTGCGATGGCCAGGGCAGAGCCAAAGCTGATTCCGTGAGATACCGCTTGGTTCCTGTTCTTGCTCATTGAGGGTTCCTCCTGGGATTTCAGTAGTGTTGGTGAACAATAACTCTCTCTATTCAGGCGACGAAGGTTATGGCCGAGAAGTTTCAGGGTGTCGATTTCTACGACATTGACTCTCTCCTCTCCGAAGAGGAGAGGATGGTGCGAGATACCATTCGCGAGTGGGTCGAGGAGCAGGTCTTGCCGATCATCGGCCCCGCCTACAGGGAGGGGAGATTTCCTGTCGAGCTCATTCCTGGGATGGCGGAGATGCACATGCTGGGATCCAACCTCCCAGAGGAATGCGGGTGCGCAGGTCTCAACAACGTCTCCTACGGCCTGATCATGCAGGAGCTGGAGAGGGGCGATTCGGGCATTCGGTCTTTCGCCTCGGTCCAAGGCTCTCTGGTGATGTGGCCCATCCACACCTTCGGTACCGATGAGCAAAAGGAGGAGTGGCTTCCCAAGCTGGCGGCAGGGGAGAAGATCGGGTGCTTCGGGCTGACAGAGCCGGACTACGGGTCCAACCCAGGTGGGATGATCACCACGGCAAAGAAAACCTCCGACGGCTGGATTCTGAACGGAACGAAGATGTGGATCACCAATGCCTCAATGGCTGACGTGGCCACGGTATGGGCGCAGACCGGGGAAATCGGTGACTCTGAGAGCATCCGAGGATTTGTGGTCCCCACCTCCACCCCGGGGGTCAGCGCTCGGGATCAGAAGGGGAAGCTCTCGCTATTGGCCTCGGACACCAGCGAGCTGGTCTTGGAGGATGTGCACCTTCCGGAGGGTGCGCTGATGCCCGGGAGTGACATCGGGCTCCGGGCTCCCCTCAGTTGTCTGACGCAGGCTCGGTTCGGTGTAGCGTGGGGGGCCGTGGGGGCGGCCATGGGGTGCTATCACGAGGCGCTGAGTTACGGGCTGGAGCGGGTGATGTTCGGCGGCCCCATCGCGGGCAAGCAGATCCAGCAGGTGAGGTTGGCCGAGATGCTCACCAAGATCACCCAGGGTCAACTCCTGGCATTACAGCTCGGCCGCCTCAAGGACCAACAGAAGGCCACCCCAGCGAGGGTGTCCATGGCCAAACGTGCCAACGTGGATATGGCCTGCGACATAGCCCGGGAGGCCCGCCGGCTTCTGGGCGCCAACGGTGTGCTTCTGGATTACTCTGCAATGCGCCACATGGCCAACTTGGAGAGCGTCTACACCTACGAGGGCACCCACGACATGCACTCCCTGATTCTCGGCGAGGCGATCACGGGAATCTCGGCGTTCTGAGATTCCCGGCGAGGCACATGGACGAGTCCGTGATTTTGGCCGAATCGGGGGAGGCCCCGAGTGGTTTACCCCGGGTGCACAGGTTGTTAATTTCTTTACCCTAAGCGCCGTTAGCTCAACTGGTAGAGCAACTGACTCTTAATCAGTAGGTTCGGGGTTCGAGTCCCTGACGGCGTACTCAACAAACACAAGGGTTTTCGGGGCGTTGGTGCATGGCTCGGAGCTGAGAACAGATTCCCCCTTTCCCCCGCGAAACTCACATCACCCGGTAGCTATCAGGCCTCCCGAGGCTGGTCATCGTGTTGAGGATCTTGCATGCGAGGCCGACCTCGGCCCGTTGGTTGGGGAGGGATCGGCTCCTCATGCTCTGACCCAGGATGCCCTTGTATCGAAATACGGTGTTCTCTACCAGGCTCCGCTTGCTGTAGCCTGAGCTGGTGTACCACTCCTGCCGCCCGAGCTTTCGCATCGACCGGATGTTCCGGTTCCTTTCCCTCGGGCCGGGCAACCGACTCGAAGACGGTTGGGCACCTCTGCCCGGTGGGATGAGCACCGTCACCCGATGTCCGCCTCCTTTCCCCTGAACAGCCTCGTAGACCGCGCCCGCATCATAGGCGCCGTCGGCCATGAGGGAGGCTACCCGATCATCGATTTGGTCCAATAGACCAGGTACCCGCGCACAGTCCGGCATGCGTCGATTAGTCAGCTCGGCAGCAAGGACCTCGCCGGTTTCGGCGTTGACCGCCAAGTGGAGTTTCCGCCATACCCTCCTCTTTGGCGGCTTTGGCAGGTGGCCGACGTGAATCCTGAGACCTGTGGAATCGATGAGCAGGTGGATCGGCTGATCTGTGGCAAGCCTGCGGAAGTTGATGTCACCGAGCTTCTTCAGTCGTCGGGACAGTGTCGTGTGATCGGGGATCGGGAGGTCCAGCCCCAGGAGGTGGGCCAGCGACCGGAGAAATCCTTCGGTCTGGCGGAGAGGGAGGTGGAAGACCATGCGGATCGTCAGAGCCGCCTCAATGGCTAGGTCCGAGTAAGTGCGCTGTCCGCCCGGTCTACCGGAGTCCGGAGCACGCCAGGCCGAGAGCGCAGCATCCGAAAGCCAGATGGTCAGGTCACCACGATTTCGTAGACCGGCCTCGTACTCAGGCCAATTCCGAATCCGGTATCGGGACTTCGCGTACTTGTACTGGCTCCGCTTCGGGTACTTCATGGGTGGTGACTCCGGGTCGGGGGCGTATCACCACCATCATGTGGCTAAACCCGGAGCCATGCATCAACGCCCCTGCAAGGCATCACAGGGTCCTTGAAATGCCTATCCTTAACCCTATTCCACCAGCGCCTCGACGGGATCGATCCGCGTAGCCCTTTGGGCCGGGAGAAGGCAGGCGACGAAACCGGTGACGGCCATCATCAAGCCCACACCAACCAGGACATAGGGGTCGGCGGGCTGAACCCCGTACAGAAGGCTCTGGATCAGGCGAACCAAGGCCAGGGATCCAAGAGCGCCCGCCAAGAGGCCGTAGGCGACGAGCTTCAGGCCCTGGCCAACGATCAAACGGAATACCTCCTGTGAGGAGCTTCCGATTGCGATCCTGATCCCCATTTCCCGGGTTCTCTGGGTCACGGTGTATGCCAGGGCACCGTAAATCCCCACCGTCGCGAGAAGGAGGGCCACACCGGAAAAAAGCATCAGAAGAAGCATGGGGGACCGTCGTTCCTGGAGAGAGTCATTGATACTCTCCTGAAGGGTTTCGACGCCAAATAGGGGCAGCTCTGGATCGATTCCGGCCACCACTCTCCGGGCGGGCTCAACAAGGGCCAATGGGTCCCCATCCGTCTTAATTACCAGGGTGAGGGAGCCTCGCCGCGCCTGGGAAAGGGGGAACCAGTACGATCCCACGAACTCGCTCTCCACCAAATTGTTTTGCCGGTGGGAACCCACCACGCCAACAATGGTGAAGAGGTTCTCTTCCTGATCCTCTTCCATCCCCGGAACCGATCCCCAGAGCATCCTCTTCCCAATGGGGCTTTCGCCCGGGAAGTACCGGTCAGCCAACCACTCGTCGATGATGATGACCTGACGGTCACCGGAGTCGTCCTGAAACTCGAAGGTCCTGCCCTCTTTGAGGGGGATTCCCAAGGCCTCGAAGTAATCGGTCCCCACCCAGTTCTGATAGGGCGAAAGGAAGGATTCCCCCGATTGGGGCACATACCCCTCCGGCATGATCACGCTGGAAGACCCGCTCCCGGAAAACGGGAGCATAGTCGTGATGCTTGCAACCTCGACGCCGGGAATGGCCCTAACCTGGCCGAGGAGTTCTCCGACGAACTCCCTCTGCCCCACCAGATCGGGGTATCTGGCCTCCGGAAGGGAAACGAACCCAGCTACGACTCCCGATGGATCGAAGCCGGGCTCCACTTCCAGGATCTCCTGGAAACTCCGAAGCATGAGGCCGGCACCGATGAGGAGAATGAAAGCGATCCCGACCTGGCTCACAACCAGGCCATTTCGCACATATATGGCCCGATGCCCGGCGGTGCCACTCCTGCTCTCTGCCCGAAACACGGTATTCAGATCCGAACGCATGACATGGAAGAGGGGAATCCCCCCAAAGAGGACACCCGCCCCCAGCCCCAGCAGTAGTGTGAAGGCGGCCACCACCCAATCCAAGGAAATATCTGCGCCCCTGGGCAATTCCTGAGCCCCTAGAGAGTTCAGAAGCTGAAGGCCGCCGAAACCCAGAAAAAGGCCCGCGGCACCCCCCAGGAGCCCCAACAAGACGGCTTCAGTAAGGAGCTGCCTGCCGAGTCTTGTGCGATTCGCCCCTAGAGCCAATCGGGTGGCGAGTTCCCGCATCCTTACGTTGGACCTGGCCAACATAAGATTGGCGATATTCACGCACCCAATGAGAAAAACGAAACCGACGCCGACCCAAAGCAAGAAAAGAGACGGGCGAACGTCCCTAAGCAGGTCATCCTTGAGGGGATGAATCTGTGTATGGTAGCCGACATCCTCCAAGATTTGGCGGGCGTCCGGCATCGGCCATTCATCAACCAGGCGGTTATTGAGGGCGGCGACCTGGCTCCGGGCCTGTTCGACACTGGCCCCCGGCGCCAACCGAGCCATCTGTTCGTAGTTGTTGCTGTGCCACTCCTCCACAGTCCTGCTGCTAGGCGGAAAGGGAATCGGCAGGAGAAAGCCCCTTGGTTCGTTGCTTCCGGGCAGCCTAAAGTCCTCAGGCAGGACCCCTATGATGGAAAAGGGAAGGCCATCAATCCGAAGATCCCGCCCCAGAACGTTCGGATCACCGCTATACCGGTCCTGCCAGTACTCATAACCCAAAATCACCTTCTGGTGGTTGCCAGGATCCATTTCCTCCCAGGAGAAATTTCTCCCGATAATGGGTTGGATCCGCAATACATCCAGAAAGGTGGAGGTGACTCGAAGACTCTGAGCCCGCTCGGCGCTCCCCGCCTCCCCTACGGTATTCCCCCATCCCTGGTACGAAGCGATCTCCTCCAAGGCTTCCATCTCGGCCCGACGGAAGAAGAAGTCGGGCCCTCCGGAAGAAGACCGCTCAGCCCCGGCCCCCGGGTAGGAATTAAAGAGGGTTACGAGGCGGTCCGGCTCTTCAAAAGCCAGTGGCTTAAGAAGGACCGAATTTACTACGCTGAAAATGGTGGCGTTGGCCCCGATACAAACGGCCAAGGTGAGGAGGACGGTGGCGCTGAACGCTTTTTCCTTCCAGAGCAGTTTCAGGCCGAACCGGATGTCGTGTAGGAGGGACTCCATCCTAGAGCATGTCCTGGAGCCAACTCAAAACCAACTTCGCTACTCGCCGAATGATCGTGATCATAACCTGCCTCTTCCTTTAGGGCGGAATTCGACTGAAGGCCCCTACGGAAGAGGGCAGGAGGAGGTTTCCCCAAAGGGTTCAGGGTGCAGGGTGGGTCAACTGCTGACTAAGATCCCAGAAGGCCTCTGCCAGGTTCTGGTCCCGGCCAACCCGGGAGGGGTCGACTCGTCGCCTTTTGTTGAAATACCGGCCGTGGATGGAAGGCCCAGGTTCTCCGGCCAAGAATGCGATGGCATCCCCCCCCACCGAACCCCGGCCCATGAGTGGTTTTAAAAGAACCATCAAGCGGCTGAGGGGATTCTGATTTTGATTCCAGATCCGGGTGGCCAGGACCCCGGGGTGCACGGAACAGACCGCAAGCTCGTCGGCCGAGTAGCGCCCGGCGAGGCCCGCGGTGAACAGAATGTTGGCGAGCTTTGAATCGGAGTAGGTCATCCACCCTTTGTATGGGCGCTCCCCTCTTAGAGCAGCCTCGAGGCCCCCGACCTCGAGCTTCGATCGCCGGTGAGCTTCGGAGCTGACATTGATCACTCGTCCCCGAGCCGCCAACAGTTGGGGAAGGAGCAGATGGGTCAGAAGGAAATGGGAGAGGTGGTTCACAGCCATGGTTTTTTCGAGCCCGTCCTCGGTTTTTTCCAAGTTGGCCCGATAAACCCCCGCGTTGTTCACCAGAACTCCGATCTCCGGAGTATCCCCGGCGAGGCGCTCACCAAGGGCTCGGACCTGCCCCAAGCTGGCCAAGTCAGCGATTTCGAGTTTCAACTCCGCATCTGGGACCTGAGCCTTGATTCGCTCTAGAGCATCTTCACCCCGGGCGCGGTCCCGGCAAACGAGAACCACGCCGACCCCGGAACCAGCCAGGAGGAGAGACGCCTCGAACCCCACCCCCGAGTTGGCACCCGTCACAACACATGTCTTCTTATTCATCCCGGCGTTCTCTCGGCAGGAGGTACACGATTGCATTCGATCCCAAGGAGCATTTCCGAGGGAAGCGACATCCCAGCAATCTTCCGAAAATGAACCCTCGAGGCCATAGAGACGTAGTAGGATACAGGACTTCAGATGAAGGAGCGTGACGATGGCTCGTTGTGAGGGAACCACCCGAAACGGTGACCAGTGCAAAAGGGACGCCCAGGGCGACTCCCAGTTCTGCTATCTCCATGACCCGGAAAAGGCCCGACCCGAAGGCGGGAACGGTGATGCCGCTACGGAAGAAGTGGAGTTCATCGATCTGGCCCCGATCCTCCTTGCCGGGGTCCTCACGGCCGGCTTGATGTTTCTGCTGAAGGGTTTCGGAAAGTGGATCCCCCGGGTCTAACTACCCTCCGTCCCTGATCCAGATTTCCCCCAGGCCCGCCCTCAATTCCAGGAGGCGGTCGCCGAATCGATTCCACGGCCCGGGTACTTTCTTGACGCCCCCCGATAAGAGCAGCCAGAATGGACCATTGCCGTAGGTTCCATTCCCTTGGACCGCCCTGGTGACCTGGGGCCTTGGGGGCACCATATGACGGGTCAGCTCTTCGTATATCTGCCATTCCTCTTATCCTCTTTCATCCCCCTCCCCGCGGTCCAGATTCTTCAGGAAGACCTGGAAGAATGTACGGCGGGTGTGGCCAGCGGACGGGCAACGGCTGATGGGAGACCCCTCCTTTGGAAGACCCGGGATGCCGGGGCCACCAACAATGAAGTCATCTGGAACACCTCCGGCAGGCATCCTTTCGTTTCGGTCATTTCGGCCGGTGACCCGTCCTCGTCCTGGATGGGTGTGAACGAAAAGGGCTTCGCCATCATCAATACCCTCTCCACGGACCTTCCGGCCGGACGGACCGGGCTCCACAACGGCTTGTTCATGGCATATGCCCTTCAGGAAGCCGCAACGGTGGAGGAGTTTGAAACACTACTTCAGGAAACGAACGAAACCGGAAGAATGACCAACACCAACTATGGGGTCATCGACGCGACCGGAGCAGCAGCCTTTTTTGAAACCGCTGGCCACGAATACTGGCGTTATGATGCGGAGGACACTGAGAAGGGATACATCCTTCGCACCAACTTCGCCGTAAACGGAGACCGATCGAGGGGCGATCCTCCAGGAAGTATCGATCGGTTCCTTCAGACCGAACAACTGATGATCGACTTCTACCGGACAGAGAAGATCGATTTCAAAGAGATCATCAAGACACAGGTCCGAAGCTTCGGGAATAAAGAGGGAGATGTGATCTCCCTTCCCTTCACCGAACGTATTGAAGGGCACGAGGTCGGGTATCTCCCAAACAACTCCAGTATCAACCGAAACTCCTCCGTTTCTTTCGCCATCATCCAGGGTGTCTCCGCCGAAGAGGACTCCAGGTTGAGCACCATGTGGACGATCCTCGGACAGCCGTCCACCGGGATCACCGTTCCCTACTGGCCGGTTGGGGAGACACCTCCCGAAGCGAACGGTCCGGAAACAGCACCGCTGGCGGACGCGGCCAATCGAATCAAACAGGAGCTCTACGAGGAGTACGAAGGGGTTGACCCGGAAACCGTGAGAGTCCGCCCCCTGTTCATCAATACGAACGAACTCCAGGACGAAAATGGGGATGGCATCTGGAAAATCACCATGCCTATCGAGGACGGCATCATCGCAGAGTCCGAGAAGGCCCTGGAAACCTGGCGGGCTTCGGGCGTCAATCCTCCGGAGATGCTGGATACCGAGGCCCGAATGGCGAAAAGGGCACTGGAGGGAATCAAGAAAGCCCTGGACTATCTGATTAAGATGCACTGATCCCCGGCCATATTTCCCTCTGTGCTTCCTGCAGGATCAAACCGGGAGAGGGAGCCGGATTGGACCGGACGTACACCTGAATAAAAACAGGGGGGCGACCCGAAACCTCGGGCCGCCCCCCTGTTTCCTGAGGATGGGGTGAAGATCAGCCCCCGCTTCCTCCCTTTCCCTTCGCCGGCTTCTTCTCATCCGGCGGTTTCACCAGATGGAGCCGGTCCTTGATGTGATCTTCCATATCTAGATGGGACACCCCTTCCGTCCACCAACTCGGCGCCGGCTCCCCTTTCAAGTAGTGATTAAAGAACTCTTTCATCCGAACCGTGTAGTCCTTCCGATTCGGCTGCTTGGCCAGACCGTGGTTCTCCCCAACGTACTGGAGCATGACGATGGGTTTCTCGAGGCGTCGGACGGTGTTGTAGAACTCGATCCCCTGATTCCAGTCCACCGCCCCGTCCGCATCGTTGTGGAGAAGGAGGATCGGAGTCGTGATGTTCTCCGCATGGTAGACCGGTGAGTTCCTTGCGTAGGCTTCCAGGTGGTCCCACGGCCCGCCGAAGAAGCGCCCCTGGCTGCTCTCGAAGATGGCCCCGTCCGAGCCCCCTGAGTTCCAATAAATGGACCCATACATGGAGATCATATTGGTCAGCGGAGCCCCGGTAGCCACGGCCGCAAACGCATCGGATTGGGTGATCAGGAAGGAACTTTGGTACCCACCCCACGAGTGCCCGTGCATCCCCACCCTCTCGGCATCCACAACCCCAGTTTCGATGGCTGCCTGCAGGCCTGGCAAGACACACCAGACAGCCGACATGCCTGGATCATTGATCGTGTAGACGATGTCGGGCATGAACACCGCATAGCCGTTGCTGGTGTACACCGATTTATTGAACCCATTCGCCGATGGGAATGTGTAGCCGTTCAGGCCCTGCGAGAGTTTCTCGTAAAAATATACGATGGTGGGGTAGCTCTTTCCTTCCTCATAGTTCGCCGGGAGGTATAAAGCACCCTGAAGCCGATCCCCCTTGTCGCTCTCATAGTCCACCAGGATGGCGTCCTCGGTCCATAGGAAGTCGGCCTTCTCCGGAAAGCCGTCGGTGATCTTCCGGGGGTTTCGTAGGCGAGCATCGGTAACGTGGTAGTCGGGGTAGTCCTCATTCGTGGACCATGAAACCAAGTAGGTGTCCGTATCCTCGGCCTTCATGAAGCCACCGTAGGATCGGTCCTCCCAGGCGAGCACTTCCGGCCCGGGGCGCCCGTCGGTCATGAGGCTATAGCCGGCTTTCTTGGTCCACTCCCCGTATGTCCTGAAGTAAACCGGCTTCGAAAAGTCGATGCCGGGCTCACCGTCAGGATCGAATTGGGTGACACTCTGATACCTCACCTGGTCCGTTATTCCGTTCACGGTGAGGTTCGTGAAGTCCCCGCCGTCCACAGCCACGAGGTAGATATCCCAGTTGTCCGACAGCAGCACACTTTTGCCGTCTTCCGTCCACCCTCTTGGTCGGACCGGAGGATCCACCACGTTGTGGTCGTCGTCGGCATTGATGAAGGAAGTGGGGATCTCCGCAGTGATGTTGCGGTGGTCGCCGGAGGCGAATTCATACGTGTAGTAGTGGCCGTCCTGGTAGTACAGGAAATGAGAGCCGTCGGGGGAGATGTCATTCGACCACCGGGACTTCTCGATGATTCTGTTTTTCTCCCCGGTTCTCATGTCGATGGCGTAGACATCCTGGTAATTGCGACCATCCAGGCTCCCCATGAGTTCATAGTCGGTGTTGTCTCTTCCGGTGGCCCAGTGTCCCTTATTTGCTGGGGCCACGGTGTCCACCTCGTCGTCGGCAAGGCGTACAAAGCTCTTGGATCCGAGCCAGTAAACGGAGAGGAAGCTGAAATTCCGATCCCGGCTGGCCTGAACCTCCTGAGCTCGCTGGAGCCGGGGGTCTTTCCAATGCCAGATCACGAGGTCCGGCTTCTCGTCGTCGTCGATCTCATCGGACTCGGGGCGGGAAGGGCTTTCCTCATCGGCCTCTTCATCTTCTTCGACCTCTTCCTCATCCTCTTCCGCATCCTCACCAGCCCCATCCTTCATCTCAAGGTCATGAATGCCGAAAAAGATGGCATCCAATCCATCCGACCAGGTGGGGGGCCGGTTCGGGGAGATGGTCATGCCGGAAGGGAATCCTTCTTCCTCCACGGGATCGACAACGACCTTGGTCGCCTGTCCGCCACCTCCCAGGTCGGTCCAGGCCACGATGGAATGGAGGGGATCCTCATAGTCGTCATCATCGACTGCCTTGATGGCCAGAAGAGCCAATTCGTCATCGGCCCAGGCAAGGCGGCTATAGCGGGCTTCGTCGCTCTCCAGGACCTGAACCACCCCCGTGTTCATATCTCGCAGCTGGATCCCGTTTCCTGCCTTGCCCTCGGCGTCCACCACCCAAGCCAGATAGCGGCCTGAATCGTCGAATCTGTGCTCGGAGACGTTTCCGAGGTTCAAGCGCACCCCGGTTTCAAGCTCGTGGAGGACAACATCCGCACCCCGCGGCCGATCACTTCCTCCCGACCCGCCTCTTTCGGCTGCCGCACCACCGGGCCCCGAAGAGGCACCCCCAGAAGCCGAGTACCGGCGGAGAGCGACCCACCCGCTCTGTTCCCCGGAAAACGTGAAGGATTGAATATCCTCCACCTCGGTCATCTCACCGGACGTGAGATCCAGGAGGCCCATCTTGTTTTTGGGAGGCGTTCCCTGACCCCGAGGCTTGTCGGACTCCTCTTTTGTCGGTGTGATGGCGAAAGCGAGCCATCGGGAATCTTCCGAGAAGGCCACCGTTCCACCCCGTTCACCAACAGGGAACCGGTGCTCCGTATCGTCGGAGGTGCTCCTCACCACCAGCTCGCTGTTTCCCTCCGTCGGGCTCACGCGATGGGCGAACCATGCGCCGTTGGCCGAAAGGGTGGGGCCAACGATCCGCTTCCACCCCAGGATGTCCTGTAATTCAATAGGCCTGGGTGGCTGGGTGCTTTCCTCTTCCTGTCCCACCACGGACGAGGGAGCCCCCAATGCGAGCAGAGCCAGGAATGGAAAATGCCACAGGGATCTCCAAGTCAGTTTCATACCCATCTCTCCTTCGAAAAGAACCGGGGTGTTCCGGTCCCGTCAGCTTTGTTTGGGGAGTGATCGAAGGGTCACAGACTGGCCCTCTGAATCCCCAACGCAAGGGTTCGGTCAAACATTGTCTCCAGGGTGCCGCATTCAATTCCCTCCTACCGCCCCAGGAGTCCTCCCCGCTTGTAGATGTCCATCTGAACCGACGAAAACGCACCTTTCCTGGTTTCGCCGGAGGGAAGCTTGACGGTCTGGTGGGTCAAATCCACCTCGATTTCCTGGCCGTTTTCAAGTCCTTCTCCCAGCAAGTCTGCGGTGACTATGGGGAATCCTTTGTTGATGGCATTCCGTTCGTAGATGGCACCGAAAGACTCGGCGACCACCAGGGAAACCCCCAGGCTCTCAAAACAGTCCACGGCCTGCTGCCGGGAGGAACCGGCGCCGAAGTTTTTTCCCGTGATCACGATATCGCCGGGCCTGGCCTTGTCGGAGAAATCCTCCCAGCCCGCCAGATTGTCGAAAGTGTATTGCCCCATTTCGGCGATGTCCGTGATGGTCAGATATCGATTATGGAAGATCATATCCGTATCGATATTGTCTTGAGGAATGACCCAGACCCGACCCCTGAAGGTGTCGGGCCTCGCGCCCGAAGGCTCGTCTCCCTCCACTCGATCAACCGGGGCCGAGGCCCCTGACTTCGAGAAGAGGGCCGGCTCCGCCGGAATCTGAGAGGGAAGGCATATGGCTCCGGCGACGGCGGATGCCGCCACTACCTCCGGAGAGGCCAGGTAGACCTCACCCTTCCCCTGTTTGCCGGCGAAGTTCCGGTTCCCGGTGCTCACCGTCACCTCCCCCGGCCCGTTTTGGCCAACCTGCCCGGCAGCGCATCCTGCGCACCCTGCATTGCTGACAAGAGCCCGAGCCTCTTTGAACACATCGATGATCCCGGCCTCCAGACATTGACGCCAGACCTGGTCGGTGCTGGGTACGATTTTCAGCACCACCCCGGGTGCCACCGTTCTACCCTCGAGAACGGACGCGGCAGCTTGCATGTCCTCGAAACGACCATTGGTGCAGGAGCCTATGAAGGCCGAACCGATCTTGGTTCCGGCGACACTCTCCAGCTCCGTCACATCCTCCGGGTGGCCGGGCCTGGAGATCAGGGGCTGCAACCCATCGATGTCGATCTCCACGGTCTTTTCATAGTTGGCATCCCCATCGGCGAATACGCCGTCCACCTTCCGACCGGCAGCCTCACTACAGTAGTCCAGAACCTCCTGGTTGGGCGGGAAGAGGGCGATGATCCCCCCCATCTCCGTGGCCATGGAGGAGATCGTGATTCTTGAATCGAGCCCCAACCCATCTACATGGTCACCGTAGATCTCAGCCGCAAAGCCCAGGAGGCCATTGGCGCCGAAGGTCTTGAGCATGGCCAAAGCCAGGTCTTTGGCCGAGGCGCTCGGGGATGGCGTCCCTTTTAGAACCACCTTTACCGAAGCGGGGACCTTGAACCAGACCTTCCCGAAGCCGAAGGCCTGGGCGATATCCACGTCCCCCATTCCCTGCCCGAACGCTCCGATGGCCCCGAGGATGTTCGCGTGGGAGTCGGTGGAAACGAATGTTGAGCCCGGAACCGCGTGCCCTCGGTCCATGGCCAGGTGGGTCCCGATCCCGGCGTCGATATCATAGACGCCTATGCCCTCGTTTCGGGCGAAATCCCGACAAATCTGCTGATTCGTGGCGTACTTCTGGTCGGATCCACCCGGGTTGCAATCGAAGGTGAAGATGGTCTTCCCCGGATCGGCGATAGGGAGTGCGTTCTCCTGAATATTTTTGACCACATTGGCGCCGCCGAAGTCCCGGGCGGCCCGGACATCGATGGAAATGTCAACGATATCGCCAGGAGAAACCTCTTTTCCGGCGTGATCGGAGATGATTTTCTCGATCAGTGTTCGTCCCATCTTGGTACTCCCAAAGTTAGTGAGCCGCATATCGGCTTCAGACCAAATCCAGGGAGGTCCCCGGGATCCCCCGAGAACCTCTCAGACAAACCTTCTACCCAAAGCTTCTTTTCAAGACCTCAGTCAAATCTCCCTATCAGGACTCACCCCGGGCAATATCCACCAGAGCCTCCAGGGAATGGATGGTGATCTTTCGCCCTTCCGTCGAGATGATCCCTTCCCGTCTTAGACTGCCCAGGGCCCGGGCGACACTCTCCCGGCTCGTGGCCAGCTCATGGGCCAGATCGGATTGGGTGCCAGGGAGGTCGAAAACTCCTCCCTTCTGGGCGACACTCAGGCTTTCCGCCCGGTCGACGAGGGTCTTTGCAACCCGGCTGGGGATGCTCCGAAGGGAGACCTTTTCCACCACGGTCACCAGACTCCGAAGCCGCTTGCCCAGATTCCTTATCACAGCATCCGCAATCTCGGGATGCTGACGGTACAACCGTTGGAAATCATCCATGGAGAGGAAAAGAAGTTCACATTCCTGCCCGGTTCGGCCCGAGGCCGGATACACTCCTCCATCAAAAACCGGGAGTTCGGCCACGCTCTGGACCGGCGTCTCGGAGTGGATCACCTGCTCCCGACCGTCCGCCGTGGAGCGATAGATCTCCACATGCCCTCTGGTAAGGATATAGACGCCCCGGGCCTGTTCCCCCTTTCGGAAAAGGGTGGTCCCTGCCGGTACGATACGGCGGACCATTCGCTCCCGAACCAGTGCCATAGCCTCCGGCGTCAGGTCCTGGAAGAACGAAACTCGCTTGAGTTGCCCTTCCGGGCTCTTCTCTTTCGGGTCTTCCCCCACTTGGCCTACCTCCCTGTCGAATCACCGAGGAAGATGTACCCTTCCCCCAACGAGGGAAAGGACCTCCCGGCCATCGTGTGACGGCTATCACATCGGTCCGGGAGCCCAGAGAGTATTGTTCTGAAAAGAGACTTCGATTTCTTCTGGGAGGCCTATACCATGATTCAAATATCCCCGACCACTTCTATCCAGGATCTTATCGAGGAGTACCCCTTCCTCGTGGACTTCCTCATCGAGCACAACCCCAAGTTCGCCCTCCTCAAGAACCCTATGATGAGGGCCACCGTCGGGAAGGTCGCGACCCTTGAGAAAGCAGCAAAGATGGGGGGAGAAGACCTGGAGACCCTTCTGGCGGCCATTCGTGCGGAAGTGACGAGGATGACCACCAACAACCAAGGAGAATCAGAGAATATGGACGATGGGAAACGGGTGGACCGAGTCGCCGAACTCAAGAGCCTGATCCTGGACCTCCATGATGGCATTGAACCTGATGCGGCGAAGGCCCGGTTCAACGAAGTGGTGAAAGAGGTGTCGCCCCTGGAAATAGGAGCCATGGAGGAACAGCTCATCAAGGAGGGGATGCCCGTGGAGGAGATCCAGCGACTCTGCGATGTCCATGTGGCGGTTGTGCGGGACAGCCTGGAGAACCAGGAGGAAATCGAAGCCGCCCCGGGGCATCCGATTCATACATACAAAGCGGAAAACGAGATCATCACCTCGGTAGCGAACCGCCTCGGCCAGCTCTGCGGGGATGAGGCAAAGGAATCGTCCCGGGACCCCGCCTGGTCGGATCAGCTTACCACCGTCCTGGATGAGATCTCAGGGATCGACAACCACTACCTCCGGAAGGAAAACGAGCTCTTCCCGGTCCTGGAGCGGCACGGTGTCACCGGTCCTTCCAAGGTCATGTGGGGGGTTCACGATGAGATCCGGGCCCAGGTCAAATCAGCGAAAACCCTTCTTGCCGCCGGATCCGTGGACGAGGCAAGGGACGCAGGCACCTCCCTGGCTCGGGCGGCAGTGGAGATGGTCTACAAGGAGAACAAAATCCTCTTCCCCCTGGCACAGCAGACCCTGAGCCATGAGGAGTGGAGCGGCGTGAGGAAGGGAGAGGATGAGCTCGGTTATGCCTTCCAGGAGCCCTCGGGCCCCTTCCCCGGACCCCAGCCTCGACCCGGCCCGGCGCCGTCCTGTGGGCCGACCCAGAGGGCCCCGGCCGGAGCCATCGGTCTGCCCATCGTCTCAGCCGCACCCACAGCCCCCCTTCCGGAGGCATCCGACGGTGTTTATGTAGATCTCGGTACCGGGCGGCTCAGCATCGAACAGGTGGATATGATGCTGAGGCATCTGCCTATAGAAATCTCCTTCGTCGATCCGGGCGGGTTCGTTCGTTACTACTCGGAAACCGAAGAGCGCCTCTTCCCACGAACTCCGGGAGCCATTGGAAGGCATGTGGAAAACTGCCATCCACCCAAAAGCGTCCATATGGTCAAGGAGATCCTCAGGAAGTTCGCCGAAGGAGAAAGAGACGTCGCCGAATTCTGGATCCAGATGCAAGGAAAGTTCATTCACATACGATACTTCGCGGTACGGAACGCCTCTCAGGAGTACCTGGGCTGCCTTGAAGTCACCCAGGACGTCACCGAGATCCGGGCTCTCGAGGGTCAACAACGATTGCTGGACTGGAGCTAGAGCCTCCGCACCCTTCTAGACGGATCTATTGGGACCCGGCCCCTGGGATGATTCTTCCCGGGGGCTAGGCCGGTTCCCTGATCATGATCAGGAGCATCTTGAACGCGGTGACGGCGGTGAGGCCATGCGGAATGCTGGCCGGAAGGAGAAGCCCCTCCCCGGCCGAAACCCTATGGGGCTCACCGGCGATGGTGACTTCCACTGTGCCATCCAGAACCTCCACGACTGCATCGTGGGGTGTGGAGTGCTCACTCAACCCCTCTCCCTGGTCGAAGGCGAATAGAGTCAGTGTCCCAGTCGGTTTCTTGATCAGAGTGCGGCTCACTACAGACCCATCCTGGTAGTCCAGGAGGGATCCCACCGAAACCGGAGTGGCGAGAGGGTGGACGTTCGGTTCGCCGGAAGGCTGGGGTTCGCCGGAAGCCATGGGGCACTCCTGAGAGATGGGGTCGAGTAGGGCCGGAGCAGAAAAATGAAACCCAACCCCACCCTCCCGACAACCCTTTGGCCTACTTCCCTCCCCACCGGCATGGCCATCTCCCTACCCATCGGGCAGGCGTAATCCGGTTCCCTGGCGGGATTGGGATCCCCTCACCACCTTTCGGTAGATTCGCGGCCCGGGAGGTCCGGAAGGGCAATAGACCTCCCCTCCAGGGAACGGGATATCCCACCATGCCGTCGGCCGACCGAGACGTCATTCTGAGCCTGTCCAGACTTCGAAAATCCTTCGGAGATCTGGAAGCTGTCCGGGACCTTTCCCTGGATGTTTTCCAGGGCGAGGTCTTTGGTTTTCTGGGTCCGAACGGGGCTGGAAAGACCACTACGATCCGAATGATCTCAGGCCTTCTTCGACCGGATGGGGGGGAAATCCGCCTGGCCGGCACCCTTCTTCAGGAGCATCCCCGATCCTTCCGCCGAAGGATTGGCTTCTGTCCCCAGGAACTGGTCATCTGGGAAACCCTCACTTGCCTGGAGCAACTGGTTTTTCTGGGGACTCAGTACGACATGGGATACCAACCCGCCCGAAGCCGGTCTTTGGAACTTCTGGACATCCTGGGATTGTCACAGAAACAGGACCGGCTGGCCGGAACCCTCTCCGGGGGTATGAAGCGAAGGTTGAATCTCGCCCTGGCCCTGGTCCACGATCCGGAGCTCTTGATTCTGGACGAACCCCAGGCCGGGTTGGACCCCCAAAGCAGGGTCCTGGTTCGCGAATACATCCAGTCCCTGGCGACGGAAAAAACCGTTCTTCTGACCACTCACGAGATGGATGAGGCGGACCGCCTCGCCACGCGGATCGGCATAATCGACCATGGGGAACTCCTGGTTCTGGACACTCCGGCCAATCTGAAGGACGACCATTCCGGAGGGGACATCCTGGAGTTGACCATCGAAGAGGGGGGCGGTGGAATCGACGATCTTCTGCAGGGAATGTCCAACGAACTACAGTCCCTGGAGAGTCTGCCTGGAACCCTCCGACTGACGGGGACGGCGTTGCACGACCGGGTTCCTGAGCTGTTTCAAAGTCTCCAGAAAACAGGGATCCGGGTGAGGGATGTCACCCTGAGGAAGCCGACTCTGGAGGACGTCTTCGTGTCCCTAACCGGAAGGGGCCTCAGGGAATGAACGCCCCCAAAGGCTCCCGCCTGATCTCCCTCTTCCGGAAAGAGATGCTGGAGACCTTCCGCGACTGGAAGATGCTCAGCATGACGCTGACCTTCGCGCCCTTCTTTGTCCTCCTGATGTACGCCTACCTGGGCCACACCACCCCGACGTATCCGGTGGCGGTGGTCAACGCAGACCAGGGCGGGGTGACCGCCTCGGGAGAGATGGTGAATTTCGGGGATGGCCTGATCGAGGCTCTGAGGGCCGTCCGGGCCCCGGAGGGGGAGGCTGTTCTTCGGATTCGAGTCTCGGAAGGGTCGGAAGTCGAAGATCTTCTCGAGAGACGGCAGGTGGATTTGGCCCTCTTCATCCCAGAGGGCTTCTCCAAGGCCATCCTTACCCGACAGCTGGACGAGCGTCTCGATCCGGTCCTGGTGAGGAGTCGAGGGGACCCGGCCAACCCGGACTATATCATGGCC
>RCNC010000889.1_pt1 | contig 19795 bp, 13 predicted proteins | sample 2041301 | NCBI WGS metagenome assembly RCNC01 (sample SAMN09708231, study PRJNA481090) | Marine sediment metagenome, whole genome shotgun sequencing project. | biome: marine sediment; feature: ocean; material: sediment; isolation source: Sewage treatment plant 13A marine sediment (STP13A) ...
CTTTGTAATCTTGCTTCCATAAGCTATCACGGGTGTACCTGTATGTTGAATAACTTAGCCATTCAGAGAAAGGAGCAATAAATGTTTCAGCTCCAAATTTTTCCAATCGGTCAACAAGAAATCCGCTGCAGAATGGATTGTCACGCATGAAAATTTCTCCTACAATAGCAATTACTGGTCTTCTCTCGCCATTGCTAAATTGAATTTTTTCAAAACCCAATGCTGCACGATGCAGAATATCTGGGAGATCTTTAGCCCCATTTTCAATCGATCTAACAACATCATCAAGGGCTATCTGGTAAACTTTATCAGTTGTACCTTTAATGAGTTCGTATGGCCTTCTTTCCTGTTTTAACTTTCTTAAAATATCTACAGCAACAAATCCCTTCCAGGCAAGAAAACGAAACTTTGTTCCTTTTCCACCAGAAATATCCTCGTATGCCGTTTCATTGCTTGGTGAAATTATTTCTGCGTCTTTAAATCCAAGTTTGTCGAAAACAATTCGTTGAAATTTATTGTACTGTCCAAACCTGCATGGGCCGTTATGATCTGGCATGAAAAAACTCACTTTTTTAGGATCCGTATTTGGATCATACAGTTTTTTGAGGAAATTACCTGTAGTTGCAATCATTGGGAAGCACTCTCTGGCTGAAGTATGTTTTCTACCCAATTCAAGGTCTTCTGCATTTTGCATTGGCAAAACCTCTGCATGAATTCCACAAGCACGGCTAGCCGCAGCAACAGCACTTGCACTGTCGCTCATATAAGGAAAATACAAGGTTCTGTCCTTAAGGGGTGAAGAAGTCATAACACCTGGCCTGTACGTTACTTGCTTCCTTTTTTCAACCATTCTAGATCCTCTCAGGCTATCCAGGAATGCCTCATAGCGGGTTATCATACCAGCATCAGCACTATGTTCATCTATTTCAAGTTCAAGGTAAGGTTTTCCTGCCATTTCCTCATGTACAAAATGTGCCAGAAATGAATCAGGACCACATCTGAAATTGCCCATATAAACTGCATGTAGCCTTTTGTCCCGAGCAACAATCCGTGCAGCTGCCAGAATTTTTTGTCCATTTGGCCAATACATTTGTGGATAATCCTGCAGAATATGCTCACTTCCCAGGGGAAGGAAGTCCGTTGGGATAGGAAGAACATCCTGATTAATTAATTTTTCTACCATGCTTAGATTCAAGGCAGGATCTCCTGTGTTATATGGCCTTCCAATTACAACAAGAGCTTCTTTATCATCTCCTAAGTTATCCAGAACCTCCTGGCCACGCAAAATAACTTTATTTTCGAATGTAGTCTGTGCCAAGTCAGCTTTTGAAATAGCCGATACAACCTTCTTCTTGGAAACTCCAAACTTCTCGAACATGAAGTCTGATAATTCTTTATTCAGTACTTTTCCAAAATACTTGAAATTCAGAGTGGGTACAAGCATTTTTTCTATCTGTTTTTCATCATTTATAGCAGCTTTTACCATAAATGGGAAAGTTTGTACCCAGGGGCAGTTACAATTGCTGGTAGAATTATCCACTTCTGTTTTTGCATTTATTATGAAAGGAGTGAATACATAATCCACATCTTTTTCAAACAGGTCCATAATATGACCGTGCATCAACTCAACAGGGAAACAGGTTTCTGCGATAATCATCTCTAAAGATTTTTTTATCAGTTGATTGTCAGATTCAGATGAAACCACTACCCGAAATCCCAACTCTTCAAAAAATGTTCTCCAAAATGGGAATTGTTGATAGTATAACATCAATGCCCTTGGGATCCCAATGCTTATCCTGTCATCCTTCTCTGTTTCTTCGTAACCGTCCCGAAGCATTGCCAGTCTCTCTTCAAATAAATTAGGAATCCCAACTCCTTTTCCCTTTCTATCTTCAATTTCCCATTTATCACACCTACCTCCGTAATAGAGAGGTTTTTTCTCACCTTCAATTCGGATACGACGTATTTCACACTGGTTAGAACAGGCTTTACAGGTAAACTTGTCAACTGTGTAAGGGATTTTGCTTATGTCAAATCCTTTAAACTTAGTTTTTTGTCCATTTTTCATGGAATCTCTGGCTAGAATAGCTGCGCCTATCGCACCTGTAACATCAAAATGAGGGGGAACAATGATTTTCTTTCCAGTAACTTTTTCAAAAGCAGCAACTACAGATTTATTATTGGTGACCCCACCCTGGAAAAAAATATGCTCTCCAATTCGTTTCTGTCGAACTACCTTTTGGATATAGTTTTGCACGATTGAATAGGCTAGTCCACCTACTAGATTTTCTTTTTCAACCCCTTTTTGCTGCAGAGAGTTCAGGTCTGACTCCATAAATACCGTGCAACGATTCCCCAGACTAGCTGGTTTTTTAGCTTCTAATGCAAGTTTGCCAAACTCTTCAATAATATTAATATCCAGCTTTTCTGATTGTTCCTCTAAAAACGAACCTGTTCCTGCCGCACAAACTTTGTTCATCTCAAAGTCGACAACAACACCATTATCTATACTGATATACTTTGAATCCTGACCACCAATTTCAAAAATGGTATCTACTTTTGAATCATAAGCAATGGCTGCTGTAGCCTGGGCAGTAATCTCATTTCGGATAGCATCAGCTCCTATAAAATCACCTGTAAGATATCGACCTGATCCTGTAGTCCCGGCTGCTTTCACCAGAACCCTGTCACCTACTTCATTAAATATCTCAGACATTCCTCTGCGAATAGCTTCTAAAGGTTTGCTTGCAGTTGGCAAATATCGGCGGGAAATAACGTTGTTGTCTTTATCAATTAATACAACATTTGTACTTAATGAACCTATGTCAAGGCCCAGATATACTTCCAATTTATCAATATCTTCAGGAATGGGTGTAACGTCCTTTTCATATTTTGCTGCCGATTCAATTAGGGCTTCCTGCCAGGTTCCTCTATCATGATCTCCCGATAAATAATCATTCAATTCATCAAGGCCCTTAAATGGCTTTGATTCAGACTGTTCTTCGTCCAGTATATGATATAGAGCACCAATGGCTCCCATCGATGCATAGTACTCGGGAATAATTAAGTCATCCTCACCTGCTTTTAGAAGTTCCCGAAATGCCCTCACCACTCCAGCATTGGCAGCAACACCTCCCTGGAAAAGAACAGGGGTCTCAAGTTTTTTTCCCTTACCCAGGCTGCTTATAAAGTTTCTTGCTACAGCAAAACACAAACCTGCCACAATATCATATACAGGTGTAGCAATTTGCTGAAGGTGTATCATGTCAGACTTTGCAAAAACACTACACCGTCCTGCAATTCGAGGAGGGTTTTCAGACTTTAAAGCCATTTCACCAAACTCTTTATCAATAGAAACCCCTATCCGCTTTGCTTGCTGGTCAAGAAAAGAACCTGTACCTGCTGCACATATATTATTTAGTGTAAAATCTGATAAACTGCTTGGCTTATTATCCTTCCCTCCATGCATCAGGATCAGTTTTGAGTCTTCTCCTCCCATCTCAATAACTGTTTTAGCATTTGGATACAACTTGGCAACAGAAGCTGACTGGGCAATAATTTCGTTTACAAAATGCCCGCCAAGTAATTCATTTGCAACTTTTCCCCCAGTACCGGTAAATGTAATAGCTTTAATAGAGCTTTCAGAATACCTGGAAAGTACAGATGCAAGTATATCTTTTAGAAGATGAAAGGGTTTTCCATGGCAAAAATCGTAATGATTTTCAATAATATTCCTATCCTCATCAAGTAAGACGGTATTTATTGAGATAGAACCAATGTCAAATCCCAGGTAATATTTCTTTTCCATAAAGCATAAAATTTGAGAGCAATCTTAAGAATGCTTATTTCCTAACAGGGTTAAATACTAAGTCGTTTTAGTTTTCGAATATACAAAAATTGATAAGAATAATAAATAGGGGTAGGTGGCATAATCGATTCGTTAAGACAATTATTTGAATTCAAAATAAATCAATTAGCCTAAAAAATATTTGTAGAACAATTGTTTTATAATTGTATAACACTATCAAACAAGAGAATACCCTATTATTAAAATTTTTTGAAAAAGGAGTTGAAGACTATGCAATTATCCGAATATAAAAAATTAAAATTTGTAAAAGAAATTAAGATATTTATATGTTTTAGTCGTTTAATTGGTAGGATGAGGGAAGTATATCTCGTTTATTTCCCTATTAATCTAATTTGAGAACAGCAAGAAAAGCCTGCTGCGGAATCTCAACATTGCCTACCTGACGCATACGTTTTTTACCCTTTTTTTGCTTCTCAAGTAATTTTCTTTTTCGGGTAATATCACCACCATAACATTTTGCGGTTACATCTTTTCGGAGGGCTTTTACTGTCTCGCGTGAAATTATTTTTGCTCCAATAGCCGCCTGAATGGCAATGTCAAATTGCTGGCGGGGGATTAATTCTTTTAATTTTACGCACATTCGTCGACCAAAATCATAGGCATTGTCTCTATGTATCAGGGTGGAAAGGGCATCAACCATTTCACCATTTAAGAGAGTATCCAGCCGAACCAAATTTGCCTGACTATAACCTGATTGGTAGTAATCAAAAGAAGCATATCCCCTGGAAATACTTTTAAGTTTATCGTAGAAATCAAATACAATTTCAGCCAGCGGTATTTCTAGTGTAAGTTCTACACGATCGCTTGTGAGGTAAACCTGGTTTTTTAGAACGCCCCGTTTTTCAATACAAAGGTTCATCACTGAGCCAAGGTATTCAGATTTAGATATTATCTGGGCTGTAATAATTGGCTCTTCAATATGATCAATGATGGTCGGCGCCGGAAGACCAGAAGGGTTATGAACTTCAATTATTTCTTTTTTAGTTGTAATTACTTTATAGGAAACATTAGGAACGGTAGTAATCACATTCATATTGAATTCTCTTTCGAGGCGCTCCTGGATAATCTCCATATGCAATAGTCCCAGGAAACCGCACCGGAAGCCAAAACCAAGAGCAGCAGAAGATTCAGGCTCATAGGTAAGTGAAGCATCATTTAGCTGAAGCTTTTCCATAGAAGAGCGCAATTCTTCGTAATCATCAGCATCAACAGGGTAAACTCCGGCAAAAACCATCGGTTTTACATCCTCAAAGCCTTCAATTGCTTTTTCGCAGGGGTTTTCAACCTGGGTAATTGTATCTCCGACTTTAACTTCTGATGAAGATTTGATCCCTGAAATAATATATCCAACATCACCGGCGCTTAGCTTGTTTCTGGGATCAGTTTTGAGCTTTAATACACCAATTTCATCAGCATAATACTTTTTACCAGTAGCTACGAAATTGACATGATCGCCTTTATGAATAGTGCCATTCATTATCCTAAGATAGGCATAAATGCCCCTGAAGGAATTAAATACAGAATCAAATATCAAAGCTTGCAATGGAGCATCCGGATCTCCTGAAGGTGCTGGGACCTTATGAATGATGTCTTCAAGAATTCGATCTACACCCATACCTGTTTTCCCACTTGCTTCAATAATGTCTTCAGCAGAACATCCGATAAGGTCGACAATCTGGTCTTTAACCTCTTCAGGCATAGCATTATCAAGGTCCATTTTATTTAAGACCGGTATGATCTCTAGGTCATGCTCAATAGCCAGGTATAAATTGGATATTGTCTGGGCCTGTATTCCCTGGGTAGCATCAATAATCAGAAGTGCCCCCTCACAGGCAGCAATAGACCTTGAAACTTCGTAGGAAAAATCAACATGACCAGGAGTATCAATAAGATTCAGAATATATTCACTTCCTTCAAATTCATATTGCATCTGAATGGCATGACTTTTTATAGTAATACCTCTTTCTCTCTCAATGTCCATGCTATCTAACACCTGGTCCTGAAAGTCCCGTTCATCAAGAGTATTGGTTTTCTGTAACAATCGATCCGCCAATGTACTTTTCCCATGGTCGATATGAGCTATAATACAGAAATTCCTAATATTTTCCATTTCCAATTTTAAAATCGTAAATTTAAAACGCATGCAAAGATATTGATTTCCCTTTAATTAGCTTCGTTCCATTGATTAAAGACATAATTTTATTTGCATCCTCTATATAAGGGCACTTTTTACGGCAACCTGGACCAATAAAACTAAACTTTACAACATGAATACAAATCGAAGAAATTTTTTAAGAAAGTCAGCAACAGCTACAGGCTTGTTTGCTATGGGTAGTTTTTTCAAATTACATGGTTCCAATCAACTGGAAAATGCGGTCAATATGATTGGAAACCAATCTCCTCAAGATACGGCAGGGAACGAAGATTTCTGGCACTGGGTGCAACAATCTTTCACTGTATCACCAAATGTTATTAATATGAATAATGGTGGTGTCTGTCCACAACCGAAGGTTGTACAGGATATATTTGAACATTATAACCGGGTAAGCAATGAGGGGCCAGCTTATTATATGTGGAGGATTGTTGATTCAGGGAGAGAAAATGTAAGAAAGGGGCTTGCAGAGTTGGCTGGTTGTTCTCCTGAGGAAATTGCCATCCAAAGAAATACGACCGAGGCCCTGGAAACAGTGATTTTTGGATTGGACCTTAAGCCAGGAGATGAGGTTGTTCTCACCAAGCAGGATTACCCTAACATGATAAATGCCTGGAGACAAAGAGAGAAGAGAGATGGTATAGTATTAAAATGGATAAGTCTTGACCAGCCCATTGAAGATGACGATGAAATTGTAAAACTTTATAAAGAGGCTTTTACAGAGAAAACAAAGATCATCGAGATTATGCATATTATTAACTGGTCTGGACAAATTTTGCCTGTAAAAAAAATTACCCAGGCTGCACATGACAGGGGAATAGAGGTAATGGTAGACGGAGCACATAGTTTTGCCCACCTGAATTTTTCAGTGCCAGAACTGGAATGTGATTATTTTGGAACAAGTTTGCATAAATGGTTATATGCTCCATTTGGTACCGGTTTCCTGTATGTGAAAAAAGATAAAATAAGTAAGATATGGCCAAGACTTGCTCCCGGGGATCCCGAAAGTGATGATATTCGAAAGTTTGAAGCTTTGGGTACACGCTCAATGCCGGCTGAAATGGCCATAGGTAAAGCCATTGATTACTATTACCTGATAGGAAGAGATAGAAAAGAAGCAAGGTTAAGATACCTCAAAGACTATTGGATGACAAGGATTAAAGATCATCCTAAAGTGAAATTTTATACATCTTTCAAACCGGAGTATGCATGTGGGTTAGGCAATTTTGGAATTGAAGGAATGGAACCTGCAGAAATCCAAAGGCAGTTATTTAGTAAATATAAAATCTATACTGTAGCAATAGTATGGGAGAATATTAATGGTGTTAGGGTTACACCCAATATTTATACCCCAATTCACAAAATGGATTACCTGGTTGAAGCTATACTTGAAATTGCAGGATAGCCAAACTCATTAGTCGCAGGTCTATTTGGCAGGAAGATCGAATAACCCAAGGTCTGAAAAAGCCACTTCTGTATATTTTTCCGGAGGAGAAAAACTATTTGGTTTTAAATCCTTTTGTTTTACCTTATAAACTTCTCTGGTAAAACTAAGTTCATACCCAAATTCAACGGTTTTCATTAGGAAACCAGATTGTAAGAGTTGAGCATAGGCTTTACTTGCGCGAGAATTTAGGTCATCCATCATCCCCATTCCAATTTTATTTAGCATTCCATTGTATTTTACCATATCAAAAGTATGGTTCATATTAATTTCCTTTGAAATCCAAACCTCCTTTCGAAGGTCTTTATTTACATACAGACCAAACATCATGGAGTTATATCCGGCAATTTTTGCTTTTTTACCTGTATTCAAGATTAACATGTCTAGATCATTTTGATTCATATTGGTTGAATCTTGTAAATTGGCCAGATAATATTCATAAGTTGCCCTGGCCATTTCCACCTTTTCTTTGGGTGTATCTTTTAATTGTTCTTCAAAATATTTATTTACAACATCCTTATATCCAGAATTATAATCATCCACAGAACCCTTCCAATAAATGGATTTTGAAGGAATAATAAAAGTTACAGAATTGTTGTTCAAATTAAAGATGGTTTCCAGGTCATCCTCCACTAGCTTTAGTTGTTGATCCTGGATAAAATATACATACTTCGCTTCATTATCAGACCCTGACTCATAACTCTTTTCATATATGATCCAGCCAGCATATATTTGATTACAAAACATTAAAAAGATTGTGACTACAAGCAGGATGGGCTTATTTCTAATTATTTGATAAAACATTTTTACAGGTTTTTACAAATTTAACAATAAAGCTGTTTGGGAGCCATTTTACTTCAAGCAATAAGTTAGCTTTTTATTTTATATAAAAACAAAAAACCGGGGAATTCCCCGGTTTTGTAGTGCGAAATAATAATATTATTACATCATTCCACCCATTCCGCCCATTCCTGGCGCGCCACCCATAGGAGGCATAGGAGGAGTATCATCTTTTTCGTCTGCAATAACACATTCGGTTGTAAGGAACATTCCTGCAATAGAAGCAGCATTTTCAATGGCTACCCTAACAACTTTTGTTGGATCAATAACACCAGCCTTGAACAAATCTTCATATATTTCTTTACTAGCATTAAAACCAAAATCTTTCTTACCTTCTTTTACTTTTTGAACAACGATTGAACCTTCTACACCAGCGTTTTCAGAAATCTGACGAATAGGCTCTTCCAGAGCACGTTTGATGATTTGGATTCCAGTTTCCTGATCTTCATTCTCAACCTTAACACTACTCAAGCTATCAACTGCTCTTAGGTAAGCAACACCACCACCAGGAACAACACCTTCTTCCACTGCAGCACGTGTAGCATTTAATGCATCATCAACGCGATCTTTCTTTTCTTTCATTTCCATTTCAGAGGCAGCCCCAATATAAAGTACAGCAACGCCACCGGACAATTTTGCTAATCTTTCCTGAAGTTTTTCTTTATCATAGTCTGAAGTAGTTGATTCTATCTGCTTTTTAATCTGACCAACCCTTGCACTGATATTATCCTGTGATCCAGCACCATTTACGATAGTTGTGTTTTCTTTATCTATGGCAACTTTTTCAGTTTCACCAAGCATCTCAAGAGTGGTAGTTTCAAGTTTCAGACCTTTTTCATCTGAAATAACTGTACCACCAGTAAGAATTGCGATATCCTCAAGCATTTCTTTTCTTCTGTCGCCAAAGCCTGGAGCCTTAACAGCTGCAATTTTGAGAGATCCACGAAGTTTATTTACTACCAATGTAGCCAATGCTTCACCATCAACATCTTCAGCAATAATTAACAAAGGCCTTCCAGCTTGAGAGGTAGCTTCAAGAATAGGTAAAAGATCTTTCATTGTTGAGATCTTTTTATCGTGTAGTAAAATGTACGGATGATCCAGAATAGTTTCCATTTTATCAGCATCTGTAATAAAATAAGGAGAAATATAACCCCTGTCAAACTGCATTCCTTCAACAACCTCAACGGTTGTTTCAGTTCCTTTGGCTTCTTCAACAGTAATTACTCCTTCTTTCTTAACCTTATCCATCGCTTCAGCAATCAATTTACCAATTGAAACATCACCGTTAGCTGAGACTCTTGCAATCTGCTCAATCCTTTCACCATTGTCCCCAATATTTCTGGTTTGTTTTACAAGGCTTTTTGTAACCTCAGCAACAGCTGCATCGATACCCCTTTTCAAATCCATCGGATTTGCGCCAGCAGTAACATTCTTCAAACCCACAGAAATAATAGACTGTGCAAGAACGGTAGCAGTTGTTGTACCATCACCAGCATCATCGTTTGTTTTAGAGGCTACTTCTTTTACCATTTGTGCACCCATATTTTCAAATGCGTCTGCAAGCTCAATTTCTTTTGCAACAGTAACACCATCTTTTGTGATTTGTGGAGCACCAAATTTTTTATCAATAATAACATTGCGACCTTTTGGACCTAAAGTTACCTTCACAGCGTCAGCAAGTCTATCAACGCCCTTTTTCAAGATATCACGGGCCTCTATGTTAAATTTTAATTCTTTTGCCATTTTTATAAATTTTTTAAATTTTAGATTTATTATAAGTTAAATTACTGCAAGAATATCAGACTGGCGCATAATCAGATAATCATTACCATCAATAGAAACTTCTGTACCTGAAAACTTTCCATACAATACAGAATCGCCTTTTTTGACTTCCATTTTTTCATCAGCCGTTCCTGTGCCAACCGCTACAACTTTTCCTCTTTGAGGTTTCTCCTGAGCAGTATCCGGAATAATAATTCCGCTGATTGTTTTCTCATCTGCCTGTTCCGGTTCAATTACAACACGGTCGGCTAATGGTTTAATTTTTAATCCAGCCATTTTTACATATTATTTTTAGTTAAACAATTCAATTATTTGGTGTTTCATTATCATATTTTATGCCAAATCGAAAAAGGCAGGAATATTTTCCATTAAAGGACAGAATTTCAGTGACAATTGAATTCTACGAATCATACAAACTGCAAAAATGATGCTTAGTTAGAACTAGGTCAGACTGTTACGTTGGGGGAGCCAGAAGTTGGAGCAAAAAAAAATGTCAGCCTCATTTATGACAGACTGACACAGATTATTCTTTATTAATTGCTGCTTTTTCCTGGCAGGAGAATCAAAGGATAGCTACAAGTTTTAATAAGTCATTATTAATTTTCACCCTCAGTACCAGTTGGAACACCTTCAGATGGAACCGCAGTAGGTAAATTTGGTACCTGGGTTGGGTCAATAGCCCGTTCAATCTGTTCCTGAATTCTGGATCCTTCATCACCGCCCCTACGAATGGTAGCACTTGAAAGTAAGCTAAAAACCAATAAACTTACAGCTAAGGTCCAGGTAGCTCTCTCAAGAAAATCGGCTGTTTTTCTAACGCCCATTACCTGGTTTGAGGCTGAAAAGTTGGCAGCCAAACCTCCTCCTTTTGAGTTTTGTACCAGTACCACAAGTATTAAAAGGATGCTGACAATAATTACCAACACTGTAAATAATGTATAAAGTCCCATTTTATATAGAATTATAGTTCGTTAATTCGATCTTCTATTTTCTTAATTTGAGCCGCAAAGTAACTACTTTTTTCTGGAAACTTCAAACTTAATTTTTTGTAAATAAATAAAGATTTAGAATAGTAGCCTTGCTTTACATAAATTCGGGCAAGAGTTTCAGTAAACAAGCCTTCATTTTCTTCAACACTTTTATCAGCTATGTCTACTGCCTTTTTTGATTTTTCCTGAGCAGGTGTAATCCTTGGATTATCTTCAATAAATTTATCAATAATCTCCAGCTGTCTCTGATTTGGGCTTTCAGTGTTCCTGGTTAATTCAATACTTTCAGTTGGTTCAGATGTGTTCAATAAATTAAGCCAAGATGAAAATGAATGAGTTTCGGTACTAATTATTTCACTATTCAGGTTTTTTTTTTCGGAGGTATTGTCTTCTGTCTTTTCCTGATTATTGTTCGGACTTTCAGGAGGCAAATCTTGTGTAGAGCTACTATTAACTTCAGATTCGAGATCTAATAGATCGCTTGTAACTGGATTTTCTTTAGCAATAACTTGCTTGCTACTTTTTATTTGTTCTGTATCGTCTACAATTTGCTCATCAGATAGTTGTAATATATCATCGGTGTTATCTTCGCTAGTTTTGAATTCTTGCTCTATCTCTTTTTTACCCGATTCTTTTATTTCTTGCAAACGTTTCTTTAGTTCAGCAGCCAGGTCTTCTTTTGATCGTGGCTCATCATTTGGTTCTAGAGTTTCTTCAGTTTTGCTTATTTCTTCAACTATAGCGTCAGGTACTGGCTCCTCATCCACTTTTTTTGTGTCTATTTCATCCTTGGCTTCTTGTTTCTCCTTGTACAAAATTTCGGGATCTTTTAAAGCTGCTTCTTCTTGAATTGGAGGCTCTTGGCTTTCCTGAGAAATAGTATTTTTATCCACTGAAGTATCAATTTGAGGCTCATTGTAATCAAATAAAAGGCGATAAAGGATTTCTCTGTTTGCCACAAATGCAGCCGATTTCTTAAGCTGTCCACCAAATCGAATATGATCTAATTTATGAAGGTTTTTTAAAAATAAGAGATGACCAGATTGAAAATATGGAAATTCTTCAAGAAGTTCATTTATTTCACTCAAACTAGATTTATCTAAGCTAGCCGGTTTCTTGATATATGAAATAAATTCTTCTCTATTCATACCATGAAATTTATTTACCAATTGACAAAAGCAGCATTAAAGGCATCTTCAGTAATGTCCTCAATTATTGCAGCAACTAAATCTTCTTCAACATCGCTAAGATCCAGGGTACTATCATAGTCTTTATATCGTGAAAAGACCCTATCATAATCATTGCCTCCATCTAAGATGTTAGCATATTTAATTCTAATGGAAACAGTAAACCGGGTCATGGCAGATCTTTCATCTCCAGTAATTGCCAGGATGTTGGTTTTATAATCAGTAATCTCTCCGCTAAAATTAACATCGCCTTCATTCTCCATAAATATCAGGTTAGTCTGGCCTTTAATTTTATCCATTAAAGCGTTGGTAAATTCCTGACTTAATGTTGGATTCACAATTCTGGCGCGATTCGGGAAGAATTGTACAGAAACCGTTTTAACCTCAGTCGAAATGGAAGCTCCAGAAAAAGAATAACTCACTTTACAGCCTGAAATACATAATAGAACTGACAGGATTATCAAATTTAAACCAATGTATCTTCTTCTATTCATTCAATCAGGAACTTAGATTTTATCCTTCAATTCTATTTTTCAGCTTAATCCGTATTCTTTTATTTTCCTGTACAAAGTTCTTTCTGAAATACCCAGCTCTACCGCTGCCTGTTTACGTTTTCCGTGGTATTTATCCAGTGCTTTCTTTATCATTTCAATCTCTTTGTCTTCCAATGAGAGTGATTCTTCAATTATTTCCTCTGTATCCTGGATTAGGGGATCTTCATCTTTTCTGACATCATATACCTTTGGAGCAGGAGGATTCTCTGAAGGTATGTCAACACTTTGATATAACTTTTGAACAGCACTGGCATGACTTCCCTGCAAATCTGTGTCATCATAACCCTTTTGCAGTAAATCAACAACCAAACTTTTTAGGTCATTCATATCACTTTTCATATCAAAGAGTATCTTGTAAAGAATTTCTCTTTCTGATGAAAATGATTCCTTATCATGTTTTTCAATAAGCGCGGGTAGCTTTCTCCCCTGGTAGTCAGGAAGGTAATTTCTTAGTACATCTTCACTTATCTGCCTATTCTCTTCAATAACAGAGATTTGTTCTGTAATATTTTTAAGTTGACGAATATTTCCCGGCCACCTGTAATTTAATAGTATTTGCTGGGCGCCTTCTGAAAGTTGAATAGGTGGCATCCTGTACTTCTCGGCAAAATCACTGGCAAATTTCCGGAATAATAAATAGATATCTTCTCCTCGTTTCCTAAGTGTAGGAACATCAATTGGTACTGTATTGAGGCGATAATATAGATCTTCCCTGAATTTCCCGTTTTGAATTGCATGGATAATATCCATATTTGTGGCGGCAATAACCCTTACATTGGTTTTATGGACCACAGAAGAACCTACGCTTAAGAATTCTCCAGATTCAAGAACCCGCAAAAGCCTTACCTGTGTCGAGAGTGGCAGTTCTGCCACTTCATCAAGGAATATCGTTCCACCATTTGCCACTTCAAAATACCCTTTACGACTATCAGTAGCACCCGTAAAGGCACCTTTTGTATGCCCAAATAGCTCCGAGTCAATTGTTCCCTCCGGAATGGCACCACAGTTTACAGCAATGTATTTTCCATGCTTTCTGGAACTAAATTGATGAATGATCTGTGGAAATACCTCTTTGCCACTTCCGCTTTCACCCGTTATTAAAACAGACAGATCTGTAGGTGAGACTTGGATTGCAATATCGATATCACGGTTCAGTCCAACATAGTTGCCAACGATACCAAATCTTTGTTTTACTTTCTGAATTTCATCCATCGTTTATATATTCCTAGAATAATGCGAAATTAGGCATTTTTTTAACAATTCAGAAACACTAAGGAGAGAAGCTTCATCATAAATTAATCCAATCTACTGCCAATTCCCATATTGGAATTGAAATTGGAACAGAATATTTTGGACAGACTTATATTCTTAATTTTATTTTCATTTTTTCAAGTACTCCAGTAATTTGAACAATAATCAAGGCAAATAATATAGACTTGAGAATCCCAATACCTCCGGTTCTCAAAGCTATGGGTAGAGAAAAACCCAAAAGAGCAGTTATGGCATACCAGTAATATGGAATTAGGTAACAGGTTAGGGTACTGGTTCCAGCTGCATCGATAATAGAAAACCAGTTCCTCTTTTTCCAGACATCAACTATTACATAAAGAAGGCCAAAAAGTAAAAAGCTTATACCGGTACAAATTCCTACCCAGGCTGGAGTGGCCCTAATTTTTGAGATACCCCACATTGGCCTGGTAACTAACCCGAAAATCAGCATAATTGCCCCCAATACAGCCATAGCAATTAAGAACTGCTTTAAATTGTTTTCTTTGCTTAGTTTAATGTAGATTACTGAAGCCACTACACCTCCCATTGTGAAGGCAGGCATGGAACCACTTCCAACAATCCAAATATATTTTTTAATGGGAGTCAGAAATTCAAGCCAACCTGCAAAATCTGCAACATTAAACAGGTTGAAAAATACAAGAGCACTTATTAGTAAAATGAGATTTGATCCAGCGAATAAATAGACAAATGCACTTATTAAATATGCCCAGCCAATAAGACCCAGGATTCCCCACCAATAAGGTTTTATCCATACCGGATTTTCAATAGTCCCGCCTTTATAAATGGCTGCTAGTAAAATTAGTATTAGATAACCTGTAATTTGCAGAGCAATATACAAGTACCTCTTTTTTTCGTTAGTACGTGGATAAACATTCCATATGAGAAAGAAGGCTAGGGTCATAAGGATTTGCCACCAATATCTATTAATTATTGCCAGCTCAGTATTATAACTTTCTAAATTTACCATATATACTCCCATTATAATCAGAGCAAGAGAGCGAGTCAAAATGTGAATGGAAACCTGTTTTAATGATTGACCCTTTTTCCTTCTATTGGAAATTGCAAAAGGAATTGAAAGGCCAACAATAAATAAGAATGTGGGGAAAACTACATCCGCCAACCCCAACCCATCAACGTCAGCTGCGGTATGCTCAAGCCATTCAGGGATGTCCTTCAACGACCACAGATCATTCACAAAAATCATCAGGAGCATGGTAAGTGCCCTGAATACATCTATAGAACCAATGCGACTCAATGTTTTAACCATAGAAGTTATTTTTAAAAGTGAAAGGTAAAATTTTATTGTAAATCCTCAAATGGCCATTATCATATGATTTTAATTTATTCTGATGTATCTTAGCTTGCAAAACTTTTTTGAACCAACTAAATCACCCCTGGTAATGAAAAAATTACATGTACTATTTATTCTGATTATTACTATAACAGCTTGTACACCAGATGAAAAATATGATGTTATAATTAGGAATGGTGTCATTTACGATGGTTCAGGAGCAATCTCTTATAAGGGTGACATTGCTATTAAATCAGATACGATTGCTGCAATGGGGGATCTTTCTATGTCAAATGCAATGACAATAATTGATGCAGAGGGACTTGCAGTTTCTCCAGGCTTTATTAATATGCTTAGTTGGGCAACAGAATCACTAATTGAGGATGGACGCTCCCAAAGTGATATAAGACAAGGAGTAACTCTTGAAGTTATGGGCGAAGGCCATTCCATGGGACCTCTCAACAATTTGATGAAAGCTGAAATGATTGAGGATCAGGGAACATTAAAGTTTGATGTTGAGTGGTCAAGTCTGGGGCAGTATTTGGAGTTTCTGGAAAGGAGAGGTGTATCAACCAATGTTGCCTCATTTGTTGGAAATGCAACGGTAAGGCAATACGTTCTTGATTATCAAACCCGAGCACCTGATGAAACAGAATTAGAGCAAATGCGGGAATTGGTTCGACAAGCTATGGAGGAAGGTGCCGTAGGTTTATCTTCAGCACTCATTTATGTACCAAGTTCATACGCTAGCACAATGGAATTGATTGAACTTGCCAAGGTTGCAGCTGATTATGATGGAATGTATATCTCTCATTTGAGGAATGAAGATGACAGCCTGTTCAAAGCCATGGATGAGTTCATTCAAATTACAGAAGAAGCTAAGATCAGGGCAGAAATTTATCATTTTAAAGCTTCGAAAAAATCAAACTGGTACAAACTTGATGAAGCTATTCAAAAAATATTGGATGCTCGGTCAGAAGGGCTTCAAATAACAACAGATATGTATATGTACCCGGCAAGCTCAACAGGATTAAATACAGTTCTTCCTTTGTGGGCAATTGAGGGTGGAATTGAGCCTACGATTGAAAGATTCAAGGACCCATTGGTAAAGCAACAAATCCTAAATGAAATTTCCTTCCCGTGTTCTCCTGACAGCATATTATTGGTTGGATTCCGTAATGAAAAACTTTGGGACTTAACTGGTCAAAGCCTGGGACAAATTGCTAGAGACAGGAATATCTCACCAAAGGAGTGCGTGGCAACTCTTATTGTTGAAGACAACAGCAGAATTCAATCTGTGTTTTTCTCTATGGCAGAAAAAAATGTTAAAAAGAAAATCACCTTACCATTTATGAGTTTTTGTTCTGATGCCGGATCCATATCAAATGAAGGAGTTTTTTTAAACAGTAATCCTCATCCCAGAACATACGGATCATTTGCACGTCTGCTTGGGAAGTATGTTCGCGATGAAAAACTTATACCACTTGAAGAAGCAATACGACGCTTAACATCATTCCCGGCAGGCAATCTGAAGATTAAAAAACGAGGATTACTTAAAGAAGGATATTTTGCAGATATTGTTGTATTTGACCCTGAAACAATTCAGGACAATAGTACATTTCAAGAACCTCATCAATACTCAACAGGTGTTTCTCATGTTTTAGTAAATGGAATACAAGTATTAAAAGATGGCGAACATACTGGTGCTAAACCAGGGAGGGTAGTTAGAGGCCCAGGTTGGAAGGGAAAAAACTAAGCACTGAATAAATAGAAGGGAACTCAGTGATTTATTTTTGGTTTAGCAGAATTGAAGCTTATTTTATACTATCATACCATCGATAATATTCAGCAGTAAGATCAATTACTTTATCAGGTTTTTCTTTAGCCAGGTTTATTTTCTCCCCTGGATCATCATGAATATTTACAAGATATATAGAGTCTAATTTTGGATGATCTGGTTTTAAAGTATGGTCAACTGGATTGATTAGAAGTTTCCAGTTCCCTTTTCTAACTGCCCAATGGTTTTGGTTTTTGTACCAGGTAAAAGATTTATGAGGCGTCGCTGCCGCCGAATCGTAGATTATTTCTTTGATACTCTTTCCTTCAAAATGATCTTTATTGTAAGGTATGTCACATAAATCCAAAATAGTTGGGAACCAATCAACATTTACAGCCATTTGGTTTCTGGCTTCATCCACTGGTAACTTAGCAGTCCAGCTAATTATAGCAGGGACTCTAATTCCACCTTCAAAATTTGAAAATTTGCTGCCTCTATATGGCCCGGAGTTTCCTCCTCCTCCAAAAGTCCTTGTCTCAACAGAATGGCCATGGTCAGATTGAAAAATAATTATGGTATTTTTTCGTAAGTTGAGGTCTTCTAATTTTGAAAGTAAATTTCCTATCCTTTCATCAACAGTTGAAACACAAGCGGCATATTTATTTCTTGGACTTTCAAGGTCTTTATAATATTCTCTCCACTTATTAGTTCCTTGCAAAGGATAATGAGGGAGATTAATGGCATAATAGAGAAAGAAGGGTACATTTTTGTTTTCATCTAGAAATTCATTGACCTTTTCGGCCATAATATCCTGAAAATATTCACCATCCAACCAGGTTTCATTCCCATTTTCCCATAAGTCGTGCCTGTTTGGCCCGTTCCAATAGAAGAAATGTGAATAATTATCTATGCAACCACCCATATGGCCAAATGAATAATCAAATCCCTGCCCATTTGGCATGGTAGGCTCACTGTATCCCAAATGCCATTTTCCAACATGCCCGGTCATATATCCGTTATCTTTCAAAACTTCAGCAATTGTAATTTGCTCAGTTGGCATTCCTGCATGACCTTTAAAAGAGGAAGTGTTTCCTGGTAATCCTGCTGCTAAAGGGGTTTTTCCTGTCAATAATGAAGCTCTGGATGGTGAGCATACGGATGCTGCCGTATAAAATTGCGTGAAGCGTATACCTGTTTTAGCCAATTCATCCATATTGGGAGTATAAAGGTCTTTCGCACCATAGCAATTTACATCAATTGAGCCCTGGTCATCTGTATAGATTATTATTATATTGGGCTTTTTGACTTCATTTATTTCTTTTGAAGAATTGCTACAGGCGGTGAATATTATTACCAGGAAAAATAGAACCGCAATAATTCTTAATACACTAATTTTAAAAATCATAATCGAAGCTTTTTCATTTTAGTGAATCCATTATCATTTTAACAAATTCATTTGTTTTAGCTGTATCAAACCATCTTACTACAATTACCAGGTCGTGGTCAGGTTCAATTATTATATAATTCCCGCCAAAACCGGAGGCATAATAAGCGTTTTTTGAAATGTTACTGAGACCAGGATTGTCCCCATCAGGATTGAGCCACCACATGAATCCATAATTCTTATTAGCAGGAGAGGGGGTAGTAGCAAGTTCTATCCAATCGCTATTAATTAACTGTTTATCTTCCCATTTACCCCTGTTCAGAAAGAGTAAGCCATATCTTGCATGGTCTTCAGTATTGATAAACAAACCACCACCTGAATGACCGCCACCACTAACTGATTGCATCTTAATGCCATCCATTGTTACCCAGGAATTATCGTAGCCATACCATCGCCAGGTAGTGGAAGCTCCAATAGGTTTCATGATTTTTTCATTGAGGAGTTGGGGCAATGTTTGCCTCCATACTTGCAAGAGGCAATATGAAAGCAGATTCACTCTAACATCATTATATTTGAAATAACTTCCAGGTTCGTTTAGTTCCCGGTATCTCCAGGAGTCAAGATTTCCCCCTCTGGGTGGTCTGTCAGCCCAGTCATACATGCCCCACAATTCTCCAGACCAGTCTGACGATTGATTAAGAAGATCTTTCCATATAATCTTAGAATTATGGTCTCCATTAAATTTTCCGTCCCAAACATATTCTAATATGGAATCATTAACTGAGCGTATCAACTTCTCTTCAATTGCTAAGCCTGCCAGGGTCGACAAATAGCTTTTTGTGACACTAAATGTCATATCAACTCTTTTGGTATCACCCCATTGTGCAACTATATAACCATTTTTTAGTATAATTCCTGAGGGTCCTCCTCTTTTTTTGGTTGGCCCGGCTATTTTATGAAATGGTTCTCTTTCAAATCCTTTTAAAATTGCCTGGCGTAAGTCCCTGGATCCTTTATACTCATTTTCTAAGGCAAATTGAATCGCTTCCTCCAGCTTGTTATCATTAATGTCAAATTCAGATGGAGGCTTCTGCTGCCAATCCTTTCCCTTTTCGGGGAAGTAATATTCCTTTTGAGCATAGACGCATGTATTTATTACTAGGTAGGCTATGAGCAATAAAAATTTGGGAGACCTCATATTTTAGGGTTTAAAAGGTTACAACTTTTATTTAGA
>RCNC010000891.1_pt1 | contig 19789 bp, 10 predicted proteins | sample 2041301 | NCBI WGS metagenome assembly RCNC01 (sample SAMN09708231, study PRJNA481090) | Marine sediment metagenome, whole genome shotgun sequencing project. | biome: marine sediment; feature: ocean; material: sediment; isolation source: Sewage treatment plant 13A marine sediment (STP13A) ...
TGACCTGAAGACATACCATATCACCATAACAAGTCAGCGTGGGCTCCACCAGTGCATCCACATTATCTTTTTTGGCAATTTCAGTGGCCGTCATATCTGTATCTTTATAGGCCTTAGAGGTAGTTTGCCCGAACACTCGCAATCCAGCCACCCTACCCATATCTCCGATGAGGGAGGAGTGCATGCCGGCTGCCACATAGTCCAGCTGATCATCGCCGGTGAAGTTGTCAAATGGAAGTATCATCAGTGATTCGATATCTCCGGCTCGTAATCCTCTTGTACCCATAACAATATTGATAGTGACAAGTCCGATGATTAGTACAAAACTAATAAGGGTGGCTATTCTCCATGCATTGGGTACTTTTGATTTTTCTTCTTCTTCTCGAATTTCACTGAGAGCTTTGGTTTTCTCAATTCCTTCAGAAGTCAGATCATAGAGCCATGATAAGACAATGGCCAATGGGAACCCCACTGCCAGCACAATAATCACAATAGTAGCCAGGTTGGGAGGGAGGTTCAGGGGCTCGCTTAGGTTGTTGATCAGTTCAATGAGGACAAATGCTGCAGAGGCATAGACCGTGATCACATGAATGACCCTGCGCCTTTTTAACTCTTGCCAGAATTGGGATAGTTTGCTGGGCATAGGGTTAGGATTGGTTACTGCAAGTTACCACCTTGTCGTATATGAGTCAAATAATGATTTGCCTGCAAATATTGGGGATGCTGATCGTAGCCTGTGTAATACGGGGCACTCTGAAAAACCAGGTCCTTTATATAACAAGCTATATTGATGTGGGCAGGGTGATTGTAAATTCACTTCCGACACCTACTTCACTCTCCACAACTATCTCACCGCAGTTCTTTTCAACGAACTCTTTGCATAGCAACAGGCCAAGACCCGTCCCTCTTTCATGATCTGTTCCGGGGGTTGAGAAGGTTTCCTCAACTCGGAAAAGTTTCTTTATGTCTTCTTCCGCTATGCCTCTACCTGTATCTTTAACAGAGATCTTAACCGTGCTGTTGTCGATTGTTCCAGATTGTATGCTTACACTTCCACCAGCTGAAGTGAATTTTAGTGCATTGGAAACCAGGTTCCTGAGCACGGTTTCTATCATTTTCCGGTCTGCCATCACCACGTGCTCAGTTTCAACTGATACGATCAGGGATATCTGTTTTTTTTCAGCAGTACTCTTGAGGAGGTCCACGATCCTGTTAGCAAATGCCGTAACTTCCACCTTTTCCGGATTATACTTGATCCTTCCGGTCTGGGAACTGGACCATTCCAGCAGGTTATTCAGCAATTCGAAACCAAACACTGAAGATTCGTATATGTGTTTTACGATTTCTGAGATCTCCTGCGGACTGGCAGTTTCGACCGATTTAAGCAGGATATCGGAGAATCCAATCAGTGTATTAAAGGGATCCTTCAGATCGTGGGCGATGATCGAAAAGAATTTATTCCTGGAGGCAACCGTATCCTTTAATTGTTTGTTAAGCCTGCTCAGTTTTTCATTCTGATGTGCCATGATCTGTTTGGATAGGCTCAGTTCCAGGTGGGAATTCACCCTTGCGATCAACTCCCTTGAATTGAAGGGTTTGGTTAGATAATCGATGCCACCCGCATTGAATCCCCTGATGATATCCTCAGGTTCATTTTTTGCGGTCAGGAATATGACAGGGATAGAGCTAGTATCTGGATTTTTCTTCAGGATCTCACACACTTCATAACCGCTCATTTCGGGCATGTTCACGTCCAGAAGGATAAGATCGGGTTTGGTGTAGGAAACAGTCTCAAGGGCTTCCGGGCCACTGCTTGCATAACTGAATTCAATCTCATGTTCAATCAGGATCGTTCCAAGCAACTGCAGGTTCTCTGCAATATCGTCAATGATCAATACAGAGGTATGGATCTCATGTAGCTTTTCTGATAAAGGTTGTTCCATTTCTTATTATCCTTGTGTGCCGTCAATGGCATATGAATGATTTATAATCGTTTCATTTATCTCTTCAAAACCTTTCAGAAGTTTATTGATCCTGAGAATATTGAAGTTATTCACCTGTGCAGACAACTCTTTCCCGTAGGTCTCCAGTTCCTTCAGATCCATCCTTGAACCGGTTTCGCTAATCTTCTCCGCGAAACTCCGTATCCGCTTGTTTGACCTGTGTTTAACCACCTCCTGGTATTCGGGGATAAGAGCCCGGGAAAACAACAGTTTGAGTTCGACCGGGATGTTTTTGGTATCGCTTAGCCTTCTTTTTAGCCGGTCCAGCATTTCAGCATCTTTATCGGCGGTCCTTCCCGCGCGCTCCGGCTCTATACCGTTTCCATCTTCCTGGAAAGGAAGGTGTTTTTTCAATTCTCCCAATAATTGGTCTTTGGATAATGGTTTGTGAAGATATCCGTCGCAGAGCTTGTTGATCTCCTTTTTATCCTTTTTCATAATGGATGCGGTTATTATAACAATAGGTATGTGGTTCAGTTCTTTATCTGATTTGAGGATTCTGGATGCTTCTATTCCGTTCATTTCAGGCATCTGGATGTCCATCAGGATCAGGTCAGGTTTGAACTCCCGTGCTTTTTCAATGCCTTTGGAGCCGTCTTCTGCTTCATAGATATTTACCTGATGCTGGTCCAGGAAACCCCTGATCACTGTCCTGTTGGAAGCAATATCCTCCACCAGAAGAATCCTTGCGTCATTGAAAGAGATCTTACCTGTGATTTGCTCTTCTGCTGATCCACAATCCCCGAATGCTGCTACCTGTATGCCTGGAAGGTATGCAGTAAAAGCGGAGCCTGAACCTGGGGCGCTGCTTACACTCATGGAGCCTCCCATAAGTTTGACCAGCCTCTGGGTAATGGAAAGCCCAAGGCCCGTACCGCCATACTTTCTGGTACTCTGCCCATCCTGCTGCCGGAAGGGCTCGAAAATAGCCTGCTGTTCATTCAGCGGGATACCTATCCCGGTATCGACTACCTCTATGGTGATATTTACATCATCCTGTTCCAGGTCCTGATTAAGTTCCCGATCTTTAATCTTTAGATTCACTGTAATCCCTCCTTTGGAGGTAAATTTAATGGCATTCCCGATCAGGTTAAAAAGCACCTGTCGAAGTCGGGTTTCATCAAGCATAAGGCATTTGGGAAGGCGCTTGTCCACATTGATCTGAAAATCGAGTTGCTTTTCATGGGTCTTCATGGAGAAGATCTGGCGGATCTCCTCGATGAGATTGAAAGGGTTGATGGGTTCATAGCTGATATCCAACTGTCCGGCTTCAATTTTAGACAGGTCCAGGATATCATTAATCAGTCTCAGCAATCCCTTCCCGCTATTCCTGATCCCCGTCACATAGTCATGAAAACGAGGGTCCTCGCCGATATGCTCTTCCAGGATCTCTGAGAATCCCAGGATGGCATTCATGGGTGTCCGGATCTCATGGCTCATGTTGGCCAGGAACTCGCTTTTGGCACGGTTGGCATTATCCGCATCATTTTTGGCCTCCTCCAGTTTTTGTTCGTATTCCTTTCTCTGGGAGACATCCCTGATGATGCTCACAGAATGTAACCTGTCATTTACTTCCATGGTAGATAAGGACTGCTCCACCGGAAACACTAGCCCGCTCTTATGGAGTGCTTCAAATTCATAGGTATCACCTGTGGTAAACCTGGCCCCCGCCCGCATGTGTTTTTCAAGGCCCTTTTGATAAGATTCAAGGGACCTGGCAGGTACGATCTTGTGGAAGTAGTCTCCCAGCATTTCACTGGCAGTATGACCAAAAATATTCTCAGCAGCCTTGTTCCAGAAAATCACATGCCCATCATTGTCAAGAACAACGATTCCGTCTTTTGCCGATGATGTGATCTGGTTCAACAATTGCTCGTGCTCCCGCAGGGCCTTCTCAATATTCTTTTTCGCAGTGATGTCCTGGTTGATGGTAGCTATACCGATGGGTTTATGTTGGTCATCGCGGATAAGACTGGCAGACAGCTCAAGGTATTTGTGATTCCCCTTAAATGTCCTTATCTCAAATTCCAGGTTTTTCACGGACCCACTGCGAAATACTTCAATGTGAGATTTTTTCCCTTGTTTCTTATGGGAAGGGATGACGAAATCGTTGCCGTTTACCCCTATAAGGTGCGTGGGATTGTCGCATTCAAAAATGTCAAGTGCGGCCTGGTTAAATTCTGTGATATTTCCCCGCAGATCTGAGATGGTAATGGCATTAGGTGAAGACTGGAGTATATTTCGAAGCTTCTCTTCACTCTCCCTGAGGGCTTGTTCTGCTCTTTTTTGATCCGAGATATTTCGGTAGAGGCTGTAGATGATGGTCTGCCCTCCCTCAATTTCAATGAGCGCCGACGACACCGATACATCGATCAAGCTACCTTCCTTATGTCTGCGGATGGTTTCTGTAATAATTTTCTCACCCTTGCATATGTTCTCGTTGCGCAAAATCGCTTCTGCCCTCATCTCTTCGGGTACGATCAAATCAACAATATTGTAACCAAGCGCCTCCTTGTTTGAATAGCCGAATAGCTTTTCAAACTCCTGGCTGACACGGATCAGTTTTCCATCTTTCGATGTAAGAATGACGCAATCTGGTGAGTCCTCAAAAAGCTGTTCGAAATATGCTTTTTGGATCTTTGATTCCTCCTGTAGTCGTTTGGTTTCGATGGACATGCTGATCTGGCTTGAAACAAATCTGAGGAGTTCAAGGTCCCTTGTTCTATAAGTTCCCTCATCTTCATAATGTTGCACCACCAGAGCACCTATGGATTTATCCAATATCTTAAGTGGAACACCCATCCATACTTTGGAAGGACTACCCACCATATCGATCTTGCCTGATTCGGCCATGTCATTCATCTCCTGTTCATTAATCAGCAATGGTTTATCCTCGCGGATCATATATCCAGTCAGGGTATTCCTGGTGGGTATCTTGTTAAATACATCCACATCCTCGTTCTCATTCATAAAATAAGGAATTGACAGGGTATCATCCTCCTGGTTATAGAATGAGATGAACAGGTTTTTGGCATCAAAGACTTTATCCAGCTCATCTTGAATGGCAATGAAAAAATCTTTAAGGTCTTTTGTGAAGATTACGGCATTGGATATGTTATACATGATACGCGGACCCAGCTTGATGGTCCGTGGACTGTATCTCATATTTATTATATCCTTGAGCAGGCTCTTTTTTATCATTGTGTCATGTATTCTATATGAACCTTGTGATATTCTATGATAGGTACTTACCCAGTGTTGCCAACCAGATTCCGATGATTACTTTTTGGATCGTTTTCATAGTACTGTAAGTATGTTCACCTTTATAAGTACCTGGTCATGATCCTGATCAGTTCTTCATGTTTAAGGGGCTTGTTCAGGTATTCATTACAACCCGCCTCCATAAATTGCTTATAACTATCTTTCTTTGCAGAAGCAGTCAGTGCAACGATGGGGACCTCCTGGTTCAGTTTCCTGATCACCCTGGTTGCCTCAACCCCGTTCATCAGTGGCATTTTCATATCCATCAGGATCATGTCAAACTTACCTTTGCTTTTAAAAGCATCCAATGCCAGCAATCCATTTTTCGCATGCTGTATCTTGATCCCGGTTGGGTCCAGAAAATGCTTCAGGACCATATAATTGGATACATCGTCTTCAGCCACCAGCAGGGTTCGTTCGCTCCAATCCACTAATATATTAAGGGAATAGCCTGTAAGGGATTCAGCACTTATTTCTTCGGCAGTACCTATGGGTACAGATACAAAGAACGATGTTCCCTTACCCTTTTCGGATTCGAACCAGATCTTTCCCTCCAGGATCTCTATCAGATCCCTGGCAATGGTCAATCCAAGGCCGTTCCCTCCCCGGGCCTGAGGATCGTTAACTTCCGCCTGCATGAACCGGTTAAAAATAATGCTGGATTTGTCAGGATGGATACCAATTCCTGTATCACGAATGAAGAATGTGCATTCGTTTTCTTTCAAATAATATCCAAGGCTTATCTTTCCTTCATCGGTATACTTGATAGCATTCTCCACCAAGTTAGACAGGACCCTGTTCAGATGGGTCGGATCTGTATAGATTGCAAGGTCCTTCTGTTTAGTGGGAATGTCCGTTTTGAAGGTCACCTCACTCTTCTGAGTCCCTTCAAATCTTTCAAAGACCTTGGTGATCAGTGATTCAGCCACCACCATTGAGATTTTGGTTTGGACCTCTCCCGATTCAATTTTTGATACTTCTACCAGGTTATTGATGATATGCATCAGGTCGTTGCCCCTTGACTGTATGATATGCACGAAATCCCTCTTTTTATTTTCATCATATTCCGGGCTGTTCAACAGCTCGCTGAAACCAAGGATGGCATTCATGGGAGTACGGATCTCATGCGACATGTTGGTAAGGAATGCAGTCTTTAGCTTGTCCGATTCTTCTGCCCTGATTTTCGCCTGGACAAGTTCTTCCTCTGCTTTTTTATTCTCGGTGATGTCCTCAATGATTCCCACAAAATGAGTCAGGTTGTTATTCTCATCGGTGATCGGAAAAACCTGCAGGTTTGCCCAGAAAAGCCTACCATCTTTTGTTTTATTCTGCAGTACACCCTGCCAGTTTTCTCCAGCCAGGACCTTTTGCCACATTTCCGCATACAAATGATCTGGCGTAATCCCGGATTTTAGGATATTGGGCATGGCCCCGAGGACTTCTTCTTTACTGAATCCGGTGGTAGAGCTGAAGCTCGGATTTACATATTCGATGATCCCCTTTGCATTGGTGATCATTATCATGGAAGGGGATTGTTCTATGGCCTTGTATAGCTTTTTTCGCTCTTCTTCATCCAGCTTGTTGGCGGTAATGTCGCCAATCACCACCAATTTGCTTGTTTTCCCCTCATAGGAGATGGGAGCCAGGCTGATATTCCCGATAAAAGCTTCTCCATTTTGTCTTACCAATTCAGCTTCAAAATTCCGAACAATACCTTCTTTTTTCATCAGGTCATAAATCTTCTTCCTGTCGCCTGGATCTTTATAGAAGCTGGGAATATTTGTGGAGTGGACCTCTTCTTCAGTCATGGCAAGAAGCCCCATCATTTGTTGATTCCATGCAAGGATCTTATCATCAGGCCCAATCACTGCTATTCCCTGCGGCGAGCTGTCAAAGAGTACCTTATAGCGCTCTTCGCTTTCATGCAGTGCTTCCTGGTATAGGATCCTCTCCAGGACGATAGAGCTCTGGTTGATAAATGTTTCAATCAGCCTGACCGCTGTATCATTGAGGGCAGCATCAGTAAATATCCCCAAATGTCCGTAGAGCTTGCCACTATGCATGAAACTCATCACGTACATCTCCTTCATATTTACAAACTCCTCGACTAGTCGGGCTGAAGTTTTATTCAGAATTCCGCCCGACAGCCGATGCATGTCCGCTTCATTCCGGAGCAAATTGGTCCTACCGATCTGATACCTTAGGTCGGGGTGGATACGTCCGGTCATGTTTTGAAGTTTCTTCTTCAGTAGTTTCTCAATGAAACCGATCACTTTGGTGTTGCTTTTTACTGAACGGACAGTGAACCTTTCCAAGTCGTCACTTACATCGACAATGGCAACCGATGCGTTCTTCCCAGTCAGGTGAAGTAATTTTTCACAGAGGTAATCCAATACCTGATCGCTGCTGGAAAACTGTATCATTTCCATACTGGCTTCTGCGAGAAGCTGCATGTTGCGATAATACTGCTTCTCACGTTCCGATGCCTGTTTCTTTTGGGTGATATCGGTGGCGCTTGCAAAAACTACTGTTTCACCCTTAATTTCCACAGGAAAGAACTTGACCTCTATAAATATTTCACGATCGCTTTTGTCCTTGATCATGAATTCTTCTGGTCCAGAGGCCATCCCAAGGCTTAGATGCGCCATGGTTCTTTTAATTTTCTGATATTGTTCCTTTGGAAATAAGCCAAGATTGATCAGGTTTTTCCCAAGGAATTCTTTTTTCTTGTATCCTGTAAGCTTTTCTGCCACATGGTTCCCGTCTTGTATGGTTCCAAACAGATCGGTAATGAAATAGGCATCCGGACCGTTTTCAAAGAGGGTTCTCATCCTGGTATCACTGGCCCTCAGGTCATCTTCAATACCAGACCTGCTGATCGCATATCGAATGGCCCTTTCAAGCTGATGGTGGTCAAAATTTCCTTTTACCAGATAGTCCTGTGCTCCCATTTCAACAGCCTTATCCCCCATTTCAGTATCATCCAGCCCCGTAAGTACAATTACAGGAGTGCCGGGAGCCAGGTCCAGGATCGTTTCAAGGATAGATATTCCCTGGCTATCGGGAAGACCAAGTTCTGTTAAAATGATATCGAAGCGGTCCTTTACCAGAAGATCCGTGGCCAAACTCAGGCTTTCTGAAGTTTGGATGGTATATCTGTTATTCCTGATTTCTGACAATGTTTCATTAATCAGGAATGAGTCATCGCGATCGTTTTCGATCAGCAGCAGTTGCATGTTATCTTTTTCCATTTCTCTAACTCTATTCAAGCAGATTTTTTATAATTCCGGATGGTATCGATCAGGCTAAAGTATTCTGTGGATTTATCGAAAAATCCGCTTGCCCCCAATTCCTGGCATTTCTGTTTGAATACAGGCAAGGCATAGTTGGAAAAAACAAAAACAGCAGGCATCTCTTTCATGCCTTGAAGGATTTCCAACAGATCTAATCCTGTGCCTTCATTGAGCCAGAGGTCTAACACCACAATATCTGGCTTGGTCTGTTGAATTAGCCGGACCGCATTCGTAACCGAATCAGCTTTGCCGCTTACTTCAAGCTCGTCAAATACTGACAGGTCCTGCTTCAGCCATTCTGCGAAATCCACGGAATCCTCAACGATACATACATTCATCTTTTCCATCATCTATGCTTTCAATTTGTGCTTGCCTATATTTGATGATACAAAACTAGGCCCGGGAACAAGCTGATTCAATAGGGGATTCCCCTATATCGTAACAGAAATTCCCCTAGTAAGAGATGAAAGTGTAAAAGGATGTGCGACAGCTGGGATAGTTAACCTTCCAGGGATGTCAGCCCTGTTTTGATAGCGTATTTGGTGAGTTCGGGTATGGTGAACAGATTCAGCTTGTTCATGATGTTTTGCCGGTGCGCTTCCACGGTCTTGATACTTAAGAAGAGGGTTTCTGCAATGAACTTGGTAGTCTTCCCTTCCGCCACCAGCTGAAGCACCTCCTTTTCCCTGGAAGAGAGGGCCTTTACCTTGCTGGCATTATCCTCCAGCTTCCGGCTGAATTCCTTCACCACAACATCCGAGATTTCCTTACTCAGGTAAGTATGATTAGCATGGACAAGACGAATGGCATCGAGCAACTCCTTTGCAGCACTGTGTTTTAAAACAAATCCGGAAGCACCTGCCTGGAAAATCCCCCTTATATAGTGTTGATCTGAGTGCATGGAAAGGGCAATGACCTTGATTCCGGGATTGGCCCTGGTGATCATTTCGGTGGCCTCCATGCCATTGAGTTCGGGCATGGCCAGGTCCATCACCATAATATCGGGCTTCAGTTCTTCCGCCAGCTTTACGGCATCCCGGCCGTTGTTTGCTTCAGATAGGACTTCAATGTCACTGGTTTCCTGCAGGATGGTTTTAATACCTTCCCGGAGGATCCTGTGGTCATCCACAAGTATGACTTTAATTGCCATAGGAACGATTTCTAATTCAAAGGTACAAATAATGAGATAACGGTTCCACCTTTTTCTGCAGGCTTGATATCCATACCTCCTCCAATGTATATCATCTTCTCTCTGATACTGAACAAACCAAATTTATGGTCCTTGGAATGGTCCACTTTACTTGGATTGTAATCAAAACCAATGCCATTATCAGAAACCGAGAGCCGAATACTGTCCTTCTCCTCCACAATGCTTAATGTCACAGCAGTGGCTGCAGCATGTTTGACCACATTATTCAATATCTCTGTCACGGAACGGAAAAGAACAATTGAAATATCCTGCTCCATGGTTGAGATCTTTGCCGGGATGCTGAGTTTTGTTTTGATCCCTTGCTTTTTCTCAAATTCGTCCATCTTCCATTTAAGGGCTTCAAGAAGTCCCAGTTCATAAAGGATTGGGGGACTGAGCTCATAGATCACCGACTGTGAATAATTAATGGCATCGGTAATATCATATTCAATGTCATTTAATAATCCGGCGATCTCTTGTCTGGGTTCTTTTCTCAGGGCGCTTCCGATCTTGATTTTCGCCAGGGCCAGGGATTGTCCAAGGTGATCGTGCAGATACTCGGCAATGGTCCTTTTTTCGCGGTCCTCTACAGTTGCAAGCTCAGAAGCCATGGAGCGCAGGTTATCCTGGTAGATCAGAAGATCACGTTCGGCCTGTTTTTTCGTCGTCACATCATCCACAATACTTAACAAACACTTTTGACCATCGAGCACTAATACAGATGCAGAATACTCCGCGTCAAAAAGCTCTCCATCCTTCTTTCTCGCTTTGACATCCATTCTCTGGATCTTATTTCCTGTTCTTAATCTGCTCACAATTTCCTGTCGAGTAGAGGGAGAAGCGTATAAACCAAGATCTGTCACCTTTCTGCCAATGACCTCGTCTTTCGAGTAAGCGAAAATGTCCTTAATAGCATCGTTAACTGCAAGGAATTCTCCTTCCTCAAGGGTAGAGATGCCCATAAAATGGGGGCTGGTATAAAATGCCGAGGAGAACTTTTCTTCCGATTTTCGAAGCTGCTCCTCTGCGATTTTTTGCTCCGTGATATCTTTTGAATATATGGCATACCGTTCAATCTGACCCTCTGCATCCATGATAGGATATATGTTATTATCGGACCATTGTCCTTGATTCTGGTCTACAAATCGAACAGATTTTCTTGTTCTATTCACTTCCTTAAAATGTTTGCGTCTTTCATTAGCAAGTTTGGGTTGCAGTAAATTAAATGCATTTTTCCCTATCAGGGATTCTACATCTTGTCCCAGCTCATTTGCAAAGGAGTCATTCAGCGTTTGCAATATCTCCTTCTTATCAATCATGAATGCAACTTCGGTTGTTGCATTGAGCAAGGCCCTAAAGCTGGCTTCGCTCTTTTTCAGAGCCTGGTCAGATACTATTCTTTCAAGCTCGGCGCCTGCCCGGATCGAAGAGAGCTCGAGGATATTCTTTATGAACTCGGGTTCTTTGAACTCCGATTGGTTCAGTACCACAAGGATCCCAAGGATATGATTCTGGGTATCTTTCAGGGCTATCCCTGAATAGGAAGTGATTCCCATGTCGATAAGCAGCTGGTCCTTTGGGAATAGGGTCTGAACATCCCCCTGGTACTGGCATATACCATCGGAAAACACGCCTTTACACGGGGTGTTTTTCAGGTCATAGGCAAAACCCTTTGCGTATTTTCCCCTGTAGCTCAGCGCAATAGTTTCTACTTTTCCAGGATTATCCCCAACAGGTGTAGCAATGAATACGTAATCAGTCTCCAGGGTTATTGAAAGTTCCTTCACCAGATTCCGAAAGTAATCCTCCCCTGTAAATGCAGAAGTATTCCCCACCAGGTTCTGGATCACCTCTTCGGTCTTTTTTCTCAAAGTAATATCCTCTGCAATTCCTGCTATTCTGACAATCTTTCCCGATGCATCCCTTACCGGATACCCTTTGGCCCTTATCCAGCGGACACTTCCTTTGGGTTGTACAATGCGATAATCAGGAAATATGACAATATCGTAATCACTGTCAATATTTTTGATGCTTTCTTCCACCAGAATTCTGTCCTTGCGAATGATCGAATCCATCCACGATAATGGGTTTTCAAATAAGCTCTTGATTGGTTTCCCCCATACTTTTTCGAAAGAAGGACTAACATAGGCTATGTCAGTCCAGTCTGGTGAAACAATCCAGAATACTTCATCCAGATTGTTCACCAGTTGCCTGAATTTTTCTTCGCTTTCCTGAAGCTGCTCTTCGCTTTGTTTGCGTTCGGTTATATCTGAAAAAACACCATAAGCAAGCACTTCCTTGTTTTCTTTATAAGTCATGAGTCCCTTGTCGTGAAGCCAGATCCATTGCTCATCCTTTCTCTTTATCCGGTATTCAATATCGATTGGAATCCCTTTCTCTATAAGATCACCATAGGCATTTTTCAATGCAGGTAAATCATCCGGGTGAACTCTGCCAAACCATAGATCTTCTCCACCTTTGTAAATTTCTTCACTTGTGTAACCATATATTTTCTCAATATTGGGACTGATGAATGTGGTTTCACCGCTGGGATTTGATACCCAGGTAACATTGGGCATATTCTCAATTAACATACGGTATCTTTCTTCGCTCTTAATTAATGCCGATTCGATCTTCTTTCGTTCTGTAATGTCTCTGGTGATAGCAATAAAACCATTTATCTTTCCGGTCTCATCAGTTAAGGCAGATATACTTAGCTCCCCGATGAATGTTGTCCCGTCCTTTCTTAGCAAATTATATTCATTGTTCTGGAACTTTCCCGTTGTTTCAATATCCTGGCTAATCCTATTTGCCTCTTCCCTATTTTCAGGTGCGATCAGATTCATTTTGTCCAAACCCAGCAACTCATTCAGATGATCATATCCATGCAACTCAAGTTTTCGTTTGGACGCAAAGGTGATCTTCCCCTCCAGATCGGTCGTGGTAACTCCGTCCGGTGAAGTATTCACCATGGTTCGAAATTTAATTTCATTTTCAAGAATTTTCTCCTCTGCTTCTTTTCGAGCGGTAATGTCCGAAACCACACCAAAAAAGCACCTTTCTCCTTCAAATTCTCTAACGATGTTGGATTGAAAATGAAGCCAGGCCCAATGGCCCTGTTTGTTCCTGATCCGAAATTCAACATCCATCGTTTCTCCCGCATCGAAAAGTCTCTCTAAAGATTCTAATAGCTTTTTCAGGTCGTCTGGATGAGTGCGGTCCAAAATACCCACCGGCATGCTGAGGATTTCCTCGGAGGAGAAGCCTGTAATTTTTTCCGCGTTGGCACTAATGTATTTTGCCTTGCCCGATCTGGCTGAAATGAGTGTGCCTACTGGTAAATGTTCAAGAAGCAACCTGTTCCTTTCCTCAGAGGCTTGCAGCAAGATCTGTGCTTCCCTTTGATCCGTGATATCGGTAATATTTCCGACCAGATAGGTTTTTCCCGCTATGAGGATGGGTTCTGCGTTGACACTGCATAAGCGGTGGGCTCCTGATTTTATCCGGTAATAGATTTCATACTCCTTCAACTTTCCATCCCTTTGAAAGACAGAAAGAAGTGTGGTTCTGTCCTCAGGCTTTACATAGAAATTGAGCTCTTCAACCGTTTTTCCGATCATCTCCTCCCTGCTAAAACCAGATATCAATTCAAAGGATTTATTTACTTCAAGGAGGCGTCCCTCAGGGATGGAGGAGAGATACACTGCACTGGGAACATTTTGAAAGGATGTCTGATATTTTTCTTCGCTTTCTCTCAAGGCTGTTTCGAATCCCGTTCTTTCACTGATATCCCTGACCGTAGCGCATATAAATTTTTCTTCTTTAAAATCGATGATATGCGCATGTACTTCTACGGGTAAGGTATCCCCCTTCTTTGTGGTAAAGACGGATGTAAACAGTCTCTTTTCCCCTCCAAGTAGCTGAGCCAGGGTATCGGACCACTGTTCCTTTGGATGCTTAACATCGATATCATATACAGACATCCCCAGCAATTCCTCCATCGAAAATTCAAGCACTTGACAGGCAGCCTTGTTTACCATGAAAAATCGGGATGTTGAGTCCAGCCAGAATACCATGTCCGAAACCATATCCAGGGTTAAGCGGGCAAGGTCGTACTCAGCTGATTGCATTTGTTTTGCCATGGTGCTAATAAATTAAATGGTTGAAAGCAAGTTAATCCTTTGCCTCATCAATTCATAAAATCCAGTTTGCAACTGTTTCCCCTTTATATCACATTGTAAGGATTAAGCATATATTTGATTACTATTAATTCAGGCGAAACCAGGAATGGATGGAGTATACCAGTCAGATCAATGAACCAAGTAAGATCCTCTTTGTACGAGTATCAGGGGTATCAGATAAAGAAGCTATGTCTGCCATGGGTATTGCAATGCGATTAAAAGCACAGGAGCTGAATTATAAACTCTTATTTGACTTCAGAAAGATAGAGCCATTTTTGTCCGTTATCGCTAGATATAACTGGGTCAAAGATAATTACGATCGTGTTGATCCATCTTTAAAATTCATACCAACTGCCCATCTTGCAAATGAAGAAGACATGAAGACCTTCAGAATGCTTGAAACATTCTGGAGGAACAAGGGTGCAGAGGTAAAACTGTTTTCCGAAGAGGAGGATGCCATAAAATGGCTTGACTCATTCGAATGACATCCTATTAATTACCGAGCAACTCCCTGGCTTAGCTGTTTTTTAATTTCATCGAGGAGGACCTTTTTCTGTATGGGCTTGGTTATAAATCCATTACATCCCGCCTCTAAAATCTCGGCTTTGTCTTCCTCCTGGGTAAAAGCGGTTTGAACAATGATGGGGATCTCTTTATCCACTTTTCTTATCTCATCGATGGCTTCATGACCTGTCATCACAGGCATTCTAAGATCCATCAGGATCAGGTCGATTTGGGGTTCACTATTATAAAGGTCCACTGCCTCGCGTCCATTTCTGGCCCAAATCAACCTTGGTTCAAGATCTGACAGAAGAAGCCTGAGTAATTCATAATTGGATGAAACGTCCTCAGCAATCAGAATGGTCAAGCCTTTCAAGTTCACATGATCTTCTGCCAGTGTGGTGTTATTCATTTCATCCTGAGTTGCGAAAACTCTGTTTGAATCAAACGGCAGTGTAAAATATATTTCGGAGCCCTGCCCTGGTTCTGACCTGATCCAGATCTTACCCCCAAGTAGCTCGATATAGGCTTTTATGAGAGGAAATCCCATGTGCGCCCCTCCTGTATCCTTGTGATGGCTTACATTACTGATCCTGAACCTGTTAAAAATCTGGTCCAGCTCTTCTTTCGGGATCCCTCTGTCTGTGTGCTTTACATAGAACTGGACCTGGCCGGATTTGCCAGCTTTGTGATCTGAAAGCAATGTATATCCGAATTCAATGACCCCTTGCTCAGTATCTCTGACCGCATTGATGAGAAGGCTGTTCAGTATGCTTTTCAGCCTGAAGTGTTCGGTTTGGATTGAGAAATCTTCATATTTGATATCCCTCCTTAGTTTTAATTCGACTCCAGGATTATTGCTTTCTGCAATCACCTGTTCAAATTCCACATAGAGGTCAAGCATCATCTTGTTGATGCTGTGTTCAAAAAGGCTTATGGAAACATCTCCCGATTCAATTCTGGCCACATCGATGATGTTTTCAACAATGTTTGCAAGCTGGTTGCCATTTTCGATGATCATTTCACAGTATGCCTTCATTGCTGTGCCAGGAAGGCTTTCGACTTTGAGCATTTCTGACAATCCTGTTAATGAATCCAGGGGGGACAGGATCTCGTTTGACATATTGGCCAGGAAGGAAGTTTTAAGCTTTTCGGAGGTTTCGGCCTTATCTCTTGATCTGATTAATTGCTCACGCTTTTCTTTCAGGTGTGTTTCGGCCACAACCATTTCAGACACATCAATCACCATGCCCGAAACAGTTTCACCTTCCACTCTTGCATTGATAATAGCATGGATGATCTTTCCCTTCTTACTAAGCAGGTTTTCCTCGTATTCTCTGACAAAAGATTGCTCGATAAGCTTCTTGATCAGACTCTTACGCTGAGTCGGATCCTCATAAAGGTCAGATGTCTTAAGAGTCATGATATCTTCGGGACTATTATACTCCAGCATCCGGATAAATGCCTTATTGCATTGAAGAACTTGTCCATCCAGGGTAGATATGAATATTCCGGCGAGGGCATTGTCAACCAGCTCCCTATACTTTTCTTCTAAATTTTTCAATATCGTTTCGGCATGACTAATCTTATCGAGTTGCGTATTAAGTTCTTTCTTCCTTTGCTCTACCTTTCGTAAGAGTAAGTCATTGGTTTCCCTTAGTTCATACTCCTTTTCTTTCAATTCGGCATTTTTGTAAACTACTGAATCATAGAAGGAAAACAACAAATTCAATATTTGTGAGTTGCTCAAGTCATTGGAATATGTATGGTCCTGTAAATCGATTTCAAGGGCCTCATGTCCATTTGTTACACGGGAGACCTTCATCCCCAGTTTTTCCAGGGCAAATTTCAAGTATTCATCCTGTGTGGGGTTGTCCTCTGCGATGACTACTCTATTATTATTTTCCGTTTTCATTGTCATTCTGTCAAACCTTTAAACAGGTCGGGTCTATATCTGCAGACCCATAACCAATATGTCATCTAATTGCTCCATATCTCCTTTCCAGTTATTGAGCGTGTTCTCGAAGACTACATGCTGCCCATTCACCGGTAAATCCTGAATTTCCAACAGTAATTCCTTAAATCTACTGGCCATGAATTTTTTGTTGCTTCGCCATCCAAACTGGTCCACAAATCCGTCTGAGAACATATATACCCTGTCCCCGGTTTCCAGGGAAAATTCACTTTTGGAAAATGGATCAAATTTGAAATGGTAGTAGCCTATTGGCATCCTGTCCGCTTTCAATTCCATCAGATTTCCTTCCCTTAAAATGTATACGGGATTGAATGCTCCGGCATAATTCAGAACCATATTCTTCTTATCCAAAACAATGACTGACATGTCCATTCCGTCCATTGAACCATTTATCCCTCCGTCCTGGCCCAGGGCGTGGATGATCTTTTCTCTCAGTTTATTCAGGATTTGGTCAGGGCTGGTAATGCCCATCCCTTCCACGATCTCGTTCATAAATACGGACCCCATCATACTCATTAATGCCCCGGGTACGCCATGGCCTGTTGCATCGGCTGCAGCAACAACAATCTTTTCGTCAACCGATCCTATCCAGTAAAAATCACCACTTACTATATCCTTGGGTTTGAAAAAAACGAAATGATTGGTGAAATGCCGGCTCATGTTCTTCCTGTCAGGCAGAAGTGCCGACTGGATGCGCCGGGCATAGGCGATGCTGGAAGTAATCTCCGACTGTTTCCTGGTAATCTCATCTCTTTGCCTGATGGCCACATCCCGTTGGTTTTCTATAACTTCCTTCTGGGACTCGATTTCTTCCCGCTGCATTTTCAGTTCCTTGGAAAACCTGTTGATCTTTTGCTGTTTCTGATCTAGCAGTTTCTGCAAGGCCTCGTGATCCATTATTCCCTTCTTCTCGCCCATCTATTCTGCTATTTTCATTTCTGGTTCATCTTGTTTGATGTCTTAAGGGGGATCGTAAAAAAGAAAGAGGCCCCCTGGCCTGGTTGCGATTCCAGCCACATTTTCCCGTTCATGCTCTGAACAAGCGCCCTTGAGATCGTTAAACCCAGTCCGGCTCCTTTTCCCTTTGCCGATGACCGGGTATCCGCTTTTTTGAATCTTTCGAATATAAGTTCATGATCCTCTTTTGCTATTCCTTCCCCACTGTCGCATACAAAAAACAGGAGCTCTTTTCCCCTGATCTCATACCCTATATCTATGGATCCTGATTCTGTGTACTTTATGGCATTGGAAAGCAGGTTGGTAATTACATTATTCAAGCGGGTCTGATCTGCCATGATGGTGAAGGTTTTATCTTCTCTTCCCTTTTTGAGTCGCATCTCAACCTTGCTGTCTCGCACCAGCCTTAGACTTCCAGACCAATCATCGTATATGGAGTCCAGCATTTTATTGAGTAGGCAGTTGGACTCTTCCTGCTTCAACTGAGCGTCTTCAAACCTTGCCAATTCCAGCATGTTTTTGATCTGGACAGATAGCTCCTTTATTCCTTTATTTATATATGCCGTGTAATCAGCTTGCTGCTCGGGGGTAAGAGTTTCGTCAGACAACATGCTGGAAAAACCGGAAATGACATTTATGGGATTCTTGATTTCGCGGGATATATTGGACAGGAATACCGATTTCTCGTGGTCCGACTCTTCTGCTTTTTCTTTAGCAAGCTTCAGTTCCTCCTGGAATTGCACCTCTTTTCCCTTGATCTTTTTCTTTTCTGTGATATCCAGAATGATCCCCGTAAGGTTATGATCAATTCTGGTCAGGTTTAGAAGGACCCATTTGATCTCTTTCTTCTTGCTTACCAGTTTTACCTCCAGATTGACTATTTTTTTCTCCGTCTTTATTCTGGTCTGGATATCCCTTAAATCAGCTTGATGGTAAAAAAGTCTTTCAAGGTTCACGTCCATCAATTCCTCATCGGAAGTGTAATCAAGTAGTGAAACGAGGGAATTATTTACGTAGGAAAGCCTGCCATGAAGGTCCGAGAGGAATACACCCAGCAAAGCATCATCGACCAGGTTCCGGTATTTTTGTTCAGTACGTTTTATCTCTGATTCAATTTGCCTGCGTTCATTGATCTTCTCTTGCAGATCAGCGGATTTATTCTCTACGGTCTTCTCCAGTGAACCTTTCAGCTTGCTTAGGTTATTCTGGGTTTCCAGGTATTTATGCTTTTTCTGAACGGCAGCTTCATGGATTGTGAGCATCATGTCGAGGATCTTACTCCTTGAAGTTTTCAATTGGTAAGTACATCCACTGTAATTTACTTGCTGTGATTCTTCCCGGTTTTGGCCCGGCAATTTTCTCTCCTCCTCAAGCAGGGATTTTACTTTTTTAATAAGGAGATTCTCATCATAAGGTTTCATCAGGTATTTGTCTGCACCGCATTCCAAGCCCTGAAGGATGTCTTCTGCCTTTCCAAGTGATGTTAAGAGCAGTACAGGTAATTCTGATAGGTTCTTCTCCTTCTTTATTTCTTTGCACAAACCATACCCGTCCAATTCCGGCATCACTACATCGGTGATCAGGAGATCGGGTGGGGTGGCTCTGACCATGTTCAGCGCTTCCCTGCCATTACAGGCTACCTCGGTTGAATAACCGTTTGCTTCAAGCAAATGGCTCAAGAGATGAGCCTGTGTTTTGCTGTCTTTGGCAATAATTATTCGTTGACCGTTTTTTTTGTCCATTTACAAAAGGGTTTTCGGGAGAATATCTTGGACAAAAGTAGATCATGTACCAGGTGAGGGAAATAGGGGATTCCCCTATATTGGGTATGAAAATCCCCTAGATGGGTGTCAGGGAGCATTCTGAGCTCTCATTGACCGCAAATACCGGTTCAGATTTGCTTTACCAATGACAAGATTTGACCGGGTTCCTACTTGCAGCCTTAGCAATATTGGGCACTCTCCAAGTCTGACGTGATAATACAACGGTCAGTCATCCCTCACACACCGCACTGAGAATCCAAACTCTTTCGAGTCCTGGTGTCCGCGGTACATGGTGGTGACATAGTACCCCAGTGCGCGGGCCCAGGCATTATCCTGGTTGTAATTGGAGGAGGTCCAGAAAAAGGTGCTGAAATGAAGGTTGTTATAATCACCTTTAGGGAAGCGATCCCCTGCTGCCAACGCTGAGAAGCGTGTTTCATTGGTGGCACCTGTATTGGGAATCAGCCAGGAATCTATGCCGGTCGATTTCAATAATCCACCTACGTTGCCCCGCCATCCTGTGCTATCGGCTGCCAGGGCCGCCATGCCAAGCGCCATCTCCAGTTCTTTCCAATCGCCATCACTGGGAAGGTGCCATCCGTCGGGACAAACCCCCTGGATGGGCTCCAACTCAGGATCTAAATTATCCTGCCCGTTTACAGCAGC
>RCNC010001328.1_pt1 | contig 19787 bp, 14 predicted proteins | sample 2041301 | NCBI WGS metagenome assembly RCNC01 (sample SAMN09708231, study PRJNA481090) | Marine sediment metagenome, whole genome shotgun sequencing project. | biome: marine sediment; feature: ocean; material: sediment; isolation source: Sewage treatment plant 13A marine sediment (STP13A) ...
TCAAAAGTTATAGTCCAGGGATTCACTGGCAGTGAAGGAAGTTTTCATGCAGAGCAGATGCTGGAATACGGAACCAATCTTGTAGGCGGTGTTACGCCAGGAAAGGGAGGGCAGGAGCATTTGGGAAAACCTGTGTTTGATACTGTTCTTGAAGCCGTCGAAAAATCGGGCGCCAACACTTCTGTAATTTTTGTACCACCAGCTTTTGCAGCTGATGCAATTATGGAAGCAGCCAATGCCGGGATCAAACTTGTGGTATGCATTACGGAGGGTATTCCTACTTCTGATATGATCAAGGTGAAATCTTATCTTGAAAACCGCGATACCCGTTTAATTGGACCCAACTGTCCTGGTATTATTACCCCAGGAGATGCCAAAGTTGGAATAATGCCTGGGTTTATTCATCAAAAAGGGGTTATTGGAATCGTATCCCGATCAGGAACACTGACCTATGAAGCAGTGGACCAGATTACCAAAACAGGACTGGGTCAGTCCACCTGTATTGGAATAGGGGGTGATCCCATCATTGGCACCACCACTCTGGATGCCATCAAATTGCTGATGGATGACGAACAGACCAAAGGAATCATTATGATCGGTGAGATCGGAGGTAGCATGGAAGCCGAAGCAGCCTATTGGATCAAAGAACATGGCACCAAACCTGTAGTTGGGTTTATAGCCGGACAAACCGCACCAAAAGGCCGCAGAATGGGTCACGCAGGAGCCATTATCGGAGGTAAAGCGGATACCGCAGAAGCCAAAATGGAAATTATGGAAGAGTGTGGGATCAGTGTAGTGGTTTCACCGGCTGAAATAGGCGAGAGGATGGCCGAGTTGTTGAAATAACTGAAAACATTAAACTAAAATAGATAAACATGGGTCTTTTAAAAGGAAAAGTAACACTGGTTACTGGAGCTGCCAGAGGGATTGGCAGGATGATCGCTCTTCGATTTGCGGAGGAGGGAGCAGATGTGGCATTTACAGATCTTTCCAGGGATGAAAATATGGAAACACTTGAAAAGGAGCTGGAAGCACTGGGTGTTAAAGGAAAGGGATATGTAAGCGATGCAAGCGATTATAAGCAGACACACGAGGTAGTAGACCAGGTGGTTGCCGATTTTGAAAAGGTGGATGTACTTGTGAATAATGCCGGGATTACCAGGGATACGCTTCTGATGCGTATGGAAGAAGATATGTGGGATTTGGTGATCAAAGTAAATCTGAAATCAGTATTCAACTTCACCAAGGCCGTTCAGAAGTATATGTTAAAAGCCAGATCAGGATCAATTATCAATATGAGTTCTGTGGTTGGTGTCAATGGGAACGCAGGTCAGTCCAACTATTCAGCTTCCAAAGCGGGTATCCTTGGATTTACAAAGTCAATCGCCAAGGAGCTGGGATCCAGGAGTGTACGCTGTAATGCCATTGCGCCGGGATTTATTATTACCGATATGACAGGTAAACTGCCTGAGAACGTAAAGGAGGAGTGGATTAAGACCATACCACTGAAGCGCGGAGGGTTGCCAGAGGATGTAGCCAATGTATCACTATTTCTGGCTTCGGATCTCTCTTCATATATGACCGGTCAGATCTTACAGGTTTGCGGTGGAATGAGTGTATAGCACCTACGGTGCAAGTGAAAAGTCAAAAGTCAAAAGTGAAAAGTAGAAAGTAAAAATTTGAATCGCTCCAGAGCTCACTCAGCAATATTGGTAGTTTTCTCCCTGTTGTTAATACATGGGTGCGCCAGCATATACAGTGTGGTTGAATTTGAAGTTCTTGAACCCGCCACGGTGAGCTTTCCTGATCATGTCGATCAACTGCTGATTGTAAACAGGGCTCCATTTACGATGGATGTTTTTAGCGAGGAGGATAGGGAGGGAATGGAAAGAGAACACCTTATGATCGTTGATACCCTCATTTCTAACAATACGCTGCGAGGTTTACAAGCAGTACTGAAGGAATCACCCATTGAGAAATTTCATACTCCCGTCTGGTTTTCAGAACGGAGATTGGATACTTCTTCAGCGATGGATATGATTCTTACAAAACCAGAAGTGTACTCATTATGTGAGAGATACGGGGCTGATGCTTTGATCAGTTTTGAATCTTATACCCTTGATCTGGGTGAACATTATGACTATTATTCAGATGCTCCAGGCCAAGTTCAGAATCACTATTATGAGTTTTCAAATGAGGTAAAGTGGAATATTCATTTGCCAATTAGTCCCAAACCTTTTGATACGTATGTTACCATAGATACCATCTATTTTACCGATGTTCAGGATGGGGAAGTCATACCCGTTCCTTCGGTTACCGGGATGATTGCTGAGCTTTTTTATGACAGTGGAACCAAATACGGAAGATACCTGGTTCCGGTCTGGTATCAAACATCCCGGACCCTGTACAAAGGAAAAGGAGACTTATTGAAACAGGCCTCAAAGTATACAGACAGAGGCGAGTGGGAAGATGCATTTGCTATTTGGAGCAATCTGACCACATCGCCCGACAGCACGCTGGTTTCTAAGGCATATCACAACATGGCGATTTTTTATGAACTGGAAGATAACCTGGACTCGGCCAGCTATATGGTGAACATGTCCCTTGTTTACGACAGCCTTGCAGTGGTAGCGAATTACAGGGAGGAGCTTGAAATCAGGATCTTAAACCAGAAAGAGGTCATAGATCAGGTGTATTAGTACTCAGTACTATAGACCAGGACATTAACCAATTTTGATATAATCAACGTATTTTCTTACAGTCATGCGAGGTAGTGTTTCCTCGATACACCTTTATTTTATAAGTGTTTGTATATCTTAACTTTAGCAAAAATGTTAGATTTTGCAAGGTTTTAAAATGTTTAGCGTAAAGCTTAAGTGAAGGTTTTATCGTAAATTTCTATGAATCAATGATTCGTTAAACTTTGATATTGATGTCTGATAATCAATTGGAGGAGAGATTTCTTGACATTTAATATGCAACACACATTTGTTCTCTGAAGCTGGCGATATGCCATTGCCTTTGATCCAAGCTATATCAGCAAATCCGGGAAGAAAACACCCATAGTAGTCTTCTATTGGTCCGGTTGTGACAATTAACTAAATACAAAAAACAGACAAGCAATGAAACTATCATTCTTTTCATTATTGATGATTGCATCCTATGTCTTATATGGCCAACAAACCATTGAACTGGGGCAGGATGTAATGGGTACATTCTCATCGGATAGCATTGAATGTTATGAGTTAACAATTGATGAGGCCGGCGAATATATCTTAAGCTATAATTTATTGGATGCCACAGTTACGATATTAACTCCAGGTGGTCAGGAATTATTTAGCGATTACATGAACTTCTTTGCGCCTACTCCGAATGAAAAGCAAATAACACTGCAAAATACGGGTACTTATCAGCTCTGTTTTTCTCGCGGCGGAACAACATCCATGTATCAATGTAGAATTGATAAGAAGGATAGTACAGGTTCAGATGAAGCTATCCCATTGCAATATGGTGAATATTTGCTGACTGAGACAATCACGGATAATACCGCAACCACTTACTCTTTCAATGGACAAGAAAACGAAAAAATACAAATTGGTATTGGAGGAGCGTTTGCTGCTAATTTAATAATCGCATCCCCTTCAGAAACCATATTATATAATCAATCATTTGAAATACCACCTAATGATGGGCTTAAGTTGGAATTTGACCTGGAAGAAGCCGGAGAATATTTTATCAAAATTACACCTTTGGTGAGTTTTTTACAATACTCTATTTCGCTTTATTTGCTGGAGCCGATTAAGGCTTCATTTGTTCAGTTCAATACCAATAACCCATATGGAGGAGTACTTGTCAACTTTGGTGTGGATTATTATCAATTTTATGCTTATGCCGGTGATACTGTACAGCTCAATTACACCGGTTCAACTGCCGGAATAACGATGCAAGTTATAACACCCGGCAACGAAACAGTAAATTGCAATGATACAATCGATGAAATTCACCTTGTGCATACCCTCAACATAGAAGAAGACGGAACACATGTGGTTGTCATCAACTCTGACTTACAGGGCATTTCCGTCTATAGTTTAAGTGTTGAAATTGCCCCTGAACCTTATGAATTGGGTACTTTAATTATTAAAGAAATTGCTCATTTGTATAAAAAGGTTTACTCATTTAATGCCAGTCAAAATGATATTTTAAGAATTGGACTGGATTTGCCATCGAAAGTTGTGGAGTTAAAAGCTCCCAATGGAACCATCATCTTAAGCTTGAATGATACTGCGTCAACAAATATTAAAACAGATATTTTCAAAGAGATAACCTTAGATGATACTGGTGAGTATATCATTTCCTTATGGCACGATTTTACAGGTTATAGCCCTGTTATAATGAAGTTTTGCGCTTCAATTGTACCACAACCTGTAATGATAAAGAAAGATAGTGTTTACAATATTTCAGTTCCGCCATATCAAAGATTTCCCTACGCTTTTGATGCCAATATTGGCAATGTTGTCAGGCTGGGTTTTCCTTTTGCCTCAATAATGTTAACACCTGTTGGTGATTCTGTCACTGTCAATACAGGAACCTCTTATGTGGTACAACAAAATGGAACCTATACGATAAGTCATGCCAACTATTTAACCGATTCGTCCAAAGTAGAGGTATGGGTGAATACCGTCGTTCCTACTGATAGTGCTACTTCTGTTGAAATAGGGGAAGCGTTTTTTAAGCATATTGAAATGTACGAAACACCCAGTATTGTATATAATGGAATATTGGGTGACACTGTTTTTGTACAGGGCGAAATTACCGAGTTGATTTTGTCACCCAATGCCACCAACATCAAAAATACACCATCCTGGCTTTACATTTCCACACCTTCCGGCGAATTAATCAGGGTTGAGGGAAAACCACTGGGAAGGATTTGCGAAGATGGATATATCATAACTTATTCTTTCAAAAAGAAGTTTATTCTTGACAGTGATGGTGAATATTTTATGACTGCCTGTATAGACAAAGATGCCTCCATAAATCTTACAAATGTAACCCTGCGTATCGATAAGGAGGGTGAACAAATGGAAGTGCCTTTCGGGACTGACTTCGATTACGAATTACCAGGTATTTATGCTTGTTCAGTACCCGATGGACTCGATCAACTTTTTGTAATTGTAAAAAAAAGCATTTGTCTTGGGTGGTATTCGTCATGGCAAGGAAGTGTTTCATTGGAACAAGGTGACCAAACCTGGCAAAGTTTATACAGCGACATATACTTCGACAGACGTGAGGATTTCATTTTTTATGTAGAACAACCCGATCCCGGCCTTTATCTGCTTCCTGTTTTTGCTAAAGTATTCGATGAAGAGATTCGAGGCTCTATTCTTTTTACCGACCAATTACCTGAAATGCAAATAAATAAGTGGTCGTCAGGAGTAATTACCCGTCCGTATGGCAGCGATTGGAAAATGATTGAAATCGACCAGCAGGTGGATACCCTCTATTTTGAAACCGAAGGATTTGGTTTGTATAGTACTCTTGATGTGATATACAATAACATAAATAATACTGAAGAAAAATGGGTGTTTCAGAATTGGTGCCAAGGGTACCATATCGAAGGGAAAATTCCCAACGCTCAAGTAGGGCGTTATTATATCCGGTATGTAGATTCGGCCGTACTTCAGGATCATGATAAAGGTTTTGGCAATCAAAGCGAAGACCAGACAAGAATCTACATGTTGTATGTTGGAGCTGCATGGTCAGAAAACTCAGGGCTGTCAACTATACGTGATGTATCATCTCATGTACTGGGAGCAGGCGAGGCTTCTCTAACGATCTTTGGATCGGGCTTTTCATCAGTAACCGGTGTTAATCTCTTAAGTGAAGACGAACAAAATATTATCTCTATGAATATTCAGGGTGTTATAAATAATGGAAGGGAATTGATTGCAGGATACGATTTTAGCGGGGTTGAACCGGGAACTTACTATCTGGAAATTGAAAGCTCTGATACCCTGATACGTTACAATAAAAAGATAGAAATCACACCTTTGGTTACTACATCAATTAATAGCTCGATGCTTACCAGTGATTTATACCGCCTGGGACGAAACCAAAAATGCATTATCAGCATTACAAACAATGGCACAACTGACATCCCTTATGCTGCCGGATATTTTTATACCACCAGCGACCAGGTATGCACCTTGGTTACAAATACTCCTGAGTCTGATTATGAAGTCGATTCAATTAATGCTCTCTTGCAAGAAAAAGGGATTAACCAAATACCTTTTTTTATTGAGAACCTGAGGGTTGGTGAAGAGGCGGAATTTATATACAAAATCTATTCTTCTACCTTTCCGGTTAATGAAACTTTTAAAGTTGGGTATTTACTGGGGATATTAAGTGAATCTGACTATTATTCTTTACAAGATCCCATGGCAACCGACTGGTATCAGTTTTTGATTTCTTGTGATATCATTCCTAATTCGATGAAATCTTATCTTGAAGGATTATCACTCAATGAGTTTATAGATATCTGGAATAGTGCCGGTGATAATGTATTAAAAAGCACAAACGGGAGTATTGATGCAACTGATATTGAAAATGGAATAAATTATTTTTATAAAGCTTTAGATAAACTTCCTGGCAAGCTACCTTTTATTATCCCCTATAAAATTGTTCGAAAAGGAGTGGATGTTGTGTGGAAGAAGACAAAAGAGTGTTGTAATAGACTGCAAGAAATTCAGGATTTATTAGATAATCTTAATAATCAAACCTGGGATCAATGGGATGAAGAGGTAATATACAAAGAAGCAGTTAGCTCTACAACTCCCGAAGATAAATACGGACCTGTTGGATATGGCACTGAATCAGGCAAGGGCTATATCGACAGCCTCGACTTGTTTGAGTACCGAATCGATTACTGGAATAAGGAAGATGCAACTGCCCCTGCCGCTATCGTTTATATCAGAGATACTATAGATACCGATTTCGACCTAAAAACACTTAAGTTAACCGAAGTTGGCTTCCTGAAGTGGAAAATGAAGCTCGATGGAGGACAGTATTTTAATATCAATGTCGATTGTCGGCCTGATATGCCTTACATCGTGAACATTGAGGGGACGGTTGATTATGAAAACAGGGAAGTGTATTGGGTACATACCACGCTCGACCCTGAAACCATGGAACTACCCGATGATCCTATGTCGGGATACTTGCCGCCAATAGATTCCACCGGGTATCAGATGGGATGGGTCAATTATACAATCAGGCCTGAAGGAGAACTAATGAATGGTGTAAGCTTCGAAAACCAGGCATTTGTGAATTTTGACGGAGTAGGGCCTTGGGGCCCGGCACCACCTTATGGACCTTACACCAGTATTTTCGACTTTGTACTTCCCTGGAGTTATATTGAAGCACTCGCTCCTGTCCAAACCGAATTAGCATTCGATATTCACCTTCATGGAACTGACCAAGGGAGTGGGGTCGACCATTTTGACATTTATGTTTCAAAAGACGATGATGAAATATATTTATGGAAAACAACTGGAGATACCGTTGTGGCATTTAGCGGCGAAGATGGTGCAGACTACAAGTTTTATTCCATTTCTACCGATCTGGTTGGGAACTCAGAACCGATAAAAAGTGTATTTGATACTTATACTTTTATTGATTTAGGTTATACAGGAATACACAAAAACACTTCAAATAAAATGCCCGGTTTTTATTGCTATCCAAACCCGGTAAGCTCAACAGGTATTATCTTTTACGAACTTAATAAAAGGGCAAACCTGAAAATTGATTTATATGATTTGTCAGGGCGGGAAATCAAGACCCTGTTGAATACTTCTCAGGAGGCCGGGAGTTTGTATTTACCATGGAGCGCTTCATCACTGGCCAATGGGATGTATATAATTAAACTTCAGGTTGAAGATACAGACATAGGATCCATAAGAGTGGTCGTTAATAAATAGAATAAATCAACACTATTAGTTAAATTTTAAAAAACAGTGTCATGAAGGACTATAGACAATTTATTTCAATTTTGATCATGCTCTTTATGAGTATAAGTGTTTTCGGACAGTTCAAAGCGAAAATGGTATTTAATTCCATGGGCAAAGAACGGGCTTTTACTGTTTATTCATCGGAAGACGGTTATCGTTACGAATTTAATGAAGACGGTCAGGAAGGGGTTGTTATTGTGGAAAATGATTCTCCAGATGTAATTATACTGATGCCACAGCAAAAAATGGCGATGAAAAGCCCCGCTGAAAGTTCTATGAGCATGGGGAACGATCCTATTAAATCATATGAATACCATAAAGCTAATGGGCTTCTCAAAGAGCTTGGGAAAGAAAAGGTAAACGGTATTGAATGTACAAAGTCGATATTATATAATAAAGAAAATCCCACACAAAAAATGTTTACCATGTGGTATTCCGAAAAGTATAAGTTTCCTATTAAGATGATCAATCATATTGATGGAGAGGAAGAGTCGGGCATGGAATTAAAAGATATTGAACCATGGACCCCTGATGCAAATAGTTATTCTATCCCTGAGGAATACCAGATTATGGAAATGGGCGGTATGATGAAGTGAAGGCAGAAGAACTAAATCAAGAGAGAAAGCTGCTCCTGGTAAATCGCAATTTAGGGGATTGAAATGATGAACGTATATTATTATTTATGAGTATATTACGCCCTCGATTTTTGATAATTCGTAAGGTTGGGCTAGTGCAAAGCAGGTAGCACTCAGCACATAGTACTCAGTAAAAAAGAAGAGAGGGATGTATAATACGATATTTGTTGTCATAATTTGTGTACTTGTTTTTGGCTATGTTCTTGATAGGGTTCTGGATTCTTTAAACCTGAAGCATATACTGCCTCAGTTACCGGAAGAGTTATCGGACATCTTCGACGCAGATGAATATAAGAAGAGCCAATTTTACAAGCGGGACAATACACGATTTTCATTTATTACAAGCACATTGAGTTTGCTTATCATGCTGCTGCTCTTTTTCCTGGGTGGTTTTGGCTGGCTGGATCGATGGATTTCAACCTTAACCGGAAACTACATTGTGCATGTACTGCTTTTTTTCGGTTTTTTGGGACTTGCTAGCGATATCCTTACCACTCCTTTTTCAGTATATGGAACTTTTGTGCTGGAAGAGCGCTATGGTTTTAACCGCACTACGGTTAAAATCTTTATTATGGATAAGTTAAAGGGTTGGTTGTTAGGAGGAATAATAGGAGGTGGACTTCTTGCATTAATTACCTGGATTTATCTGCTCACGGGTCCTATTTTCTGGCTTATCATACTCGGGGTGCTTACCCTCTTCTCCCTATTTATGATTATGTTCTACTCCAATCTGATTGTTCCTCTCTTTAACAAGCAGACAGCCCTTGAAGAGGGTTCGCTCCGGTCTAAAATTGAGGAGTTTTCTTTAACGGCAGGATTTAAGCTGGATAACATCTATGTGATGGATGGTTCTAAAAGATCCAGCAAAGCCAATGCCTATTTCACCGGATTGGGTCCAAAAAAGAGAATTGTACTTTTTGATACGTTGATTAAGGACCTTGAGGAAGAAGAGATAGTTGCTGTTCTGGCCCATGAGGTGGGTCACTATAAAAAGAAGCATACAAGCACAGGCTTTATTCTCTCAACCATTCAGTCAGCCATTACGTTATACCTCTTTTCTCTTTTTGTGGGAGTGGATAGTTTCGCAGTGGCTCTGGGAGGGGAGGAGGCGTCCTTTCATCTTGGATTAATTGCTTTTGGAATACTTTATTCTCCCATATCCATGTTGATTGGCCTGGGGACCAATTATTTTTCCAGGTTTAATGAATACCAGGCAGACCGTTTTGCCAGCGAGAAATATGATGGCAGTAAACTGATATCATCTCTTAAAAAGCTATCTAAGAATAACCTAAGCAATCTTACACCTCATCCTGCTTACGTTTTCTTTCATTACTCTCACCCCACATTACTACAGAGAATAAGAGCTATGAAATAAATGGGGAAGTGATATTTAAAAGTCAGGTTTTTATAATTGCTTTTTTGATCGGCCTTCAGTGGCTTCATGGTCAATCGGCTGCGACGCTTGTGTGGTCCGATGAGTTTGAGGGAATGGGCATTCCGGATACCTCGAAATGGGACCAACCTGAGTACAACCGAAGGAACAATGATGAAGGTCCCGATGGTTGGTGGCGCAAGGAGGATTCCTTCCTGGATGGGGAGGGGAATTTGGTAATCCGGGTAAGGAAGATAGATAACAAAAACTCTGATAACGATCCCTATGACTATAGTGTGGGTGCCATTCATAGTATCAATAAGTTCGAACAAACATATGGTAAATTTGAGATGCGAGCCAGGCTGCCTACCCAACCAGGCTGGTGGGTAGCCTTCTGGATGATGCAGGGAGAGGTAGGATCCATTGCAAATGGAGGTGTGGACGGTTCTGAGGTGGATATCATGGAGGGATTTGGATGGAACAATGTGATTAACCAGGCGATTCACTGGGATGGGGTATGGAGAAGAGCACGAAGCTGCGGTACAGAAGACTATACTAGAGGGGCTTCATAAGGAATTTCATGTCTATACGCTTGAATGGCATCCTGATAAATATATTTTTTTCATTGATGGCAAGGAAACGTGGCAGTCGGAAGGAGGAGGTGTGTGTAACCTTCCTGGTTATGTGATTGTCAGTGGCGAATTGTCCACTGAAAGCTGGGCCACCAGTTTGAGATGGGCCTTTGATCCCAGACTTGCTTCTTATCCGGATTCTTTTATTGTTGACTACGTCAGGGTATACCAGTTTCCTCTCTCCCATCGATTGATTTAGTAGAATTCCCAGGAGATACCCTAATCATGGGTGAAGATAATTCAATTGTCCTGGATATCACTGATGTAGACGGCACAGTAGATTCTGTTCATGTGGCAATTAACGCGTATGAATTTGTATATGAAAATACCTCTGGTCGATTTGAGTTTGAACTTGATACCCTGCCAGCAGGGAACTACCAGATGGTAGTGGAAGCATTCGACAATGATTTTAATTCAGCATCAGATACGCTTACCTTTGTCATTGTACTGGCCCCAAATAAATTGCCTTTACTAAGCATTCTATCCCCAATAGATCAATCTGTTCTATATTTTTCAACAGGGAACAGTCTGTCTGCAGATATTTCCGATGAGGACGGAATCATCGAATCCACCGAACTTTTTGTGGATGGTGAATTAATACCTGGAAAGGAGCTTGAACCGGGTAGATTCGATATCGATTTTCTAACACAGGGTGTCCATACCCTTTCCATTGAAGCCAAGGATGACCGTGACGGGATTGCTATTGATTCTGTTGAAGTTATTGTGGCCGACAGCCTGGTTACCATTGACCCTTGGACCCTGTATCACAGAAATGGTGCTCTGGCTTCATTTTTCATACATGAGGATACTTTAAAAATAGATGTGGAGAGAGCCTCCAGCCTTATTTCAGATATTCAGCTAATGATAGATATGGAATATGTTGCCTTTAAAAGTGAGTTGAACTACGTGGTAGCTTTTAAAGCCTATTCAGATAAGTATACCTATCTAACACTTGCTATAAAAGAGAAGCCCTTTCTGGATGAGACCCTCTTGTCGCAAACCTTTTATCTCACACCAGGGATTGATAGTTTCGCTCTAGCCGAAATTCCCGAGACAGATTCAAACAATGTCCTGGCCTTTTTCTTAGGTTACAGACAGGATGTGTCGGTATCTATTAGCGATTTCCAAATGGAAATATTGAGTTCCTATAAGCCAGGAATGGTAGATAGGACAGGGACAATCTATCCAAATTCTGTTTCTGAAATTCTATATTTCTCCCAGGAAACAGATTATAGGATATACTCGCTTTCAGGAAGCTTGCAGCTGGAGGGAAAAAGGGCTACAAAATCAGATCTTTCAGCTCTACCAAAGGGCCTCTATGTGGTCAAGACTGATTATGGCACATTTAAATTTACGAAAGAGTAAGCGCTTCGAGTAAGTCCTTCTCATCCATTGATGCCTTGAACAACATAAGCCTTTCTGATGTTTACTATCAAAGGTTTACTGAAATCTGTTCACTAAATTTAAAGCATATGAAATCACTATTTACACTATTTTTTACCTGTATGATATCGATGGGCCTGATGGGGCAGCAAAATATCCAGGATATCAAAGACCACAAAGACCTCAAGGAACAGCGCTATGCTAAGGAACGCCAGTCCGGACATGCAGCTCTTGAAAGTATGAGGCCCGGGAACAGAGAAAACCCATCCAGGCACAATTTCCGACAACTCAAAGATAATCAGGGCTCTGTACTTAAAGCTGGAAATGCATCCGTACAGAATTTGGATAGCATCCTCTGGGAATTATACGATGGGGGAAGCTGGGCCTTAAGCGACAGAGAACTATTCACTTACGATTCTAATGGGAATATGACCACTTATATTTGGTTTGCATATGACAGCGTGGAAATGAAGATCCTGCCTTTCGATAAGAGAACCGTAAAACATGATGATGCGGGAAATCCCACCGAAATCATAGGGCTGAACTGGGACAATGAATCAGGCGATTGGCTGAACTCGTATAAGTTCCTACTTAGCTATGATGGAGAAGGAAACCTGATTCAGGAGACGACTTCAGACTGGGATCCTGATGGCAATCAATGGCTGGAAGGAGCACGCCTTGATTGGACTTATGATGCTAAGGGAAACCTGATTCAGCGGGCCATTTCAGACTGGGATCCTGATGGCAATCAATGGCTGGAAGGAGCACGCTTTGATTTGACTTATGATGCCAGCGGAAACCTAATATTGGAGATCTGGAATTTCTGGGATGAGGATGCACAAAAAATTGTTCCCTTCTTTCAGGATGAGTATCTCTACGAAGATGGAAATCTGACAACGATAAATGAATACGATTGGGAAGAGGGAGATTGGGTGCTGTTTTTCAGAACCATTTATTCCTATGACGAGGCTGGTAATCTTATTGAAGAGCTCCGTCAGTTCTGGAATCCAGAAGGAGAAGCATGGATCGATTTTGGCAAGACTTTGTATACTTACAATGAGAATGGGAAACTGATCTTAGAGGAAGAATGGGAAATTAGCAATACACAATTTATCTTGGTTAAGACCTGGCAGTCCGAAATTACTTGGGATACCGATGGGAACATGACCTCACTGGTAGAAAAGAGCTGGGATGAAGGATCAACTAAAGGGACAAATTCCTGGCAGAATGCCTTTAAATCAGAATGGACTTTCAATAAGGACTTCACCATTGCTGATCTTTTTGTACCCTATTGGTTCTCATTTGACGATAGTAATATAACCTTTGTGCACATGCCTGTCTCAGAGACATCTTATATTTACTTGGGCGAAAACTGGGTGATGGATTCCAGGCAGTCAGCTTACTATTCGGATTTTGGCGCTTCAACCGGTATTGAGGATAGAGAGGAGACATCACTAAAAATATTCCCGGTTCCAGCTTCTGAAACGCTGACCATCAACTGGGATGATTCTTTCTCCAATCTCAGGTTTGAACTTTACGACCTGACAGGCAAACAGGTGATTTTACGTACCATTGATAACAATGAAACCATTGGAGTAAATCACCTATCAGGAGGAATATACCTTTATAAACTAAGTAATAACGATCATCTTATCTATAGTGGGAAGGTGAGTATAAGGTAAGGATCCGGATTTCGATCCCTTCGATACAATAAAAAGTCCCGGGTATATTTTCCGGGACTTTTTATTTGGAGCGGGAAAGGAGGTTCGAACTCCCGACCCTCAACTTGGGAAGCTGAAATTGTCCATTTCACTACAATTCATCACATTTCACATTGTTTCACTGAAAGGTTTATTATCCGTGTTTGGAAGGCGTGTATGGGAGATGAACAACCATTCCGAAAAATCACTGATATTATTAGGAAACCTGTTCAATCATAGCTCAGTAAGAATTACGAAAGCATATCTCGGGATTCGGGAGAAAGAAATTGGTGACTTATACCTCTCCTTGTAAACTCGATGATATCGTTGATGTTGCAACAACTCTTTGTGTTATATTAGGACAATCTGTAGTCGATTTAGCATCCTAAAATGCCACTCGGCAAGATTAAATTGGGATGGCAATTAAATTGGGAAATAAATCACATATTTTCTCAATATACTCGACTGGACAATTATATTTGTTAGTTGGGCAAGCTAAATTTAAATATTGCAAAGAAAGGATGACTTACTAACCTAATCAACACATAAAAGCAATGAAAAGTACAATTTTGGTTTATTTATTTTCTCTTTTAATTCTTTCAACGGGTTGTTCAGGATTACTAAAAAGGGATAAAAAGAAACTTCCAAATAGTGTAGAATTTCATGATGAAACTCTCAAGAGATTAGGATATGGAGGTGACAACTGGTGTATAACATGGGCAAAAGACGGCTCTCAGATTACATCGATGTGTGATGGAAACTGGCTTAAGGTTAAAAATCCATTGGGTGGTTTTCATGCTCACTTGTTCAGAATTATAGGGGAGCCTAATGATTTTTTAAGGAAAGATATTCCGAACTATCCAGATTTTAGTGGTGAAAAGGGAAGCTGGTTTGGTTACGGGATAGTTTCAGTTGACGGGAATATATACTCTGCAATTTCAAAAACCCCAAGGGTAAAGTGGTCTAGTCCATTTAGAGGTATTAAATTATTAAAATCAACTGATAATGGTGATTCATGGTATCGAGTTAACAAAGAAGGAAATGAATTATTACTTGGAGTTAAAGATAGTATGCGTAACGTGGTAAATCAATCTGAAATGTTTTTTCTTGAGGAATATGGGATTCCACATCAGAAACAGGTGGCATATCCATACTCTTTTGTTGATTTTGTTCAAAACGGACAAGATAATTCTGCCGCCCACGATGAATATATTTATATCTACTCGCCCGAAGGAGCAAATGCTCATGAACTTACACTGGCGAGAGTTTTGAAAGAAAAAATTGGTATAAGGAGCGAATGGCAATTTTTTACAAAATACGATGAGCGAAACCAACCACAATGGTCTGATAATATAGAAGAGAGGGGATATGTTCATAAGTATCCTGCAAAAAGTGCGAAAGGGCACTATTTCGGATGGTATTCTTGGCTGCCTTCTGTTGTGTGGAATGAAGGATTGGGTTTATACATTATGGTTAATGGTGGTACATACGCTGGCCATGGAATGACAAACTCTGATGAAGATTATTATGATAACTGGATGCATACCGAAACAGGCAGCCTTGGTTTCTGGTACTCAGAAAATCCTTATGGTCCTTGGAAGCAATTCTATTATACTGATTATTGGATTGTGGATGATGAAAAAAACAGGACTTATCAACCAAAACTTTCACCAAAATGGATAAGTGAAGATGGTACCAAAATGACGCTGATTTGGTCTGATGCAATGAAAAACGAAGAGGGAAAATCTCATTCCGTAAATTATCTTTGGAACCAAATGGAAATTACAATTCATGTTAAATAATGGAGTCACTGTTGCTCAGTGATTTAGGAATTGGACAATATTAGGAGATGCTGCCGTGGTGCAATATTTGGTGCAAATGAAAACAGAGACTTAACCAGTATATCAGTTAAGTCCCTGTTATTCAGTGAGCGGGAAAGGAGGTTCGAACTCCCGACCCTCAGCTTGGGAAGCTGATGCTCTACCACTGAGCTACTCCCGCATTTGACTCAAATTTACATTTTATTTATCTACTTTTGACGGCCGGACAAAAATTCCCGCTGACAGATGAAGTGTGCCATAATAACCATAGGAGATGAGATATTGATCGGACAGGTCGTGGATACCAATGCGGTATGGATCTCAAAGCAATTGAACAAGCTGGGCGTAAGGGTAGTAGAAATGATAACGGTGGCAGATGAGGAAGCGCATATTACTTCAACACTGGACCGGTATATTGGAAAATACGACCTTTTGATTATGACCGGAGGCCTGGGACCCACCAAAGATGACATTACCAAAGAAACACTGGCAGCGTACTTTGAGAGTGAAATGGTCGTTTACGCTCCTGTAGAAGAGAAGATTAGGGCATATTTCAAGCAGAGGGGACGCACCATGATTGAATCCAACCTGAGGCAGGCAGATGTCCCGAATAATTGCAGGGTACTGATGAATCACCATGGAACAGCTCCTGGCATGTGGTTTGAGAAGGAGGGTAGCATCCTTGTATCTCTGCCGGGAGTTCCCTATGAGATGAAAGGATTGATGGAGGATCACGTACTCCCGGAAATGAAGAAAAAGGTGCAGATTCCCCATGTGGTGCATAAAACAATCATGACCCAGGGTGTTCCTGAATCCTACCTGGCAGATAAGATAAGACATTGGGAGGAGGAGTTGCCCGATTGCGTGAAGCTGGCCTATCTGCCCCGGCCTGGAATTGTCAGATTACGCTTATCGGTTGTTGACAAATGTGCCAAAGATGCCGAACAATTACTTGAAGTAATCATACCTAAACTACTGGATATTATACCAGAACATGTGTTTGGACCCTGGAGGAATCACTTGGATCTCTTTTGAAGGAGAAAGGGCTCAGCCTCTCCACAGCCGAGAGTTGTACTGGAGGCAATATCGCAAAACTCATTACCTCCATTCCAGGGAGTTCAGCATACTTCACAGGATCGGTGGTGGCCTACGACAACCGCATCAAAGAGGAGATCCTCAGAGTGGGTCGTACTACACTGGATGAAAAGGGTGCCGTAAGCAGGGAAGTAGTGGAACAAATGGCACGGGGCATTATGAAAGTTTATGGAACAGACACAGCCATTACTACCTCCGGAATTGCCGGCCCAGATGGGGGCACAGAAGATAAGCCAGTTGGAACAACTTGTATATGTGTGTCTTACGGTGAAAAAATCTATTCTGAAAGGTATTTGTTTTGGGGTACAAGGGAACGAATCATCGATCAAGCTTCTTATTCTGGAATGCAGCTTCTTCGCCGACTGATCCTGGATATGCTTTAATATGGTGGCTTATAGCACTTTTTTTGCCTTTATTGCTTGATTATTTCATAAATAATTACGTAATTTGCGCCTCGTTAGAAGAATCGATCTGAAATACAAAGGAAAAATGTCTAAAATTTGTCAGATAACAGGAAAGAAAATGATGGTGGGAAACAATGTATCTCACTCAAAAAGAAGAACTAAGAGAACATTTCAACCAAATTTGTTCGACAAGAAGTTTTATCTTGAAGAGGAGGACAGGTATGTGAAGCTTCGGCTTTCTGCCCAGGCAATTCGCACCATCAATAAGAACGGACTGAAAGCTACACTGGAAGGTGCCGTTAAAAAAGGATTTTTGAAATCTTATTAATCAAAGTAAGAAATGGCTAAAAAAGGTAAAGGAAACAGGGTACAGGTTATTCTTGAGTGCACCGAGCACAAAGAGAGTGGAATGCCTGGTACTTCACGTTATATCTCAACCAAGAACAGGAAAAACTCTCCTGAAAGGCTTGAGCTTAAGAAGTACAATGCAGTATTGAGAAAAGTAACAGTACATCGCGAAATTAAATAACATCTGAGAAATGGCTAAGAAAGTTGTAGCATCATTGCAGAGCGGAGAAGGAAGGAACTTCTCAAAATGTATAAAAATGGTTCGTTCCCCAAAATCGGGAGCTTACGCATTCGAAGAAGTTATGGTACATAATGACCACATCAAGGATTTCTTTAAATAGTCCTCTTTGAACATCATACTATTTTAAAGCTTTCTTGAAAAAGGAAGCTTTTTTTATATCTAATACGATGGGTTTATTTTCATCAGACAAAAAGAAAAACCTGGAGAAGGGGTTGGAGAAGGGGTTGGAGAAGACCAAGGAGAGCGTTTTTAAGAAACTCTCCAGAGCGGTTGTGGGTAAGTCCAGGGTTGATGATGAAGTGCTTGATAACCTGGAAGAGGTACTGATTAGCTCAGATGTGGGTGTGGATACTACCCTTCGGATTATTGAACGGATTGAAAGCCGCGTTTCTAAAAATAAATTCCTTAATACCAGTGAATTAAATTTCATTTTAAGAGAGGAAATTGCCTCTTTACTGGGAGAGAATAACTCTGGTCTTGTGGCAGGGTTTGATGAACCACTTCCAAAGACTCCCTATGTGATCATGGTGGTTGGCGTAAATGGGGTGGGGAAGACCACCACCATTGGTAAACTGGCTTTTCATTTTAAGAAGGCCGGGAAAAGTGTGGTGTTGGGGGCTGCTGATACATTCAGGGCAGCCGCTGTGGATCAACTTACCATATGGGCTGACAGGGTTGGTGTGGAAATCGTCAAACAGGATATGGGATCAGACCCGGCATCTGTGGCATTTGATACCCTTTCTTCAGCAGTCTCAGGTAATAAAGATGTGGTGATCATTGATACGGCAGGACGTCTTCACAATAAGGTAAACCTGATGAACGAGTTAAGTAAAATCAATCGGGTAATGCAAAAGGTGATTCCTGATGCTCCGCATGAGATTTTACTGGTTTTAGATGGATCCACCGGGCAGAATGCCTTCGAGCAGGCCAGGCAATTCATCAAAGCCACTGAGGTAAATGCACTTGCATTGACCAAGCTTGATGGCACGGCCAAAGGAGGTGTGGTAATTGGTATTTCTGACCAGTTCCAGATCCCTGTCAAATACATTGGAATTGGAGAGAAAATGAGTGATCTTCAGGTCTTTAACAGGGTTGAATTTGTGAATAGTCTATTCAATTCTCAATGATAGTCAATATCATCACACTGGGTTGCTCCAAAAACCTGGTGGACTCCGAGCACTTACTGGCACAATTTCGTGCATCAGGTTATCAGGTGATCCATGATGGCTTTGATAAGCCATCCGACATTGTAATTATCAATACCTGCGGTTTTATACTTGATGCCAAAGAAGAATCTGTGGATACAATCCTGGCCTTCATTGAAGAGAAGAAGCTGGGCAAGATTCAAAAGCTTTTTGTAATGGGCTGCCTGTCGGAGCGTTACAAAGATGATCTGAAACAGGAGATGCCAGAGGTTGATGGTTTTTTTGGGGTATGGGAGATGGCCAGCATTCTGGAAACATCAGGTACCAGGCTTGATCATGAACTGCTTGGTGAAAGAGAAGTGACCACACCGTCACATTATGCTTACCTTAAAATCTCCGAGGGGTGCAATCGCTCCTGTGCATTTTGTGCCATTCCCGGTATCAGGGGGGCCCAGCAGTCCATCTCCATTGAATCCCTTTTAAGTGAAAGTGAAAAGCTGGTGCTTAAAGGAGTGAAGGAGCTGATTGTTATTGCCCAGGATCTGACCAACTATGGAATCGACCTCTACGGCAAGCGCGCCCTCCCTGATCTTCTCAGGGAGCTGGTTAAGATTGACGGAGTGGAATGGATTCGTTTACACTATGCTTATCCTACAGGATTCCCTGAAGAAGTGATTGAACTGATTGCCACAGAGGAGAAGATTTGTAATTATATGGATATTCCCATTCAGCATGTAAACGATGAAGTACTTAGCGCCATGGGAAGAGGGCATAACCGGGAAAAACTGGAACAGTTATTGAGTAAATTCAGAACTCAAATACCCGATGTAGCTTTACGTACCACAGTACTCACTGGTTTTCCAGGGGAAACAGAGGAAGCTTTTGAAGAATTGCTGGCATTCATTAAGGAATTCAGGTTCGAACGTCTGGGTGTATTCCCGTACTCGCATGAAGATGATACACCTGCTTACAGGATGCATCAGGAAAACATCTCTGGGAAAGTGAAAGC
>RCNC010000892.1_pt1 | contig 19780 bp, 16 predicted proteins | sample 2041301 | NCBI WGS metagenome assembly RCNC01 (sample SAMN09708231, study PRJNA481090) | Marine sediment metagenome, whole genome shotgun sequencing project. | biome: marine sediment; feature: ocean; material: sediment; isolation source: Sewage treatment plant 13A marine sediment (STP13A) ...
GCCACTCGGGGCCGGGCCAATAATCCTGCAACCCCGGGGAGCTGAGCCAGGCAATCAACGGCGCTCACTTGTCCTGCAGCAGCCAGGCGCTGGGCAAATAGACCCAACCAATCCAGAAACGTGGCGCAGTCAGGATCGAACTCAAACAGCTGTCTTGTCGCGGGCTCCGCCGTATCAACCTGCCAGCGTTGCAGCGTATCCCTCGCCTGGCTGGCAATTTCCGCCGTGGTGGCCGGGCGCAGCAGGTGGTAGTCGTCGGACTGGCTTTCACGGGTGCGGATGACCTGCCGCCAGGCTTCCCTCTCCTGAGCAGCACTCAGGGGCGTGAGGGGCTCTACCAGGTCGAGTCGCACAGCTTCATCCCATTGCGCCAGTAGCCAGCTTTCAACCGGGTACACCGCGGGTTGCGCCCAGGCAGTGTCACCGGCAGCGGCTCGACGAGAATCCCATTCAGACTTGATACGACGGGCCAGTCGATAGTTGGGAGTGAGCAGGATGTAACCCTGGCTTAGCAGGGCTTCAAGAGGCGCTATATCGTATAAGCTGTGGGGCAATCTGCACTCCCGGGATGAAGGTTCAGGGCCAGCAACGCCTACACAAACGTCCCGGACTACTATAAAATGCGCGCCCGGTTTACGTACTCAGGGGCACTATGGCCATCTGTGTGGTAGTTCGCGGGAAACAGGAATCACTTTATCAGGTAAATACCGATGAGCAACATCGAAGTACACAATGTCAATGTCGACTCCCAGAATATTCTGATTACGCCGGAACAGCTGAAGTCAGCCTTACCCTCTTCGGAGACCGCGCAAAGTACACTGGCCGATAGCCGTCGCGTCATTGAAAATATTCTGGACCGCAAGGATCAGCGGATTTTCGTGGTGGTCGGGCCCTGCTCTATCCACGATCCCGCCGCTGCCATGGATTATGCCCACCGCCTGAAGGCGCTGGCGGATGAACTGTCAGATACTCTCTATATCGTCATGCGCGTGTACTTTGAAAAACCCCGGACAACCGTAGGCTGGAAGGGCCTGGTGAACGACCCTCACCTGGACGACTCGTTCAAAATCGAGGAAGGCCTCCATATCGGGCGCAAGTTGCTGCTTGATATTCTCGAGCTGGGGTTACCTACCTCTACCGAGGCGCTGGACCCGATTTCTCCCCAGTACCTGCAGGACCTGATCACCTGGACGGCAATCGGCGCCAGGACCACCGAATCACAGACCCACCGGGAAATGGCCAGCGGGCTGTCCAGCGCAGTGGGCTTTAAAAACGGCACTGATGGCGGATTAACCGTGGCAACGAACGCCCTGAACTCAGTGGCCAAACCCCATCGATTTCTGGGTATCAACCGCCAGGGCCAGGTTTCGGTATTCACCACCAAGGGCAATCCCTACGGGCATATCGTGTTGCGCGGTGGTAGCGCCGGGCCCAACTACGACTCTGTGCACATCAAGCTCTGCGAGGATGCACTGGAGAAAGCGGGCGTCTCCCCCAACATCATGGTTGACTGCAGCCATGCCAACTCCAACAAGCAGCCTGAATTGCAACCATTGGTGGTAGAAAATGCCGCCAACCAGATCATCGAAGGCAATAAATCCATCGTTGGCCTGATGATCGAGAGCAACCTGAACGCGGGCAATCAGAGTATCCCGGACAACCTGGATGACCTGGAGTATGGCGTATCGGTTACAGATGGTTGTATAGACTGGGACAGCACCGAGCGCTGCCTGCGCGAGATACGTGAGAAACTCAGGGATGTGCTGCCGGCGCGCAGCTAGCGCCACCCGGCATAAGCCAGCAAGCGGCTAGTACAGGCGCCTAGTAGTAGGCGCCGGAAGTGTCGCTGTGGTCAGTCATGTCCCGCACGCCCTGCAGCTGGGGAATCTGCTCCAGCAGGGTTTTCTCTACGCCACCCTTGAGCGTCTGGTCGACTGCACTGCAACCCTGGCAACCACCGCCAAACTGCAATATAGCCACCATCTCTGCGGTGATCTCCACCAGGCTGACTTCTCCGCCATGGGCTGCAAGAGCTGGATTGACCTCGTTATAGAGCACATAGTTGATGCGATCTTCCACCGGGCTATTGTCGTCCACGCGCGGCATTTTGGCATTGGGTGCCTTGATCGTCAGCTGCCCGCCCATTCTGTCCTTGGAGTAGTCAACCAGCGCGTCCTCGAGAAACGGCAGGCTACGTTCTTCATACCACACGGTAAAAGGCTCCAGCTTCTCTTCCTGGTCACCCTCCTGCAGGTCACCTTCACGACAATAGGCGATACAGGTTTCCGCACGGGGCGTTCCCGGCTGGTTGATAAAGACCCTGACTCCCAGGGCATCGTCCTGCTTCGAGAGCAATTCGGCGAGGTAACCCTGTGCCGCTTCTGTGATGGTAACCATGTTGTTATCCAATCCGAGTAATTTACTGGGTTATTCTATCAAACTTGTACACAAAAGTGTGAGCTCAGGCGATAATCCGCCGCCACTAACAGTGATAATCTGTTAATATCCTTAGCTTTTTTGAGGAGGTAGCACGCCTCCTCACACTACCACCGTGAGATACACGCATGGCAAGCAACAAAGCAACTCCTGGCGCCCTGGAACAGGCACTACGACAGCGCATCCTGGTCATCGATGGCGCCATGGGCACCATGATCCAGGCCGAAAACCTGCAAGAGGCCGACTACCGCGGGGAGCGCTTTGCGCATCACCATGCCGACGTCAAGGGCAACAATGAGCTGCTCAGCATTACCCGCCCCGATATCATCGGCAGGATTCATCGCCTCTACCTGGAAGCGGGCGCCGACATCATTGAAACCAATACCTTCGGTAGCACGCGAGTGGCGCAGGGCGACTACGATCTCAGCGAACTGGCCGCCGAACAGAATCTATGCTCCGCGAGAATTGCCCGGGAAGTAGCGGATGAAATTACCGCCCAGACGCCGGACAAGCCGCGCTTCGTCGCCGGCGTACTGGGACCAACACCCAAGACAGCCTCCATCTCCCCCGACGTCAATGACCCGGGAGCGCGCAGTATTGGCTTTGATGACTTACGCGCCGATTACGCGGAGGCAACCCGCGCCCTGATCGCCGGTGGTGTCGACCTGATCATGATCGAGACCATCTTTGATGCGCTCAATGCAAAGTCAGCCATTTTCGCCGTCAAGGAAGTGTTCGAGGAACTGGGCCAGGAACTGCCCATCATGATCTCCGTCACCTTCCCGGATATCAGCGGACGGATATTGTCCGGGCAAAATCCAGAGGCTTTCTGGAATGCGGTAGCCCACGCCAAGCCACTCATTGTAGGCAGCAACTGTGGCCGACCCTACCGGGAAATTCGTCCGTTCGTGGAAGACCTGTCAAATGTGGCCGACACTTACTTCAGCGCGCACCTTAATGCGGGGCTACCGAACGCTTTTGGTGAGTTCGACGAAACCCCGGAGATTATGCAGGAAGACTACAGCGAATTCGCCGGTCGCGGTTTCCTCAACTTGGCCGGGGGCTGTTGCGGCACCACCCCGGCCCATATCAGGGCTATCGCGGACGCTGTGGAGAACGTGGCACCTCGGGCTCTGCCGCAACATCAGGGTGCCTGTCGCCTGAGTGGCCTGGAGCCCTTCAACATCAAAGCTGACAGTTTGTTCGTGAACGTGGGTGAGCGCTGCAACGTGACAGGCTCTGCCAGGTTCAAACGGCTTATCCTTGATGACGACTATGAGACAGCCCTGACTGTGGCCCGCACCCAGGTTGAGGACGGCGCCCAGATTATCGACATCAACATGGACGAAGGCATGCTGGACTCGGAGCATGCCATGGTGACGTTTCTCAACCTGGTCGCCTCGGAACCCGACATTTGCAGGGTGCCTATTATGGTTGACTCTTCCAAGTGGAGTGTCATCGAAGCGGGCCTGAAATGCATCCAGGGCAAAGCAGTGGTTAACTCCATCAGCCTTAAGGCAGGCGAGGAAGAGTTTCTCGAGCAGGCCCGCCTGTGCCAGCGCTATGGTGCCGCCGTGGTAGTCATGGCATTTGACACCGATGGGCAGGCCGATTCCCTGCAACGCCGCAAGGACATATGCAAGCGCAGTTATGACCTGTTGCTGGCGGAACTCGATTTCAATCCCAACGACATTATCTTCGACCCGAATATTTTTGCAGTAGCGACCGGCATTGAAGAGCACAACAACTACGCGGTGGACTTCATCGAAGCGACTCGCTGGATCAAGTCCGAGTTACCCGGTGCGCTGGTTTCCGGCGGTGTGTCAAATGTGTCTTTCTCCTTCAGGGGCAATGACGCGGTGCGCGAAGCTATCCACTCCGTTTTCCTGTACCACGCTATTAAAGCGGGCATGGATATGGGAATCGTAAACGCCGGCCAATTGGCGGTCTACGACGACTTGCCGGAGGATTTACGCGAGGCCGTCGAGGACGTAATCCTCAACCGGCGCGAAGATGGCACCGAGCGCCTGCTGGACGTCGCGGAGAACTATCGCGGCAGTGGCGCCGGCGAAAAACGCATCGAAGACCTCAGCTGGCGCGAACAGGACGTGGCCAAGCGCCTGGAACATGCCCTGGTAAGAGGCATTAATACCTGGATTGTGGAAGATGCCGAGGAAGCCAGGTTGCAGTTTGACCGTCCCATCGAGGTCATTGAGGGGCCGCTGATGGATGGTATGAATGTGGTTGGCGACCTGTTCGGCGATGGCAAAATGTTCTTGCCACAGGTGGTCAAGAGCGCGCGTGTCATGAAACAGGCCGTGGCCCACCTGCAGCCCTATATCGAATTGGAAAAAGGCGGTGGCAAATCCAGTAACGGCAAGATCCTTATGGCGACGGTAAAGGGCGATGTGCACGACATCGGCAAAAATATCGTGGGCATCGTACTGCAATGTAACAATTACGAGGTGATCGACCTGGGCGTCATGGTGCCCTGCGAAAAAATCCTGGAAGTGGCTAAAGAGGAGCAGGTCGACATCGTTGGCCTGAGCGGCCTTATCACGCCGTCACTGGATGAAATGGTGCATGTCGCCAGTGAGATGCAGCGCCTGGATTTCAGCGTGCCACTCATGATTGGTGGAGCGACAACTTCCAAAGCCCATACATCGGTGAAAATCGATCCACAGTATGATGGTGATGTGATCGTGTATGTGCCAGACGCATCGCGCAGTGTCTCGGTAGCGACCCAACTGATGGGTACAGGTAAAGCGGCCTTTGTCGAAAAATTAAAGCTGGACTATGACGTGGTACGCGAGCGCGTGGCCAATCGAAAGCCACGAGGTCGGCGACTTGGCTACAATGAAGCCGTTGAAAATGGTACCCAACTGGACTGGGACAACTATGCCCCCCCTCGCCCATCGTTTATCGGCACCCGTGTCTATGACGACTTCCCACTCGAAGACCTGGTGGACCATATTGACTGGACGCCCTTCTTCATCACCTGGGAACTGAGTGGCAAATATCCCGCGATTCTCGATGACGCGGTGGTGGGTATACAGGCACGGGAACTGTTCAGTGATGCGCAAGCAATGTTGCAACGTATCGTTGATGACAAATTACTGACCGCCAAGGCTACTGTTGGTTTCTGGCCCGCTGCCAGGGTGGCGGGTGACGATATTGCAGTGTATGCGGATGAATCCCGCTCAGAAGTCATCGGCACGCTGCACCAGTTGCGTCAACAGGGCGAGAGCAAGGGTAAACCCAACGCCAGCCTGGCGGATTTTATTGCGCCGCAAGATTCCCCGGCCAAAGATTACATAGGCGGTTTCTGCGTGACCACCGGTCATGGGGTCGATGAGCTGGCAGCTGAATATGAAGCGCAGCATGATGATTACAACAGTATCTTGCTCAAGGCCCTGGCCGATCGCCTCGCAGAAGCATTTGCAGAGCATTTGCACCGCCTGGTCCGGGTGGAGTTGTGGGGCTATGAGCCTGCAGAGGCTCTCAGCAACGACGAGCTGATCCGAGAGCGCTATCGCGGTATCCGGCCGGCTCCCGGATATCCCGCCTGCCCCGACCACACAGAAAAAGCGACGCTGTTCCGCCTGTTAAACGCAACGCAAACCTGCGGTGTGGAACTGTCAGAGAGTTATGCCATGTATCCTGCATCTTCCGTCAGCGGATTTTATTACTCCCACCCCGAATCCCGTTATTTTGCCGTGGGCAAAATCGGCCGCGACCAGGTTAAGGATATTGCCACGCGCAAGGGTGAGACCGTGGAAGTAATGGAACGCTGGCTGCGTCCCAACCTGGATTATTAAGGAGGAATTCCCAAATGAGTGACAAGGAGCAGAGCGATAATCCGCCTTCCCAGGATAAGGAAAAGCTCAAGCCAATGCAGGTCGTCAGCAGCGTATTCGCCGCCGGGCTGGGCGTGCAGAGCAGCAAAAATCGAGAAAGGGATTTCAAGCAAGGCAGTTTCGGCGTGTTTATAGCAGCCGGTATTATATTTACGCTGCTATTTATCGGCGCTGTGGTAGGTATCGTGCAAATGGTATTGAAAAACTCAGGGAATTGAGCCAGTTGGCTGCAATTCCCCTGGCGACAATCAGGAAGGCATCCCTGATAACCAGACGTACAGGGTCAACACTACGATAGAAATTACGGCGACTGCCGCTATAGAGTCGGCCACACCATCCGCGGCGCGCTCATCGTTTAAATTGTTTGACATTGGTAGCTCCATTAATGACTTCAGCATCGCGGGCCATTATACCAATATTACTGACAATCCCAAGTGAATTGACGGCCTCGGATTCGCTGGACAAACAGCCACCTTGCGGAATCTAAGCTTATGAATATTCTAACTATTTATTGCCGAAGGTTTTCTGGTAAGGTAGCGCCTCTTTTTTTTTACTCCAACGCCTATTAACCCCTTACAGGGAGGGATTTGTAGATGTACGTTTACGACCAGCATGACCAGAAGATCATCGATGAGCGGGTCGCCCAATATCGCGACCAGACTGAACGCTTTCTTGCTGGCAAACTGAGCGACGACGAGTTTCTACCCCTGCGCCTGCAGAACGGCCTCTATGTTCAGCGGCTGGCACCCATGCTGCGCATCGCCGTGCCCTACGGCCTGATGAACAGTACACAACTGCGTAAGCTCGCAAGCATATCCCGCACTTATGATAAGGGTTATGTGCATATCAGCACTCGCCAGAACGTGCAACTGAACTGGCCGAGACTGGAAGAGGTTCCCGATATCCTGGCAGAACTGGCGACGGTCCAGATGCACGCCATCCAGACCAGTGGCAACTGTATTCGCAATACCACCACAGACCAGTTTGCCGGTGTTGCCCGCGACGAACTCGAGGACCCACGACCCTACTGTGAAATCATCCGGCAATGGTCAACCCTGCATCCTGAATTCGCCTTTCTCCCGCGTAAATTCAAAATCGCGGTCTGTGGTACGGACGAGGATCGGGCGGCGATTCACAATCACGATATTGGCATCGAGCTCCTGCCCAACGCAGCGGGTGAAATAGGACTGCAAGTACTGGCAGGCGGCGGACTGGGTCGCACCCCGGTTATCGGTTCAGTGGTGTGTGAATGGCTGGACAAAAAACACCTGCTGACCTATCTCGAAGCCATCCTCAGGGTCTACAACCAGCATGGTCGCCGCGACAACAAGTACAAGGCACGCATTAAAATACTGGTTAAGGCGATGGGTGTGGACGCCTTCCGGGAAGCAGTCGAGCAGGAATGGACCGCGTTGAAGGATGGGCCATCAACACTTACCGAGGATGAGTATGCGCGCGCAAGCTCGTTCTTTACCGAACCAGACTACGACAAGATCGACGGCGCCACTGCCGACTCAGAGCTCGCAAACCGCGGCTCACAGGACCCCATATTTGGCAACTGGATTACCCGTAATACTGTTGTACACAGAGTGCCAGGCTACCGCATCGTCAACATATCGTTGAAGGCCACCGGTTTCGCTCCCGGCGATATCACCGCCGAGCAACTCGATCTCCTGGCCAAACTGGCGGACAACTATTCGTTTGGCGAGATCCGCAGCACCCACCAGCAGAACCTGGTGCTGGCCGATGTGCCCATGGCCCAATTACACGAGCTTTGGCAGCAACTACAGGGTGCCGGCCTGGCCACGGCCAACATCGGCTACCTGACCGACATGATCTGCTGCCCCGGTGGGGATTACTGTTCACTGGCAAATGCCAAGTCCCTGCCCGTCGCTGAGGCCATTCAGGCCCGCTTTGATAAGCTGGACTATATTTACGACCTGGGACCCCTGGAACTCAATATCAGTGGTTGTATGAATGCCTGTGGACATCATCACATTGGTCACATCGGCATACTCGGTGTGGACAAGAAGGGCCAGGAGTTCTACCAGGTATGCCTTGGCGGCAGTCAGTCCAAGGAGGCGGCGATCGGCAAGATCCTCGGGCCCTCCTTCAAGCAAGAGGATATGCCAGAGGTTATAGACAAGATCCTGAACACCTACCTTGCCCTGCGCAGTGAAGAGGAGAGTTTCCTCGAGACCTATAGACGCGTCGGCATTGACCCTTTCAAGGAGCGAGTATATGCCAAGGATAATTAAAGATGGCAGCATAGTTGAAGATGCCTGGTCGTCGGTTGACCCCGACGCCAGCCAGCCGCAACAGGGACGGATATGCAACCTGGCGCAATGGCTACAACTGGCGGACAAGACTGGCAGTGCTGTGCAGCTGGAACCGGGGGATACGCCGGAGGCCCTGCTGGAGTCCCTGGACGAAATCGCCCTGGTCGTAGTGAACTTCCCGGTCTTCACTGACGGACGTGGCTTTTCCTATGCACGGGAACTGCGTGAGCGTGGCTATCGGGGGGAAGTGCGGGCGAGTGGCCATTTTATTCGCGACCAACTGACCTACCTGCAGCGCTGCGGCTTCAATGCCTTCCAGATGGCGGACGAAGCAGGGCTCGAAGCTGCCCTGGCGAGCCTTGCAGTCTTCAGCGAACACTACCAGGCATCAATCGACCAGCCACTGCCACTTTTCAGACGCCGGGCATAATCGCCATCCCCGGTTCCTATCCAGGCGCGGCTTGTTTACACTCAAGCTCCAGGCGTGGGAATTTGTAGCACAATGGAAGCCACTGGCGTTACATTTTCATTTTTTCTTATTTTCAGTGGAGCAGCACTGTTTGCTTCCATTGCCCTGTATACAAGACAGCCGCTGATAATCGCGTATATAGCACTGGGCGCCTGCATCGGCCCCTACGGCCTGTCCCTGGTAACAGACCTCAACCTCCTGACCGACATCGGTCATGTGGGAATCATTTTCCTGTTGTTCCTTCTGGGGCTGGATATGCAGCCCCAGGCACTGTGGGCAACACTGCGCAAATCCACCGTGGTCGCCCTGCTCAGCTCAGCCGTTTTTATGGGCACGGGTTTTACCGTGGCCAAGCTGTTTGCCTTTTCCAACCTGGATGCACTGATCATCGGTGCCGCCATGATGTTTTCCTCGACAATCATCGGCATTAAACTCCTTCCCACCACGGTTCTTCACCATCGTCATATCGGGGAACTGATGATCGGCTTGCTGCTAATCCAGGACCTGCTGGCGATCATTGTCTTGATGATCCTGTTAAGCGCGGCGTCAGGCAGTACTGCGGATATGGGCAGGGAACTGGCGCAGTCCCTGCTAAGCCTGCCGCTGCTGGCAGGCGGTGCCCTGCTGGTCGTACGCTATGTTCTACTGCCCCTGATCCGCCGCTTTGACCATTTTCATGAGTATATATTCCTGCTCGCGATCGGCTGGTGCCTGGGCATGGCAGAGGCCGCCAAAGCGCTGGGTTTGTCGGAGGAAATCGGGGCTTTCATCGCCGGCATCACCATTGCCACCAGCCCTATTTCCCAATACATCGCAGTAAACCTCAAGCCGCTGCGGGATTTTTTCCTGATTCTGTTTTTCTTTTCCGTAGGGGCCCGCTTCAACCTGATGGTTCTGGATCAGGTGTTACTCCCGGCGCTGCTCCTGTCGGGACTAATACTCGCTCTAAAGCCGCTCGTATACCGCTTTTTGCTCGCGGGCGTCAGTGAAAAACGCTCGCTGGCCTGGGACCTGGGTTTTCGACTGGGCCAGGCCAGTGAGTTCTCACTGCTCATCGCCTACGTGGCGGTGGGAAGTGCGCTACTTTCCGAGCAGGCTTCGCTACTCATACAGGCGACCACTATCATCACGCTACTGGTTTCTTCCTATATCGTGGTCCTTAACTACCCTACTCCGATTGCCATTTCGGACGAGCTTCGACGCGACTGACAAAACAGGCAGGCACAAAAAAACCGGCCGCTATAGCCGGTTTCTTTAGCGTTTCTTCGTCGCTTACAGCTTGGCTTCAAGCTCTGGTAGCACGTCGAATAAGTCAGCAACCAGGCCATAGTCAGCGACCTGAAAGATCGGAGCATCCTCGTCCTTGTTGATCGCCACGATCACCTTGGAGTCTTTCATGCCCGCCAGATGCTGGATTGCGCCGGAAATACCCACTGCGATGTACAGGTCGGGGGCGACGATCTTGCCAGTCTGGCCAACCTGCATGTCGTTGGGGACAAAGCCCGCATCGACTGCCGCGCGAGATGCGCCGATGGCTGCGCCCAGCTTATCCGCGATACCGTCAAGCAGCTTGAAGTTTTCGCCATTCTGCATGCCACGACCACCGGAAATAACCACCGATGCGGAGGTCAGCTCAGGGCGAGTGGATACCGCGACTTCCTCACTGACAAACGCAGAGATGCCGGCATCATGCACCGCAGCTACCGTCTCTACAGTCGCTGAACCACCTTCGGCCGGTGCCGCATCGTACGCGGTAGTGCGCACAGTAATCACTTTCTTGGCGTCTGAACTTTGCACCGTTGCAATGACGTTACCCGCATAGATCGGGCGCTGGAAAGTATCAGCGGACTCTACCGAGGTGATGTCAGATATCTGCGCCACATCCAGCAGGGCGGCTACGCGGGGCATGAAGTTCTTACAGTTAGCTGTGGAAGGAGCGACAATATTGTCATAAGACGCACCCACTTCTGCGATCAGAAGAGCGACGTTTTCCGCCAACTGGTGCTGATAGGCCGCGTTGTCTGCGGCCAGTACCTTGCCAACGCCTGGCACAGCGGCGGCAGCTTCAACGGCACCACCACAGTTTGCGCCGGCCACCAGGATATCGATATCAGCTCCCAATACCTGGGCAGCTGCTAACGCATTGAGAGTGGCTACCTTCAGGCTGCTGTTGTTGTGTTCTGCAATTACCAGAGTACTCATGATATTACTTTCGCCTCGTTCCTCAGTTTATCGACCAGTTGATCAACATCTTCAACCTTGATTCCCGCCTGGCGCTCAGCCGGCGGCTGGACTTTCACCTGGGTCAGGTGGGAGGTCACAGCGACACCCAGTTCCTCGGGTGTGTAAACATCCAGCGGCTTCTTCTTGGCTTTCATGATATTGGGAAGAGAAGCGTAACGGGGTTCGTTCAGACGCAGGTCGGTGGTAACAATGGCCGGAAGATTCAGCCTCAGGGTCTGTAGTCCACCGTCAATTTCCCGTGTGACGTTGACCTTGTCGCCGTCTATGACCACTTCTGAAGCGAATGTGCCCTGCGGCATGCCGGCCAGGGCGCCCAGCATTTGTCCAGTCTGATTGTTGTCGCCATCGATAGACTGCTTACCCAGGATAACCAACTGGGGCTGCTCCTTATCGACGACTGCCTTGAGCAGCTTGGCGACCACCAGCGGCTCTAGACCACTTTCGGTCTCAATCTGGATGCCACGATCAGCTCCCAGAGCCAGTGCTGTGCGGATCTGTTCCTGACAGCTTTTGTCACCGACGGAAACGGCGATGACTTCAGTGGCTGTTCCCGCTTCCTTGAGGCGAACGGCTTCCTCAATAGCTATTTCACAGAATGGGTTGATGGACATTTTGACGTTGTTCAAATCAACATCGCTTCCATCAGCTTTGGCACGGACCTTGACGTTATAGTCAACCACGCGCTTAACGGCAACAAGAACCTTCATGGATTCTCCATAGACTTTTCAGGTGGGTTAATAGGTAGCTGTAGCGGCGTATTTACGGCTTCAGCCCAAGCTATAAGGCGAAGTATCTTGCCCACAATTCGGCGCTGGGTCAATAGCCATAGAAGCCAGAAAACCTATGGTCATGCGCTATATCAAGGATTTTAACTATTCATCTGGTTTATAGTATTTATTCGTTAGAAATTATATACTTGCGCCCCTTCCAGCAAGGCTGGGGATGCCCCCCGGGACCGCAAACCAGAGCAAGAGGATATCGCAATGGAACGTGAATCTATGGAATTCGATGTTGTCATCGTAGGCGCCGGCCCCGCTGGCCTGTCAGCCGCCTGCCGCATCATGCAACTGGCTCAGGAAAAAGAGCGGGAAGTCACTGTCTGCGTGGTGGAGAAAGGCTCCGAGGTGGGTGCCCACATCCTCTCCGGCGCCGTGCTTGAGTCCCGCGCACTGGAAGAACTGTTCCCCAACTGGAAAGAGATGGGAGCGCCACTTAACACCGAGGTTACTGGCGATACCTTTTTCTTCTACACCAGCCAGAAATCTGCCATTACAGTACCCAATTTTTTCATTCCCAAACCCATGCATAACGAAGGGAATTATATCGTCTCCATGGGCAATGTCTGCCGCTGGCTGGCGGAACAGGCAGAAGGCCTGGGTGTAGAAGTCTATCCCGGGTTTGCCGCCGCAGAGGTGCTCTACCACGAGGACGGACGGGTCAAAGGCATCGCCACGGGTGATATGGGTGTCAGTGCCACCGGAGAACACAAGGACAGCTACATGCCTGGCATGGAGCTACACGCGAAATACACCCTCTTTGCGGAAGGCTGCCGTGGACACCTGGGGAAGCGGCTGATAGAGAAGTTCTCGCTGGATAAGGGCAAAGACCCCCAGCACTACGGCATCGGTCTCAAGGAAATCTGGGAGATCCCACCGGAGAAACATGAGGAAGGCAAGGTAGTACACGGCCTGGGTTGGCCGCTGAGCGAAAGCGGCTCATCGGGCGGCGCTTTCCTGTACCACGCAGAAAATAACCAGGTGTATCTCGGAATCATTGCCGACCTCAACTATTCCAACCCGCACATGAGCCCCTTCGAGGAGTTGCAGCGCTGGAAGCACCACCCCGAGACCCTCAAATACCTGGAGGGCGGCACCCGCATAACCTACGGCGCCCGTGCACTGGCCAAGGGTGGTCTTAACTCCCTGCCTAAAATGCATTTCCCCGGCGGCCTGCTGATCGGCTGCGATGCCGGCACCATGAACAGCGTCAAGATCAAGGGCAATCACACGGCCATGAAGAGCGGCATGCTCGCGGCTGAAACTGTAGTCGAGGCACTTGCCCAGGGCGAGGCTGCACCGGCTGACCTTGCGGCCTACACCAGCAAAATAGAAAGCTCCTGGTTGCACGACGAGCTTTATAAGGCCCGTAACTTTACCGGCTGGGTGCACAAGTTCGGGACTATTCTGGGTGCCGGCCTGCTGTGGATAGAGCAAAATATTTTCGGCGGCAAGATACCGCTCACCCTTCACGACACGGTGGCAGATCATGCGACCCTGAAGCTGGCTGCCGACTGCAAGCAGCTCGACTATCCCAAACCGGACAACACCATCAGCTTTGATCGCCTGTCTTCGGTGTTTCTGTCCAATACCAACCACGAGGAAGACCAGCCCTGCCATCTTACCCTGATCGACCCTGACGTGCCGCTGGCCAAAAACCTGCCCATGTACGACGAGCCGGCACAGCGCTACTGCCCCGCCGGAGTGTATGAAATCGTAGAGGATGAGGCCGGACAGCGCTTCCAGATCAACGCACAGAACTGTGTGCACTGCAAAACCTGTGATATCAAAGATCCTGCACAGAATATCGTCTGGGTTACCCCTGAGGGCTTTGGTGGGCCAAACTACCCCAACATGTAGGATAGCCTCAGGTGTGAGCAGGCGTGGCCTTCAGCTACCCTGCTCTGTTCAGGCTAAGAACTTACCAGCGGGAAAACTTCACTACCGGAGCGGACGCAAGGCGTACCATCAACGTCCTGTGCTAAAGCAACCAGACGGTACCAGGTCGCCCGGTTGAACATCGCAGTTAACCCATGGTCGAGTTGCAGCACGGCGATGTCATCTGCCGAAGTATCCGGGAACAAACGGTGAGTTTCGTCCACCTCAACAAGCTTACCCGTGTTCAGGGTAGCGAGGAGCTTACCACTGTCCTCCAGCACGGTGATATCAATGACCATTAGAGGGTGTCGTTCAACTTCTATGCGCCATTTTTCCGCCGGCGTGACCAGGTAATATTCGCCATCATCTTCGCGGCGCAATATGCTGGCAAAGAGGCGTACCAGGGCATCTCGTTCAATTTTCCCGCCTTCGTGATACCAGTCACCTTCCGCCGTGATCCGGATTGCAATATCTCCGGATAATGCCGGTTGCCACAGGTGCAAGGGCGGCGCGTCAAAATTACGCCGTTTGCCCAATTGCTGCTCAATGCCTTCGAGTGATTTGTCCTTCATCATTCCTCTGGTGTCTTGATTCACACTGCGTTATAACAATACGATTAACTGAACTTACGGATCATATGATTAACTGGATTCGCAACGCGGTTGTCAACTGGCTCAAACATAAAAGGCCACTGCCGCATACACCTCTTAGTGATTTCGAACGAATTCGCCACGAACTAAAGCCCTGTGATGTGCTGCTGGTGGAGGGGCGATCGCGTGTCAGTGAAGTGATCAAGCTTATCACCCAAAGCAGCTGGTCACACGCCGCTCTCTATATCGGCAGGCTCCACGACATTGAAGATCCACTACTGCGGGAACGTCTCGGGGAGTACTACCACGGTAACGCAGACAAGCAACTGATCATCGAAAGTGAGCTGGGTTTAGGCACTATCGTTAGGCCACTGACGGTGTACGAACGGGAACATCTTCGCATTTGTCGTCCCCGGGGGCTGGGCTTCAACGACAGCCAGAAAGTGCTGGCCTATGGCATTGGAGGACTTGGCTTGGCCTACGATGTGAGGCAGATATTTGACCTGGCGCGTTTTCTATTTCCCTGGTTTATCATGCCGCGTCGCTGGCGCTCTACCCTGTTTCGTGCCCGGCCGGGCAAGAGCACACAGACCGTCTGCTCAACTATGATTGCGGAAGCCTTTGGCCACATACAATTCCCTATCCTGCCACTGGTCAAGCGAGTCGAGGGGGGCCGGGTGCAATTGTTTATGCGCAACCCGAAATTATGCACACCCAGCGACTTTGACTACTCACCGTACTTTGACATCATCAAGTACCCGTTCCTGGACTTCCACCAGCACGCTGAACAGCGCCTGCTGCCCTGGCAAGGCGCGGCAAAACTCAGCCCGGAGGAACAGGGGATGTACGTTGCAACAGACCTGGACCTGGAAAGTATTTACGACGATACCCAGTAGTGCCTGCGCTAAAGCTCAGGCACAGTCCCCGATGAGGCGAACATTAGACACACCCTCTATGGCACGCATCTTTTCCAACACTTCATCTGACACATGTGTACCGATATCAATGAGGTTATAAGCGACCCCATCACGGCTCTTGTTAAGCATATCGATAACGTTGATATCATCATCCGCCAGGATGGAAAGGACATTCCCCAGGATTTTTGGAACATTTTCATTGGTGAGCGAAAGCCGACAACCACTCACTCTTTCCAACTGCAAAGTGGGGAAATTTACTGAGTTGCGGATATTGCCGTTTTCGAGAAAGTCCCGCAATTGCTCTGCGGCCATTATGGCGCAATTATCTTCGGCCTCATCTGTGCTGGCACCGATGTGTGGCATCAAAATCACATCATTACGACCTATCAACTGCGGCGAAGGAAAATCTGCGATGTAGCTACGCAGGTGCCCACTGTCCAGCGCTTTGAGCAACGCCGATTCGTCCACAATCTCCTGTCTGGCAAAATTAAGCAGGCAGGTACCGGGCCGCATGGCACCCATTAGCTCGCTATTGATCAAGCCCCTGGTTGAATCCAGCACTGGCAAATGCAGCGAGATGTAGTCACAACGTGCAAACAGCGCGGACAGTGTATCGGCCTTGCGAACCTGGCTGGAAAGACGCCAGGCAGCTTCCACAGAGAGCGCGGGGTCATATCCTACGACATCCATGCCCAGGGTAAGCGCCATTTCAGCAACAAGCGATCCAATGGCTCCCAGGCCGACCACTCCAAGGGTCTTGCCTACCAACTCACTCCCCTTGAATTGCTTCTTTTGCGCCTCCAGCGTCTTATTCAGCTCTGCCTCATCTTGCATCCCATCCAGGGTGCGCACATAGTCGATACCATCAACAATGCCGCGGGAGCCCAATAGCAGCCCTGTTGCGACCAGCTCTTTAACCGCGTTAGCGTTAGCACCCGGAGAGTTGAATACAGGTATACCGCGCTCGGTACACGCTGTTACCGGAATATTGTTGACACCCGCGCCCGCCCGGGCAATTGCCAGCACGGACTCAGGTATATCTTCTGCCTTGAGCTTGTGGCTGCGCAACAGTATCGCTTCGGGATGTGAGAACTCGCTGGCAAGCTCATAAGAATCCCGGGGCAGCCGTTCCAGCCCCTTCAACGAAATCTGGTTTAAGGTTAATACCTGTGTAGCCATGTTTACCTCAAATAATGCATTACAAAACGGTAGATATTTCAGCGCTTTCTCGCAAACTGCGGTCGAACTCTGTGTTGACCAGGCTACCGAACTCCGAGCTAACCTGCTGCTGTATTTGTTGCTGTTCAGGCTTTTGCAGAGCTGCATAATCTCCAGCATTCACACTCACTAATTTTATGACAACTGCATCGCCAGCCTGGGTCAGGATATAATCAGTAGAGGCTGCGTCACCTGCCGGCCGTGGTAACTCGAACGTGCGGCGCAGCACTTCAGGCAGAACATTACTGTTGCTCCTGTTGACGCCCAGTTCAACCTGCCACTCGTAGCCTTGCGCATCCGCGAACTCTTCCACTCCCACGCCTGAGCGCAGTTGTGTGAGGGCGTTCTCTGCTTCAGTCATGAGGGCTGCACGCGCGTTTTTCGCTATGATTACCGCCACAATCTCTCCCTTCACCAGTTCCAGTGGCTTTACCTCTGGTGGATTGTGGGTTCGTACGCGCAAAACAGCGAATGTATCGTTCGCTAACTCTATTACCTCACTGTTATGACCAGATTCCAGCACCTCCTCAGAGTACGCCGCACCCAGTAGAGAGGCATTGGCAAATACGCCCTCTGCTTGGCTACGGGTAATGCCGTCTGCTCTCTTGACGGACAAATCGAGTTCCTTGGCCGGCGCATCAAGACCTTCCGCGTTGAATACCAGATCCTTGAGAGACTCTACTGTCCGAACAAGTTCAACTCGCGCCTCGTCTGCCTGTATAGTTGCCTCCAGTTGCGGACGCATTTCCTCCAGGCTTGGCTCCTTACCCTCACTGCGCTCGGTCACAACAATGAGGTGGACGCCCGCGTCAGTTTCCAGCGGAGCTGATACGGTACCCGGTTGCAGCTGCGCTATAGCAGCCTCCATCGCCTCGGGGAAAGCATCACCGTCGGAAAAACCCAAATCACCACCCTTGGCCGCCGAACCAACATCATCCGACAGCTCCCTGGCCACCTCTGCAAAAGCAGCACCCTCCGCCAACCGGGCCTGGGCAAGGGCTATACGCTCGTCAACGGCACCATCGCCACTATCTTCAAACAGGATATGGGAAATCCGGTTGCGAGCCTGAAACTGAAAACTTTCTTTCGCGATTTCAAAGGCTTCCAACACAGCCCGCTCTTCCGCTGGCTGGATGAAATCCGCCAGCGACAGTTCTATGTAATCCAGATCAACAGATTCAAATGTGCGAAATTCCGCCTGATGGTCTGTGTAGTACGTCGCAACCTCCTCATCCTTGACAGGCGCTGCGGATATAAACTTCTCTTGCGGAATAGTCACGTATCTAAGGTCTCGCTGCTCAGATACGATCTTTGCTGTGAGGGCCAGCTCTGCCGGCGTAGCGAAGTCACTTCCCGCCAGGCCACTGCGCAGCTGGTTTACCAACATATCGTCGTGCAGAACCTGTTTAAAGTAGCCAGGTGTGTAGCCGGCGCTCGATAGCACACTCTTGTAGACCTGCGGCGAGAACACGCCATCCGCCTTGAATTGGTCCATGCTGGCAACGAGTGAACCAATTTCGCCTTCCGAGACCGCCAGCTTCATATCGCGGGCGCTCTGCATCAGTAACTTCCGGCCGATTAAGGCCTCAAGTGCCTGAGCCGCGAGTCGCTCATCGTCCAGCATCGCAGGATCATAGTTGTTGCCCATCATGGCGATAAGGCGCCTTTTCTGGGTATCTACAGATTGCTGCAGTTCCTGTGGGCTGATCTCCTCGCCATTGACCTCTGCGATCGAGTTACCACCTCCGCCAAGCAATATCGATTCAATACCAAATAATGAAAAGGATATGACTATGAGTCCCACAACGATCTTGGCCGCTGTGCCCTGTACGTTCTGACGGATATCTTGAAGCATGAATAATACTCACAAAAAATAAAAAAAAAGCGCACAAAAATGTGCGCCTTTCTCACATTGAAACCAAAAATCGCCGTCCCAGGATTGAAGCGGTAAAAAAACGGACCGCCAGTCCAGGACGCCAACTACCTTTTTATCAGGAGTTGACCGCGTCTTTCAGCGCTTTACCGGCCTTGAAACTAGGCACATTGGACGCGGCAATTTCAATAGTTGCGCCTGTCTGTGGGTTGCGACCACTGCGCGCGCTACGGTGCTTGACCGAAAACGTACCAAAGCCTACCAATGCGACCTGGTCACCTTTTTTCAGTGCCTCGGTAACACTCTCGACAACGGCATCCAGGGCGCGTCCAGCAGAGGCTTTTGGCAGGTCTGCTGCCGTTGCAATTGCGTCAATCAGTTCAGTTTTGTTCACTCTTTTCCCCTTAAAAGGTAATTGTTTCGGATTTTGATATTGTAACCGCGCGGCAATAGCGAACGCCGCTGGTTTCCCGCAAGCGTCCCAAATTACCACTTGCGGCATTTCTACAATGCTTTAAAAACAGGCACTTCGACCCACCATACACTCAGACGCACGACTTTATACCAGAGCAGGAATGGCGGTCAATAATGTTAGTGCCTGTTAGTGTGTATTTATTCGATTTTTTTCGTCATTTTCTCCGTCACCACTGCCCGACATGGCATCCGCGAGGAATTCTTCGTCAGTGAGTGGTTCCGGCATGGTTTCGAGAGCGATGGCAAGCACTTCATCAATCCACTTCACCGGGCGAATTTTCAGATGCTCCTTGATGTTATCGGGGACTTCTATCAGGTCCCTTTCGTTCTCCTTGGGGATAATTACTGTCTTGATTCCCCCTCGACGGGCCGCCAACAGCTTCTCCTTGAGGCCACCAATCGGTAAAACTTCCCCGCGCAAAGTGATTTCACCAGTCATGGCAACATCGGCCCGTACCGGGATACTAGTCAGCACCGAAACCAGGGCAGTACACATCGCAACTCCAGCGCTGGGACCGTCCTTGGGTGTGGCGCCCTCCGGAACATGAAAATGTACATCGTGCTTTTCATGGTAGGTCGATGGAATACCCAACAGCTGGGAGCGGCTTCGCACCACGGTGGTGGCAGCCTGAATAGATTCCTGCATCACATCGCCCAGGGAGCCTGTCATGACGTGTCGCCCTTTACCGGTGACAGCCACTGCTTCAATAGTCAATAGCTCTCCGCCCACGGAGGTCCAGGCAAGCCCGGTGACCTGACCAATTTTGTT
>RCNC010000984.1_pt1 | contig 19778 bp, 16 predicted proteins | sample 2041301 | NCBI WGS metagenome assembly RCNC01 (sample SAMN09708231, study PRJNA481090) | Marine sediment metagenome, whole genome shotgun sequencing project. | biome: marine sediment; feature: ocean; material: sediment; isolation source: Sewage treatment plant 13A marine sediment (STP13A) ...
GAATTTCTCATTAAGATCCCTATGTTCCTCGAAAACAAAATCATTGGCTTCTCAAGTATTGGTTATAAAAACCTTGAAATACCGGTTAACCAGTTAAATCCTGAAGGCAATCTGGTCGAACTTGAACCCAATCCCATTTTGATTGAAGAAGTAACCATCGTCAACCAGGATGCAAGGGATCTTCTGAACATGGCCTTGCAGAGTATTCCAGATAATTATAGCGCTAATCCAGTGATGCTGACTTCATTCTATCGTGAAACGATCAAGCAGAACAGGAATTTTGTTTCTGTCTCCGAGGCTGTTCTGGATGGCTATAAGTCTTCATATACAAATGCAGGCGATATGGACCGGGTGAAGATTTTCAAGGGCCGGAACAGTCAGGATGTCAAGAAGATGGATACTGTCCTGTTCAAGCTACAGGGAGGTCCCCGGACCATGTTCCTGCTTGATATTGTAAAGAATCCCGGGGAATTGTTCGAGGATGAGATCATGGACTATTATATATACCAGATGGGCGGGATCATCAACATCGATGACAGGCAGGCCTACGTCATTACCTTTGAGCAAACGGACTATGTTGATATCCCCCTTTATGCGGGAAAGGTATACGTTGGAGTTAATGATTATGCCATTGTTGGAGCTGAATTTCGGATCTTTGAGGAGAACCTGGAGAGTGCAAACCAGTATCTGATCCGGAAGAAACCAATAGGCATGAGCATTGACGTAAATAATGCAAATTATCTTGTTAGCTACAGGTTTATCGATAACACCTGGCATCTGAATTACGTCAGAACAGAATTGATGTTTACTGTTCGATGGAAAAAGAAGCTGTTCCGGTCACGATTCACTACCATGACAGAAATGGCAGTAACAGATCTTGACACCGAAGATGTTACAAAATACAAGTTTCGCGAAACCACAAAACGCTGACCAGGTAAGCAATTTTGAAGATCCCGATTTTTGGGGTGAATACAACATTATCCAGCCTGAAGAGTCTATCCAATCAGCCATCCAGAGAATAGAACGGAAACTTCAAAGAAGGAACAGATAGAAAATAATACCCTTCCATAGGGTATACATGTTTTCATGCATCATAGGTATAGAAAACAACTAATACTATTATGCAAATGAAAACTTTATCCTCACACAAACGTTTTGGAAATCCGCTGATAATAGCGTTTTTATTCATCCTTTTACTCTCCCTGGCATTTGCCTCCGTGACTTTGGGGGCAGCCATACCAGATGAGCAGACAGCTGAAGACAGCCTTTCCTATAAAGCCTACACAGGTAAAATTCTGGACAGCAAGACCAAAAAACCAGTGGTCTTTGCCAATGTTATCCTGAAAGGGACCAGCATAGGAACGGTTACCAATGCCGACGGGGATTTTCTGATCAAGGCACCCGCAAAATCGGATGTGCAGGTAATCGAAATTACCCATATCGGGTATGAAACAAAGCTTATTAAACTACCTGACCTGCAAGGTGACAACAGCAGCATAATGCTTTCAGCAGCGACTGTACCGATTGAAGCCGTAACGGTTTCTTATGGAGACCCAGTCCAATTATTGTTGACAGCCATTAATAATATACCAAAAAATTATTCTGTAGATCCCGTTATGCTGAAAGCCTTTTACCGGGAAACCATCACGCAGAATCGGAATTATGTTGGTGTGGCAGAGGCTGTTCTGGATATTTACAAAGCTGAATACATCAACAGTGCAGGTTCAGACCGTCCATTGATCTACAAAGGCCGTAAAAGCCAGGACTATAAAAAGATGGATACCGTTATTGTTAAACTGCAGGGAGGACCCTATGTAAGCCTGATGTTAGACATAGCAAAACATCCAGGGGAAATCCTGTCGTCAGACATGATGGATCAATATGTTTATACCTATGGTGGAACTACATCAGTACAGGACAGGCAGGCCATTATCATAAAGTTTGAACCCAATGAATATGTTGATATGCCGCTCTACAGGGGAAGCATCTACCTGGATGTTGAGAACATGGCATTCATAGGTATGGATTTCCTGCTGGATGAGAAAATGATCGCAGATGCTGCAGCCATGTTCATTCGCAAAAAACCAGCCTCCATGAAGGTGGATATTGAATCAGCAAATTACCTGGTAAAATACAGGGTATACGAAGATACCTGGTACCTGTCTTATGTAAGATCAGAATTGAATTTCAGATGCAAATGGAAGAAGAAGCTTTTCAGTTCAAGATTTGGCCTTATGACAGAAATGGCTGTGACAGACCTTGACAGGGAGAATATCACAAAATACAAGTATAAGCAGGCTACAAGAATGTCTGATATCCTTTCAGAACAGGTTTCTCAATTTGAAGATCCTGATTTCTGGGGTGTTGACAATATCATTAAGCCTGATGAGTCTATTGAAGCTGCCATCGCAAAATTGAGCAGAAAGATGAGAAGAAGATTGTAATTGTAATTCTCGGGGTTAGTGGTAATTTTGCGAATGGTTAACCAGTCCCGGTACATTACTGCCTTCTGCCGGTAACCGGGGCTGGTTTTTAGTAGGATATCCAAATGATAAATTGAAAGAAAAACAGGTCATAAGCAGGATTCGGGAAGGTGATGAACAGGCATTCGAATGGTTGTTCAGGCATTATTATGAAAAGCTTTGCCAATGGGCATATCATTACCTTCGTGACCTGGATTCATCAGAAGAGGTAGTCCAGGATCTGTATTATAATCTCTGGAGAAACAGGGCCACCATGGAATTCAATGTATCGGCAAAGTCCTATTTGTATAAGGCGGTATCAAATAATTGCAAGATGCTTATCAGGAAGAAGGGAAGGCATGCTGCCATTGAGGCCGAACTGGCATTACAGAACCCTGGGTCTGTTACAGAACCCGAGGAATTGCTCGAAGTAAAAGAAATTAGGGAAGTCGTTAATAAAACACTGAATGAATTACCCGAAAAACCTGCTCAAATCTTCCGGATGAGCAGATACGAGGGATTGAAATACAAGGAAATTGCAGAAAAGCTATCCATCTCGATCAAAACGGTCGAAGCAAATATGGGTAAGGCGCTTAAAATTTTCAGAAAAAACCTGCAAGAATATATATAGAACAAGATATGAGGACGAATTGGTCATTGATGGCAAAGGTACTTTCAGGAGAAGCAGACCAGGCAGAAATACATGTTCTGAATGAGTGGTCCCATCAAAAGAAGAAAAATAAACAATTGATAGATATGTTAAAAAAGAACTGGGAATCAATAGAGCCAGAAGAAGGGAAGATAAGTGTAGATACGGACCAGGCCTGGACGAATCTCCGTAGCAAGCTGGAAAATGACGGCCTGTTGTCAGATCCGGTTGATAGACCAAGCCGGCAAATAAGGCTGTCACAAATGATGAGGGTAGCTGCAGCAGTGATCCTTCTTGTGGGACTGACCATCATTTCTTACCTGATCCTGACTCCTGACTCCAGCAGTGTCAGGCTTGCAGCCAGCACCACTGACAATCAGGAATTTGGTATCCTGCTGCCTGATGGTTCAGAAGTAGATCTGAATGCTCATTCAAAATTCGAGTACAAGCTCGAAGAATCAGGTATTCGATATGTCAAACTGACCGGAGAGGCCTGGTTCAATGTAAGTAGTGATCCTGATCATCCTTTCATGGTTGAGGCCGGCAACGGTGTGGTCACAGTGACCGGAACATCATTCAGTGTCAGGACCAATCCAGATAAGGACAGGATAGAGGTCTACGTGGCATCCGGCAGTGTCCAGTTTCAGAAGGCCCGTCAGGACAATAAGATCCTGATCCTGGAACCAGGCACAATGGGTGTACTAGAACAAAATCGCCTGGAGGAAGAAAAAACCATTGACCTGAACTATCTTTCCTGGAAGACCAGGAAGTTGGCCTTCCGGCAGACACGTTTGGGAGAGGTGGCTGGCGTCCTGAACAGAACATATGGCAAAAATATCCGTTTTGATAATGATACGCTGGAAGATTGTCTTTTTACTGGTACATTTGACCAGCAACCCGTTGACTCTGTTATGAAAGTAATTCAGATTGCATTCAACCTGGATATGGATCAGGATAATAACACCTTCACCTTTTCCGGAAGCGCTTACAATTGATACAGGTCCCGGGTCAATAAATAAAACAGGCCTTGGCTAGAGCAGACGAAAAAAAAATCTATCTGATCTTTCAACTCCCTTATTTCTCAAGGCGGTTTTTCTTGATATTTCTTCTGTCATCCGGAGTTTACTGTTATTCCCAGAAAGCTCACGGAGACATGCAGGTCACACTTCCCGATACAAATCTAAGCCTCGAAAGATCATTGCTTTTGCTCGAGGGAAAAACGGATCTTTACTTCTCCTACAATCCGGAGATCCTTGATCTTGAAGATGAATTCATCTGGCAGCAGGGTGTACATACCCTTGAAAATATTCTTCAGGTAATCAAAGAACAACAGGATGTTAATTATACCATTATCGGAAATCAGGTTGTATTTTATTTACCGGGTGCAGAACCGGGATTGGTAATACCAATTGAGGAAAGAGATCCGGATCAGATCAGGAAAATAACCGGTCAGATACTTTCGGGAATGGACAAGGCCCCGCTTGAATATGCTACCATCTGGATCCCGGCTACATGGGAAGGGACCATCTCCAATTCAAATGGCATATTCCGGATCAACCTTCCCGGACCTGATCCGCCTGACACCATTGCTGTAAGCTGCATGGGTTACAGCAGCAGGAGGTTACCGGTAAGCGCCCTGCCTGACTCTCTGAACCGTATTTTCCTGAGCCCGGCCATTATTCCCATACAGGAGGTAATCATCCGAAGATCTGAACCATTACATTTGATCCGTCAGGCATTGGAGAAAATCGATGATAACCATGCCAGCAACCCCGTCATCGAAACAGCTTTCTACCGGGAATCAGTACAGAAAAACACCACCTATGTCATGGTATCTGAAGCTGTCCTTGAGATCTTTAAACCCGGAGGGACTATCGCCACCAATGAACAAGTCAAGCTGTTAAAAGGGCGCAAGAATCTGGACGTCAATGAAATCGATACTGTTATGGTCAAATTGAAAGGGGGACTCCAGACCAGTTTTATGCTGGATTTCATCCGGTATCGTCCTGATTTTCTTGATCCGGAGCTTTTTCATCTCTTTACCTATAAAATGGCAGATATCGTCACTGTACAGGACAGGAATACCTATGCCATAGATTTCAGTCAGAAATCACACACCGATCCACCGCATTACCGGGGCCGTATCTATATTGACATGGAGACCATGGCTTTTCAAGGGATAGAAATGGAGGTGGACCCACAGACTATCTCCATGGCCACAAACGCCATGGTGATAAAAAAGCCCAGAAACATGAAAGTCAGGCCACTTTCGGCAGCATATAAGGTGAGTTATAAATCTGATGGAGAAAAGTTTTACCTTTCAATGATCAAGGCGGATGTAAGATTCCGGATCAGGAAACGGAAGAAAATATTCAGTAATGTGTACAGGATAATATCTGAAATGGCTGTAACCAATTTACAGACCAATCAGGCAAGTCGTTTCAGGCCCAGGGAGACCACCAACACGAGAGATATTTTTGCAGACCTCCTCGGTGGGTACGACTATGAGTTCTGGGGCCCCTATAACATCATCACCCCTGATGAATCAATGGATGAAGCCCTGAAAAGGATCAGCCTGCTGATGGAAACGAACATGGATGATTAATGCAAACTTTTGCATAACTTATCTCCGAAACAGGTCCCCATATTCCTGGCCTGCAGGATCAGCGGATGTTTATCCGGTACAATCACCCCCGGCTGTTAGAATTCCAATTTTCATTAGTCGTATTTCAATTAGGGTTTCACTACTATGCTGTATTTTTCCCCTCCGGCAGCTCCTCCGGTAACTTCTCCATCAGTTCCTTGATCTCCCGCTGGATTTTTTTCTCTTTGAAGAGTAAAAATGTCAGTCCCGCCAGTACACAAAAAACAAAACCAATAAAACCATTCAACCTGATCCCTAAATCATCACCCGGATCCTTTCCCCAGACAGTAAGTATGGTAAATAACATGATCCCGACAGTCATGCCAAGCTTGTAGAAAAAATTCCTGACTGCGAAATACATACCTTCCTTGGCCAGTCCTGTTTTCAGGCTGTCAAGCTGTGCTACCTCAGCAATAACTGCATATGGCAAAATACCGAGAACAGCCACCGGGAGAGAAGCCAGCAGGGCAAAAAGGTAGATCTGGGTTTTTGGAGGAAGGGGCAGTTTACCAAGATAGAAAATGCCCAGGAATACTATCCCCAGGAATATCAAAGCCGATGATACAAGGATCTTCTTCTGGACAAATTTTGACACCCACAACACCAGGGGATAGAAAACCAGTGAAACAATGATCATCAGTCCAAGTACCTTACTACCCATGGCCTCTTCCAGGTCCAGTAATACCCTCAGGTAATACAACATTCCGCTGGCAATAATGGCAATCGCTAGGAAATAGGAAAAATCCGCGAACAGGAAAAGCCTGAAATTCTTGTTCCTGAGTGTTTGTCCCAAAGATACCCGAAAAGAAACCTGTGCCGGTTTTCCCTCACAACAGGACTGCTCATTGATGCTGGTAACAGGTAGGTATAGCAATACGGCTGCCACACCACATATGATCCCGATGGCTATCTGGAAAGAACGTAAACGTTCATTGAAGGATAAGAGATCTTCCAACCAGGAAGCCAACAGAGGTGTCTGTGCGGCTATGACCATTCCACTCACATAAGCAAGGGATAGCCAGGTTGATAATGTTACCTTTTCCCTGCCCGAGGGAGCCAGTTCTGGCATGAGTGCATTGTAAGGAATGAAATAAATAGTCAGGAAAAGATAAAATAAGGTCAGTGTGACCATCAACCATGCAACATTCTGATGGCTTTCGGATAATCTTAAAGGCAGAAAAACCGCCATACAAAATAAAACTGCCGGGATCCACGCAATTCGCATAAATGGGACCCTCCTTCCCTTTTTGTTTTCAGAACGGTCACTCAACCAGGCGATGAGCGGATCAGAAATGGCATCGAACAACCTTCCACCAGCAGCGATCAAGGCAAGAATGGAAAAGAAGCCAAAGTATACAACGGGCGGAATCAGGGTGTTCAGTCCCGCATTATTCGGAGGAAGGTAAATATAAATAAGCATGACCGAGACAATGTTGATCAGGATAGACCATCCGGCCATGCCTGCTGCATATGCAAGTATGTATTTATATGTGAGTTTGCCTGTGGCCATTGTGGGACTTCAATATACTAAAAATGCCTGTTGTTTTGATTTTTACAGGTATATTTGGCCAAGCATTTGGCTGCAAATTTTATTGAAATGACCAGAACCTACATGCTGCTTCTTTTGGCCCTCTTTGCTTCCCTTCCTTCATATGCACAATGGGAACCAAAAACAGCTCCCATACTTACCACCTGGGGTGAAAAACTGGACACAAACAGCGTACTCCCCGAGTATCCACGTCCCCAGATGGTCCGTGACCAATGGATAAACCTGAACGGGACATGGGATTTTACCATGACCGACTCAGCCAGTGAAGTCCCCCGACACTTTGATGAGAGGATACTTGTACCCTTCTGTGTGGAATCAACCCTCAGCGGGGTCACCAGGAAGGTTACCAGCAAGGATGCCATGTGGTACAGGAAGAACATCTTGCTTGAAAAACCCTCGAACGGGCAAAGGGTTTTGCTGCATTTTGGAGCTGTTGACTGGCATACAAGCCTCTGGATCAATGGCCAGAAGATTGGAGAGCATGCCGGTGGCTACGATCCCTTTTACTTTGATATAACAGAGGCCTTGAATAAGAAAGATGCCCAGATTACACTCAGGGTTTGGGACCCGACAAATGAAGGCCTGCAGCCAAGGGGCAAGCAACTCCTGGATCCAAGGGGTATCTGGTATACACCTGTATCGGGAATATGGCAAACCGTCTGGCTGGAAATTGTACCTGCATCCCATATTGAGCATGTAAGGGTGATCCCGGATATAGACAATTCCTCAGCACTGGTAAGTGTTGGGCTTACAAACTGGGACAAACATCATCGGATTAATGTCTCGGTGTGGGACCAGGATTCTTGCCTGGTAATACAGGAAGGGCATATGGACTCAGTACTCAGATTGAACATACCAAATCCCCGTTTTTGGTCCCCCGACATGCCCCACCTGTATGACCTCAAAGTCCAACTCCTGGAGAAGGAGGATACGGTGGATGAGGTTGCCAGCTATTTTGGCATGAGAAAGGTGGAGATCCGGAAAGATACTAACGGGATAAACCGGATCTTTCTAAACGACGAAGTGCTTTTCAATTTTGGTCCCCTTGACCAGGGCTGGTGGCCGGATGGACTGTATACAGCCCCCGCAGATGAAGCCCTTAAATATGATATTGAAGTGACCAGGTCCCTGGGATTCAACACTGCCCGGAAACACACCAAGGTGGAGCCTGCCAGGTGGTATTACTGGTGTGATAAACTGGGACTCCTGGTCTGGCAGGATATGCCGCGCTGTGCCGGTGGACTGGCCCCCAATGCTACCGGGGATGTGGAACGTCCCGCTATTCAAGAGGAGATATTTCGCAGGGAATGGAAAGCCATCATCGATGCCTTCCATCACTTCCCTTCCATCATAGCATGGGTTCCTTTCAACGAGGGATGGGGTCAGTTCAAAACCAGGGAGATCATGGACTGGACCAAAGAACTCGATCCCACACGCCTGGTTGATGGTCCGAGTGGGTGGACAGATTTCGGGGATGGAGAAATGCTTGATATCCATCATTATCCGGGTCCCGGTATCCCTCCCCTGGAAGAAGACCGGGCCGTGGTGTTGGGGGAGTTCGGGGGACTCAAATATGCGGCTGAGGGGCATTTATGGCAGGATACCAACAACTGGGGTTACCAGGAAACCGAATCCCTGGCTGATCTCAATGATACCTATGAACAACTCATCTACAGGCTTGCCCCCTTCGTCTCAAAAGGCCTGGCTGCAGCTATCTACACCCAGACTTCGGATGTGGAAGTAGAAGTAAACGGCTTGATGACCTATGACCGTAGGATCGTAAAACTGGATACCATACGTGCCTCAAAACTGGCAGATATGCTCTATAACCAGACCGAAATATTCCGTTTTTTACTGCCCTCAGGAGAACAGGATGACAGCATAGTGTGGAAGTATACCCTGGATCCGCCCGGTCCGGGATGGCATGCAGAAAATTTCACCGACACCTCCTGGCAAACCGGTCTTACAGGATTTGGCCACAGGGGAAGGCACCGGAATTTCACTGATAGGAGTCCATGGGATACAACTGGCATTTGGCTCAGGCGGACTTTTGAGATGGAAGATCTGCCATCCGGAAAGCTTTACCTGAATATCCTTTCCTATAACGCAGTCTCAACAGTATATGTGAATGGTAGAAAACTGGGGGTATTCAGACCAACGGAGAACATGCATGAGATGATCGATTTCAATACCGACCTTCAACAACTTCTGAAAACCGGCCAGAATGAAATTGCTGTCCACAGCTACGCCAAAGCCCCCCCGGTGGATAACCGCAGCCGGCTAAAAAAGCAGTCCATTGATGTTGGGATCATCGAGGTCAGGTAAGAAAATCTTGAGGCACATCCCCGAGGCGCCTGATATCCAGAAGCCTTTCCCTGATATCCAGTCCACCGGCACATTTAACACTGCATATTTCACAATCCAGGCAAGGCAACCTTCCATCGCATCCATGAGCCAGGGTTTGCCTGGCATGGGTAAGGTTGCGATAAGCATAGGCATACATATAGCTTCTCATCAGGGTGGGTATGTCGACAGATTCCGGGCATTGGCCTGAACAGATGCGGCATTGGCTGCAATTTAAGCCGGAAACAGGGCTGTCTTCCGGGGGGACCAGGTTCTGCTCTTCCTCTTCAGAAAGAGCTGGATCAGCCATTATGGAGAGGTTTGTCTGCAGCTGATCAAAGGTAGTGAATCCCGGTACGGTCGTATGGATGTTTTCATTCCGTATAACCCACTTGAGGGCAGCTTTGGCATTGATGGGTTTGGTTCTCTCCTCATCCCAGTAAACCCCGGCCATGGTTTTCATGGCAATGGTTCCCAATCCCTTCCCCACGGCATATTCAAGGGCATTGTCTATGGCATCAAGATGAGGATGTTTAAAATTATAGGCAGTCATGACGAGGTCATAAATTCCCGTATCTGTTGCGGCCTTGATGGCATCGGCTTCATAACTATGAGTAGCTATCCCAATAAACTTTGCCTTTCCTTCTTTCTTGACATCCTCCATTACCCGAAGCAAGGGCTCATAAAAAACAGACTCTCTCCTTGCGGCAAATGGAAGTAAAAAGATATCCACCTGGTCGAGTCCCAGGAATTTAAGGCTTTCCTCCATTTCGGACTTGAATTTCACCGGATCTGATTCGGCTGTAAAAAGTCCGTTCTGATGATCAACGCCAGAGGGCATCACACTGGTTGCGATAAGGTATGATTCCCTTGCCTTGTCCTTAATCACCTTTCCCATCATTTCTTCATTTCTCCCATTCCCGTAATACCTGGATGTAGCATATAGCATGATCCCTCCGTCCATGCCGGCCTTTACAAGATTCGGATTATCCGTATCGCCTGTTCCCATGCTAACTACAGGTAGCCTGATGCCTGTTTTACCCAGGGTCCTGTACAAGATTCTGGCAGCATCCTTATCTGTGTTTTTGCCAGGAATGGCTCCTGAATCAGGACTTATGGTTCTCAGGGTATGGGCTGCCAGTCCGGCGCCAGTTAAACCCAGCAATCCCTGCTTGATAAATTGTCGACGGTCTTTTGATGTCATTTCTTAGGTTATTAGGGGTTTACCTAATAATATTACGAATAATTTCGATGAGAGGCAACATGAAATACAAGGATTTCATTGTTGAACAGATGGGATTTTGCTACTTTTATTCCATGCAAATGCCTGAGCTTAAAATATATTTTGCCGGATCCATCAGGGGAGGCAGGGAATTCTCTGACGGATATTCTCAGATCATTCAATTACTGGGGGACTTTGGCCGGGTCTTTACCGAACATATTGGAAATCCCGGTAACATCAAGCAGGATGAGGTAAGCCTGTCCGACAAGGAAATTCATGACAGGGACATGGATTGGCTCAGGAAGTCGGATCTACTCATTGCGGAAGTCTCTGTGCCAAGCCTTGGGGTGGGATACGAGATTGGCAGGGCCATTCATCTTGAAAAGCCGGTCTTATGTCTGTATCGCAAAGATACCACCGGCCATCTTTCAGCCATGATTTCCGGCAGCAATGATCTTGATTGTTACGAGTATAATGATCTGAAAGAGGTCAGCTCAATGGTCCGAAAATTTATTACGAAACTATAATTCAGGCATGTTCTTTATCATACTGCCTGATCTTCATCCTGATCATTTCATCTGCACCATTATACATTTCCTGGATAAATTCATCATGGAAATTGTAGGTTCTTTCTTCCAGGCTCATGGAGTCCAGTCGGTCAAACAGCATTTCCTTGGCCTGCTGAATATCCCTGCCATAAATATGGTATGAATCAGCCTGCCAGTTCATTCTGCCCAGCTGGACAGTTTTCCCGCTCCTTCGGGCTATTTCATCAGCAATCACCTCCCTGTTGAAACGTATAAAGCCGAACATATTCATGAAATTGGCACCCCAGGCATCATTGCTCCTGAAGCGGATATTGCAGTTCAACCACTGTGTGCCATCCTCATCCTCAAGGATCCTGTACCATAAAGATTGAAGGCAGGGAGGATCATATACCTGCAGGTCATGGTTAGGCATCCAGGTGATCATCTGGGCCTGCCGTGTAAATGGCTGATCCACAAGCTTCTGTATAACATATTCAACCTGGTCGACCTCATAACCTACATCCTTTCGCTCCTGTTGATCCCCTTCTCCGACCAATTCCTTCCATGAGCCATACTTCTGCAGTCTCCCATGATAGGTATATTCCCAGCGGGTATCCCCGGGATCATTCATATTTTTTACCCAGTGGTCCTTGAATCCTTTCAGTTCAAAAACGTACTCTTTCAGGTCGTCAATACCCCCGGGAAAGGCCTGGTGGATCATCGGGTCACTTTCCGGATCCAGGACAGTGATGTTCATGGTGCAATCCAAACTCAGGGGATCATCCGGTTTGTCATATTGGGTTTTGAACCGGGTTCCCTCCTTATATAAACCTACGAGTGCGGCTTCATAGGCCTCAGCAAGTGAGTTTTCTGTGACATTGACAACGGGTATGTTCTTCATGCTGGATATTTTTGATAAAGATATGTATAGCCGGCAGCTTAAGCCAGCATTGTTAATACATTGTCAATAATTCACCTGAACTCCTTACATTTGTCTATCATTTTTTCAGAAGGTATGGTCAAGCTCTTATTCTTAATGACCGGCGGTGCCCTTGGGACCCTGGCACGGTATCTTGCATCCGGATTGGCGCACAGGATGACGGGCAGCCTTTTCCCGGTAGGTACATTGCTTGTTAATTCTGTAGGATCCCTGCTGATAGGGATTGCCTGGGCTCTCTGGGAACAATCATCTGTCCCCAGCTACATCCGGCTCTTCGTCCTGGTTGGATTCTTCGGTGGTTTTACGACATTCTCAAGTTTCTCACTGGAAACCATGAACCTGATCCGGGACAATGAAATAAAAATAGCCCTGTTCAATATCCTGGCCAACAATATCCTGGGGGTACTTTTGGTTTTCGGGGGATTTTTTCTTACAAGATTACTCATCAATACAATAGACTAAAACCATAGCATATGAAACTGCCGGAAAAAGGCCTGCTGCTCAGGATATTCATTGGTGAATCCGACCGATGCGAAGGGCATCCCTTATATGAGTCCATTCTTAATGAGGCACGCAGGCTGAACATGGCCGGTGCCACAGTATTGAAAGGAGTAATGGGATTTGGTGCCAGCAGCAGGATCCATACGACCAAGGTACTGAGGCTCTCAGAAGACCTCCCCATGGTTATTGAAATCATTGATAAAAAAGAAAGGATAAACCTCCTCATGCCTTACCTCGACAAACATGTCAAAGAAGGATTAATCACCCTTGAAGAAGTCAGGGTGATCAAATACCGCCACAATAAACCAGAATAAGCCGGCTGGACAGGCTAAAATCAGGTTGCGCTCAATAAGGAATTTTATTTACTTTAAGGATCCTAACCAAACCAGTACACAAATGAAACGTTTACCCTCCCTATTTTACATCATGATCGTTTTTGCATTTCTCCTTCCCGCTTGTGGAGGAGATGGTTCGGGGACTACCGAAAAGACTGACTATGATGAGATCTGGAAGGATCCGGGACAGGCAACCGATGTGCGGATAGCTGACCTGCTGTCAAAAATGACCCTGGAAGAAAAGGTCTCACAGATGGTCAATAGCAGTGTGGCTGTTGACAGGCTTGGCATACCTGCCTACGACTGGTGGGGGGAATGCCTGCACGGTGTGGCCAGGTTTGGCAGGGCAACCGTGTACCCGCAGGCTATCGGACTGGCTGCTACCTGGGATACAGACCTGATAGGGCGGATTGGTAATGCCATATCGGATGAAGGAAGGGCCATGTTCCATGCCATGGAGAAATATGGGTTTTCAAGGAGGTATGGGGGACTGACTTACTGGACGCCGAATATTAATATTTTTCGTGACCCCAGGTGGGGACGCGGCCAGGAGACCTACGGGGAAGATCCCTTTCTTACATCCCAGATTGGCGTCTCACTGATGAAAGGGATACAGGGTGACCATCCGAAATATTTGAAAGCAGGCGCCTGTGGAAAACATTACGCAGTGCATAGCGGTCCCGAGGGACTCCGCCACGAATTCAATGCTGTCTCAAGCCAGAAAGACCTGCATGAAACCTACCTTTATGCATTCAGGGAACTGGTTGAGGCAGGTGTTGAATCAATCATGTGTGCCTACAACCGCACCAATGATGAAGCCTGCTGTGGAAGCAATACCCTGTTACTGGACATCCTCCGTGATAGTTGGGGATTCGAGGGACATATACTGACTGACTGCGGAGCCCTGATAGATCTCTACGAGGGACATGGACTGGTGGCCGACCCTGCTGAAGCTGCGGCCATGGCATTAAAGAAGGGTGTCAACCTGAACTGCGGAAACACCTATCTGTCACTTATTGAGGCGGTTGACAGGGGACTGGTGACCGAGGCCGAAATTGATGAATCCCTTGCTTACCTGTTGCGTACCCGTTTTAAATTGGGACTCTTTGATCCGTACGACATGGTACCATTTACCAAGATTTCAACAGATGTGGTCAACTGCCCTGAACACAAAGCATTTGCCCGTGAAGCCGCTCAGAAATGCGTCGTAATGCTTAAAAACAACGGGGTACTCCCCCTCTCTGATAATACAGAAAAAATTTATGTTACCGGTCCAAATGCCGCCAACCTGGATGTAATGCTGGGTAATTATTTTGGTGTGAGCGGTAATATGTCAACCATCCTGGAAGGTATCGCAGCAAAGAGACAGGCCGGGACCTTCATTGAGTACCGTAAGGGGACCGAACTGGATCGGGATAACTTAAATCCTATCGACTGGACAACCGGAGGTGCCAAGGAACCAGGAGTGGTTACGGTAGCATGTTATGGTATTTCTCCATTGCTGGAAGGGGAAGAGGGAGAAGCCATTCTTTCGCCAACAGCAGGGGATCGATTAGATATAAGTTTACCTCAATCACAGGTTAAAATGATAAAAAAATTGAGCGATGGCAATGAGAATCCAATCATCCTGGTCCTGAATGGAGGAAGTCCAATTGACATAAGCGAGGTGGCTGACCTGGTAGATGCCATACTTTTCATTTGGTATCCCGGTGAAGAAGGGGGAAATGCAGTCGGTGATATCCTGTTCGGGGATATAAATCCTTCCGGCCGCTTGCCCATTACCTTTCCGAAATCATTGGATGACCTGCCCCCATACGATGATTATTCCATGGCAGGAAGAACCTACCGGTATATGACAAAAGATCCAATGTACCCCTTTGGATTCGGATTGAGCTATTCCCGTTTCAGCTACGAGGCCAGCGATGTTGATATCCTCAACATGAATGCTGGAGAGGAAATAAACATAGAGGTCACTATAAGCAATAAGGGTGTGTTGGCTGGAGAGGAAGTGGTACAGCTCTATGTCACCGACCTGGAGGCCTCTGTCGATATGCCCATCAGTTCCCTGAAAGGATTCAAACGGGTATACCTGGAATCCGGTGAAAGCAAGGAGGTAAGCTTCAGTGTGAACGAAAAAATGCTTCAAATGGTGAATGATGAAGGTAAATTCATCCTTGAACCCGGAGAATTTAAGATCACCATTGGAGGTTCATCGCCCGGATCCAGAAGCCTTGAGCTGGGAGCAGCAGAACCCGTGGAAATCATGGTTTCAGTGAGTTGACAGGAAAGCATATAGCATGAAAAAGTTATTGCACATAATCCTGTTTTTATCCGCTTTCTCATGTAATCCTTATCAGCCATATTTATTCACCCATTATCACATCACTGCAAGTTATGACCCTGCTACTTCCAGCCTTTCAGCCAATGTACAGATGGTTTTGGTAGCGGGACAGGAATACCATGATAGTATCATATTCCAGTTAAATGAATCTTTAGAAATAATATCTCTTACAGCGCAGGAGTTAAAGTACTATGAGTTCGACTACGGCAGGCTTGTCCTGTATATAGAAGATGCCGTAATGGCAGGTGATCAAATACATATCTCCATGACATATAAAGGAATGATCGGTAATGGCCCTGACAGGGGTACTTTGCCAACTCCGGACAATCTATGGTACCCCATAAATCAAGGAATTGATAAACTGACATATTCAATCATGCTGGAGCTCCCAGGGCAATATAGCCTGGAAGAACCATGGATCCGAAAGGGGCAAAGCTGGCATTGGGACACAAAAAAACCACTTGCAGCCATAGCCCTTCCCAAGGTGACGGAATAAGGAACCACACGATGAGATTATTCCTGACCATCTGTTTTTCAATACTTTCCCTGCATACATGGTCCCAGCAGAATACGATGATGGTTGGTATTGGAACAGGTATAAATACGAACATGATCATGGACGAATTTCACTCCCCCATGCCATATCGTGGAAATGGTTATATGTTACAGCTTGGTTTGAATCAGCAGAATGACCGGTATTATGACCAGCTTGCGATTATCTATCAAAAGAGCAAGATCAGTCCGGATATCAGAAACAATTCAGCTGCTCACCTATACCGGGGGAGTTTAGACTGGATCAGAACATATCGCCTGAAAAGTGAGGCCGAAAAATGGATGATATACCTGGGCTTTCATATCCTCACCAGCTATGACGCTACCTCACATACAAACTGGCCAAATAATAGCTATTCTCATTGCCTGGCTTTTAATCTCGGACCCTCTCTTGTCATGGATTACTCACCCTGGACAACAGATATTCATTTTTATTGGGAGTTTTCCATACCCGTTCTGAACTATATCATCAGGCCAAGCCTGGGGTCAATTATTCCGGAGGGCTCCATCAGAAGGTCCCGGCAGGATACCTGGGGAGTAGTTTCCGGAGGTAACCTGACCAGCCTTCACGAGTACCAGCGGATCCGTTCAAACCTGTATATTTCATTCCGGGACTCCCCCAGGTTTAATATCCGGGCTGGGTACCAGTGGGACTTCCAGAACTATACTGTCAATAATCATTACCAGTCGGCATATCACCTTTTATATTTAGCCGTATACTACCGACTCAAATCATGACGAAAAAAGGATCCATATATATCCTTCTCCTGCTGCCCCTGTTGGCCATGCTTTCCTGTGAGAGGATTTTGACCTCCAAGGATCAGGAGAATACCCCGTCCAACAATTTTGAAATATTTTGGCATAACCTGGACAGGAAATATTCACTGTTTTCCACCAAAGGAATTGACTGGGATTCCATATATCTGGCCTACCGTCCAGAAATTCATGATGACATGCATGACTCGAGCCTTTTCCGGACAATGGGCCGGATGATACTTGAACTGAAGGACGGTCACACGGATATCAAAAGTTACTATGGTCATATTGAATATGATTATACCATTGGTTACAGAGAGAACTTCGTTCCTCATATTGTAAAGGTTACCTATCTTGGTCCTAAGGAAAAGGAACAGGACGGCATGCTGTATAATATCATTGATTCGGTGGGTTATCTTTACATAGGAAACTTCACAACCGAGATCACAGAAGAAGGGATCCGGGAGGTCCTGGATTATTTTTCAAATACAAAGGGAATGATTATCGATGTCCGTCACAACACAGGAGGAAATGACCGCTATTGCAAAATCATTGCAAATCATTTCTTTGACCAGAAAAGAAAAGTGGAAATTAATCATTATAAAACTGGACCGGGGCATGATGATTTCGGCAGTATAGATCAATATATTGAGCCGAAAGATGGATTGGGCATATTCAAACCAACAGTCATACTGACAAATCGTTATTGTTATTCTGCATGCAATTCATTTGTAAGCTGGATGTCTTCTCTTCCCCATGTTTCCCTGGTTGGTGACACCACCGGCGGAGGCGGTGGAACACCGCATTTCAGTGAATTGCCCAATGGATGGATATACCGTTATTCAGCGAATAAATCCTACAGGCCGGATGGCTTAAACATGGATGATGGGATACCACCTGATCATTATGTAACTATTACGAAAAGGGATTCAATACGATGGAGAGATACCCTGATCGAGTATGCCCTGGATCTGGTCAATCAATAAGTGGCCGAATATATCAACCCGATCATACGGCCTGAAGTCCTTAGAAGTAGAAGATAGCGGCAAATTGCAAGCGGACAGCAGTACCCGATTGCCTATCATAATTTGTCCTTTTGCCAACAGTCAATTCCGTTCCGACCCTCAGTATTTCGATCGGTTCCCAGAAAGCATTCACACTTCCATAATAGCTGGATCTGAATGAATCATCAGGTTGAGAACGGGGATACCATAAATATACCATTCCTGCTATGGCTGAAAATGACCAGTTCTGCCTCCAGAAGTATTCAAAGGACAGGTAACTGCCACTTGATCTCAAAGGATCCATAATGCCGTCAGCACGGGGATATACATCCAGTCCCCTACCTTCCAGGGTGGTGATATACCTGGAGATGGCACTGCCGTAAACAAGCTGAAACCTCACGTGGGTTTTTGGGGAGGTATTTATACTCCCACTCAGCTGAAAGCCAAAACCCGGTAAATATTTCGGACCTGTCGGGTGTGAATAGAATATCTCCCTGAATACAACTGCAAACTGAAAATGTCCCAGCTCACCTGGCTCCATACGTAGACGGGCCGCGATGTCAAAACTCTGCTGAAGGTCAATCCCAAGGGTGTCATAAGCATTTTCAAAATCTTTCCGGGGATTTTCCAGGGAAACTCCATACTCTAAGTCATCATCGCCAGATCTTCTTTCATACCTGATCAGTCCATGCCTCACAAATACACCGGAATTGGGACCTTCCAGGTCTACTGTCCGCGGAATGGCTGCCAGGTCTGTAAAAGTAGACCATGTATGCCCGAATGTCCAATATCCAATCTGACCATAAGCGTGTCTAAGCCGGAAAGCAAGGGGATAGTTGGATCCTGCAAAATCTCCCTCAATATAAGTCCTCATTAATCCAATTTTGGAGTTTATGCTGGTTTCCATGCCAAGGCGGGACTGCCTTGCACCAGCGTAGAGGCCGGTAAAATTCTTATTCAGGAGGGGATCTACAGGTATTTCGTAGGTAAGAAACCCCTCGGTACTTTTTAATCCACTATAATCATAATAGCTATTGAATTTTACATAACCCCTCCAGCGTATTTGTAGTTTGGCCTTCTCCAGGTCCTGGGGATGGACACTTCTTACCAGCTTGGAAGTATCAGTCACCATGGTATCGGATTCCATGCTCTCCTGGGAAGGAGTTTCCTGTAACTCCTGTGGCCATGCCGAAAGGTAGAAAATGGCAAATATGATAAAAAGAAGTCCCGATTTCATGCTTTGAAAATGCATTAACACGAATATACAATATTATACATTTATGTATTAATTTTAGACCTGATTATACTACTCCCATGAAAAAGATCTATATCATCATTGCCATTCTGCTTACTACGGTTTTCGCCCTGATCACTTATTCGGGAATAAAATCAGATGATGCGTTTTCAGAAAACCTGATCAATTCCCTATCCCAGAAACTTGACAGAGATATAACAGATCTGCTGGATCCGGTGAGGGGTGAGGTCCTTCAAATCATACAGACATATCCTGAATCTTCAGCCTTCTCCCTGGATGAAGATTCCCTGGCCAGGGTTTTTATTCCCATGATTTCAAGGATACCGGCAATTGGCTCCATCATGTTATACAATAGTGATGGACAGAGTCTTACGTTATACAAGGAGAAAAATACATTTGTTACTAGCCTTCAAAACCAGGGATCTGATACAAGCGGGATCATATGGAACCGCAGATTGAGAGACAACAGTATCAGCAGTAGTTGGAGTGAGATGATCCGCGGACAGGATGAACGTCGACAGGCCTTGCTGGAAATCCTGGACCAGATTGCACATGATGATGATGAAATGTGGTGGCCAGGGCTTTATCGATCAAACCTTTTAAACGAACCGGTCATAACTGCAGCAGTAGACTGGTTCTCGGAGATTGATTCCTCTGTCTTTATCTGCAGTATTGAAATGCCTTTACGGATCATGATC
>RCNC010001298.1_pt1 | contig 19778 bp, 20 predicted proteins | sample 2041301 | NCBI WGS metagenome assembly RCNC01 (sample SAMN09708231, study PRJNA481090) | Marine sediment metagenome, whole genome shotgun sequencing project. | biome: marine sediment; feature: ocean; material: sediment; isolation source: Sewage treatment plant 13A marine sediment (STP13A) ...
TCACGGCTCCCATCGGCCAGAGCTGCTGATTGGTCTCAACGACCTCGCTCGCCATCATTTGCAATCCTCCGTTCGAATTCGACGACAGGAGGCTATCAAAGGCGGAGATACCTCCGACCGGTCCGCCGGACGTGATCGTCTCACGCCGCTCTCCCTGCTTCGGCAACGGCCGCCTGGTAGGCGTCCACCAGGGCGGACGCATCGAACTCGGCATGGACCTGCGAAGCAGAAAGAAGCCAGTCGCCCTCCGGCCCTATGTCGATGAAGCGTGCTGCGTCACTTGCCCCCACCGGAACGACTACTGCCGATTCGCAGCCCCCGAATCGGGCGGCGGCAATCGAATCGCGAAGGTCGGGAGAAGTTCCGGACGAAAGCACGTAGGTGACGTAGACTCCATCCAGCATCTCCCGCACCTCGCGCACCAAACGATGGACCTCGGAGTTGAAGAGGCCCTTGACCGCCGGCGGAAACACGATCACGAGAGCCGTTTTGGTCCCGGCCGGGGAGAAAATGAATGGGGTTTTCATGAGCGACCTCCGATCCGCGACGAGTCATAGTGACGTTTCTGTTCCGCGCGAGTGTGCTGATTTTCGCGCGATTCGCACGAAGGGCAACTTTCATTCTATCGATATTATTTCTAGAAATAGTCAATTGATCTCTAGATAATGGAATTTCCCGCCATTTTTCTTGCTTGACAGACTGGAGACGACTATCGATCGCGGAAAGAGGCGATGACGACTCACCCCCAATCCCAGGTGCCAGCTTTGCGGATCCGACGCGCTAACGCGCGACCGGTTGGGTCGGATGGCGCTCAGGTGGTCTACTGGATGATCGCCTCGCGGCGGGTTCGATTCAACTTCGCTCTTCAGAGGGCGGCCGACTGGTCGCGCCATCTCGGTCTCCCGTTGGTGATTCTCGAGGCGCTCCGCAGCGACTATCCGTGGGCGAGCGACCGGCTCCACCGGTTCGTCGCCGACGGCATGGCCGATACGGCGGCTGCGCTTGCAGGACGTAACGTCACCTACCTGCCATATGTCGAGTCGGACAGAGGCGCTGGACGGGGGTTGCTCGAAGCCCTCGCTGCCGATGCGGCGGTGGTGGTGACCGACGACTTTCCGACGTTTTTCCTGCCCTCCATGGTGACGGCCGCCGCCGCGAAAATCCCGGTTCTTCTCGAGGCCGTCGACGGCAACGGGCTGCTGCCGATGGCGGCCGCCGACCGCGAGTTCGTGACCGCGTACTCGTTTCGGAGGTTTCTCCAAAAGAACCTCCTCGACCATCTTGCCGCGATGCCGCTCGAGGACCCGCTCGCCGAAGATCTTCCATCGCCGCCCACCCTTCCAGCCGCCACGACTCGGAGGTGGCCGCCCGCGACCGGGGCCATGTTGGCTGGCGGGGTTGACTCGCTGTCGAAGTTGCCGATCGATCACTCCGTTGCGGTCGCTCCTGTTCGTGGAGGATCGTTGGCCGCCGAATCCGCCCTACACAGTTTTCTCGATCAACGTCTTGACCGATATCAGGACGAACGAAACCGGCCCGAGGCCGAGGGCACCAGTGGCCTTTCCCCCTACCTCCATTTCGGCCATATCTCGGCCCACGAAGTCATTCTCGAGGTCATGCGTCGCGAGCGCTGGACGCCCGAGGACGTCGCACCGCCGGCGAACGGCCGGCGCGCCGGATGGTGGGCCGTGGGCGACAATGCCGAGGCGTTTCTCGACCAGCTCATCACCTGGCGCGAGCTCGGCTTCAACGTCTGCCATTGTCGCCCCGATCATGACCGTTGGGAATCGCTTCCGGACTGGGCCGTCACGACGCTCTCCAAACATGCTCGCGACCGGCGCGAACACGTCTACACGCTCGAAGAGTTTGCCGACGCCACGACCCACGACCCTTTGTGGAACGCGGCCCAGACCCAGCTCCTGCGCGAGGGCACCATCCACAATTACTTGCGGATGCTGTGGGGAAAGAAGATTCTAGAGTGGACTTCCGAACCGCGGGAGGCCCTCGAGGTGATGATCGAACTCAACAACCGATTCGCACTGGATGGTCGCGATCCCAACTCCTACACCGGGATTTTTTGGGTTCTTGGGCGCCACGATCGTGCGTGGGGGCCCGAACGGCCAGTTTTCGGCTCCGTCCGCTACATGTCCTCCGCCAATACCGCCCGCAAGTTTCCGGTTCGGGCTTACCTCGATCGCTTCAGTGGAGCAAACAAATGAAGGTTCTTGTCACCGGCGCCACCGGCTACATCGGCGGCCGGCTCGTGCCTCTGTTACTCGAAACCGGCCACGACGTCAGGGTCATGGTGCGCGATCCGGCTCGAATCGCGGGTCGGCCGTGGGCCTCTTCGGTGGAGGTTGCCCGAGGAGATGTCGAGGACCCGGAGTCGCTCCGAGCCGCCCTCGCCGAAGTGGACGCAGCCTACTACCTGATCCACCTCATGGACGCCGGCGGCGACTTCGCTGAGCGCGACCGGCGGGCAGCGGAGAATTTCGCCGCTTCGGGCCAGCACCTCCGGCACGTGATCTACCTCGGTGGGCTGCTCCCGAACGCCAAGAAGGTTTCGAAGCACCTCGCGAGCCGGGCCGAAGTCGGAGAGATCCTGCGGGCGGGTCTTCCCACCACCGAGTTCCGCGCCGGGCCGGTTGTCGGTTCGGGGTCCGCATCTTTCGAGATGGTCCGCTACCTGACCGAGCGGCTACCGGCGATGATCGCACCGCGTTGGATACTCAACGAGGTGCAGCCAATCGCGGTCCGTGACATTCTGACCTATCTGTCGCTCGCCCTCGAGCGGGAACCGGCCGGCATTTACAATGTCGGCGCCCCCCCCCTCACCTTCAAAGGCATGATGCAGGAGTTTGCCAGTGTCCGCGGCCTTCGCCGGCTGATCGTGCCGGTTCCGGTTCTGGCCCCGCGGCTCGCGGCGCTGTGGGTTGGGTTGGTGACACCGATCCCGAACCGGCTGGCCGTTCCTCTCGTCGAGGGCGTCGTCCACCCTGTGGTAGCCGACACTACGCGAGCTCAAACCGACTTCCCCGAGATCAGACCTGTCGCCTACCGAGAAGCCGTTGAACGGGCGCTCCGTCAGACGACCGAGAACGCGGTCTCTACTCGTTGGAGCAGCGCCCTCGGTTCGGCGCCGGCGTTCGAGCTCAGCCAAAAAGAGGGCATGATCAGAGAGACGCGGAGCTGTCGGACGTCGGCCGATCCAGCGACCACTTTTGCCGCCTTCAGCTCGCTCGGTGGCGACCACGGCTGGCTCTACTGGTCGTGGGCGTGGTCGATCCGCGGGCTGCTCGACCGTTTCGTCGGGGGGCCGGGGCTGCGACGCGGCCGGCGTCACCCGTCAGAGCTCGAGCCGGGCGACGCCGTGGACTTCTGGCGCGTCGAGCGGGTCGAGTCGCCGAACCTGCTGCGCCTGCGGGCCGAGATGAAGGTCCCCGGTCGCGCCTGGCTGCAGTGGGAGACGGTAGCGGAAGACGGAGGCACGCAGCTCGTGCAGACCGCCATCTTCGAACCGATCGGACTCGCCGGTCAGCTCTATTGGAACCTGCTCTATCCTTTTCACAAGTTCATCTTCTCGGGGCTCGTGCGCGCGATTGCCTCGCGTGCCGAGGGAGGGTCTTCTCGATGAAGACATTTTCGTACCGCGACGAACTGGTCCTGCCGGTCCCACTCGAAGAGGTGTTTTCGTTCTTTGCTGAGGCCCGGAACCTGGAGAAACTGACCCCACCGTGGCTCCGATTCGAAGTCCTCACCGAGGGGCCGATCACCATGGCGGCGGGCACCCTCATCGACTATCGAATCCATTGGCGAAGAATTCCCTTGAGATGGCGGACTGAGATAGAGGTTTGGGAACCAAACCATCGTTTTGTAGACCGTCAAATCCGGGGACCGTACCGCCTCTGGCGCCACGAGCATCTCTTCGTCGAGCGGGGCGACGGCACCGCGATCATCGACCGCGTCGAGTATGCGCCGTTTGGGGGCGCATTTGCGAACCGACTCGTCGTCGCCAGAGACGTCGAGCGAATCTTCTCCTACCGGCACGAGGTTCTCCGCCGAGATTTCGGGACGTCCTCCACCGTCTGAATGTCTATTTAAATTCTAAAAAATATTTCTCATTTTTGTGGAATATTGGATTTTAACTAGACGTCCCCCAATCAGATGTCGGATTCCGGCAACGAAGATCACGACCCTGGAGGTCATCATGAAGCGTTTTGTGGTTCTTGGATTGGTTCTCGCTCTTGGCTCGGTTCCGGCTTTTGCAGGCAGCAGCTGCAGCTCATCATCCGCCACGCAGGCGTCCAACACCGGAGACATTGTCGCCACGGCCTCGTCGGCTGGAAGTTTCAACACCCTCGTCGCGGCGGTCCAGGCCGCCGGCCTGGTGGAGACCTTGCAGTCCGACGGTCCCTTCACCGTTTTTGCCCCGACTGACGAAGCTTTCGCAAAGCTGCCCGAAGGGACTGTTGAGGCGCTGCTCGCCAACCCCGATCAGCTCCGTGCGGTCCTGCTCTATCACGTCGTTCCGGGCAAGGTCATGGCGGCTGACGTCGTCAACCTGAATTCGGCGACCACGGCACAGGGTTCGGATGTCGCAATCATGCTGGCCGACGGCCGCGTGATGATCAACGACGCCAACGTCACAGCCACCGACATCGAGACCTCGAACGGTGTCATCCACGTCATCGACTCCGTCATCATCCCCCGTGGTTGACTCCGGTCAGCCACTCCTCCAGCGGTCTGCCCTTGGGCAGGCCGCTTTTTTGTGGTCTCTTCACTGAATTGCCAAACAGGTGCGAGTCCTGAGCCCGCATATCTCAATGATTTCAGGCTGCGGCTTCTCGCCATTCTCGCGATGAAACCCGGCGAGAAGTGCGAGTTCGCTCCAGGCCAACGGAGATTTATGAAACCGATAACCCATGAATTGACCCTGGCGGCTTCCCGGAACTCGCGAAATCCGGCTTTCCCAGGCGTCTATGCATCGTCCATCGCACCATCGAGGACAACGGTCAACCGAGACGGCGACACGAAACGCGACACGTCATTCGCGAAAAAACTAGGGCCCCGGCGGTGTGTCGCCGGGGCCCCGTTTACAGCACTCCGAGCATGGGGCTCGGAGTGACGTGAATGGTCAGTCGTTCTGCGGATTGAGGGATTCGTCAATGCAGGTTTCCTTGAGCACCTCGTCGGACGCGTGACGTAGGTCGGAATACTGCGAGGCAGGACAAAGGTAGGTCGATCCACTGGCCGAACGGATCCAACGAAATCCGAGATTGGCTTTACGGGCTTTGGCTTCTTCAAACATTCTAGCCTCCTTGGTTGCCGCGCTGAGCGGGCTGTTTTCATGGTGTTGAACACCAGAGTTGCGGTTGGCGCCGGACCTGTTCCGTGCCTTCCTCCATGAAAACCGCGGCGTTCGATTCAAAATTCCAGGTTTTTTCAATATTAAATATAGATTTTCTAGAAAAACCTTAGTCAAGAGATTCTCAGCACCTATATTCTCGGTACCGCGGAGATCAAAAGCGCAGAAAGAGGTCGGTTTACCCCTGAGCGAGCAGGGCCACAACGCTGTTTTCATCGGACAAGTCTCGCAACGGATTAGGTGAAATAATCGGCGTACCCTCATCAGGCAATGAAATAGGTCATGTCCGGGTTGTACGACTTCGACGGGGGGCGATGAACATGATGATGAAGCTGAAGGTGGGGGTGGTGATGATGGCGTTGGTAACGTCAGCCGGCGTCGCAACGGCCAAGGAGCCCGAGTTGATGGTCGTCGATTCTGTCGATCTCGATCGGTATCTTGGGGTGTGGTACGAGATCGCGAGCTATCCCGCCTGGTTCCAGCGCAACTGCACTGCCGTCAGCGCCAATTACAGCCTGCGGGATGACGGTCTCATCAAGGTCGTCAACAGTTGCCGAAAGGGCTCGCTCGACGGCAAACTCAAGCAGGCCAACGGTCGGGCAAAGGTCGTTGATTCGGAAACCAACGCCAAGCTCAAGGTCTCTTTTTTCGGGCCGTTCTGGGGCAACTATTGGATCATCGATCTCGATCCGGACTACCAGTGGGTAGTGGTCGGGGAACCCAAGCGAAAGTACCTTTGGATTCTGAGCCGGACCCGGTCGATGGATAACGAACTCTATGAACAGATCCTGGCCCGGCTGCCGGATAAGGGGTACGATCCCGGTGGCCTCCAGCGAACGGTTCAGCCCGATCCGGAGGCCGAGGACCAAGCCATGGATCGGAAATGACAACACGTCAACCCGGATGGCAGCAGTGGCACGACGAGTCCGAGCCGATCAGGATCGGCATTTCCTCCTGCCTGCTGGGTCAGAAAGTTCGATTCGACGGCGGGCACAAACGCGATCGCTTTCTCACCGACGTGCTGGGGCAGTGGCTAACCTGGGTCCCGGCGTGCCCGGAGCTGGAAATCGGCCTCGGCATCCCTCGCCCCACCATTCGGCTTGAGAATGCCCAACCTGAAACACGGCTGGTCGAGCCAAAGAGCGGCCTGGATTTGACTGACAAGATGCAGGCCTACGCCGAGACAAAGGTCAGTGAGCTCCAAGAACTCGAGCTCGACGGATTCGTCCTCAAGAAAGACTCCCCGAGCTGCGGCATGGAAAGGGTCCGGGTCTACGGCCGCGGCGGGGTCCCGACCAAGAACGGTGTCGGCATCTTTGCCCAGGTTCTGATGCGGCGCTGGCCCAACCTGCCGGTCGAGGAGGAAGGCCGTCTCAACGACTCGGTGCTCCGCGAACGCTTCATCGCGCACGTCTTCTGCCGCCATCGCTGGCGCAGCATGGAGCGCAAGGGCCTGACCCGGCGCCGGCTGGTCGAGTTCCACACCGCCCACAAGCTTCAGCTGCGTTCCCACAACGAGGCTTCCTATCGTCGCCTCGGGAAGACCGTGGGCTCGGCCGGAACAATTCCGGACCGCGAACTCTTTCAGAATTACGAGGACGAAATGCACACGGCTCTCTCCAGACGCCCATCGTCGAAGAGGCACGCGAACGTGCTGTACCACGCCCTTGGCTACCTCAAAAATGTGCTCGATCCATTCGAAAAGCAGGAGCTTGTGCAGCTGATCGAGGACTATCGCAAGGGGTTGGTGCCGTTGGTCGTGCCGATTACCTTGCTCCGTCACCACGTGGCCAAGCACGAGATTTCCTACCTCGAAGGCCAGCTCTACCTCGAGCCCCATCCAAAGGAGCTGATGCTCAGAAACAGAGTTTAGTCGCCACAGAGCGATGTTGAGTTGCACCGCAAATGTCATCCACGACAATGCTCACTGAAGTTCCTCCAAACCCCCGGCGATCCAGGCAAGCTCACGACGAACCCATCAAAGGTCGAAAGAACGTAGTCCCAGGGCAGGCTCGCACGCTTGATGAGCTGTGCCCAACTTCGGCGGCGGGCGCTGGCGTCAGGGGTGTGATCCCGGTCAGCTCGAGCCGAGAACGCCAAGGGTGAAACTGAAGAGGTCAGCTGCGACATGGTGTTGGTGGCGGTCGGCAGGCGTTCGTTGACCGAAGGCGCAGATCTCGAAAATGTCGACATTGCCCTCGATGATGCCGGTGGGTGGCGGTCGATGACCACCTCCGCACCAACGTCGATGGCGGGTTTGCGATCGGCGATCTGGTGCGCGGCCCGGTGCTGGTCCATAAGGCTGAGGACGAAGGAGTAGCCCGCATATCCATTCTCCTTTTGACGGACCAACAAACTCGTATCAGTGTGAAATTTAAGAAATTTAGATTTTTCCTAGAAATTTATATATTTTCTGGAATTTTTCTAGATTTAATCTCATTCTCCTTTTTGATCCGAACAACCTGACCGGCGCGGCCGGTCACAACACAAGGGAGGAAAGAAATGAAAACGAAGATTCTTGTAACCCTGGCGATTGTGGGGCTCGTTGCTCCGGCGATTTTCGCCCTCAACCCGGGCACAGAGCATTTCGTCCCGGGCGCGGTCCGCGGTCAGGGTCGTGCCGGTGCTTTCTGGGTCACCGACCTCACCGCCTTCAACCCGAACGGTGAAGAGATCTCGGTCGACATCTACTGGCTGCCGCGAGGTAAGAACAACGCAGCGCAGGAACCGATCAACGTCAAAATTCCGGCCTACACCTCCGTGACGGTACCGGACGTGATCAAGAGCGTCCTCGGACAGGATTCCGCCTCCGGCGGGTTCCGGATCGTCGCTGACGCCCTGGTGGCTGGAAGCGTATACGTATACGACCAGAACGGTCCTTACGGTGTCTCTCTCGAAGCGACCCCGATCGAGGGTCAGGTCGCAGCCGAACAGGCTAAATCGCGGCCTTCGGTCCTCAATTTCACAAATATTTTCGGCATCGAGGAGAATTCGGCCTGGCGCACCAACTTCATGGGCGTCGGTACCGATCCGGCCGGTACGCTCTTCGACCTCCGTATCTTTGACGCCAACGGTGACGTGGTTCTCGATATCAAGGACATTCCGCTGGGTCCCTGGGAGACAGAGCTCTGGTCTCTTGGACCGCAGCTGGGTATTTCCGACCTCGATGGGGGTTTCATGGAGATGACGGTCACCAAAGGCGGCGCCATCTTTGCCGCGTCGCGGGTCTCCAACTGGACCAATGACGGTCAGATTCTCGAACCGTGGGTGCTTCTCGGCGAATAGCCAGCCACCAAGACAAGTAAACAGAAATGGGGGGCCCGCGCCCCTCATTTTTTACTCGGGAACATGGGTGCCATTCACCCTTGTGATGGAACGCTTGCATGCGCGAGCGCCGAGGGTGTCTTGCACCCGACGATCGCCGGAGCCTCCTGGATGAGTTTGTCGTTCTGCAGGGCCTCCACCATGAACAGGGCGAAGTCGACGCGACGGGTGAGGTTGCTCTCGAGGATCGGGTCGCCCACGTGCCGGCTCCAGACCGGGAGGCCTTGGCTTTCTCCTTCCTCGAGATCGCTTCCGCGAACAACCGTCCAGCGGGTGTCGCTCGCGAAAACTCGACGGCAGGCCTCCACCTGGTCGTCGAGGTCCGCGGCACGAAGGAGTTTGGCGATCCGGCCGAAGGCCTTCACTTGCCACAAGAGCTTTCGAGAGTATCGGTCCTTGCCGTCGCGGGTGATGTGCCACCCGCACGAGAACGCGAGGCGCGCTCCCGGCTCCGCGTGATCGAGCACCGCCTGGGCCGTTCCGGACGAGTAGTCGTGGACACCCCAGGGGACCAGCACGACAAGCACGCCATCGCAGCCGGCCACCGCGTGCTGGATGACTTCGGGGTCATTTGTCGCTCCCGGAACGACCGTGATCCTTCCACGGAACCGGTCGAGCTTCTTCACGCTCTTCTCGCGACACACCCCTACCACCTCGTAGCCCTTGTCCAGCGAGTGCTGGACCATGTACTGCCCGAGTTTTCCCGACGCTCCAATGATGCTGACCTTCATGTGCCTCCTATGAATCCGGCCTCAGGGAGGTGTTCCCTGGTCGGCATATGGTAGAACGCAGGTTGGATCATCCGACGTGTTGTCGATAACGGTGGTGTATGCGAGCACGGGATAATCTGCCTCGAACTCGATGGTTCCATTCATTACGAAGAGATTCTTCTGGCCAACGAACTGAAAAACGTTCTTTTGTGCAAACGACCTGGGCAGCAGGTTGAGGTTCCGTTCTCCAACCAACTCACCCGTGTCGGCATTGAAGACTTTCACCTTGACTTTGACCTGGGTCAAACCGGGGTTGGCGAAGCCGATGTTAGAGCGGAAACCCACTTCGGCGGGGTTGTTTGCCACCTGCAGGAGGATCCCCCGGGTCAGAGCTTCGTCGGCGTTCATCGAGGGAATATAGCTGCCGAAGGTGCCCGCTTCACTGCCCACGTTGTAGGTGCGTGAAGTTGCATAAAAGACCGAATTGGAGCGCATGCGAATTGAACCGGTGGTTTGTGAAAGACCGAAGAGGGTGGAGAGAACATCATTGAGCGCTACACCCCGCCGCGGCTCGATTTCCACCGGCGTCTCGGCCGCGCGAGAGTTGTCGGCTTCTCTTTCCAGGAAGGAAAGGAAAACGGTGATCGAGGAATCGTTGTCGGGATTGTAGAGCCGGACATCGGTGATGAAGTAGGCGTCGCCAACACCCGACGCACTCGCCGCACCGGGAATGATGCGGACGACATCGCCGATCGCTGCAGGGCCGACCGCGACAAAAATATCCTTGAATCCGTTCGCGTCACCTGGGACCAGATTGGAGGCCGCCGATTCAAAGGCCACGTAGCGGCCATCGCCACTGACCGAGGGTCTCCCGCTGAAATCATTGCCTTGACCACCGAAAACCGGCACGCTCAACCGCGCCGTCCGGCCAGTCTGGCGGTCGTGGGAGAAGATGTCGCTAAACCCGTTGCTGTCGGCAGCCACGAGGTTTTCGTCTTCCGACTCGTAGGTCACGTATCTTCCGTCGGAGGTCATTGATGGTGCCCAGCTGCCGCCAGTGCCTGCCTGGGTCCCACCATCTGAAACGTTGACTCGGGTGGTGGTTTGGGTGTCCAGGTCGCGGACGAAAATGTCGTTCAGGCCGTTGGTATCCCCGGCTATCAGGTTGGTTGCACTCGAAGAGAATGCGACCACCCGTCCGTCGGCGGTCATCGATTGGCCACCGCTCTGACCATTTGCATTACCACCCGTAGGGTCGACGTTGACCCGGACGGTCTGCCCCAAATCCAGGTCGCGCACGAAAATATTGCGGAAGCCGTTCGTGTCACTTTCATCCAGGTTGTCGGCTACGGAAAGAAAACACACGTGGCGACCGCTCGCGCTCATTGATGGTCCCCAGCTGTTGAGGTTCCCGCCGCCGCCGCCGATTGCGATGGATAATCTTTCAGTGTTGCCGGTCGGTAGATCTCGGAAATATATGTCCGCAACCCCATTGCCGGCTTCTGCGACCAGGTTGGTGGCGGATGACGCAAAGGCCACGGAGCGTCCATCGTAGTTGAGCGACGGCGTTGAGCTGTCTTGATCAGCTTCGCCGCCGTCGACAGAGAGATTGATCCTCGTGGTCTCGCCCGTCAGCAAATCGCGGACAAAGACATCTCTAACACCGTTGGTGTCACCCTCAACCAGGTTGGTGGCCTCTGAATTGAACGCCACGAAGCGCCCGTCTCCGCTGATCACCGGGAAAACGCTCGGTCCATCGGCATCACTCCCGTCCGTGCTCTCGCTGACCCTGGTGGTGGTGCGGAGTTCGAGGTCCCTGACAAATATGTCCGTCACGCCGTTTGCGTCGTTTGCAACCAGGTTGGAGGCATCGGACTCGAAGACGACGTAGCGGCCGTGGTCGCTCACCTGCCACCGTGCAAGAGTCAACCGGCTCTCTCCGTCGCCTTCAACCCCGTCGCTGCTGACACTTACTCGTTCGATCACCTGGGCGGTCGCGCCATAGGGAAGAAGGAAGAAAACGAGCAGCAGAACACAGGCAATATTGAGAGATTTCATGGGTCCCCTTTTTCATCGGTCTGTGATTGACGTATCGGATCGCGAGGCGCGGCGCAGCGATACCGGTGACGGTATCGAATTCGCGACGGAGCATGAGCTGCCGAGATTCCGCTTTGCATTTTGAGATTCAGCTTATTCGCGCGAAGTTTAACATGTTGGGCTGAAAAAAGAGGCTTTGGGTACCGTGCGCACAATAGTTCGCGCATCACTGGTTGGAATGTGGAAAGCTCAGCCGAGGATCGCTTGCAGTCGTTCTTGCCCGTCGCCTACGAATCCGAGAAAACGGACCCCGACTCCCTCCACACCGTCGCGGCTGGGGTCGGCCTTGCGGACGACCTCCGCCATACCCGACACGGGAGTGTCCCGGGGGTCGATTTCGATCGAAATGATGACGTTTTGCCCCGGCTCGATATCCGCATCCGTTTCCAGCAACAGACCGGCAGCCGACAGGTTGACGACGGCGCCCAACGCTTTCTCCCAGCCGTCCGCCACCTCGACCGACAGCCGGGTGGATAACCGTAAATTCGTCCGTGAGGCTATCTCAAGAAGGCCGGCCACCTGTTGGGCGATGAGTTCGGGAGGGTCGACCGCCAGCATGACCCGGTTGACACCGCGGCCGATGAGCCGGCGGCCCTCGTCCGCACTGCCGGGTTCGGCCAGCACGAGGATCGACGCCTTGTTTGATGCCGACGATTCTGCACGAATTGTTCGAATCACATTCTCGAGACTCATCGTCGTCGGTTGAGAGTTGAGGATTACAAGATCGACCTTTTCCGAGTGCGCGAACTTGGTCGAGTCTTCGGCTGACGTTACCTGAACGACCAGGAACTTTTGGCGGTCGAGCACCGGGGCAAACTCGTCAAAGGAGCTACGTGGGATCCCGGCCAGCAAAACCACAGGTCGTTTCTTGGACATATAAACCTTGTCAATCCAATAAGATTCTGCTTCAAATCGTACCAATTATTGGATCGGTTGACAATAACCTCACAACACGGCCCTCATATCGACGCCATGTGGAACTCGGACCGAGACCTCTCGATTCGATAAAGAGTGCGCCCGAATGTCCGAGGAATTGGTGGAGATGAGATGATGTTGAGATGATATATCAACTACGAGGTCATCAACTGAATGACCACTGATCACGACGACTCAACCGAGATAGATCCTTCGCCGGGAGAGGACGACATCACCGTCGGTCTCGACGGGGAAACAGCCCCCACTCCGTCGGTGCCACCCTCTGTGGGCGACCGATACCGCGTCCACGGTCTGATCGGCGAAGGGGGGATGGGGGAGGTCTGGGAAGCCGAGCAGCTCGAGCCGGTGCAGCGGAGGGTTGCGCTCAAGGTCATCAAGCAGGGGATGGACACCCGCGAGGTCGTCGCTCGGTTTTCTTCAGAGCGGCAAGCACTAGCGCTGATGGACCACAGCAACATCGCCAAGGTCCTCGACGCGGGTGTGACGGATCGAGGCCGACCCTACTTTGTAATGGAGTTTGTCGAGGGTCGGCCCATTACGGAGTTTTGCGATGACAACCGACTGACAACCCGGCAGCGACTGGCGCTTTTTTCCGAGGTATGCCGGGGAGTTCAACACGCGCACCAAAAGGCCATCATTCACCGTGACCTCAAACCGTCGAATGTGTTGGTCACCATGGAGGGTGATCGGGCGGTTCCGAGGATCATCGATTTCGGAATCGCCAAGGCGATCGAGCAACCGCTCACCGAGAGCGAGCACCAAACGCAGCTCGGCCAGCTGGTGGGGACGCCTGCCTACATGAGTCCGGAGCAGGCCGACCTCTCTGTTAGTGCCATCGATACGCGCACCGACATCTACTCCCTGGGCGTGATGCTCTACGAGCTCCTCACGGGTTCGTTGCCCTTCATATCTCCGGCCGAAGAGACAAGACCTACCTTTGACGAGATCCGACGTCGGATTCGCGAGGATGACCCCCACCGGCCAAGCGCGCGGATCACCAGGCTCGGCAACGACTCGAACACCACTGCCGATGCCAGAGGAACGACACCAGGAAAGTTATCCTCCGTCCTTCGTGGAGACCTCGACTGGATTGTCATGAAGGCGATCGAGAAGGACAGTTCGCGCCGCTACCAGACGGCAAACTCGCTCTTTCTCGATATCCAACGCCACCTCGACAACCAGCCGGTTCTGGCCGGACCGCCCGATCCGATGTATCGAATTCGGAAATTTGTCAGGAGACATCGGCTTGCGGTGACCGCCGGGGTGTTGATGTTGCTTCTTCTGGTGCTTGGAATTGCCGGGACGACGGTTGGTCTGGTGAGGGCGCGCTCGGCTGAGCGAATGGCGAGCAGCGAAGCAGAGGGGGCTCGACAGACAGCCGACTTCCTCATCGAACTCTTCAAGGACTCGGATCCGTTGCAGGGCCAGGGTCAGCAGGTCACGGCCAGAGACCTGCTCGACACCGGTTATGAACGGGCGCGGGATGAACTGGTCGATCGGCCGGAGCTTCAGGGGCGCCTGCTCCAGACGCTGGGGACCGTCTATCGAAGTCTGGGGGCGCGCGAGCTTGCGAACGAATCCCTCGGACACGCCATCGATGTGTGGCGCCAACTCGGCGAAGACCACCTGCTCGAACTCGCTGAATCCCAACACGAGTTGGCCAATCTGCGGCGCCAGCAGGGTCAGTTCGACGAGGCGTCGGCATTGCTCGAAGAGGTATTGAAGGTCCGACGCGAGCTGCTCGGCCCCCGACACCTCTCGGTGGCGGTCGCCTTGAACGACCGAGCACTGATCTCTCACGATCAAGGAGAGCTTGAGGAGGCTGAGCCGATCTATCGTGAGGCTCTGGAAATCCACCGGAGTCAGGATCCCATTGACGATCTGCGCATGGGTGAGACCCTGGTCAGTCTCAGCGCCCTCCTTCAGCAACAGGGCCATCTCGAAGAAGCGGAGATCATGTCTCTCGAGTCGGTGGAGCGAATGCGGGCGGCGCACGGTGACGCCCACCCGTACGTCGCTTTTTCCCTGCACAACTTGGCGTGGCTGCAACACGAACTCGGCGATCTGGAGAGTGCTGATGCAACTTCCAGGGAATCGGTGGACGCGCTCTTTGATGCCTTTGGCGAGGGCCATTTCATGTTGGCCACCGGCTACACCTGAGGGGCCAGATTCTCCGCAGCCGAGGGATGCTGGAAGAAGCCGAGCGGGTGAGCCGGTTGGGCCTGGGAACTATGCGGGTGGCCTCTGGCGAAAGGCACCTGCAGACCGCCTCGGCGATGTTCAACACCGCGTTGATTCTCCTGGACCTCGAAGAATACGACGAGGCGGAGTCGCTCGCCGAAGAGGCGCTGTCCATCAACCGCGAGATCTTTGGTGAATCAAGTGGTGAGCTCGATGGACCACTCGAAATTCTCGGCATCATCGGCGAGCGTACTGACGATCTCACCAAGGCTCGGAGTCGGTACGGCGAGTTGGTTGACCTCAGAAGAGGAATGGAACCACTCCGTCCAGCCTCATTGGGTTGCGGGCTCAGCGTCCTGGGCATCGTCGTGGTCCGAGATGGCGAGCCTGAGCTGGGCCTTCGGTACATTCAGGAGGCCGACGAGGTCATGAGGACCACCGAGGATCACCCGAAAGATTGCCGGGTAGCCAACAAGGTTCGGTTTGGCGAGGCCTACGTGGCGCTCGGACGGTACGACGAGGCCGAGGTAATTTTGCTCGAAGCTCAAGAGATCTATGCGGGTCCCCGATGGCCGGGAATCGTTGAGAAGAGTTGGCTCAGGGCCGGAGAGGGTACCGCGTCAACTCTTGAGGATCTCTACGAGGTCTGGGGTGGGTCGAACCGCTAGGTTTCCTGGGGTGCCACATTCACATTCGTTGATTTTTGACATTCGCAGAGGTGACCCATTTGGGATCGGTGGCACGCCAGCCGAGTGCACCCGCCGAAGGCGGATTTACAACAGCTCTTCCTGGTCCAATTCGTCGGCATCATCGTTCTTCGGGCGGAGCATCAACGCCCGGCGTTTGACGATGCTGCTCAACCACAGAGGGACGAATGTCGCCAAATCGCGAAGCTCGTCCTCGATGACTCGCAGACGGGTGATGATTCGCGAGCACAGAGCACGTTCGACGTCCGTGGCCACCCTATGGGTTGCCTGGCTTTCGACTCGGCCGAGGGAAGTCGTGAGGGTATGGAGGATGACGCTGGACGTAGCGTAGAGCTCGCCAACGATACGACAGGTCTCGGGAAGATCGCGCGCGTGAACCTGCAGGACCTCGAGCTCGCCGAAGCGGATGGCGCGAAGCCCCGCGAGGGTCTTGAGCTTCGGCGCGAAATCGGACGCGAGGGTATCGAGGAAGGCCGCCAGACGCTGCCACGCCTCGGATGAAGGCAGTTGGCCGGACCTCGCCATCGTATCGATCACCGATCCGAGGTCGGCGTGACGCCGGGCGTTGAGCTTCGAGAGGTCGCGTTCGAGCCGACCCACGGAAGTTTGCAGCCACTCCGCTTCCTCCACATCGCGGGGAAATTTGCGGGCGAGGAAATAGTCGACGTCGTGCTGGCTCCTCGGGTCGGCCGCCAGAACTTCACCGAGAGTGTCGACCAGGAATCCGTGCAGTTTGCCAATGGTAATGCACAGGGTTCTCCGCAGCTCGTCGAATTGGTCTTCCTCGGGACGATCTGGAAAGGGTTCGATGAGGGCGAACACCTCACCATCCAGAAAGGTGAGGGTTTGGCGAGCGTTTCGTACGGCCTCATCGAGTTCTAACAGCGTCGAGGGATGCGCCATCAACGGAGTGACTTCGTTCTGGACGACTCCACACACGGTTCGAACCGTGTCCCAAATTTCGAGCAGTCGGGTGGGCGAGCAGTGGAGAATGGCAAAGTTGCTCTCCAGCACACCGTCGAGGCTCCGTACGGACCCCAGGAGCACGCGAATGCGCGGGTTCTGCCACCGCACCTTTTCCAGGGGCCAGTCGAGGGGGAGCATGCTTGCCACGTTCACCATTGTCGCATTGTGACCATACATCAGACATCGCCAAGAGTGCCGCGGTTCGAGTGGACAAATTTTAGTGTTGACTCATCGGCGGCATCAACAAAGACGGAGCAGATCGCGGCTGACTCCTACCCTTCCGAGGGGATCGGAACCGTAGGAGCGCTCTTTTGGGTGCCCGGAACGACACGCCTACGATAGGGCTTGGAGCCGTACGCCCGCGTTCAGGAAGCGGCCGCGAGAATCGCAGCAACGTGGATTTTGGTGGTGTCGAGCACCCCGAGCTACGCGCGCACGGGTGGCACCTGAGACGAGTCAAGGCGCAAAGTGGCATCGTATTGATCCTCTCGCCACTCGAGCAGGGCCGGCTTTCCGGCGACTCAACTCCTGGCAACAACAACCGGGAGATCCTGCTCCCCAGCGACGGCCTCCCCGCTCAATGAAGGAAATCTCTCCACATCGTCGAACCCTGCCAACCGGAGAGATTCGATGAGTTCATCCTCGGTGTAGGCCTCGTTGCTGAGGGCACAGCTGTTCACGGTGCCTGTCTGCCCATCGATGATCGAGAACCGGGTGGTGGATGCTCCGGCGTCCGCATGCCAGAAGTTCTCCTGGAGAACGAGGTGTGGCGCTTCGGAGAACAGCCCCGACTGAGCTGAATACCAGCTTGGAGCCTTCTCCCCACCTTGCTGTATCTGCTCCCGGCTCTGAAACTCGAGCAGCAGGCAACCTCCGGGTTTCAGTGCCCCGTGGGCATTCTTCAGGATCTTCAACCCTTGGTCACGTTGAAAGACGTTGAACTGCCCATAGACCATCATCGCCAGATCAAAGCCCTCCCCGAAGTGACCATTCCGCAGGTCGGCCTGATGAAACGTGCACGACATTTCCGAACCGGATTCGGCGATCTCTCTCGCATGTCGAATTGACGCGGGGGAGAAATCAATCCCGACACATTCACAGCCGATTCTGGCCAGGCGAAATGCGTACAGCCCCGGGCCGCAGGCGAGATCGAGTATTCGTGAGGGACGGGAGCCGAAGACATTCGAGAAGATCCACTCGACATGTTGATCGATCGTCTCACTTCTGCGGCTGGCCAGATCATGCTCCTGGCTCAGGTGCTCAGCGAGCATTCGTTCGCTGAACTCCGGGTCGTCCCAGGGGATGTTGTCGCCCTCGGACCACGGAGCCGGATTCGGTGTTCGGTCGACAATGTCTTGAATAGTCTTCATCGTTTTCGTGCTCCATTTCTCTTACGAGATTGTCGGGGCGCACCGGGATGCAGCGGAATGTTTACCATCTTCAGGTTTTTCATTGTGCCATGGGCCCAGGGGTCCGGCGTTTCACCTTTTGGAAATGCGACAATCTGACACGCGGCACGTGGTGACGGCCGTCCTGCCGGGACGAGAGGGGGAGCGCGCACGATGGAATGGGAAGACAAAGATGTCCAGGATCTGGAAACGGCGGTGGAGCTGCTCGAGAGCCCCGGTTTCATCGCCAAGGTCTCAGGCCTCGTGGGGACGCCGATCGAGTACGTACTCGACAGGCTTCCGAAGGGCGCCGGCGACAAGATCACAAAGGCAGTTCACGTGTCGCTGCGCGCCGCCGTCAAAACAGCGGCGATAACGCTGGTCACACGAGGGCGCGGCAGGCCATGGTTGAAGAGCCACATGGCGGCGGCCGGCTTGTCTGGAGGAGTCGGCGGGGTGTTCGGTTTAGCTGCTCTGCCCATCGAGCTGCCCATCACGACCACAATTATCCTGCGATCCATCGCCGATATCGCGCGCAGCGAGGGGGAGGATCTCCTGGCTCCGGAAGCGAGGCTGGCATGTCTCGAGGTGTTTGCCATGGGCGGACCGTCAGCGAGTGACGACGCGACCGAGTCCGCGTACTTTGCCGTCCGGGCGGCACTGGCCCGCGCCGTCAGCGAAGCCGCGAAGTACGTGGCCGGGCGATCAGTGGTCGAGGACGGAGCCCCGGTGATCGTGCGCCTGCTGGCGCAGATCGCCGCCCGGTTCAACACCGTCGTCGGCGAGAAAATCGTCGCCCAGGGTGTACCGATTGTGGGAGCCCTCGGCGGGGCCACCATCAATGTCCTTTTCATCGATCATTTCCAGGACATGGCGCGGGGGCACTTCATCGTGCGCCGCCTCGAGCGAAAGTACGATGAGGACGAAGTCAAGGTGAAGTTCGACCAGTTGTTCGCTGGCCAAAAGTAACGACACGGCGCCAGGCGCGCAGAGGGTACCGGCGCCGGATTGTCGGGAGAGCCTGACGATCCGCCACGTCGAGCCGATGGGGTCGATGTCGCCTGGAGAGACCTTCGTGACACCTGGCTTGTACACGAGCCGGCCCTCGAGGGGTGCCGAACCGAGGCGTTTCCTGGCATTCAACTTGCTCCAGTCAGGGTGGACCCAAAATATGGTTTACGGCCACGGGGGGACGACATGAGAAGGCTCATCAGGTGTGCCGCACTGCTTGTCACGGTGGCGTTGATGACTCCGGAGGTCGGCTTCGCCGAGCAACCGCCGGGAATGGTCGCGGCCGCTGTGGGAGCACCGAACACCGTGGTGTGGACGGCCCGAGCCCCCGAAATTCCGCGGATACGTGCGAGACCGGGGGTGATGGTTCCGGCGATCGAGGCCGTCGGCAGGGCGCCACGGGATGTCAGCGTCGAGCGGCCCGGGAGCTCAGAAATAAAAAAGGGAAACGATGTGAAGTTTCAGGCGGTGGTCGATGAGGGCGCGTTCTTGCTGCCGACCTGGGACCGCGGATTCTGGCTGATGCCCCCCGGTGGGCTGACGAGGTTCCTGATACCGGCGCGAGGCTCCATTAACCCCGATGAGACTCTGGCGCCGGGTCCTGTGATCTCGGAATCTGGTTAAACCTTCTTGTCGAGCTCGGCCCAGCGAAGATAGAGACTGGCAACCTTCTCGCGCGCTTTCTCGGTATCGAGGAAGGCGCGATGGGCGGTGTCGGTGGTGGATTTCGCCGTCGTCAGGGTCCTCGGCGCCGGACAGGATACACAGCATTGTGGTCTTGCCTGCGCCGTTGGGCCCAATGACTCCAATCCGGTCACCTTCTGAAACCGTCAGACTCAATCTATCGAACAGAGTTCGGTGCCCCTACGACCGGAACAGGTTGCGAGCGGTGATGAGTGGCGCCATACAGCCGAGAATATAAGGGCAGTCATGTCCATGGGCAGCTACAAACGGGATAGGATTCGTAGGGGAGGGGTTTATCCCCTCCCGGCATTGCGGCGGCTTTGAGTGCCAACGCTTTGCTGATCAGCGACCGATATTCTCAGCCAGCTCTGCGGCGGCTTTTCGCCCGGCATCCAGGTGCTGCATGCCG
>RCNC010000893.1_pt1 | contig 19772 bp, 19 predicted proteins | sample 2041301 | NCBI WGS metagenome assembly RCNC01 (sample SAMN09708231, study PRJNA481090) | Marine sediment metagenome, whole genome shotgun sequencing project. | biome: marine sediment; feature: ocean; material: sediment; isolation source: Sewage treatment plant 13A marine sediment (STP13A) ...
TGAAGTAATTCCTGTGGAAAAGAGGTAAAGTATTACAAGAACATATCTTTTACTGAACTACAAATTCAGTGAAATAGATATTTTTAATTTTTTCCGGTTTCATTATTTCGTTTATTTTTGTAAGCATTTCATTTCTTAAAGCACTTTTTCCTTCAACCGTGCCTATATCTTCATATTTCTTTGTCGGCAGTATCATTAAAATAGCGTCTCTTATTTTTGGAAGTATTTTTCCAACAACCTCAACGGTTTCTTCTTTTTCCAGCTCTAAATTCATTGAAACTCTCAAATATCGTTCTCCGCCTTTATCCGCCAGATTTACTATGAATGTTTCGAGTTTTTTAGTAGGCCCCATTGTTTCAACGACTTCTTCTGCTTCCGTGCCGCTCTCAACCACTTCACTGTTTTGGGCATTCATAGATGACATTTTATTCCACATCATAAAGAAACCTCCGCCCATAGCAACCACTATCAGTAAAAAAGCACCTATGAGTATAATCAATATTTTATTAGACATTATCCTTTATCCTCCGTTTTTGGGATAATAATTGTAACTACTCAGGCATTTAGGTTGAAGACTGAAGGCTGAAGTATATCAACCTGAGTAGTTACCTTAGTTTTAAGTATTTTATTAAACGGCTAATTGCTTTATCCTGAACAGAACAGACTCGAATATATTTTTATCACGAAAGCACGAAAGGACCCCAGTACGATCTGCCGGACCTACGGGGCAGGCGAAAACACGAAGAAAATAAAATTTTAATTTCGTGCTTTCCCTATTTCTTGTTTTCGGAATTATTCTGCTTCGCATTTAATTTAGCAAGTATTGTGCCACAGGATATGATTCCCCAGCTTAAATACAGGAAGACCGTTATTAATAGTTCGTAACAGTTTGAACTTACAGGGAAGTGTTAGCATAAGGTAATAGTAGGCCAGAGGAATTGCATTAAACAAAAGGCGAGAATAACTTATATCTCGTTGTAATTGGTGGGATAAAGAATAAAAATTAATGATATGAGCGTCAATTTTTGCTTAAAATTGTCAACTCTTTGACGTCTGATAGTAGCTCATAGCTGAATTAGCTGAAAGCTCATAGCTGATAGCAAAAAGCATTTCAGTCTTTTAATCCCTTTTTCAGCGGTACTATCAGCTATAATCTCTATCAACTATGATCTCTATCTGTCAGCTATGAGCTATCAGCTAATTCAGCTATGAACTCGACTTATCGCTTAATATTAATCAATTCATTGAGAATTTCGTCACTCGTGGTAATTACCCTGGAATTCGCCTGAAAAGCCCTTTGGGTAGTAATCATTTTGACAAACTCCTGCGCAAGGTCAACATTTGACATTTCCACGGCGCTGGGGCTGATACTTCCCAGCCTGCCGCTCGTTGCTATGCCGGGGAGAGCCTGGCCGGAGGCAAGCGTTTCCGCATACAGGTTGTTCCCCATCTTGGATAGTCCATAATAACTCGGAAAATCCGCCAGGGCAACCTGGTAAAGAGGCGTCATCTGCCCGTTGGAGTATGCACCTGTTACAATACCTGATTCATCCACTGAAACACCTCTGAGTGATCCTGCTGGATACCCGTTCTGGGTCTGAAATGTAGTAACGGAAGTAGATGCATACCCTGTGATATCGCCAAGGCTCGCAGCGGCTGCATCGTAAAGATCCCAGTTTATCGCTTGCGGTGATGCAGCGCCATTTGTCAAAGTTAAAGTCACAGTTGCGTCCGCTAAAGGTGCAATCATATTTCCACTATCATCGAATTGAACTTGTGCTACGCTGACTGCTGCACCTGTACCAGCTGATGCAGGAATTGTAGCTGCAACATCCCAAGGAGCTATAGGGGGAGGTCCTGGAATGAGTGCCTGCCTTGTAAATGTAAGTGTCACAGGAACAGCATTACCCAAAGAATCGTAAAACACTTGTGACGTTGAATATGTATCACCCACTGCAGCTCCGGCATCAAGATTGATATCCATAGTAAACTCATCCGTAGCAACGGGAGGAGAAGTACTCTCGCTGGGAACACCAATATCCGTGATTGCGCCCAGTGTTAATGTTCCGTCCGGCGCTACTGCTGTTACTTCATATCCCTGAACCGCGAGACCATCCGGATTTCGCAAATCTCCATTTCTGTCAAAAGCAAATTCTCCGGCCCTTGAAAAAAAGGTTTGGCCGCTGTCGTCATTTACCATGAAAAATCCACGCCCGTTTATGGCCATGTCTGTTGGATTAGCTGTATTTTCAACCGTTCCCTGGCTCCATGATGGTGATGCGCCCCAAAATACGACTCCCCTGCCTATGTCGTTTCCTCCCGAACCCTGCAAAGACTGGCTCAGGACATTTGCAAATGAAGACCTGTTCGACTTAAATGCCGTGGTGTTTACATTTGCTATGTTGTCACCAATGACCGTCATGGCTGTGGCATTTGCATTCAGCCCGGATATTCCTGCATATAATGAACCTATCATTTTTTCCTCCTCCTTTATTTTATTTTTATTTAAAATCTGTATCAATCACGTTTTTTGTTTCAGCACCTATAACTCTATTTAGTTCAATTGAGCCACTTCTATAACATCACCTATGGGAATTTGCATTTCCCCTGCCAGTAGATATGTAATACCATTTATAAAGGTTACCCCTGTTACCGTATCGCTAATGTAGGTTGCTGTCTGCACTTCATCGCCATTAGAATCAACAGCCATTACTTCAAATTTATAAATTCCTTCAGGAAGATCATTTCCATTGTTATCAGTGCCATCCCATTCAACGCTCTGTTTCCCTTCTCCCATCAACCCGTTTTCAATAACCTTAACAAGATCGCCTGCATCATTATAAACATTTATAAACACGGAACTCGAATCCTGGCTTAGTTCAAAATGAATCTCTTCATTTTCTCCGTTTTCCAGTTGGATTGAGTCTCCTGATGCATATATATTTTTACCGATAAATGAAACCGCCTGTGCATTATTTATAGATGACTGGTACATCTGAAGATATTGAAGGTTTTCATTTACAGTGGTAAGCTGCTCAAGAGAGCTAAATTCAGCCAGTTGACTCGTAAATGCAGTGCTGTCCGTAGGATTCAGCGGATCCTGATTTTGAAGCTGAGCAACAAGCAGGTTTAAAAAATCATCTTTACCGAGAGCACTATCCTTCGAGGACGTAACTCCACTTGTGTTTGAATTTAATGCGTCTACCGGGTAAACAGACATATTCTAAGTTTCCTTTCTTAATTTTTCTTTTTTAAGCAAAAAAATCGAGCCCATTCACTGCTGTACTTTCCTTTAAAAGGCTTACTGCCCCTGTTTCTTCAGCTAAAACGGCTTTATCATCCTGAACGTCACTATTTTCTTTTTCTGATAAAAAATCCGCTTTTTCAAAGCCTTTGCCACGCTGCTGTGAATCATTTGCTACAGAGACATCTAGCTTATCAATTTCCAGTCCGTGGCTTTGCAGATCAGTTTTTAACTGACTTATATTATTTTCGATCATTTCCTTAACAACAGGAAGCTCGGTTAATATTCTAACCGTTACCAGATGGTTCTCCGTAGTTATCTTCATACGCACTGAACCCAGAAATTCCGGCTTGAGTTCTATCCTGACCTGGGATTTTCCATTTTTCAGGTTTAGTGCCGCCTTTTCCACTATCTGGTTCAAGGTGCCGGCACGTGAAATGTCTGAACTCAGCTTGTTTTCTCTTCCCGGCATAATTTCTTCGGGGTTCTTTTGAACTGATAAGTTTTTAGGAAGTGTTATTCCATTATCTTTGCTCTCGGATTCCATGTGAATAATTTTATCTGATGAAAACTCAGTACCGGATGCTTTTATTTTCAAACCGCCTTCCTTAAGATTAATAAATTCCCTATCCTGTTGTGAAGCCTTTTCATCCGAGGTACTATCCTTTTTTAATGAATCTGATTCCTGCTCTTTATCCTTAATACCTGTGGATATTTTTAATAAAAGATCTTTTTTGCTTAATTCGCTTTCTTTTATTTCATTATCAAAAATGTGTGGGCTGTTTAATATTTTTGATTCTTCCCCACCTTTCCCGGCAGTCGCGCCCTCCATCAATATCCTGTCTGTAGCGGATGTCTTTTCCACATCCTTTATATCCGCAGTATGTTTTATTTCTACATCCGTCCTGCTGCCTTTTGTTTGTGTATTTTTTATCGTTTCAGCAATATCGACTTCCAACCCTTTTAATAATTGAGCCCCTGCCTCTTTACCAACAGCTCCTTCTGATCCCTTTGAAACTTGAACACCTTCATTATTTTTATTTAATTCCCCCTGCCCTGTCTTTGATTCGGCTTCCTCTGTCTTAACAGAGATATTTAACATTTCACTCAGCGCTGACTTCTTAGCGCCGGAGTCGCTTTGAGCTTTCAAGGCTGTAACCATAGTATTTTTATCTATAGCGCTGTTGTCGGTTTCTGTATCACCAGAATATCCAAATAGTATAAAATCTTTTTCATTCCCACTTTGACCTTTTAAAAAGTGTTGTACAGCAGTCTTTGAACTTGACGGTTTTTCTTCATTTCCTTCTTTGTTTTGCTTCGGCCCCAGTAATAATTCCGGTATATTTCCCCCTTTTAGAGTCATATCGCCTATCAGGGAACATATTTCCTGCTCAGTTTTTACTACCATACCAAGCATATTTCCATCCCCTTGGCTCTTTTCCTGTAGCTCGTTTAAGTCCATTATATTTTGATCCGGAATTCTTTCTATCTTATCAAGCATACCAACAAAACATTCAGCCTCTCCCTTAAGCTCATTATATCCCTTTAAAGAACCGCATTTAGGGCTTATAGCTATGTTTCCCTGCTGATTAGCTGTAATTTGAAATTCTGTTTGAAGATTTGGCTGCATTCTGTTTTTTCCCTGAATTTTCGGTTTGCAGTAATGTTGCCAGGTAACTTTGCATGTATTATGCCAGAATGCAGATTATAAAAAAATATCAGGCGGGATGATTTTATTTATTTTAGAAATCGGTCTAACTTAATGATTTTGCAGATATATGGTGGGTTTTAAATTTTTTGCTGAAGTCCGATCTGTGGTGGCACCCTCTGGACTTTTCTCATGGTCATTTCATCAGGCGGCAATATTTTCCACAACTTGCGGAAAGATTTTCCTTTTGGCCTCTACCCCGGTGTGGAAGTTTTCTTAATATATCGATTCGCAGCCACCTCGTTCATAACATCCTGTTCAACTTTCATTTCCGAATAGTTAAATGCTTTCATCTCTTTTTCCTGCAACCTGTCAAGAGTTTTTCTTTTCTTCATAGCTTCAATTAATTCACTGCGTTTTATTTCGTGCTCTTTCTCGACATCCTTAAGGCGCCTTTTTTGTTCATCAATATCTTTTGACAATTTATCCAGATAATTGAAGTATAGTATTATTTCATTTACCTTTTTGCCATCACCCTGCTTTTTCTGAAGTTCTTCTTTGCATTTTATCTTTTCTTTCCTGATATTTTCCAGTCTTCTTTTTTCGTTATTCACTGTTCTCTTAATTCTGCCCAATTCTTTTTCCAGGTTTTCCTCTATATGTTTTCGGTGATTAAGAAGTGATTGAAGGCTGAATTTATACATAACACTTTGTCATTAAGCAGTTATTATTTAGAAACCGGTATCCAAGCTTCTCTTTCCAAGCTACCCATTGTCAAGCCAGTATCCAGGCTTCACCTCCGGATACGCCCGGCAAGCGAGTATCAAGTATCGAGCATCCAGCATCATTTAAACATTTCTTCAAGCTGTTTTATACTTTCATCATATGTTACACAATCTTCAATCCCCTGCATTAAATATCCGTTTGTCCTATTATTCATTTCTATCGCATAATCTATCTTTGAGTTACTGCCGGCAACATATGCCCCGATGTTTATCAAATCTTCTGATTTTCTGTAAGTAGCCATTACTGCCTTTAGCTTATTTGCATTTTCCTTCTGCGAGGAAGAAATGATATCATCCATAACCCGGCTTATGCTGCTCAAGATATCTATTGCAGGATAATGATTTTGCATTGCAAGTTCTCTTTTTAAAACTATATGCCCATCCAGTATGGACCTGAGGGCATCTGCAATTGGTTCATTTGTATCATCACCCTCTACCAGCACAGTGTACAGGCCGGTTATTGTTCCTCTATTTGCAGAAGTACCTGCTCTTTCCAGCAATTTCGGAAGCATGGTAAAAACAGACGGCGTGTAACCTTTCATTGTTGGTGGTTCTCCAAGAGCAAGACCAATCTCCCTTTGTGCCATGGCAAACCTGGTTACAGAATCCATCATAAGATTAACGTGATTTCCCTGATCACGAAAATACTCTGCTATTGCAGTGGCAATAAAAGCGCCTCTCATTCTTATCAAAGGCAGGTGGTCCGAGGTTGCTACAATAATTACCGACCTTTTAAGCCCTTCTTCCCCAAGCTCTTTTTCGATGAATTCATTTACTTCCCTTCCTCTCTCACCAATCAGAGCGATCACATTAACATCCGCCTTTGTATTTCTTGCGATCATTCCCAGTAATACACTTTTCCCCACACCTGATCCGGAAAAAATACCCATCCTCTGGCCGCAACCAATGGTCAACAGACCGTTTACAGCTCTTATTCCAATATCGAGCGACCTTGTTATTCTCTTTCTTGACAGCGGGTTAACCGGATCCGCATATATTGGATACTCCTTTTCTTTTTTAATCTCTCCTTTATTATCAATAGGATTACCGACTCCGTCAATAACTCGTCCAAGCAAGCCCTGCCCGACAGAAACAGACGACTTTTCCTGTCTTGCTACAACACGGCTTCCAGGGCCTATTCCCCTTATCTCTTCAAAAGGCATCAGCTTAACTTTATTATCTTTAAATCCTAAAACTTCCGCTCCTACTTTCTTTTGATCCCCTTTTGTGAATATATCACAAACAGTGCCAAGCTTTGCCACGGGGCCCTTTGCTTCAACAACTAAACCAGTTACATTGGTTACACTTCCAACAGATAAAATAGTAGATGAATTTTTTAATTTCTTATAATATTTTTCCAGGTTAATTGCTGAGTTCATTTTTATTTAGTCTGAACTAAAAGTCAGCCTTCTTCCTCTGTGCCCTTCCTTGCCAAGGCGCAGCTAAAGGCGAAGAAGGGTGCCTTTCCCTTCAGTCTTTATTTAATCTTTCAAATGCTTCTTCAACAGCTTGAAACTGCTTTTCAATCCTTGCATCAATATCTCCTGATTCCGTTTCTATAATGCATCCCCCGTCAGAAATCGACTCATCCATTTCAAAACCAACATTTTCAATATTAGTTATTTTATCTATTATTACAGGTTTTTCGTTCTTTATGAACTGAAAGTCTTTGATGCTTAGTTTAACTTTTACTCTCTCACTTCCATCAACCTTTTTCACCGCCTCTTTAACAACATTTACAACGGTATTTTTATTTACTCTTATCTCATTGCATACAATTTTTCGGGCAATTGCCATGGCAAGTTTTACTATTTCCTGTTCAGTCTCTAAATAAATATCCTGCCTTATTTTTCTTAACTCTGATAAGCCCTTATTTATCCTGTTTACGACAGACTCGATTTTTTCATTCCCCGATTCAATACCTGCCTTTTCTCCCCTGGCAAAACCTTTTGCATAAGCTTTTTCTTCAATCTCCCCGCCAGTTTCGTCGATTAAACCCTTTTGAATTTCATCATTTCTTTTTTCTTTTGAAATATTTGCATGAGCTATTTCAGCCCTATTTTTATAATTAATACGCTCAAATTTACTTCCCTTATTAAAGATTCTTGTATTTTCATCTGAATAATTGACAGGAATGTTAGGAAAATAGTGAAGTTTAAAAGTGTTTTCCTGATTTGAAGACATAATTTAAATAATCCTGTGTTCCTGAATACGATGTTGTTCCGAATTACAAGCCAGCATGATATTTTGTAATCGTTTTTGGCGACTAAGTCACCATATCGTCCCCTCGCCTACCACTGATTATGAGTTCTCCCTTAACTTCCATATCCTGTATCATTGCAGTAATTCTCTGCTGGACATCTGAAACTTCCTTCATTCTAACAGCACCTAAATTATCTATCTCTTCTTTTAACATTTCGCCTGCCCGCGATGACATATTCTTAAAAACCTTTTCTTTGACATCCTCGGTTGCAGCCTTCAATGCTATCGCTAATTCAGATGTTTCAACCTTCCTGAGCAATTTCTGAAATCCCCTGTCGTCAACAAGAGGAAGGTCTTCAAAAACAAACATCAGCTGCTTAATTTCTGCGGCGAGTTCTGCATCACTTTCTTCAATTTCATTTAAAATAAGCTCACTTGACGTTCCATCTGTCTGATTAAGTATCTCGGCAACACGGGCTGTACCGCCTGTTGCATTGCTGATTGAAGAATCCTGATTTTTCACTACATCATTAAAAGCATAATTTATTTCTTCAATCATTTCAGTCATCACTTTGTCTAAACCTACTATTCTCAGGGCAACTTCCTTTTTTACATCATCCGGCAATCTTGAAAGAACTTCACTGGCAACCTCTGTTTTAAGATGAATCATTATTATTGCGATTGTCTGAAGATGTTCATCTTTTATCAAGTCATAAACTTTATCGGCGTCAAGGGCCAAAATGGCGTTCAGTTGCGCTGTTTTTTTATTTGAAGCCCTGGAGGCTTCGTCAACCTTTTCCGGAGCGCCTAACAATCTTTTTGATTTTGCGCGTCTTGTCGTTTCTGCAAATTCCTCTGCAATCTTTTCCACCAGCTCAGATGAGATTGTCCCCATTTTATCAAGGTGATTCCTAACAACTTCTTTTTCTCTGTCATCCAGGCTGTTTATTATTACCTGGGATGCTTTCTCGTTCATTGACTGAACCAAAATTGCAATTTTAAGCGAACCTGGAAGATTATTTGCATCCATATTTAATTGCTCTTTTCATTTATTTTAAAATTCCGCTTATTCCTTCTGCCTTACTTACTACGGCATAGCCAAAGGAGAAGACGGGTGCCTTTCTGCCTTTTCTTTTTTAATTTACTTTTCCTTCATCCAATCCTTTATTACTCCAACTGAAACATCTTTATCTTTGTCCAGCAATTGTGTGACACTATTCGCGTTTCCAAGCGTGCCCATCGACCCGCTGTATTCTTTTTCCAGTTCACCCACGGTTTTAGGCAGTTGTTTCAATATATCCATCTCTGTTAAAGTGTTTGAAGTCAACCACCTTATCAGTGGTCTTACAACAAACAAAAATGTAAAAAGCAGAAAAATACCTAAAAAAGTGTATTTAAAAACAGGCTTAAACTTTTGGATTTGTTCATTCCAGCCTTCCTTTTTAATTTCTTCCACGTTTCCCATAAATTTATCCGTTTCAAATGGAATATTTGCTACTTCCACTGCATCGCCTCTACCCGGATCAAAATTCACTGCTCTTTTTACGATATTTTCGAGCGTCTTCATCTCCTCAGGTTTCCTGGGGATATATTTCCATGATTGCTTGCCGCCTTTTCCTTTAATCTTCGCATAAGTTCCATCAACTACTACTGCTACGGAAATCCTTTTAACTTCCCCTGTCGGTTCTGATATCACGGAAGTCATTTTGCCTATCTCATAATTGACGGTTTTATCCTCTTTTTGATATTCAAGGGTATCTCCTTTTCCTTCGTTCTCGCGTTTTGAAATGTTGGACCTTAATCCTGGAACACCACGCGGATTTATACCTGAACCTCCTGAAGTCTCAGATAAAACCTGCTCGCTTCGAACCACTTTGTTATCAGGAAAATACTTCTCTTCGGTCATTTCCCGTCTATTGAAATCGAGCAGGCAAGACACTCTAACTATTGCATTGTCTATTCCCAATACCTTTTCCAGCATGGTTTTTACTCTGTTATCCATGCTTTTTTCCAGTTTTTGCTGAAACTCCAATTGATTGGAACTTATCCTCTCTGCCGTACTTTTGTCTTTAAATCCCGCCAGCATTTTCCCTGAGCTGTCAACTACTGTTACATCTTCCGGTTTTAAGCGGGGCACACTCGCTGAGACAAGATGAACTATACCCTGTATCTGGTTATCACTAAGCCATCTGCCATGGCGAAGTTTTAAAACCACTGAAGCGGTTGCAGGCTCTTCTTTGTCAACAAAAAGTGATCTTTGTGACATAACGATGTGAACCCTGGAGCTTTCAATTTCTTTAAATTTATTTATTGTTCGAGACAATTCCCCCTGTAATGCCCGCTGGTAATTAACATTCTGGACAAACTCCGTCATCCCGATCTTTGTGTTGTTAAAAACCTCAAACCCGACACTACCGCCCTGGGGCAACCCCTGGGAGGCCATTTCCAACCTCATTTCATGCATTTTTTCTTCCGGAACTAAAATTGCTCTTCCGTTTGAAGCAATTTGATATTCAATTTTCTGTTCCTTCAGTTTTTCAATTATTGCTGAAGCATCTTCTATATCCAGATTGGAATAAAGATACCTGAAATCAGGTTTTTCCGTCCATGTCATTAAAAAAACAAACCCTATTATTGTTCCTGCAATAAGGCTCAAAAAGGCAATCCGCTTTCCCGGACCAAGACTTGTTAACAGTGCTTTTAGCTGTATTGAAAAATCATTAAATGACATCTATGCTCTCCAATTTCGGATCTCGTTAAGTGGTTAAGTAGTTGAGTTGTTAAGTTGTTGTTATAACGAGGTCTAAATTTAAATCTGCATACGCATTATTGTTTCATATGCTGTTATTATTTTATTTCGAACAGCCATCATCAACTGGAATGATATCTCAGCTTTTTCCATTTTAATCATCGTCTTATGTATATCTTTTTCCTCACCGCTTACCAGATTGCGGACTGCATTGTCAGAGTCTTTCTGCACTTTGTCCACATTGGCTATAGATGTCTTTATTATTTCTGAAAATGATTTACCCTCTACCTTTTGGGCCTGCTTGTTTCCAGTCAGAAGGCCAGGATATGCTTTTGCAATATTTTGATTTGAGATTTTATCCATAATTATTTACCTATATCCAGTGCTTTTAAAGCCATGCTCTTGCTTGCTTTAACAGCGGCTATATTTGCCTCGTAACTCCGCGCGGCAGTTATCATATTTACCATCTCCTCCATTAAATTGATATTAGGCATCGCTACATAACCTTTTTCATCTGCGTCAGGATGGTTTGGATCGTATTTCATTATCGGCGGAGCAGGATCTTCGATGATCTCTGCAACCTTAACCTCTGATACTCCTTTTGCCCCACGGGATCTCAGCACGTCTTTAAAGGATTCGGCAACCGGCTTTGCTTCAAATATCGCATCTTTTCTTTTGTAGGGGCCTCCCTTGGGAGTTCTGGTTGTGTGAATGTTGGCCAGGTTGCTTGAAATCAGGTTCATTCGAAGCCTCTGTGCGGTCAACCCTGAAGAACTTGTGTGTAATGCATCAAAAAAATCCATTTTTATTTACCTCCCTGAATTGCCGATTTAAGTCCCTGGAATTTCCTATAAATCATCTGGGCAGCCGCTTTATACATCAGTGTATTTTCCGCCATATTTCCCATCTGTTTATCTATATCAACGGTATTTCCGTCACCTCTTAAAGATAATCCTTGGGTATCGTCAATCTGGACACTAACACCATCTGCTTTACTTCCCCGTGATTGCATATGTGCCACATCTGTCTTATTAAGAGAAATACTGTTTCCTTTTCCGGTAACTTTCTGAAGTTCTTTTTCAATAACAAGATCAAAGGCTTTATAGTCAGGTGTATCCATGTTTGCTATATTCGAAGCAATTACATTATGTTTTTTTGATCTCAAGTCCAACGTCTTTTCCAGGATCGATACTGTCTGACTGAAAATTCTCTGTGATTCCATTAAAAATTTCTCCTGCTGAATTTTTTTAATATTTAAACAGCAATATTCGTACCAAAAAAGTATCCGCCGATATAATTATTCCAAACCGTAAAAGTGAACTTAAATCTCCTGCCTGTATTCCCTTAATTTATTTCTCAGTGTCCGGATGCTTATACCTAATAATTCCGATGCATGTGTCCTGTTGTCATTGACATCTTCCAGTGTCTTGACAATCAACTTCTTTTCCATGTCCCTGACTGTAATACCTGCTTTTAAAGGAATATTCTTTTTTGTATCATCAGAAATTTCATCAAAATCCGACTCTTCAAGGTATAGATTTTCCGGTATAATGACTTCACCTTCTCCCAGCAGCACTGCTCTTTCCATCGTATTTTCCAGTTCCCTTATATTTCCTCTCCAGTCATGTTTTATGAGAATTGACATCGCCTTATCAGACAACCGCGGCTTTTTTTTATTATTATTCCTGCTGTGTTTTTCCAGAAAATGCTCTGCCAGCAGTAATATATCACCCTTTCGCTGTCGCAGGGGTGGAATAGTCAACATCACAACATTAACCCTGTAAAACAAATCTTTCCTGAATTTTCCTTTCTTAACAGCTTTTTTCAGGTCAATATTGCTTATTGCTATAACCCTTGCACTAATAGGAACTGTTTTGTTTCCTCCGACCCGATCTATTTCTCTTTCCTGAAGCACCCGCAATATTTTAGCCTGAAGCGGCAGCGTCATTTCGCTTATTTCATCAAGTATAATGGTACCACCGTCCGCCATTTCAAACTTACCCATCTTCCTTACAACAGCTCCTGTAAATGATCCTCTTTCATGGCCAAACAGTTCGCTTTCCGCCAGGGAATCGGGCAAAGCCGCACAGTTCACTGCAACATAAGGAGCTTCGTTTTCTCTCCCATGCTGATGAATAAAGGAAGCCAGCAACTCTTTCCCTGTCCCGCTTTCACCCTGGATAAGAACCGTTGCATTGCTTGAAGCTATATTTTTAGCTGTTTTCAATATATTAAGAAGATTTTCATCCCTTGTAATTATTTTTTTATTTCTATTGCCCGAGCATGACTGATTTATTGCAGGCAACCGTTTAGCCCCGCCGTTCGATGACAGTCCTGCTCGTTTGACTGCCGTTTCAATAGTTTTAGAGGAGAAAGGTTTAAGAATGTAATCAAAAGCCCCTTTTTGCATAGCCTCCACAGCGTTATTAATGGTTCCGTGACCTGTAACCATTATAACCGGAACATCCGGAGATATTTTTTTTACTTTACCTAAAAATTCCATACCTGACATTTCCGGCATCCCTGCATCTGCAATCACAAGGCCGTAGTCATTTTCTTTAAATTTATTTATAGCTTCTGCGCCGCCTGATGCACTATCCACATTATACCCGCTGCGATTAAACACGCGTAAAAGCGTAGTTCGCCATTGATCTTCATCATCAATAACTAATATCGGCTTGTTTTGCATACTGGATTTATTTAACTTATGTGTAACTGGTATTTAGGTTGAAGGCTGAAGTATATCTGATACTTCTTCTGCCTGTTTGTATACATTCATGCTTCGCTTTCGGCTACGCCCTGCAAGCCAGTTCACGGTTCTCGGTTGTGCCTGAGTAATGCCCTGCGTAGCCAAAGGCGAAGCATGGGTTAAATTTCTACTTGCCAATTTCGAGTTTCAAGCCGTTAACGGCTACCAAGTTTATTAGCTTTGCCGGTCTCGAAATATAGAATACTACAAATATCATGCCATTACAGCCACATTCAGGCGTAATATCCTGCAATTTATGTCTTTCGTATTTTAACTGCGTTAAGCTATTTGAATTTAAGGAAGATTTTTTAAAACCATCACCCATGCCAAAGACTTATAAGATACAGAATGTGCCACTGTTGTACGTATTTTGGTTCTGTTTAATAAGATATGAAATGATACTGCGGTAATTCTGTCAAATTTAATGAACCAACCGTCATCTATTTGACGCATTTAAGCTGAAATTTGTTGCAGATGGTGCCTTTTTATTTTTTCAACAAGTGTTGTCCTTTTCAAATGAAGTAGTTTTGCCGCCCTGTTTTTGACCCATTCGGTCTTTTCAAGAGACTTAAGGATAAGGGCTTTTTCAAATTCTGTAACCTCATTGTTCAAACATATTCCTTTTTCTGTTATTTCAGGTTGTTGTGTTGTATGAAGCTTCCCTGATCTCAACCTTCCTGGCAAATCTTCTGGTAAAATCACTCCTTTTCCCTTTAATACAACAAGTCTTTCCACAATGTTTTTTAATTCTCTTATGTTTCCCGGCCAGGAATAGCACATCATTAAAGTTTTTGCTTCATCCGATATCCCTTCAATTTCCCGTTTGTTTTTCAAGTTTGATTCTTTCATAAAATATGAGATAAAAAGCGGTATATCTGATTTCCGATCTCTTAACGGGGGAAGTGTCACAGGTATAACAAAAAGCCGGTAAAACAGGTCTTCTCTAAAATTTCCTTTTTGAACTTCTTCATCCAGATCTCTATGTGTTGCTGAAATTATTCTTACATCAGCCTTTATTGTTTTTGTTCCACCTACCTGTTCAAACTCACCTTCTTCCAATACCCTTAATACTTTTACCTGAAGGTCATGGCTCATATCACCGATTTCATCTAAAAAGATAGTCCCGCCACTGGCCAGCTGAAATTTACCCAACCTTGAGGCTGAAGCCCCGGTAAATGCACCTCTTGTGTGTCCGAACAATTCACTTTCAAGCAAATTTTCAGGAATAGCACCACAATTTATTGAAATAAACGGTTTGTTTTTTCTTCGAGAGTTTCTGTGGATAGCTTTTGCGATCAAGCCTTTTCCCGTCCCTGTCTCTCCATTAATTATTATTGTGCTATCGCAGTCAGCTATTTTTTTAACGGTGCTTAAAACCTCGATAATTTTATCGCTGCGTCCGATTATATAATTAAACCCTGAGTATTTATCTGTCCCTTCCGAACTCCCTGGGCTCTCTTTGGAAATATGATTTTTGGGCAGCAAATCCTGCCCCTCCGGTGTGCTGTTTCCCGAAACGGATTCTATCAATTAACCCTCGCTTTTAAAAAGATAATTATGATAAATTTATGCCATTAAGAGGAAAAGATAAATGCAAGAATCATGCCGTGTTTGCGTGTTGACATCAGGAAGATATTGAGACCTTTGAAAAATTGTAATTAATCAAAACGAACATGATTAATAAATCTATCGAAAATCTTTAATAAAAACTTTAGGATTGATTTGATTTGGGGAAAAAGTCATTTTTTTATCGGTAAATATACCGCAAATTCCGTGCCTTTATCTACTTCGCTTTCAACATTTATTATTCCGCCGTGATCCCGAATTATTCCGTAACTCAGTGCCAGTCCAAGTCCTGTTCCGGCTCCGGCCTCTTTAGTTGTAAAAAATGGATCAAATATTTTTCTTATGTTCTCCTTTGAAATACCACAGCCGGTATCCTGAAACATAATTTCAATACAACCTGATTTCTCTGGTAAAATTTCTTTTTTGTTGCATATTTTTGTTGAAATCGTAAGCACTCCACCTTTGGGCATGGCATCCCTTGCGTTTAACACAAAAATTATGAAAACCTTTGATAGATTCGCCATATCCCCTGTTATTACAGGCAAATTATTGTCTAATTTTTTAACTACCTGTATTTTATCAAGCTTTACTTCATGTCTTGCCTGAGCCAGAGCAGATTCGATAACATCATTTATTTTGATTTTTATCAAATTTTGCATGCCGGAGCGGGAAAATTGCAGCAGCCCCTGCACAATGGCTGCTATCCTGTTGGATTGCAAGTGCATTATGTTCAGATAATTTGAAATTTTTGGGTTTAAATCATCATCCATCTGCATAACCTGAACATGACTTGATATTATATTCAATGGATTCAATATTTCATGGCAGGCCCCGGCAGTCAGGCTTCCCATGGAAGCCAGTTTTTCGGCCTGGGCTATCTCAGACTGGGCTTTTTGCAGCGTTTCATGCTCTTGCCTCAAGCTTTCATACAAAAAAGTGTTTTCCAAAACCAGGGAACACTCTTTCGACAGCATTGCCAGAAGTTTCAGATTTTCCTGTGTAATTGAACTCTCCTTTATTGGTGTGAAAAGCATCGTCAGGCCAAGAGTTCTTTTTACCGTTGTCAGAGGCAGCATAATAATAGTTTTTTTATTCTTTACTGCCAGTGAAGGAATCAGCGCAGGCTGTCTTCTGTTAATAACCCATGGTAACATGCCAATTTCAATTTGCAGGTCTATCTCTTTTAGGCAAATAGATTCGTTATCCGCCGGCGATACATTTTTTAAAACAAATTCCTGTGTTTTCTCATCAACAATAAACAGCGCACAAACATCAACATCTATTGAATTTCCTACTTCTTCTAAAAAAACTTCCCAGATTTGATCAATATCAGCAGGCGCATCTATCTTTTCCTGAAACTTGTTCATCTGCTCCATTTTTTCTATAAATTCCAGCAAAGCTGTCTGTTCTTCACTGATTTCAGGATTCTTTTCAATTTCGGACATCTATTATAATTTTCCTTTTTTGATTTCGTTTCTGGATATTCGATGCTCGATTAAATAAGAACTATCCTTTTTAATAGATCCGGCAATCAGAATCGAGCATCCAGCAACCAACATCCAGTATCAAGCATCGAATATCGAGCATCAAGCGAAGCGATCGACCTTCCCAGTTTAGGTATAGTTGGCAAACTTGCTTATATCTTCATATTCAAGCTTTATCTTCTCCATTATAGGCTCAATTGAACTTAACTTTATCTGCAAGGTTTCCCAGGCAATTTTATTTAAAAAAGGAATTTTATTATCTCCGCCGGAACCTATATCAAATGCCCTGCAGAGAATATCCGCCAGATGGACAACTGCCGCCTCCTGTATAAACCTTCCTGCATTATCCGGTTCATGGTGAAATTCGATAGCATTAACGAGTTTTTTGGGTAAATTCCATTTTTCTGCCAGTAATTTCCCCAGGTCTGCATGTGTATATCCAAGAGCTTCATCTTCAGCAGATTTCATCAGGATGTTTTTTTCCTTTATAATAGAAGCAACTTTTTCAAAATCTTCAGGAAAATACAGCATTTCCACTATCTTTCCAATATCGTGCAAAAGACCTGATACAAACAGCTCTTCCACCTTGTCATATCTAATATGATTTCCGATAACTTTTGCGCCCACTGCACAACCGAGTGAATGATCCCAGAAGTTTTCCTGCCAGGTTTGCTTTCTTTTATTCATACCTGTAAACATATTGAATATGGATGTTGTCAGCAGTAAATTTCTTATGGCATCAAAACCAAGCAGTACAATTGCATCCGTTACAGTGGAAATCTTTTGTGGGAACCCGTAAAATGATGAGTTAACCAGCTTCAAGAGCCTTGCTGTAAGCACCTGATCATCGGCGATAACTCCTGCCAGATCCCGAGCTGATGATCTGGGATTGTTTACCTGTTCAGTTATCCGAATGATTACGCTGGGAAGTGTCGGAAGATCATCTATTTTTCTAATAACTCTTGATAAACCAACATGTTTGTTTTTAGTTTTCTTCATGAAATATCTTTTTCTATCAGTTTGCATGCGACATTCATTATTTCTTCCATAACCGGATCTTCGAGAACATCTAAAAATTTTTCTTTTAACTCTTTTTTAATCGTTTCCATAGCTTTGGATTCTTTTATTTTATCTGAATTTATATCCTCGTCCTGCTCTCCCTCCACCGAAACCTTGCTTATTCCCCACGATTTTAATATCCATACTTTCCTTTCCGTAAGCTCCGTCCTCTCTTTAAGCAGCAGAACATCCTGCCTGCTGTAAACAGATTCCGCCAGTATCATGCCCGGCTTATATTGCTCTAAATCAACAGTAATCATTGGTTCCTCTTATTGTAAGCGTCCACAGCCACCGCATCTGCACGCGATCAGGGCAACCAGCATAGCCAAGACTATAATAGCTAATTGCCCTGATCACGCACATCTGCAGCACCTGTGAACGCTTACAGGATTTAGATTGTATGACCTTTTTGTTCCGAATTGTCGTGAACGGGTAGTTCTTATCTTTACGAATGATAGATCCTGGTTTCTCGATTAAATATTGATGATTGTCGAGTATCCAGTTTCTTTCCTTTTATATCGGCAATTATCAAAAAAACTTAAGGGTTCGCGTAAAATAACTTCATATTCTATGCATTCCGAAACTCGAAACCCCGAACTCGCAACCCACAACTCGTAGCACTCACCATTTAACCTTATTTTTATCAGATAGTTATAGCCTATTCAAATCGTTATCTCATCAAAAATTGAAAAAACAGCTAAAGTTTTCATAAACAATCCCGATAATTGTATTGAAGACAAAAACAAAATCGTGAAAGGAGGGGATAAAAACAAATAAACGATATTGTCTAAAATTTAAAACGCCGGCAAATTCGGCAAAACATTTAACCATTCGGCAGAATGCCGAAATAAAAACCTAGAAAAGGAGAAATATCATGGCTATTTCATTAACATCAGGAATGAGACAAAACCTTTTTGCTTTGCAAAGTACAAGCAAACTTATGGAACTTACCCAGAACCGTCTTGCCACTGGAAAGAAAGTCAATACAGCCCTGGATGATCCGATTAACTTTTTTGCAGCAGAGAATCATCAGCAACGTGCTGACGACCTTTCATTTCGTAAAGACGCAATGGGTGAAGCGGTTCAGACAATAAAGGCCGGCAACAACGGAATTGAAGCAATTACGGATCTTATTGCCAGTGCAAAATCTACGGCACAATCAGCTCTTTCTACCACGGATCCAACTGAGAAGGCAGCATTGGCCACACAGTTTAACACAATACTGGATCAGATTGATGACCTTTCTGAAGATGCAGGTTACAAGGGCATTAACTTCCTGGCCGCCGATACCTTAACTGTCAGCTTTAACGCTGACGGAACCAGTGCTATCGGTCTGACCGGATTTGAAGGAACCTCCGGCGCTCTTGGCCTATCTGCTGCAACAGGCAGCTGGGCACTCGATGCTGATATTACTGCGGCTGTCGCAACCCTCGATGATGCAAAAGGCACACTGCGGACAGAGGCAAAAGAACTGACTAACAACCTGAGTGTAATTACCACTCGCCAGGATTTCACTGAAAAGATGATTAACACTCTGGAAGATGGTGTTGCAAATCTCACCCTTGCAGACATGAACGAAGAGGGAGCAAATATGCTTATGCTTCAGACTCGACAGGCTCTGGGTACCACATCTTTGAGCATGGCAGCTGAGGCAGCGCAGTCAGTTATGAGACTGTTTTAGCTAAATTTCCTGAGGTTTGAGGTTTAAATTCGTCCGGTAAGGGAGAAGTAATCCATTTCCCTTACCGGATTTTCCTTGGGAGGCTAATTAAAATGATAACATCAAATATAGCAATCAATCAGGACCTGCCCCAAATCGGTCAAAAAGCTCATTTAACACGAACTACATACAACAAGCAGAAGATACCTAATGGCTCTTAAAATCACATTAAAACCTGATGAGCGAATGATAATAGGTGGAGCTGTTATCACCAACGGAAGTAAGGGAAGCAATTTCATAATTGAAAACAATGTTCCTGTTTTACGCCAGTCGGATATTATGAGCGAAAAAGAAGCCGACACACCCTGTCGTCGTATTTATCTTGCCATTCAACTTATGTATGTTGATAGTGAAAACCTGGCAACCCATTACGCCAATTACTGGAACCTCGCACAGGATCTGGTAAAAGCCGCACCCAGTATGGTAGGTTTTGTTGACCAGGTAAGCGAACATATCCAGAGCAACAGGCATTACCAGGCGCTAAAACTTACAAAAAAGATGATAGATTATGAACAGGAGGTATTAAACCGTGTACAGTAATCCTTTGGAAGCATATAAAACCGTTG
>RCNC010001386.1_pt1 | contig 19743 bp, 15 predicted proteins | sample 2041301 | NCBI WGS metagenome assembly RCNC01 (sample SAMN09708231, study PRJNA481090) | Marine sediment metagenome, whole genome shotgun sequencing project. | biome: marine sediment; feature: ocean; material: sediment; isolation source: Sewage treatment plant 13A marine sediment (STP13A) ...
TAGTACATCTTTCGCTTGCCCAGGTCCGCCCCTATCACATTAAAGCTGTTTTCAACAATGAACAGTGCGTTCTCATCGATATTGAAAACCCTGTTTTCGAGTCTTTTTAACTGAAGATTATTGGTAATGGTCATGACCATCTCTTTCTCGATGCCGGAATAGGCCCCTCTGGCAGCAAACAGGGTGGCGCCCAGATGGAGATCCTTGGTTATTGATTTTGTAATTTCCTGATGTTTATCACTGAGAATATAGACTATTTTCCTCTGGTTGAAGAGCGCAAGAACCTGCTCAAGGGAAAAGGTCGAGATAAAGGTGAGGATGAGTGAGGCGATGACGATGTCAGGTTTGTATTGACTTAAGACTACCGAGAATAGAATTGCGTTAAAGATCATGTAGAATTTTCCAATCCCAAAATTTAATTTCTGATTGAGAATAATCGCAACAATATCAAGCCCTCCGCCAGATCCTCGGGATCTCAGCACAATACCGCTGCCGATACCGCAGATAACTCCTCCGGCAACGGCTGCGTAGAGTTGATCCTCGATTGGGAAGTTCAGGTGCAATATCTCTGTAAAAAAGGTTATAGCGGTGACACCGTAGACACTGTAATAGAAAAATCGTCTGCTGAGATAGATCCACCCGGCAATGAGGAGGGGAATGTTAAGAATAAAGAACCATTGTCCGGGAGAGAGCAGGTTGGTCTTGTAGTAGATAAACAGGCATGTTCCGTAGAGGCCGCCAATAATAAATTTCTGGTGCACCAGGATCGATTCTACACCAACGGAGAAAATAAAAGAGCCCAGCGTAATCAAAAGAATATCCAAGCCAACGGTGGCTAATGTGCCTCGTTTTTTCATTTTAGTACCAGCTGTAATAATGATTTCATAGTTTGTTTGTATTTGAGCTACAAACTATTTCGTGGTTTTTCTTAAAGACTATTATAATAGGCCAGGGAAACTATACCATTTTGTCAAAACAGCCAATGAAATTCTTTGTCATGCAACCATATTAATGATCTGCTGGAGGACTGGAAAAACCTTCAGTGGCAGATAGGTAATGTTTATGAAGCGACATCTGTGAGTTTTCTTCGATGGCTTCCGGGAACCGCTGCTGGAACACAATGGTTACACGTGATAATCGATTTTATTATCGTCACGTCTAGCTGGTGGCTAGTTGTGGAGGAAGAAGGTATCCTGAAGTATTATTGAGTAAAGACTGTATTTCTGCTAAAGTCGCCCGAATCTTTTAAACAACCGATCATGAAACGTGTGAACTGAATTGATATGTTGAGAGGCTATACACTTATTATATCAGCAGCGTCGTGCTGTTCTGTCCTGGGTGTTTTTTGCTGTACATGCAGTCGTCAGGCAAGAGACCCAACTGGTTTAAAAAGATGTTCCACTGCTTGTTATCTTTGGTTTTTTAGGTATCTCCGTATTTTATGTTTCCTATCTTTTTTCCGTTAAAGAGGGCGGGGCGGGCATCAATCGTGGCCACCATTGAACCGGTAATTGCTGCCACCTGCGCCTATCTCATTCTCGGCGAGTATTTTACCTATCTTGGCTATGTTGGAGCAGTGATGATAATTGCAGCAGTTCTTTTAACCATATACCGAACCTGACGGTTACCCGCCTACCCAGTCAGCGTTGCTGCGAAGAGAGTGGTTGGTCAAAGGATATCTGTTAATTGCAGTCCGAGACCGATCCGGTTTACATAGTGATTGTAATCGACAAGGCTTTCACCATAGCCGGAGAAATACTGGAGGTATCCCTTCAGGAACGGGTAGCCGAATAACGGGAAACTCCAGCCCAGTTCAACAGTACCGCGGGAAAACCCTGATTCAAGATTGTTGCGTGTCATCAGGCTGAAGGTGTGCTTTTTGTATTTATAGGCCATCCAGAGTTCACCGTGTCCGTAATAGTCGATGATATCGGGGTTGTCGTCATCCTCAAAATCTTCCTCAATACGAATCCAGGGCTTGAGCATAAAAACGAGGTTGCCGCGTTCAAAGGCAATAGCAGCGTAAATTCTGTTCCAACTGCGTGACAGTGCTCCCCCCTGGCCGTTTGACATATGGTTAAGCCCGAGAGCACTGACGTTATTGTGGAAACCGAAAATCTCCCAGTCTGACCTGACCTGGAGCCAGAATTCCGGTTCGTGGTTTGTTTCCCTGAAAGGGGATGACACATCAGTGTTGTAGAACTGCCAGAAAGAGCTGACCGTATAGGCAGCGAAAAGATCAATGCGCTGATTGAAAAGGTCAACTGCCAGTGGAGTTTTGATGCTGAGCTGAAACTGAACCTCAGTATTATCTGCCTCGATGTCATCAGCTTTGTAGACTTCCTGGTAATCGCCTGTATTCCATCCCTGGAAATTATGTGCACCGAGAAGAATATAATTATTCCTGTGAGACATCAGGGTGAATGGTTTGAGAATATTGGTTTTTTCAACATTGAGGCGCTCTTCCACCAATTTTCTCTCATTACCCTCCAGCGAGGCTGCTTCATTTGTCTCTGTATCTGATAACCCCTCATTGCAGATTGTTCTTGCCTGGCCGATTGTCATTGAGTCTGGAGCATTCTTGATAAGATTTGCTATGCACTCCTCCCGATTGAGCAAGGCAGAACCTTGCGCATCATCTGCAACACTTAAGCTCAATGATACGATCATTAGCCCGAGTATTGCAGACGATTGGGGGCTCCTTAAAATTTTATAGAGTCTGGCATAGATGTTCATGTGCTCACCATATACCATGATGCGGAATTGAGGAGGTTTTTTTTCGGCCCCAAATAGTGTCGGTTATGAGTTTTGAACCATTTTGATCTGAAGACACGCGGGAGATTACAGATTACCTTTGAAGTCTTTCAGGGAAACGGTTACCGGTTCACTCATGTGGCTTGTTGTTGAGTAGGTTACCCTGAGCCGTACCCGCTGATTTTGCAATCTCTACCTTGTTTCTGCCATTGTGTTTTGCCTGGTAGAGTGCAGTATCTACCGATTTCAGCAGTTCCTTGATATTGCGCCCATGTGCGGGTGCGGTTGCAACCCCGCAGGAAACGGTAAAATGTATTGTCCCCGATAGGTGAGGAATCGAAAGTGTTTCAGCAATTTCAGCACGTAGTTTCTCAGCCTTGTCAAACGCCCGTTCTGTGCTGGTGTTAACCATAATTATAATGAACTCCTCACCGCCAAACCGACAGGCCAGATCCTCGCCGCGTGTGTTTTTTTTCAGGTAGCCTCCAAGTTCCTGTAAAACGAAATCTCCCATCTCGTGGCCGTAGGTATCGTTGAAATTTTTGAAATGATCTACATCCAGCATGATGAGACTGCATTGGGTTTCGTATCTCATCAGCCGGTGAAACTGTCGTTGCAGTATCTCTTCCATATGGCGTCTGTTTGCAAGACCCGTGAGGCTGTCCTGTATGGATTTAAGTTTTAATTCTTCCTGGAGTTTGAGATTTGCAAAGGCCAGGGAAAGGTGGTCGGCAAGCCTTGAGCAGAGGCTGGTCTTACGGTCCAGGAGTGTTGCTGCATTATCGAGCGGGACATCTTTCGGGCTATCAAATACAACATGGAGCAGCCCGGTGGTGACGCCCTGGGCAATCAGCGGAATGCAGAGATAGCCGTGAGGAGCTTCTGCAACGTGTTCGCAGGACAAATCCTGGTCCATCTCGTGAAAGAGATAGTTCTTCCCCTGTCTGAGGGCCCAGCAGCTGTCATTGGTCATTGAGCTGAAAGTCTCCGAACCTGAGACAGACGGCACAACCTGGTCCAGCAGCTGCCTTGTTTCGTCGTGCAGGTAAAGCGTACATGTATCAGCTGGGAATAATATTTTCAGATATTGTTTGACAATAGGAAATGTCTCACTGATAGATCGGCAGGACTGCATCATATCGGCCATCTCACCCATGTATCGATTCATCTGGTTTCGCTGTTCCAGCTCGGAAATCTGATGGGAAAGTTCAGCTGTTCTTTTTTCTACCATTACCTCCAGATCTTCAAGAATCTTTTCCTGACTTTCCTGGGCGAGCTTTCTGTCATTTATGTCTGCAAGGAATCCTTCGATATGAGAAATCTCATCACTGTTTGTTTTGTGAACTCCGCGAGCATTGAGCAGGCACCAGAAAACCACACCTGATTTTCTATAGAGTTGAACCTCAAAACCTTTTACCGTACGTTCGCCAATAAGCGTCTCCATGATTTTATTGCAGAGCTCCTTTCTGACAATGAGATCCCGGTAAAAGTTTACTTTCTGGTCCAGCAATAACTGGCTGTTGTTGTATCCAAGCATGGAAACAAAAGATGGATTAACTTTGAGAATATTTCCATCAATGTCGAACTGGAAAATTCCCTCCACAGAATTTTCAAAGATTGACCTGAACCCTTTCTCCGATTCATGCAGTTTGGTGTTTGACATCTGGAGTTGAGTGAGAAACGTATTGAAGTGATTCTCGAGCTGGCCAAGTTCGTCCAGTGACTTCGGTGACAGACGTTTACTGAAATCACCTTTCGAGGCAGCTTTAAGGCCGAGCGTCAGGTGCTTAATTGGTCGGGTGATGGTCTTACTGATCTGCCAGGTCAAGCCAATGATAAGTATGCTCAGCAAGATGATAATACCGAATATAAATGTTCTCAAATCGGTAAGGGGACTGTAAAATTCATCGAGATAACCGGCTGAAGCAACAATCCAGTCCAGTTCGGGAACATAATCAAAATAGACCCGAACTTTACGGGAGTCCCGTTCTCCAGGGGACTGCCACTTATAGGTCATCGCTCCTTTCTGAATCCTGCAGATTTCCTGGATAAATTTTTTACCAGAAGAATCTTCCTGATTAAAGATATTCTGTCCTTCACGTTTCGGATGGATTACCAGGTTCCCTTTGGTATCCATGACGAAGGAAAAACCGGTCTCGCCAAACTGGTTGGCGAGAATTGATTTTCTTAACTCATCAAGATCCAGATAAGAGCTGAAATCATCTTCACTGATGGCTGCAGAAATGATCCAGTCCCATGGTCCGAAGTATGTTCGATAATGTGCCTTTCCCGAGGCCCAGTTTTCTGTTTGCTGGTTTTTAGGCTGATGCTCAAGATAGTACCCATATTTGGGCTGTATCTTGTGGCCACGGTTGTTCTCAATTGTTATGCTTTTTCCAATTAAATCACTATCAGGATGTGCCTGAATATCTCCATTGCTGGTGACAACATACAAAAATCCCGTCTTGCCAATAGATTGACTGGCTAATATTTTAACAGCCCGCTTCTTGGCTTCATCCTCTTTCAAGTCTTCCTGGTATATACCAATGATGATCTCCAGGTTTCGTTCTACCACGACCTGGAGTTGATCGATAATTGAGTTATTGATCGCTGTCTTAATGATCAACCGATTGGCAAGCGTGCTGCTGCTCAACTCTGTAGCTATATCTTTACTGATTGTCGAGCGGACAAATAGATAGATAATAGAGTTGCCGAGAAGGATAACTAAAAGAAAAATAAGCAGATAGCCATAAAGCAACCTCGACCTTATGGGTAAATTACGTGTCCATTTCTTAAGATTCATATTCAACCTGATATCAACAGAGAATCACTGAATTGCATATCAACTTTTTAAAGTATACCTGAACGGCAGGTCCCATTCAAATTTCATCGCAGTAAATTTAATATGAATATTTATTGGTGGTTGGCAGGGGAAATGTGCTGTCATCCTCTTTTTCGTCTGGTTAATAATTGTTGTATAATGTGGTGGAATAAGGAAAAACTTGACACTTAGTCTTCTGAACTGAATAATTTGCTCTTGTGAGAGAAAAGCTCAGGTATGTATCATCAACAGAAGCAGATGGGGTGAGCCTCCATTACCTGAGCCTGTAAAACAGACTATGTTAACTGCTTGATGTAATCTGGCTGGAACTTCCAGTGCTTTGAACACGGTCTAAAGGAGAGCAACTAAATGCAGGATTCATCTGAGCCTTTGTGGGATCGAACCTTAAGACGGATTAGAGAAATATGGCCGCTCGGAGACCCTGAGCTGAAGAACCTGGTGAGCCCGTCTTTGCCCAGCAGTGATTTCGGTAAAGTGAGGGCAAAGATTGATGCTTGCCTTGAGAGCCAGGGAGGGGAAGTCTCGGCTCGGGCACGTGCTGCAGAACTCGGAGAGGCCTACTCTGTATTGAATGCAGACGGGAGAAAACGATTTCTGGAGCTTCTGGCCAGAGAATACGATGTGGATAATGATGCGGTGGAGGAGGCCATCACCAAACATCGCGAGGCCGTTGAGACAGATGAAAAACAGATGGCCACATCCGAGCTGCGCGATCTCCTCGAACCTCCTCGCTCAAGGCTCATGAGGCAATTCAATGGTCTGCAGGAAGGGGTTAAGTTTTTAGTCGATCTAAGGGCAGAACTTATTCAATGGGCCCGGGAGAGCCGTGAACTAAAGGCCCTGGATAGCGATGTTTACCGTCTTCTTGAATCCTGGTTCGACGTCGGTTTTCTGGACCTGCGTCTTATTACCTGGAAAACCCCGGCGGACCTGCTTGAAAAGTTAGTTAAATATGAGGCAGTTCATAAAATAAGATCATGGCAGGATTTGAAGAACAGGTTGGAAGAGGATAGACGATGCTATGCATTTTTTCATCCACGTATGCCGGATGAACCTCTTATATTTGTTGAGGTGGCGCTGGTCAATGGCATTTCCACAAATGTGCATGAGCTCCTTGATGAGCAGGCTCCTGCCGGCAACCCGAAAGAAGCTGATACAGCTATTTTCTACTCAATTTCTACCTGCCAGAAAGGGCTGGCAGGTGTCAGTTTTGGTAATTTCCTCATAAAACGGGTCGTTGCAGATCTCAAGACAAATCTGCCAAACCTGAAAACGTTTTCGACCCTGTCCCCGGTTCCCGGTTTTGTCGGCTGGGTAAAGACTATCACCGAGGAGAATCATCGGTTTCTTCGTGAATCAGAGGCGATAACATTAGTACAGGCAGAGGGGTTCACTGCCGAGCAGTTCCGGGAAATCATCAGCCCGGATGAAACGGCGGACAAGGAGACAAAGGAGAGGGCAAAAACAATGGAACAGAGTTTGCTTCGGCTCTGTGCCTGTTATCTACTTGAAGAGAAGAGAGGAACTCAGGCGCATGACAGGGTGGCGCATTTTCATTTGACCAACGGAGCAAAAATTAAACAGATAAACTGTGCTGCTGATCTGGCCACCAATGGCATCATGCAGTCCGCAGGGATGATGGTTAATTACCTGTATGACCTGCCCACTATTGATAAGAATCATGAAGCCTATTCCAGCCAGGGTGAGATAGCAGCGTTGGCCTCAGTGAAAAAATTGCTGAAATAATGCTTTTCCCCCGTGAATTTGATTAAGCATTAGAATTTTGTCCGTGAGTTGCGTTTGGTGTGGATAATGACTATTGCATACTAAAGCAGCAGCAAAAGTCTTTGGCTGTCTGCCTATTTCTTCTATTTTTCAGTATCGCCGGAAAATACATCACTGCAGTGAACATCATCTAGAGGAGAGTGCTATGAGCCAATTTAGAAAAACATTATTATTCGTTACATTTTTAATCGCCAGCAGCGGCTTACTGGTCGGGCAGGCATTTGCGCATTGTCAGATTCCCTGTGGAATTTATGATGATCATGCCCAGGTAACAGCAATGCTTGAGGACGCAGCGACGGTAGAGAAATCGATTACGCTGATCAATGAGCTTGCCGGCAAGACAGATGCTCAGTCGCAGAACCAGCTGGTCAGATGGGTGGTTAACAAAGAGAATCATTCCCAGAAAATCATTTCCTCCATCAGCGATTATTTTTTAACCCAGAGAGTGAAATCAAGTCAGGATGATTACACAGAGCGCCTAGTGAAACATCACGCAGTTATCGTGGCGGCAATGAAGGCTAAACAAAACAGCGACATGGCCGCTGCAGCTGCTTTAAAGGAAAGCATTGAGGCGTTGATACCCTATTATCCGCAGCATTAGGCATGAACCGGAAGAAAAGGTGCTTTTCCTTTTCTTCCGGTGATTCTCTTCCAGACAATCATTTAAATATCACTGAAGTGTTGTGTTTCCTTCTGAATTATCATAAAAACAGTGGCTTGTATGCTGACGCCCTGATTTGGTTCGCCTGATTATTCTTCTTTTTTTCATTATAGTTTAAGTGAGTGTTGGGTGGACAGGAGTGGAGCAAGAGTAATAGTGGTAATTACCAATGAAATTTGAGACATTTGGAAAACCTGATTTTATCGGTATCGGTCCGCCAAAGACTGGTACTACCTGGATTTATGCCAACCTGCTGAAACATCCGCAGGTCGAGATGCCCCCTGACAAGGAGATCAGGTATTTCTGGGAAAAACATTTTGTAGGAAAATTAACGCTCAGAGAGTGGCTGACCAGTGATCACTGGCATGTCAGAGGACGAAGAGCATTTCATAAAAACAGGTTTCGCCAGCATTTCTATGATGCTGCAAGGCTCAAGCTTAATGCTAAAGAGTTGCGTTGGGACTGGAAATATCTGAGTTGGAACCGTACCGATAGATGGTATGCCTCTCTTTTTGGGGAGAATGTGATCAGCGGTGATATCACTGCAAAGTATTGTGAACTGCCGGAAGATGCGATAGTGAAAATAAGCCGGGCCTTTCCCCGGTTGAAAATTATCATCACGCTTCGTGATCCCGTCGAGCGGGAGTGGTCACGGGCTAAAATGAACCTGAGCAAAAAACCAGGCCGCCAGTTATCAGACGTTACCCATGCAGAATTTATCGCCCAGTTCAATGACCCGCCCCAGAAAAGATCTAATGATTATAGTGCATTGATTGATCAGTGGGGGAGGTGTTTTGACAGGGATCAAATGCTGGTTCTCTTTTATGATGAACTTTTAGAGAATCCCTTTCACTACTTTTCTAAACTTTGTGAATTCCTGGCAATCAGTAGTCCCGATTCGAGTGCCAGGACTCAGCTGGAAGACTACGTATTTAAGGGAGTGAGAGGAGAGGTTCCTCAAGCCTTTAAAGATACCTTATTCAGTATGCACAAGGAGGGTATTTCCAAGCTGATAGATTACTTTCCCTCCGTTGATTATCCAAAGAACTGGTTGAAAAAGTACCAGGGTACAGGTGAATCAGCGGGTAGTTGAAAATCGTACTTCAGCACATCAGAAAAAGCTCAACCTGTTTTTATAGTATTGACTATTATTTCCTTTCTTTTTTTTATCGGATACCTGTTTAAACGGCGTCAAATATCGTTAAGAGAATTTCTCCTGGGCGGCAGGCGTGCGGGTCCTCTGTCGATCGGTATTTCTGCGGCAGCCACCTGGCTGACGGCTGGAGCTCTTCTGGCAGATAGGAGCGAATGAGGGTTTTCCCAAGTTTTTGGCGTGATGTTTGTATCTGCAGGAGGGAGGAGATTTTCATTTATAACAGCACCATTTTTATTGCATATAATATAATGTTGAAACCGGCATATTGATAACCACGTATCTCAATTCATGGCAGTAGGTTTTGCAGCAGCAGCGGAGCTGAGCTGCCATGAGATTGATGGTGTTATTTTGACCTGGACGCTTCCATCCGCTTGAGAAACAGTGGCGGTTCGTGTTAGATTGTCAGATTGCAGACGTTATTCTCTTTCTCTTGGATTGCATCAGGTCACTTTTGCGACGAGGCACGATCACTATGAGCCAGGAATACTCCTTTACACTGACAGTCCCTCTTGTAGATCGCTCAACCGCCGAATCGATCCTGGACCAGGCAAAGCAGCGATTTCCACATATTCGTATCAGTAGGAAAACGAACAGAAAACAGTGTGCCCGTTATTACCTGAGTTTTCCATTTTCCAATGCTCGGCCGGACCTAAAATTCCAGGAGTGGTTTGGGGAACTGGGTAAAAACGACTGGGACCTTTTCGGGCCTACATATGGGCGATGGGGACTTGCCTGAGACAGGAACAGTCCATTCTACGCTGTCGATTTGAAGGCCCGATGGAGCGTCAGCAGCTTCTGTTCCGCTGGGCAGATGGCAGCCGAGCCACCATTTAAAGCATGCAGGTGCTCATAACCTGTTTCAGGTCAGTGAGCCCATCAAAAATCAGATGAATTCCCTCCTGCAGCAGTACGGTCATGCCATCATCAATAGCTGCCAGTTTAATTTCTTCGGCCGGTTCCTTGCGGATGATCTGGTCCTTGATCTGTCGGTTTGCCACCAGCAGTTCGAATAATCCCTTTCTGCCTTTGTAACCGGTGCCGGTGCATTCATCACAACCATTTGATCGGAATAGTGTCAGATCTTTTGAATATTGGATATTTAAATGTTCAAAGAACAGGGCGCCGTAATGATGTACCAGGTGATCATACTCCTCCTTGGATGGATTGTAGGGTTCTTTGCACTCTACGCAGAGCGTCCTGACGAGACGCTGGGCGAGCACTCCGAGCAGGGCATCGGAAAAATTAAATGGATCCATACCCATATCGATCAGTCTGATTACCGTTTCTGCAGCTGAATTTGTATGGAGTGTGCTGAAAACCAGATGGCCGGTTAACGAGGCTTCAATACCCATCTTGGTGGTTTCCTGATCACGCATTTCACCGATCATTATGACGTCTGGATCTGCTCGCAGGAAGGCACGCATCGCCGCAGCAAAGGTATAGCCGATATATGGTTTGACCTGAACCTGGCGGAGGCGGTATTGGGTGATTTCCACCGGATCTTCGGCTGTCCATATTTTTTTATCAGGGGTATTTATGTATCGTAAAACCGAATGGAGCGTTGTTGTTTTGCCGGAGCCGGTTGGCCCGACAACCAGGAAAATACCATACGGCTTGGTGATTACCGGAATAAGGCGCTCGAGAATTCGTTCCGGGGCAATCTGAATCATTGGGAGCGGTTTGCTGTCAGCCAGGATACGTAAAACTACATCTTCGTTACCATCGGCTGTCGGCAGTGTTGCAACGCGTAACTCAACATTGTTTGCCTGGGTTGTGGTAAACTTTATCTTGCCGTCCTGAGGTTTTCTGCGCTCTGAAATATCCAGGTCAGCTAATACTTTTATCCGTGCAATCACTGACTTGACATTGGTTTTGGGAATGTTGATGATATGTGAACAGGCGCCGTCGATACGGAACCGTACTTCTGCATCCTTCAGATTTCCGTATGGTTCTATATGGATATCAGAGGCTCCCTCAAGATAGGCATCTTCAATCATTTTATTGACAAGCTGCACTGCTGGAGCACTATCAACTTCCACATCGAGCGGCTCTTCGTCCTGCTGCGCGTAAATAGAGTCACTGTACTGTTCTTCTTCCGGTACTTCATCGATATCACCAATATCTTCGATATCCTCCTCACCCGGGGGCGAGACAGAATCGAGCAATTGTTTTATATCGTCTCCGAAGGCGAGTAAGACGCTGACCTTGGACGCATGAAAAAGCTTTTTAACCTCAAGGATGCCGTTCTGGTTGGCTGGATTTTTAGCAGCCACCACCAATTCATTTCTTGTTTTCTGCAGCGGGATTATAAAATTTCTCCGCAGGATATCAATATTTGCATTTTCAAGCAGCGACCGTGCCGAGTATTGTTCGACCTTCAGGTCGACAAAGCGTGTTTTATAGACAGAAGAGAGGGCCTCACCCAGATCGGTTTTGGAAACCAGGAAGTTTTCCATTAAAACCGTTTCAACTTCCTTTTCCTGCTGGGTGGCAATGACCATGGCCCGTTCCATTTCCTGGGCTGAAATGATCTCTCGATTAACCAGCTCTTCATAGCGCATTGGAACTTTTTTACCACTCTTGTAGTGGTTAAATAGCGCGATAGCAAGTGTGTCGGCCAGTTCCTTGATACGGGTTTCGTCAATCGAATCGAACTCCGCACCCTGTTTTTTGTTTATGAGTTCAATGACCCCCATCAGATTGGATTTATGGACAATTGGCGTTGCCAGTATCTGGCTGGATCGACTGCCTCCTTTTTTGTCCCAGGAGGAGTCAAAACTTAAGGTCGGGTCAATTGCCTGCAGTTCTTCCCTGTCATAAACGTTGGAAATATTGAGGGTCTGTTTTGTTTCAGCGACAAAACCGGTGATTGAGGATTTGTTAATATCCATCCTGATCTTGCGTAACGAGTCACTCGGCAGTAAAACCCAGGATACGAGTTTATTTTTCTTGGCATCGATCAGAAAAATAGTTGCCATCTCAACGTTGTAGATGTTGAGAATTTTATTCCGAAGGCCAACCATGATGACATTGGGAGATGAAGCTGCATGAATTTCGTTGACCAGTTTCTTAAAACGATCGTCAAAGACTCGCTGGGAGGCTATTGTGGCGGAAGGATTTTCAGTCATTTTTATGTAAGTGCTGGTTAATTGGACACAACCCTGTTTATAATTCGGCCTGTCGTAAAAACGGTTGAGCAACGCAAAGCGTTCCCGGTTGCCCGATGACAACGTTCAGTATATCACAATCAAAGCAACAGTAAAAATTTCGGCGCAATTAATTCGACAGGTTCGTCAGAGAACACCTTTCCTGCTGTTAAAACGGGAGATATCGAGGTTACGGAAAAAAAGAGGGTGAGTACAGGGGAGGCCGATGAGCCCCCCCTGCTCGGTCACGGGAGAGATATAATAATCAGGCTACTTTTTCGAAAACTTTGGACAATGCACCACAAATTGGACATATATCGGCGGCTGCACCCAGTTCGATATATCCACATATGGGGCAGAGATAGAAGTCAGTGACGTCGAGGTCAACTCCTGATTTTACGGCTTCAAGGGCCTTGGCGTAAATTTCGGCATGAACCTTTTCTGCCCCAAGTGCAAAACGAAACATGGTCTTGGCGCGATGGCCTTCCTCGGTCGCCAGTTCGCTCATGGGTGGATACATTTCGGTGTATTCAAATGTTTCACCTTCTATCGCACCTTTCAGATTTTCGGCCGTCGAGGCGATAGCGTCAAGAGCCTTCAGGTGTCCCTCGGCATGGATTCGTTCCGCCTCTGCTGTTGTTTTAAAAAGTTTGGCGATGTTTGTGAAACCTTCTCTTTCCGCCTTCTTGGCAAAGGCGCTGTATTTCTGGTAGGCCTGACTTTCGCCGGCAAAAGCATCATTGAGGTTTTCTGTTGTTGAGGCCATGTTTTCTCCTGAGGTTGATAGTTAAAATAGTAATAAAGAGCCTTATAATAAAAACTTTCAGCAAACCAATATACATGAAAAAACTGTATATGTAAAAAGAGAATTCAACGCTGAGCTGTCCGCGGGACCAGCCTGAGACGTTTATCTTTTAAAGGACGATTCACGGAATGCGGTGATCTTGCTCTATTAGATCAAAAATCAGATCAGGCTGGTAATAAAACCAGTACAGGTGCTATAAGATAAAAGATGCATATCCAATATTATTAAAGAGATGGAGTTACTCGCCATGAATGGATGGAATCTTCCCTATCATTCACAGAGGCCGGTGGTAATGGCCTCCAATATTGTTTCAACGTCCCAGCCGCTGGCTTCACAGGCCGGGTTACGGATGCTGATGGATGGTGGCAATGCCGCCGATGCTGCATTGGCGGCCGCAATCGCTCTGACCGTAGTGGAGCCAACAGGCAACGGCATCGGCAGTGATGCCTTTGCACTGATCTGGGACACCAAAGAGCTGCATGGAATCAACGGTTCAGGGCGATCCCCTGCTTCATGGTCATTTGAGAGGTTTGCCCACCTTGATGAGATGCCTAAATATGGTTGGGACTCTGTGACGATTCCAGGAGCAGTATCGGTCTGGGCAGAACTGTCTGACCGCTTCGGCACGCTGCCGTTCCAGCAATTGTTCGAACCGGCTATCGATTATGCCCGTGGAGGTTTTCCCGTATCGCCGATTATTGCAGAAAAATGGAAGACGGCTGGAGAAATTCACCGGGGCCTTGATGAATTTGCCAGAGTCTTTATGCCAGAGGGTAGGTCACCTGAAGCCGGTTCTATTTTTTATTTCAAAGAGGCGGCTTCGACACTCCAAGAGATACGTGAGACCGGAGGAGAATCGTTTTACCGCGGGAATCTTGCAAGAACGATCGCCCGCAGTTCCAAAGAGCAGGGTGGTGGCTTGACGTATAATGATCTTGCATCACATCAGGCGCAATGGGTGAGACCGATTTCGCAACGATATCGGGGTATGGACCTTTTCGAAATACCGCCCAATGGGCAGGGACTTGCAGCTCTGATGGCGCTTGGAATCCTTGACAACTTTGACCTGAAACAATACCCGGTGGATTCGGTTGACTCGGTCCATCTGCAGGTGGAGGCAATGAAACTGGCATTTGCCGACGTCTCCTGTCACCTGGCTGATATTGAAGCGATGAGGGTGGATTATCGGGAAATGCTTGCCCCCGGCTACCTGAAAAAAAGAGCTGAACGTATTAATATGAGGCAGTCACAGTCACCGGTCAGCGGAATTCCTGAAGGTGGGGGAACAGTCTATCTGGCGGCTGCAGACGCTAACGGGATGATGGTATCATTTATCCAGTCAAATTTTAAGGGATTTGGTTCAGGTATTGTGGTGCCCGGTACAGGAATCAGCCTTAATAATCGCGGATATGGGTTCAGGGTACAGGAAGGTCATCCAAATTGTGTTGGCGCTTGTAAAAAACCGTTTCATACAATCATCCCGGGATTTGTTATGGAACGAGGGGAACCGCTGATGGCGTTCGGTGTTATGGGGGCTCATATGCAGGCCCAGGGACACGTGCAGATAATGACCCGGATCATAGACTATGGCCAGAATCCACAGGCTGCCTCTGATGCTCCCCGCTGGCATGTTATGCAGGAATCGGGTCTGGCGCTCGAAAATACATTTCCGGCTTCAGTTATCCAGGCACTCCGGGAACGCGGACATCAGATTTGCTCCGAAGACGGAGATATTTTCGGCGGTGCTCAGTTAATACTTAGATCAGGAAACCACTATATTGCCGGGTCAGACCATAGAAAAGATGGGCAATCTGTCGGCTATTAAGAGCGACGGCTAGTCTGAAAATAAAAGGTACAAACGATTTGGACGACATTACCGTTTTTGAACGAATCATTATAGAGCAACACCCCCTCATAGACGTGAGGGCTCCTGTTGAGTTTTGTTCTGGATCTCTGCCCGGTGCGGTTAACCTGCCGATAATGTCCGATGATGAACGGCATCAGGTCGGGATCTGTTATAAACAGAAAGGAAGAGAAGAGGCGATAGCTCTCGGTTCGAGGATGGTTTCAGGAAACCGCCGGGAAGAGAGGATTGCAGGTTGGATCGAGACGATATCAAAAAGTGGTGAGACGGTGATATACTGCGCACGCGGTGGTCTCCGCTCCCATATCGCTCAGGAATGGATTGTGGCTCGATCCGGGCGCCATGTAGCGCTCCTGAAGGGGGGTTATAAAGCCTTCAGGGGGTACCTGTCAGATCATCTCCACCCCGATTGGATAGAGAGTGAGGCGATCGTTATCGGCGGTCGCACAGGGGTTGGGAAGACTGTCCTGATAAATAAACTGGAAAACAGTATTGATCTTGAGGCACTGGCAAACCACCGTGGGTCCTCGTTTGGGAAACAGATCTCAGCCCAGCCTGTTCACGCAGATTTTGAGAATAACCTTGCGGCAGCCTTGATACGGCACGGTTATCAAAAGTATCGCCATATGATTGTTGAGGATGAGGGGAGACATATCGGTAAACGGTATTTACCCAAAGAACTCGCACAGTTTTTTGCCAACGGTAAACTAATTGTCGTCGATGCGCCGCTTGATGGGAGAGTTGAGGCAACCTGCAATGAATATGTGGTGGTGGCGCAGAAAATTTACCAGAAGAAATTTGGTATCACCCATGGTATGGCGAGATGGATCGAAGAGATGGAATCCGGTATTGATCGAATTGCCCGCCGACTTGGCCCATCACGTCACCGCCAGATCAGGGAGCAGCTCTCTGATGCCTGCAGGCTTCAGGATAAGACCGGTAACCTGGAATTGCATAAAATCTGGATTGAGCAGCTGTTGACCTTCTACTATGACCCAATGTATGATTTTCAGCTGGAAAAAGATAGACGAACGGTTATCTATAGAGGAAGTCTTGAGGCAGTAGAGGGGTATCTGAAATCAATAGATTTATAAAAAAAAAGAAACGGGATGGCTGGCAGCATGGAAACCCAAGGGTATCGAGGCCGAACCTCGTTCTCAAACCATCGCCAGAGCTCAGACAGGTTTGGCGCCTTATTCTGCCACCAGCTCCGCTGCTCGGCGAGTATGCACATTCCTGTTCCAGGTAGGCGTTATCCGGATGAACCCAAAAAAAGGAGCTTTTCACACTGTCGTATGAAAAGCTCCCTTTGGTTTACAGCGTGTTCCTTGTGGTTATTTACCAGCCCAATGTCAGGTAATCGTGCATGGAATCAGCCGCCTGCCGACCGGCACCCATGGCCAGGATTACCGTCGCTGCACCGGTAACGATATCACCGCCGGCCCAGACGCTTTTTTTGGTCGTCTTACCGGTCTTTTCATCGGTTAAGACATAACCCCACTGGTTGAGCTTCATATCGGGTGTTTCACTGGTGAGCAGGGGATTGGCCCCGGATCCGACGGCCACAATGCAGAGATCGCAGTCCATATGAAACTCTGATCCTTCTATGGCAACCGGACGTCTTCTACCTGAATCGTCAGGTTCACCAAGTTCCATCTGTAAACATTCCATACCGGTTAATCGACCCTTTTCATTGCCGATGTATTTTGTCGGATTGGTCAGCAGAAACATTTCGATCCCTTCTTCTTCAGCATGGTGAATCTCTGCTCTTCTGGCAGGCATCTCTTCCCGCGATCTTCGATAGACGATTTTTACATTGTCGGCTCCCAAGCGCATTGCAGTTCGTGCGGCATCCATTGCGACATTTCCGGCGCCGAGAACAACGACATTTTTACCGATTGGTATAGGGGTGTCAACCTCCGGGAATTTATAGGCTTTCATCAGGTTGGCACGGGTAAGGTATTCGTTTGCCGAAAGTATACCGACGAGGTTTTCCCCCGGCAGATTCATAAATCTCGGCAGACCGGCTCCAACACCGACATAGACAGCATCGTATCCCTGTTCCAAGAGTTCATCAAGAGAAACAGTGCGGCCGACAACGGCATTGCATTCAAGGTTTACTCCGAGCCTTTCAAGAAAATTGATTTCCTGGGCAACAATGTCCTTGGGGAGACGAAATTCAGGGATACCATAGACCAGGACACCGCCCGGTTTATGGAACGCTTCCAGTATGGTCACGTCGTGACCTTTGGCGATAAGATCACCGGCAACGGTCAAACCTGATGGTCCTGAACCCACAACTGCGACTTTTTTATCGGTCTGCGACTGCTTTGGCGGCAGTTCTCCAGTACCGTATTCCCGTTCATAATCAGCACAGAAACGCTCGAGGTTGCCAATAGCGACAGGTTCACCTTTTCTGCCGACAATGCACTTTCCTTCGCACTGGATTTCTTGAGGACAGACACGGCCACAGACAGCGGGCAGTGCGTTTTTACCCCATAGATTCCGAATCGCACCAGTCGTGTCTCCCTGGGCGAGCAGGTCGATAAAGCCTGGAATATCAACACTTACCGGACAGCCGGCTACGCAGCCGGGCTTCTTGCACTGCAGGCAGCGTGCGGCCTCTTCCTGGGCCATTTTCGGCGTGTATCCAGTGGGTACTTCAAGAAAATTACGTGCCCTGACGTGCGGCTCCTGCTCGGGCATCGCCACCCGGGGATTCTTCTTTTTTGTTGCTTGTTCCGCCATTGCTCCCTCCGTTGATTAAACCTCTATAAAGTATCTCTTCAGTTAGATTTTCCGTCTATACTGCAGTGATGGATTACTTGGCATCACGAATGGTGCAGAAATCTTCGTGGCATTTTTTTTCGTCTTCCTGGTAGGCCTGCAGCCTGAGCATCAGTTCGTTGTAATCGACCTGGTGACCGTCGAATTCCGGTCCGTCTACGCAGGCAAATTTTGTCTCGCCGCCAACAGTGACCCTGCAGCCTCCACACATACCGGTGCCGTCGACCATGATCGGATTGAGGCTGACAAGCGTCTGAACCCCATATTCTTTGGTAATAGCACTCACTGCTCTCATCATAGGAACTGGTCCGATGGCAACGACTTGCTTGATGTCCTCTTTTTCGAGGATATCTTTCATAACATCAGTTACAAAACCATGATGGCCGTATGAGCCGTCATCGGTGCAGAGCCTGAGGTCATGGGAGGCGTCTTTCATCTGCTCTTCAAGGATCAGCAGATCTTTTGTTCGTGCCCCGATAATACAGGTTACATCATTACCGATGTCTTTCATTGCCCTGGTGATTGGGTGCAGAACTGCAACGCCGGTTCCTCCGCCAACGCAGATTACTTTACCGATTTTTTCCAGATGAGTGGCTTTACCCAACGGGCCGATGACATCTTGATAGCCATCACCGACCTGCAATTCCTTGAAGCGTGCCGTAGATTTCCCAACCACCATATAGATAATGGTTATGGTACCTTTTTCTTTATCAGAAGAGGCTATGGTGAGCGGAATTCTCTCCCCGTCTTCGCCGGTTTTCAGGATTACGAACTGGCCGGGCCGGGCTTTTTTGGCGATCAGCGGTGCCTCAATCTCATTGAGTATTACAGTACCGTCTGCCATTTCTTCACGTCTGACTATTTTAAACATGTGTACCTCCCGGCTTTAAAAACATTGAGTGTGCAATCTAGTAGTTTCTTTTCCCGTGAGCAGAGCGGAGCCGTTCCCAGGTCTGAAAACCCTTATCAAAAATACGGTTGTAAATGTACGATAGATGCGAACCTACCTTTATTAACCGTTATTTTCAATCATCTAATCCTTGCAATAGAACAGAACTATTTAACTGATATTTCAAGAAAATTTATTCAATAATCTACTGTGCTGAATATATTGGGGAAATCACTTTGCCACGGCTGTAGATCGTGGTTATTCCTGGCTGCTCATCAGCGCATCGAGTCCTGCCTGGGCGACGATTTCATCCTGGTCCGGACTTCCTGAACTGCAGCCAATACCGCCAACCGGGTGTTCATCGATAAAAATCGGCAAACCACCTGCAAAAATCATGAATCGTCCATTGATGCTTGAATTGATGCCAAAAGCAGGGGCTCCCGGGCCGCTCACATCACCGTAGGCACGGGTTGATTTTCTTGCTGCCCCGGCAGTGAAAGCCTTGTCGATGGCAATGGTTATGCTGGTAATTCGGGCGTTGTCCATACGTTGAAAGAGCAGGAGATTTCCGCCATCGTCGACAATGGCGATATCCATGTCAATATCGATTTCGGTCGCCCTCTGTTCTGCAGCTTCCATCATTAACTTTGCATCTTCAAGGGTGAGCTTCGGGACGCGTTTCATACAATTTCCTCCAGAGATTGTGAATATTAAAAAAATGGAACGTTTATGGATACCAACAAATGGTCTGTCCGTAATTATTTGATGTTCAACGTTTTGTCAACATTACGATTTACGCTGAGCGGAATTTTCTCTATAGAAACTTACATTGTGAGGTGGAAATGGTATTAAAAATCTGGAACATTGCAGCTCAGCATTATTATAGTAATAATGACGAACTCGTAAAAAGGTCATTCGAAGCTCCAGATGGCTAAGTCAAAAAGTTTGATATACAAGGCGTAGAGTTTTTGGCAGGTACTTGGCAATACATATGGTATGCCAAGTGTCTGTCAAAAACCTACAACGAAGGAGATCGGACTTTTTACGACGCCAT
>RCNC010000896.1_pt1 | contig 19732 bp, 17 predicted proteins | sample 2041301 | NCBI WGS metagenome assembly RCNC01 (sample SAMN09708231, study PRJNA481090) | Marine sediment metagenome, whole genome shotgun sequencing project. | biome: marine sediment; feature: ocean; material: sediment; isolation source: Sewage treatment plant 13A marine sediment (STP13A) ...
CGCCAAGGGTGATCTAACACTGCATGGCTGGGTATACGACATCAAGACCGGCGACGTGAAGGCCTACAACGAAGCGACTGACAGTTTTGAGTCTGTCGATGTGTATTACGCGAAGGAAATGGCCGAAATCGCCAAGTCCTCGTCGTGTGCCGCCTGATAGATACTGACTAGGAAACTTGAGATGAAATTCTTTGATTTTTCGAACCTGCGCGGTGACATGTTTGGTGGGATCACCGCCGGTATCGTTGCCTTACCGTTGGCCCTCGCCTTCGGCGAAGCATCCGGTGCCGGTCCTATTGCCGGCATCTGGGGCGCGATCTTTGTTGGCTTTTTTGCCTCACTCTTCGGTGGCACCGGATCCAACGTGTCGGGACCTACCGGGCCGATGGTGGTGGTATTCGCGGGCGTATTCGCGTCTCTATCAGGAAATCTTGCGTTGGTATTCGCGGCCGTTGTGCTGGCCGGCGTGCTGCAGATCCTGCTCGGCGTCTTCAAAATGGGCCAATACATACGACTGGTCCCATATCCAGTTGTCTCGGGTTTCATGAGCGGCATCGGCTGCATCATTATCGCTTTGCAGCTATCGCGGCTTTTCGGTCACGAGCCAGACGGTGGTGGCACAATTCCTGCCTTAACGGCGATACCGGGCGCAGTAGTGGATCCCAATATTGCTGCTTTGATTGTCGGTGTAATAACCCTGGTGACAATTTTTACCTGGCCGGCGAAGCTGGGTAAATATGTGCCCGGCCCGTTGGCCGCACTGGTTGTTGGCACGGTAGCCAGCTTGTTTGTTAGCGGCGCCCCGATCCTGGGCGAAATACCTACCGGCTTTCCTTCATTCATCATGCCTGAATTCACCACGGGCACATTCGCAATCGTGCTTGAGGCGGCCGTGCTTCTCGCCGTCCTCGGTGCCATCGACAGCCTTCTGACGTCGCTGGTCGCGGATAACATGACGCGCACACGCCACGACTCCGACAAGGAGCTAATTGGCCAGGGTATCGGTAACACGGTTGCCGGATTCTTTGGTGCGATTCCGGGCGCTGGTGCAACCATGCGTACGGTTATCAATATTCGAACCGGCGGTGCTACCAAGCTCTCCGGCATGTTGCACGCAGTACTTCTGCTCTTGGTCGTAATCAGTTTGGCACCTTTGGCTGCCAAAATTCCGCACGCTGTATTGGCGGGAATTCTTATCAAGGTCGGATACGACATCATCGACGTCGGTTACCTGAAACGTGCCCATACGGGGCCACGTCTTGATCTCGCCCTGATGGCCATGGTGCTGATCCTGACTGTGTTTGTCGACTTGATTACCGCAGTTGCAGCGGGTGTAGTCCTTGCGGCGCTGGCGTTTATCAAGCAGCTGGCCGACCAGCAGTTGAAGCAATTCAGTGGTGAGGACACCAGTACCTTGGTGACCACGTCGGAAGAGAACGAGTTGCTCGAAAAGGCACACGGTGAGGTCACGATGTTTGATTTCGGTGGGCCGCTGAGTTTCGGTGCGGCGGCTGACGTTGGTCATCAGGTTCGCGAACGCGTCAAGCACAAGACATCGGCGATTATCCTCGACTTCTCAAGGGTGCCGTTTGTCGATGTGTCTGCAGCGCGTGCAGTAGAAACGATTATTCGTGACGCCCATGATGCTGGCAAAATTGTCTACGAGACCGGCATGAACGATTCGGTTCGCAAGACGCTTACGGCGATGAATTCGATTCGCAGCCTGCCAGTTGATGTCACCTACGAGACGCGACTCGAGGCATTGCGCGCTGCTGTCGATAAGATATCGTTGAAGCGCGGTGGCAGCCCTGTCGACCCGGGTGAGCCCGCTCCGGCAGCGGTCTAGACGAGCAGTGTGAAGCGGTACAAAAAAGGCCCCCTAAATGGGGGCCTTTACTAGAAGGACGCATCCCACTGCAGGCGAACACGATTCGCATCGTCGTCAATGCCAGTGAGTCCGTCATCGACAGTCAGGTAGGAATAGTCAAGCGTGAGCTTGTTGTTATGGCCGGCGAAAAACCAGTTGGCGGCCAGGGTGACTTCCTCTCGTTCGTTGTCAAACATCCGATCAATCTCGTTCGGTTCCTCAACGAATGCGTAGCGTACTGCGAGTTCCAGCGGTGCTGGTATAACAGGGAATACGTTGTTGAAGAAGTAGCCGGTCTGCAAATAGCCGCCGGTTAGATCGTTCTTGCTACCGACGACGCGATCTCGAATGGATTTTAGGTGATATTCCTGTTGAATTGACAAGCCGCGATATTTGAAAGCGAATTCCTGTACTACTTGTTCGATATTGAATTGATCTCCTGCGGCGAGAACAGGCGATACAAAGCCATCCAGATTGCCGCAGCCTGAGGACGACCAGCGCGTGCACGGCCCGTTTGTTGTCATACCACCGATGGCAAAGCTTCCCGTCGGCTTCTCCGTGTACTCAACATCTGTTTGTCGCCACGCAAGATCGCGACCCAAAAAGTTCCATTGCAGACGGCCCGAATACATCATGTCTTCGTCGACATTTCGTACGCCTCTGCCTTCGCCATTAAATACGCCAACGTAGTAACGCAAATCTGCCGGAGTATTTTTGAATACGTGGCCGCGTAGCTGAACGCCGACCTGACGATCGATAGTGAATATTCGGTTCACAATCGAGCGCTCGACGAATTGCTGTCGGCCGGACGAATCGACGCGCTCACGGTTCATGTCGATTTTCCACTGGCCTACGCGAAAACCACCCCAGTCCCACTTGGCGATGTCGATGCGCCAGTCAATGACCCGTGCGCTTGACGATACCGCGCTTGAATCAGGATCACGGCTCGGCTGCAGATCCACCTCGAAGTAGTACTTTAACCACGGTTGAAAACCGTGGCCGCCGATCTTCATTCGTAGGCGCCGCGCTTCGAAATTGGACGTGCCTGAGTTCTCGAAATCGTCGACCTGGCGTGGATCGCCGAAGTAGGGGTTCGTGTATCGCAGCTGAGCACGCCACAGCAGATTGGTTTGCCAGTTGCCGTCGCGGGTCTCAAACCGAAAGCCGCTGCTTCCGTGGCTGGCTGTAACGGGAAAGTCTTCCTCGATCCTGGCCGCAACCTCGTCTGCTACAACAGCACGGATGAATTCATCAGAATCGGCGGGCATGTCAGCATCGACATCTGCGGTGATACCGTCGACCGGTTCTGCAACCAGAATATCGCCGCTGGTCAGAGCCTCCTTCTCCATCAACACCGCATGCTGTTCTGAGGTGATAACACCATTTTCAAGCAGAATATCCAGCAGTGCCGCATCGGCGGCATGTGCGCTGGTCGGTGTGCCGAAGACCAGGCCGGCGAGCAGGATGGCGCTCGCAGCGTTTCTAAAACGACAAAGGTTCATAGATTTACTCTCCAAATTTGAGGGAAATCGCGTCGAGATCGAAGCAGTGAGCGGCTATCCGGAACGCGCGGCAATTGTCTTATTGTATTGTTACGTTTGTGTTACAGATGCGCGCCGGGCGCCCGGCCTTGTAGGGCGCCCTCAGGCGGGCGACACTTGCGTATGGACCAGATCGAAGTACATTTACCGGTCGGATCAACCGCGGATACGTCGGTAGATCTGCTGCACGTCGCCACCGGACTCTCAAAACAGCGAATCAAATTTGCGATGACCCAAGGCGCGGTCTGGATAACGCGGGGGAGCAGCACGCAGCGCCTGCGCCGCGCAAAACGGGTGTTGCGCGTTGGCGACGAGATTCATCTGTACTACGACGAAAAAATTCTGGCAGAGGTTCCGCCGGAGCCAATATTGGTGGCAGATCTGGGTGCCTATACGGTGTGGGATAAGCCTCGCGGCTTGCGCTCACAGGGCTCGAAATGGGGTGACCACTGCACACTGGTGCGTTGGGCGGAGCGGCATCTGCAACCAGAGCGTTCTGCATTCACGGTGCATCGTCTTGACCGGGCCGTGAGGGGACTGATGCTGGTCGCTCAGTCAAAAAACACTGCAGCTGCATTATCTGCACTATTCAAAAACCGCGAGGTGGAGAAATGCTACCGAGCGCTGGTGTCGGGTGACTTGTCCGAACAGCCAAATCCACTGCGAGTGGAGCTGCCTATTGATGGCAAAGAAGCGATCAGCGAGATATCGGTGCTGCAGGTTAGTGACGACGGCGCTCGGTCTCTGGTCGACGTGCGAATTGAAACCGGACGCAAACATCAGATTCGCCGCCATCTGGCAGATTCAGGTCATCCGATCGTCGGCGATCGCCTGTATGGCACAGGTAGCGAAGATGGCGTGGATCTGCAGCTGACCGCTTACTTGCTGGCCTTTCACTGCCCCGTGAAAGATGAGCGGGTAGAGTACCGATTGCCAATCGAAGGCATAATGGATGGCTTAGTGGAGAACTAGTGAAATGGATGAAAACTCAATAACCGCCGTTATTTTTCGCAACGGCTTGCTGGTCGACGGATCGAGCCCAAAACCCTCCGACCCGGTCGACGTGCTGGTGGAGAACGGCAAGGTTGTCTCGGTATCCAGTGAACGTATAGAGAAGGATGGCGCTGTCGAATTTGATCTTGCGGGCAAGGCCATCATGCCAGGCCTCATCGACTGTCACATGCATCCGTTCCTGACCGACATGAACCTGATGAAGCTCGAGGACACACCGGTATCCTTGGTGACGGCGCAGGCAAGTGTTGTACTCAATCGGCTGCTTGATCGAGGCTTTACGACGATACGTGATGCCGCTGGCGGCGACTGGGGATTGAAGCAGGCGGTGGATGACGGTCTCATTGCTGGCCCACGACTATTTATTTCCGGTAGAGCCCTGAGCCAGACAGGTGGCCACGGTGATTTTCGTCGTCGTACCGACGATTCTACGATGTGCAGTTGCAGCAGCGCGCTGCACCTTACGTCGCGAATTGTCGATGGTGTTGACCAGGTGCGACATGCCGTAAGAGATGAGCTTCGCAAAGGCGCCGACCAGATTAAGATCATGGTGTCGGGTGGTGTGTCTTCACCCTTCGACCCACTCGAAGGCTGTCAATTTTCCATGAGTGAAATCGAAGCCGCTGTGGATGAAGCAACGCGCGCGGGGACCTACGTGCTCGCGCATGCCTACTCGGCAGAAGCGATAACTCGTGCATTAAAGGCCGGTGTTCGCACCATCGAACACGCTAACTTGATCGATGTTGAGGCAGCAGAACTGGCGGCCAGGAATGGTGCTTTTGTCGTACCGACTCTGGTCGCGTACGAAGCAGGCGCGCGGCATGCAGAAAGTGCAGGCTATTCCGACGCGATGCTGAACAAGCTCAAAAAGGTACGGGAGTTCGGACTGCGTTCTCTCGAGATCTGTAAGGCCGCCGGGGTGAAGATGGGTTTCGGCACCGACATCATCGGTGATCAGGAATTGCACACACAGGAATTTCTGTTGCGCGCTGAGGTATTGCCGGCGCATGAGATTATTGCATCAGCGACACGCGTCGGCGCCGAAATTCTTCGCCGAGAAGGCGAGCTCGGCGTAATCGCACCCGGTGCAATTGCGGACATACTGGTCATCGACGGAAATCCGCTGGAAGATATTTCCTTGCTCGCCGGTCATGGGGAACACCTGCTGGCCATAATGAAAGACGGACGATTCCACAAGAACAACTTATAAATTCTCTCGGGGGCAATGTGAAAATTTCTGCTATTCGTGTTTATCAGGTCGACCTGCCACTCGTTGAAGGTCGTTACTCCTGGTCGGAAGGAAAGTTTGTTGAGGTCTTCGATAGCACGGTCGTCGAACTTCTTACTGATGACGGCAACTCCGGATATGGGGAAGTATGTCCGCTCGGACCATTCTATCTGCCAGCTTATGGGGCAGGAGCCCGGGCAGGCATCGGTGAGCTGGCTGCAACAATCATTGGTCAGGACCCAACCGCTATTGGGCCAATCAATCAACTCATGGACAAAGCTTTGCTGGGCCATCCGTACGTGAAGTCGGCCATCGACATGGCCTGCTGGGATTTATTGGGTAAAACATCCGGCAAGTCCGTTTGCGAATTGATGGGCGGCAAGTTCGGTTTCAGCGTCGCGTTGTACCGGGCGATCAGCCAACGTCCTGCCGATGAGATGGCAGAAAACGTCGCCGAACATCGTGCGGACGGCTACACCAAGTTTCAACTTAAGGTCGGTGGAAAACCGAGTGAAGACATCGATCGTATCCATGCCGCGGCAGACGTACTGAGCGAAGGCGAAGTTCTGGTTGCTGATGCAAATACCGGATGGCGTGTCGATGACGCGGCGCGGGTCGTCAACGCTGTTCGCGATCGCGATGTGTACATAGAACAGCCGTGTCGCTCCTACGAACATTGCCTGACGATTCGCAAGCGGACGTCCCTGCCGTTTATTCTGGATGAGAACATCGACGGCATCGCAGCACTCCTGCGCGCTCATCAGGATGGCGCGATGGACGTTATCAATCTGAAGATCTCAAAAGTTGGCGGGCTTAGCAAAGCGCGGCAGATCAGGGACCTCTGTGTGGCATTGAATATTCCGATGACTATCGAGGATAGCTGGGGTGGCGACATCATCACCGCGGCAATTGCGCATCTCGCCCATTCGACACCAGAGCAAATGCGATTCTCCGCCACGGACTTCAACAGTTACGTCAGCGTTCAGAATGCGAGCGGTGCCCCGCAGCGCGTATCCGGGCACATGGCTGCTTCTGACGAACCCGGTCTCGGAATTACACCAAACATGGACGTACTCGGTCCAGCTACAGCGGAGTATAAATAGTGACTCAAAGAACACCTTCAATTTTCCTCGTCTGCGTTGCAGCGGTGTTAATCGTTCCCGTACATGCCGCCGAGCCCGAGGCACTTCTCAGCATCGATAGAATTTTTCACGACGAAGAATTCGAGATAAACAAGAAGGTAGCGAGCAAATGGCTACACGGTGAAGAAAGTTACACAACCGTCGAGGCTTCGGAGTCGGTGGCCGATGGCTTTGACATCGTGCGCCACGATCCGGCGACGGGCGAGCAGTCGATTCTTGTTGCTGCAAGTACCTTAATTCCAGAAGGCGCCGAAAAGCCGCTCGAGATCAAGAACTACAGCTGGTCTGAAGACGGTCGTTTTGTCCTGATCAGCACAAATACTGTGAAATTTCGGCGCCTCGAATCACTCGGCGACTACTGGTTGTTGAATCTGGCTAACTCGGATTTGCGTCAGGTTGCGGCGGATGCGACACCTTCGTCATTAATGTATGCAAAGTTCTCGCCGGACAGTGCAAACATCGCGTACATGTATCTGAACAATCTGTACATCGAAAGTACGGATGGCCGCAGCACGAAACAGCTAACGCATGACGGCTCCGATCTTATCGTCAATGGCACCGGCGACTGGGTGAATGAAGAAGAATTCTCCCTTCGTGATGGCTTTACCTGGAGCCCGGACTCGACCCGGCTATGCTACTGGCAGTTCGATACGGAAGGGGTCGGCACGTTCTACATGATGAAGAACACCGACAACGTCTATTCAACGCCGATCCCGCTGCAGTACCCGAAGGTAGGTACAACAAATTCGGCGACCAGAGTCGGTGTCGTCGATATTGAGACGGCAGAAACTGTTTGGGTCAAACTAGAGGGTGATCCGCGACAAAACTATGTGCCCGAGATGGAGTGGGCCGACAATTCCGAGCAAGTCATTATTCAACACGTTAATCGACTCCAGAACAAAAACACGGTTTATCTGGCCAACGTTGACGACGGCTCTGCACAACACATTTTTACGGATCAGGACGATGCCTGGATCGATCCTAACGAAGATCTGAAATGGCTGGAGGGTGGCAAGTCTTTTACCTGGCTTAGTGAGCGCGATGGCTGGCGACATCTTTACACCGTCTCGAGAGATGGCAAGACGGCGCGTCTGGTAACGCCGGGCGCCTTTGACATTCTCAAAGTTGATCACATCGATACCGAGAATGGCTACGTGTATTACACTGCATCACCGGACGACAGCGCCGCACGCTATCTGTATCGATCACCGTTACTGGGTGAGCCGCAAGTTGAACGCCTGACGCCGCCCAGCGAGCCCGGTTTTCACGTCTACGATGTCGCGCCAAATTCACGATGGGCGTTCCATACCTTCTCAACGATGAACAAACCGCCAATTGTCGATGTGGTTTCACTGCCTGATCATGCCTCGCAGCGAGTAGTGGTGGAGAACAGCAATGTCGAAAGTCTCTTGCAGGCTACGCCACGCGGAGAGACAGAGTTTTTCAGCGTCGATATCGGTGATGGCGTGGAGTTGGACGCCTGGATGATGACGCCGCCCGATTTCGATCCGAGCAAGAAGTATCCTTTACTCATATATGTGTATGGCGAACCTGCTGGCCAAACCGTGATTCAGAGTTGGCGCACGGATCGATATCTGTGGCACACGCTGCTTACCCAACAGGGCTATATCGTTGCCAGTATTGACCCGCGCGGCACGCCGGCGCCAAAAGGTCGCGCCTGGAGGAAATCCATCTACGCTCAAATAGGGATTCAGGCCTCGGCCGATGAAGCCAAAGCCGTGCAGGCCTTATTAGCCGAGCGCTCCTATCTGGACCCGGAACGAGTTGGCAGTTGGGGTTGGAGCGGCGGCGGCCAGATGACCTTGAATGCGATGTTTCGCTACCCGGACATCTATCGCACGGGAATTGCGATCGCATTCGTCAGTGATCAGCGACTCTACGACACTATTTATCAGGAACGTTACATGGGCTTGCCTGATGGCAATGCCGAAGGCTACGTACAGGGCTCTCCAATTACGCACGCCGAGGGCCTCGCCGGAAATCTGTTGCTAATTCATGGGACGGCCGACGACAACGTTCACTATCAAAGCGCCGAGCAGCTTGTGGACAGGTTGATCGCTCTCAACAAGACCTTCAGTTTTATGATTTATCCTGATCGCAGTCACTCGATCAATGAAAAGACGAACACAAGGCGACATCTGTTTAATCTGATGACGAACTACCTGCACGAGCATCTCCCCGTGCAGGCGGAGACTGAGCAATAGCTATGGCTACCAACAACGACGTATTTCGTGGCTGCATGCCCGCGCTAATGACACCGTGCAACGCGGCCGGAGTTCCAGACTTTGCCGCATTGGCTGCAAAGGGCAAGGAGCTGGTAGACGCAGGTATGCAGGCCGTCGTCTATTGCGGGTCGATGGGTGACTGGCCCTTGCTTAGCGACGCGCAGCGAGAAGAGGGAGTCGCTGCTCTGGTCGCGGCTGGAGTCCCGGTCGTGGTCGGTACCGGCGCGCAGAATACCGCCCGTGCTGTGCAACTGGTCGAGCACGCGCGAGACTGTGGTGCGGCGGGGCTGATGGTGATACCGAGAGTGCTTTCGCGTGGCTCATCTGCCGCAGCGCAGCGAGAACATTTTCTCGCGATTCTAAAAGCAGCGGGCGACCTGCCTGCCGTCATCTACAACAGTCCGTACTACGGATTCGAAACCAAAGCAGAGCTGTTCTTCGAGTTACACAGCAAGTACACGAATCTTATCGGTTTCAAAGAGTTTGGCGGTGCCAAGGGACTCAGCTATGCAGCGGAAAACATTACAGGCCCGAATCCCGATCTCACATTAATGGTCGGTGTTGATACGCAGGTCGTTCATGGTTACGTCCGCTGCGGTGCGAAAGGCGCCATCACCGGGGTTGGCAATGCATTGCCCAGAGAAATTCTGCGCCTGGTCGAGCTATGCGAGCTCGCTGCCGACGGAGACGAGAACGCTTTGCGGCTCGCCAATGAGTTGGACGAGGCTCTTACCGAATTAGCGAAGTTTGATGAGGGTCCAGATCTCGTCCTTTACTACAAACACCTGATGGTCCTCGAGGGAAATCCAGAATTTGCTCATCACCTTAATAAGAGCGATGCGCTTAGTTCTGAACAACAGGCATTTCTTGAAACAGAATGGCAGCGATTTCGTGACTGGTGGAGTGACTGGAGCGGGACACATGATTAGTGACGGCATGAAGAAGATCGAATGGTCAAAACGCAATATGCCGATGTTGCGCAAGATTACAGAGGATTTTTCAGAGACCAAACCGTTCGCAGGCCTGACCATCGGGGTCTCTTTGCACATCGAGAAAAAGACCGCGGTTCTTTTGCTTGCGCTGCAAGCCGGTGGCGCAAATATTGTGGCGACCGGGAACCTCGGAACGACACAAGATGATGTTGCCGCTGCTCTTAACACGCTAGGCATGAAAGTTTACGGTCGCCGCGATGACTCGCGATCGGAGCATTTGGAAAACGTCGCCAATGTGCTGTCGCACAATCCGAATCTGTTCCTCGATAACGGTGCGGATCTTATTAAGTTGGCAGTGCGCGACTCGCGATTCTCTATTGAGGGCGTTCTGGGCGGTACGGAAGAGACTACCTCCGGAGGTTTTCGCATGCGAGAGGAAATGGATGGCGAGATCCCTTTCCCCATTATCGTGATTAACGATAGCCCGCTGAAGCTAATAGTCGAGAACAAACACGGTGTTGGCCAATCGATTGTCGAGAGCTTTAACCGTATTACAAATTTGATGATTCAGGGAAAACGTGTAGCCGTGTTCGGCTATGGCTGGTGCGGGCGCGGTATCGCCAAGTATTTCAAAAGTCTCGGTGCCCAGGTTGCAGTTGTCGAAGTGAGTCCGATAACGCGTTTGGAAGCGGCCGTGGATGGATTTGTCGTCATGACATCAATCGAAGCCGTCCGGTGGGCGTCCGTCATAGTCACCGCGACTGGGCGCGAAAACGTCATCAGCGCCGATCTTATCGATGAGCTAAATGATGACGTTATACTCGGCAATGCGGGTCATTTCGATTGGGAAATCGATGTTGCGACGATTAAGCAACAGTCTAAATCTGTCGATGACTTAGGAAGCGGTATTGACTGTTACGAAATGCAGAACGGTAAGAAAATCGTCCTGCTATGTGATGGCCGCATGTTTAATCTCGGCGGGCAGGAACCCAAAGGCAATACTCTGGAATGCATGGATATGGGCTTTACATTGCAAGCTTTGTCACTGGAGTACACCGTCGGGTCAAGCGATTCCCTCGTCAGCGGGCCACAGCCGGTTCCGGATGTGATTAACAATGAAACAGCCAATCGCATGTTAACGAGCATGAATTGCTCGCATTCCTAAGAAACAATTTTCGCTGGATCGCCGGCGGATTTATGTTGACGTTTTTTTCCAGTGTTGGACAAACGTATTTCATCTCCGCGTCAGTAGCCGAATGGCAGGCAGCGTTTGATCTGAGCCATGGTGAGTTTGGGCGACTCTACATGTTCGCCACGCTGGCAAGCGCCATCTCTCTGCCATTTTTCGGCAGATTGGTCGATGTGGTTCGGGCGGATCACATGATCGCGCTGGTCGTGCCTATTCTTGCTGTGGCTGCATTGCTGGCGGGCCATGCAAACTCGATTCCGGTACTGGTGCTCGCGATCTTCCTCTTGCGGCTGTTTGGCCAGGGCATGATGACGCACATGGCGCTGACCGCAACGGGCCGATGGTTTATCGCTGAAAGAGGGCGGGCAGTGTCGCTGGTCGTACTCGGCCACCAGGGTGGCGAGGCGACGCTGCCGTTAGTGGTCGCTGCAATTACGATTGCCTACGGATATAGCGTGAGTTGGATCGCAGCAGCGGTCGCATTGCTGGTTATTGGTCTTCCGTTTGCTTACTGTTGCTATCACAAGCCGCGCGTGCCCCATGGGCAGCTGTCCAAAGAAACCACGTCGTCACCTATGGTACGTAGTTGGACGCGACAGGAAGTTATGCGGGACCCGATCTTCTGGATTCTTCTCGTTGGCATCCTGGCACCGCCGTTTGTTGGTACAACCATTTTTTATCATCAGAACTACATGACGACTTTAAATGATTGGCCGCCGCAACTATTCGCAACATCGTTGCTCGTGATGGCGTTGACTACCGTCGGCTTTACTTTGCTTGTTGGTGGGGTAGTCGATCGCTTCGGGGCGAAGTCGGTGTTGCCCTATTTTCTCTTGCCTCTGGCCGCGGCATGTTTCGCTTTCGGATATAGCGGGCCGGCATATACATTATTCATCGTGATGGTTTTGCTCGGCATAAGCTACGGTATTTCATCAACACTTTTTGGTGCGTTGTGGCCGGAAATATACGGTCTCGCCAATCTTGGCGCAGTTCGTTCAATTACGGTTTCTGCTGCTGTCTTTGCGACGGCAGCCGGCCCCGGCTTGACCGGGACTTTGATCGACAGAGGCATGAGCCTGCCATCACAAATGATTTATCTCGGCGCTTACTGCCTCTTGGCCACGGGCGCGATGACGATAGCGTCTGTAGTCTTGCGACGACGCTAACTAAGCGCCGCGTGCGGGCTCCTACTCGCTAAATCCCTCGAGCCCCTCACGCAATCGGATTGCCCAGAAGCGAATCAGCCGACTAACCTCTGAGGAATTCGTCACGGAATTGGAGCGTTGAAACGAGCCACCGATGGTTTCAGCAGCGCGTTGGTCGATGGACCGCGCCAGAATAGTATTGGTCTGTGAGTCTCTTAATTCCAATACGAGCGTCGCCTGCCCAACGGCACTAAGGTAAACGTACGATCCGCCTGCTGCATCAGGCGGCACAAATGACGTTACATCAAGTAGCCCCCCAAGAACGAGTAAAACGCCTGGTCCCGGTTCCGTAGCGATTGTGAAGCCTTTCGTTTTTTGCAGTTCTTCAATAAATATATCCGAGACCAATGTTTCAAATCGTTCCCTGGCTTTATCGTCGATAAAATAGGGACCGCCCTGTGCTCGTGCCATCGCTGAGCGGCCTCTGTCCTTGACCGGCCGATACTCGATTCCGGAACCAAGCGGTAAGATTTTCGTATAGCCGGACAAATCGAAATCCGGGCTGGCCCAGGCCAGGTCAGCCTGACTGTTATCGACTATGTGCAAGCCGTCGAACGAAAGCTCGGCATCGGTGGTTGTATTTATAGTAGGAGTAGCGGTCGCGCATCCAACGGCGATAGCAGCGAAAACCACGCAAGGAAGTATGGATCGCAAGTAATTTGGTTTGACTAACATAGCTGGCACCGTTGCATGATGAGTCTCGTGAATATACCGCACTGCGGCATCTGGCGGGGAATGTCTGCATAATCGAGGTTCGCGACCAATCGCTTTTGGGTGATCCTTTGAATAATAAGCACAGAACGACGCTCTTGAGCTTCCTCGCGTATTTCGTGATGTCCGGCATGTTGACGCCGATGGGCATTATTTCGGGTTCAATGTCAGAGTACTTCGGTGTACCCGTGACAGAGATCACCGCCAGATTCAGCTGGCTTACCTTTGGTGTTCTTGGCGGCGCGGTTATCGCGCTATTCATATTCGACCTGTTTAACCTGAAGAAGCTCTTGATCGCTGTCTACGGCGTAATCCTTGCCGCGCTCGTTTCTCTGATGTTTTCTGACAGCCTGTTTTCTGTAGGGGCCGCGATGGGGGTTGTTGGTGTGTGTTGTGCGATAGGACTCGCCGGCGCGGCTCTCGTTATTTCACGCACTTACGACACCGAGCAACGGGCATCCATGCTCGTCATTACGGATGGATCATTCAGCGTTGCCGGCATAGTTTGTGCGTGGATAGCCATCTTCCTGGTCGGGCAGGAGTATCACTGGGCCGGCGTGTACCAGTTCGTCGCATTCGTCGCGGCCGTCGTTATTTTCCTTAGCCTGGGATCAAGCTTCCCGTCGACCGAAGTCGAGCACAACGATGTTCGGCCTAAAGAGAAATGGCCTCTTCCGGTCTGGCTATGCATAGTCGGTCTGTTCCTCTACACGCTTGGCCAGTGGAGTTTCCTGTTGTGGTTACCGACCTATGTGGAGACCGAGTTGGGGGCTCCGGCTGATCAGGGAGGACAGCTCGTGGGTCAGTTCTGGACAGGCATGTTCCTCGCACAGTTATTTGTGGCGTGGTGGGTCTTGAGAGTAGGCGTGTCGCGGCTCGTAATGATCGCCGGCGTGACCACCAGCCTGTTCTCGATTCCGCTATGGATCGTCAAAGACGTGAATACCTTGATAATCCTGTCCACACTTTGGGGCTTCGCGAATTTGGGGCTCCTGAAAGTCGCCCTGTCTTTTGCGACCCAGATGGTACGCCGACCGACTGCAAGGCTGGTTTCCACGCTGATACTGGGTGCTACGTTGGGCACGGCGTGCGGACCGTGGGTGACCAGTAATATTGTGGCGGCGACCAGCACGCATTTCGTTTTGCAGTTCGGAACGGTTTGTTACGTCGCTTTGACAATATTATTACTCACAGCGAGCTATCTGTATCGGAGGAAGAGCACAACATGAGCATTAGAACGGTCGACTACCGAAGCGCCGATGCAGGAGAGGAATTCGTCCGCTCGTTGCATGAAACGGGCTTCGCTGTTTTGAAGACGCATCCTATTTCTGCTCAGTCGCTGGATAGTATTTACAAAGGCTGGGGTAGCTTCTTCAACAGTGACGAGAAACAGGATTTTCTGTTTGATCCCGAAAATCTCGACGGCACACAGCAGGGATATCACCCAACCGAGGTATCGGAGACCGCTGTCGGCCACACCGTCAAAGATCTAAAAGAATATTTTCACGTGGTGCCGGGCTGCCGCGTTCCGCCCGCTCTTGAACGCGAAATTTTCGAGTATCGCGATGCGGCATTTGAGCTCGGCAAGCAACTCGTGGGCTGGCTGCAAGACTATGCACCGAGTGAGGTGACAGCCAGGATATCGGAGCCGCTGACTGAAATGCTGTGTAGCCAGACGAGCTTGTTGCGCTTGCTGCATTATCCGCCGTTGACGGGTGGCGAAGAGTCGAATGCCGAAAGAGCCGCCGCGCACGAAGATATAAATGTAATGACGATATTGCCCGTCGCTGAGCAGCCCGGATTGCAGGTCAAAGACAAGCAAGGAAATTGGGTCGACGTCGCCAGTGTGCGCGGAGAATTAGTCGTAAACAGCGGTGACATGTTGAAGGAAATGACGGCTGGTTTCTATCCATCGACGACGCATCGTGTAATCAATCCGGCCGGTGACGGTACATTCGCGAACGTGTCGCGAATCTCAATTCCATTTTTCCTGACCCCACGTCCAGACGTTGTACTCTCCGATCGCTATACGTCAGCCAGCTATCTCGAAGAACGGTTAAGCCTGCTTACTCGCTAACGCCAGGGTGTCAGCATAGAGTGCGAGCACCTTTTCGGAGTCCACGCCGATACAGATCTGACACGTAGGCCGGTCTTTCCACGCGTCGGATTCGAAGTCAGCTAGCGGGTCGCCGGCGATGGTCTGGCCGATAGCGATACCTTCAGTAGCTACACGGACTGCAGCCGCCTTGGTTTCATATAGATCCGGACTGAGAAGATAGGCGACCGCACTTGAATCGTGCACAGGACACTCGTAGGCACCCGTTATCTGTTCGTGAAAGTCGAGGTAGAATCGACTCGTGCGGTAAATGAAATCACCGGCTTTACCAGCAGTTGCTCTAAGTGATTCAAAGAACTCATTTCGAGCGATCGTTTCGTGCGTAACATCGATGCCGACGATGGTCACGGGCCAGTTGCTGGTGAACACTTTGTCCGCTGCCTGAGGGTCCCCGGCGATATTCGCCTCGGCGACCGGTGACACATTGCCGCTGTGGCCGTTGTGCCCGAAGGTGCCCCCCATAACGACCACTTCTTTGACAAGACTCGGTAGCTCAGGACATAAATCGAGCGCCAGTGCGAGGTTAGTCAAACGCCCAACCGCGACAATGCTGATCTCATGTGGATTGTTCTTCACGACTTCGACAATCGCTTCGGGGCCGGGTAAGGCTTCAGCTTGCGTGCTCGGCTCTTCGATCTCGATGTCGCCAAGCCCGTTGCGGCCATGCACGAAATCCGGATAGCCGCTGCCTAGTCGTTCACCGACAGGCTCACCGGCACCTCGGTAAACTGGTGCGTCGATGCCGAAGTACTCTTTCATATAGAGCGTGTTTCTGGTCGTGGTCTCGATGTCCGCGTTGCCGAAGCCGCTGACGATCGCGTGCAACTCAACATCGGGTGAATAGTGTAGAAACAGCAGCGCCATTGCATCGTCGATGCCAATGTCTGTGTCGAAGAGGACTTTTTTCATTACTACGCGCGCTCCGCCAGGTGATTCGCAAGTTCCTGATGCCGTGCCCGCAGCCGTGGCACATCGACCCCGACTAGTTCTCCATCGCTGACACGAAATTCGCCGCCAATCATCAGATGACGGACCTTGTGTGCACCACATAGAACCAGTGCAGCGACCGGCTCTCCGCTGCCGGAGAATCGTAATTCTTCGAGATCAAACATTGCCATGTCTGCAGCTTTGCCCGGTTCAAGAGTTCCGAGGTCGGGACGATGCAAAACCTGGGCTCCGCCTGCAGTACCCCAACGCAACGCGTCTTCATGAGAAACGCCGGCCGAACCATAGCGAATACGTTGCAGCAAGAATGCCTGGCGAACCTCCTGCATCATATTCGAGGAGTCATTGGATGCAGAACCATCGACACCCAAACCGACCGGTGCACCAGCGGCCTCCAGTTCCTTCGCTCGACAAATACCCGAGGCAAGCAACATGTTGGAAGTGGGACAATGCGAAATGCCGGTACCGGCCTTGCCGAGTCGAGCAATTTCTTCGTCGTCAAAGCGAACGCCGTGAGCAAGCCAGACGTCGTCGGCTAACCAGCCAATCTCGTCGAGGAGATCCAGTGGACGCTTGCCGAACTTCTCGACGCAGTAGTCGTTTTCGTCTTCAGTCTCGCCCAGATGCGTGTGCAACAGAACTCCGTATTTCCTTGCGAGGATCGCGCTTTCTCGCATCAACTCCTGCGTTACAGAAAACGGAGAACAGGGTGCGAGAGCAATTTGTATGTGCGCTCCCGCGGCGTCATCGTGATAGGCCTGAATCAAACGTTCGCTTTCAGCAAGAATGACGTCCTCGTTCTGAACAACTTGATCCGGCGGCAAACCGCCATCTTTCTTACTCAGACTCATTGAGCCGCGCGTTAGTACAACGCGTGTGCCCATCTTTCTGACCGCTTCGATCTGGATATCGATGGCGTTAGGAATCTGATCAGTAAACAGATAGTGATGGTCAGACGCGGTGCTGCAGCCGGACAACATCAACTCTGCGAGAGCGAGCTCCGTTGAAAGCGCGATGCTTTCTTCGGCGAGTCCTGCCCAGACCGGATACAGGGATAACAGCCAGCTAAAAAGTTCTTTGTTAAGCGCACCCGGAAACGCTCGCGTCAAAGTCTGATAAAAGTGGTGATGGCAATTGATCAGCCCGGGAATAATGACAAGGCCACTCGCATCGAATTCACGATCGGGTTTTTCGGAGGGCTCACGCCCAGTCGTAACAAGTTCTGATATCTTGCCGTCGCAGACGACTATGCCATTTGCGGCATCGTCAGTCGTGCCGGTCCATACTGCAAGTGGATGTTTAATCCAGGTTTTCAAATACTTCGCTTCGAGTTTTTAAAATTAGAGCTTATCTTACTCATATTCTTAGGCTATTCGCTCGGAAAGACATCAGTTCGAGCAGACTCAGTGATATGTACGACCATTGGGTGCCTTAGTCTGCGCTCCGGAGATATCGCGTAAAACTGTTCGGTGATGTCTTTGGTACGACCAACCACCTCGCTGTGGTACATCCTGCATATTTCATTCTCAATGACAGTCGGTGCAGGGAAGATACCAATACCCGCTTCGCCGAACGCTTTCATCATGGCACTGTCGTCAAATTCACCAGTGATTAGCGGCGAGATATTCTCGCGTTCGAACCATGCTTCAATTCGACGCCGAAGCGCCGAGTTTTGTGATGGCAGCAGAGCCGGTGAGCGGTCCAGGTTTTCCGGAAACTTACTACGCAGGCCTGCAGCTAGCCCACTGGCTGCAAAAAATGTAAGTCCACTATCACCCAAGTGATGGTTGTAAGCCTTCAGGTTTAGCCCGCGCGGTAGAGGTTGGTCCGAAAGCACAAGATCGATTCGATGGATCGCCACCTCCGCAAGCAAGTGTTCGAGCGAACCATCCACGCATCGAATACGAGCTGGCCGTTCTGCGCTAAATATCGGGGCGATGATTCGCTCAACGATGAGTTTCGGCATGGAGCTTACGACACCGATATTCAGGATCGTGGCGTCCGCGCCGCCAGCGCCCTGCAATACGCTGCCCAATTCTGCCCCAATTGAGAATATCTCATCGGCGTAGCGAAACACGACGTGGCCTTGCTCAGTAAGAACGAGCCGGCGGCCAACTCTCGAGAAAAGAGGGTCGCCTATGGACTCATCCAGGAGTTTCAGCTGGCCACTAATGGTTTGCGGTGTTACGTGCAGCAGTTTCGCCGCAGCGACAATGCTGCCTTCACGAGCGACGGCCCAGAAATACTGCAAATGGTTGTAGTTGATATGTCGCATAGGGGTGCTAAGAATGTCTGCAAAGCGCCACCATAGCAGCGAATATTGGTTCGGAAAAGTCGATCTTTAATATCGAGAAAAACAGCTTTTCCCGATGTTTCTCTTCCACTATCATTTGTCTTCGTCATATAAGGAGATAAGGGATGAGTATTTCGATTCAGTCAAAGTCGTTTCCCCTGACCGATGCGTTGCAACAGCGAATTCGCGATCGAGTCCTGAGCGCAACACGGCGATTTGCAAGGTTTGTTGTGACTTCCGAGGTATATCTCGAGGACGTCAATGGCCCGAAGGGCGGCGCCGACATGTCGGTGCGCATTCATGTCACCTTACTCAATCGGCAATCCGTCGTCGTCGACGCAATACATACTGATATGTACAAAGCGGTCGACAAAGCGGGAAGCCGACTGCGTCGCGCAGTCAAACGCAGCTTACAAAAGGGTCGTCGTATTGATCGAGCACACCTTCGACTCCTGCGTCGTGAAGGGAGTCTTGCCTAAGCATCTGCGTATCAAGAATTGGCGGCTTACTTGTCCTCTTCCCCCCGTTGAGCAATGAGTCACAACCAATAACGCAGCGTCCTACGGGCGCTGCGTTTTCGTTGCACGAGGCTGCGTCTGAATAAGCGGTCGATTCTCGCCGACCAACGGTGAAAAGGTGACGAACGGTAGCATCGACCCGACGAGTGACGCTGTAGCGCTTAACGTACTTACGTACGATGAATTCGTACCAGGCAGTCAAGGAAGTCTATTTATGTCAACTAATACTACAGCTCCAAAAACACCGACGAGTTGCGCTCCGGACGACCGCTTCAATGATGCAGGAAGCGCGAATGACAGATGGGCGACGATCAAGAAGATCGACGTCACCTCGTTTCAGCTCGACGAGTCTTTCGAAGACAACAGCGATCCGTACAATAATACGGGCCGCTTTCTGGCTACAGCAGTCAAGAACCGAGACCGGGAGTGACCGGGTAGGACGTCTTTTTTTACCGCTCGCGAGTGTGATCGACGTAAATAAGCGCATCGGTCGGATAGCCCAGACTCTTGGCTTTCTCAACCAAAGAGGAGAGAACGTCCGGGTCAAGTTGCGGCGAGCGAGACAGAATCCAGAGGTAGTCACGATCCGGCCCGACAACCAATGAATATTGGTAATCGACTTTGTCCAGCTCGACGATGTTGTAGCCGCCATAAAACGGACCGAAGAACGAAACTTTAAGCTCACCGACATCACTGTCCCCGACGAAGAATGCTTTGCCGTTCGCCGATGTCCACTCGCCTTTTGGCTCGTCAAAGCCACTGTTGATGACGCTGACCCCACCACCATC
>RCNC010000897.1_pt1 | contig 19730 bp, 18 predicted proteins | sample 2041301 | NCBI WGS metagenome assembly RCNC01 (sample SAMN09708231, study PRJNA481090) | Marine sediment metagenome, whole genome shotgun sequencing project. | biome: marine sediment; feature: ocean; material: sediment; isolation source: Sewage treatment plant 13A marine sediment (STP13A) ...
GTTTCAGCACGGATGATGGCATCGCACATTTCCTTAATTCCTCCCTGTCAAAAGCCCAGGTTGAGCAGGTTAAACGTGACCTTTCAGACGGGCGTACCAGGTTGCTCTATGTGGCGCCCGAATCACTTACGAAGCAGGAGAATATTGACTTCCTAAAAAAGATCAAGATCTCATTCTATGCGGTTGATGAAGCCCATTGTATTTCCGAATGGGGCCATGATTTCAGGCCGGAGTACCGGCGCATCCGGCCCATTATTAACCTGATTGGCACGGCTCCCATCATCGCACTGACGGCTACAGCCACACCCAAAGTGCAGCATGACATCCAGAAAAACCTGACCATGCTTGATGCCCGGGTATTCAAGGATTCATTCCGCCGGGCGAACCTTTATTACGAGATACGCCCAAAGATTAACGCAAGCAAGGAGATCATCCGCTATATCCTGAGCCATACTGGGAAATCGGGAATTATCTATTGCCTTAGTCGCAAGAAGGTTGAGGAACTGGCTGAAACGCTGAAGGTAAATGGTATCAAGGCCCTGCCCTACCATGCCGGAATGGATTCAGCCACCCGGTCTTCCAACCAGGATCAATTCCTGATGGAGGAGGTTGATGTGATCGTGGCCACCATCGCTTTTGGTATGGGGATTGATAAACCGGATGTGAGATTTGTGATCCATTATGACATCCCAAAAAGCCTTGAAGGTTATTACCAGGAAACCGGGAGGGCCGGCAGGGACGGCGGTGAAGGTAACTGCATCGCCTTTTACAGCTACAACGATATCCAGAAACTGGAGAAGTTTATGCAGGGAAAACCAGTTGCGGAACAGGAGATCGGTAAACAACTACTGCTGGAAACTGTTGCGTACGCTGAATCATCTGTCTGCAGGCCCAAATTGTTGTTGAATTACTTTGGAGAAATCATGGATGGCCATTGTGACAATTGCGACAATTGCCTCCATCCCAAAGAGGAAATAGAAGGAAAAGATTTTATTGTCAAGGCTTTGCAGATAATCCTTGCAGTCAAGGAAAAATTCAAGGCATCACATATTGCCGATATACTGGCAGGTAATGCGTCTTCCTCTGTCAAATCATATAAACATCATAAGATACCTGAATTTGGATCAGGCAGTGACCAGGATATCAAATTCTGGAATGCTGTTCTACGCCATTCACTGGTCGCCCAGTTCCTCACCAAGGATATTGAGAATTATGGCCTGCTAAAGGTGACTGCAAAGGGTCATGAGTACATTGCCAATCCATATAGCCGGATGGTAACCAAGGATCATGACTATGAGGCTGCTACAGAAGATGCTGCCATGGCACAGGGTGGACAGACCAGCACGGTTGATGTAGAACTATTCAATATACTGAAGGACCTTCGCAAGAAAATATCTCGTGAACTGAATCTTCCACCTTTTGTGATATTTCAGGATCCTTCCCTTGAGGATATGGCCATACAATATCCCATCAACATGGAGGAGCTACAGAATATTCAGGGTGTAGGTTCCGGCAAAGCACAACGATATGGTAAGCGGTTTGTCGAACTGATCAGGACCTATGTTGATGAAAAGGAGATCATCAGGGCCCAGGATATGGTCGTCAAATCGGTAGTAAATAAATCCGGGCTAAAGGTCTATATTATCCAGAATATAGACAGGAAGGTTTCCCTTAACGATATTGCCAGTTCCAAGAACCTGGACATGCCTAAACTGCTTGAGGAAATTGAACACATCGTTAACAGTGGAACAAAAGTGAATCTTGATTATTATATCAATGAAGTCCTCGATCAGGATCACCAGGATGAAGTTTTTGATTATTTTAGAGAAGCCGAAAACGAATCTGTCCATGAAGCAATGGATGAACTCGGGGAGGATGAATATTCAGAGGAGGATATCAGGTTGATGCGAATAAAATTCATGGCTGAATTAGGCCACTAAACCTACCCTTTTCAAAAACCACAAATTGGAACCAATATTAAACATTCAGCAAATTTCCAAGAATTACGGCCGTATTACAGCCGTACAGAACTTGTCGTTGGAAGTTGGGCCGGGTCATGTATTCGGCATCCTCGGTCCCAATGGAAGCGGCAAAACAACCACCCTGGCGATCATAACTGGTGTGATCTCAGCGGACAAGGGGACCTTTAGCTGGTACGGCAAATCCGCCTCGGCTACCATCCGTAAGAGAATAGGATCTCTGATAGAGGTGCCAAATTTCTACCCATACCTGGATCTGGCCAGGAACCTGTCTATTGTTGCCCGCATAAAAGGAAAACCCGTGGATGATATTGAACGGGTTCTCAAGCTTACTAATTTATGGGACCGGAAAAAATCAAGATTTGACACCCTTTCCCTGGGCATGAAACAAAGGCTTGCCCTTTCCGCCGTTCTGCTTGGTGATCCTGATGTACTCGTTCTCGATGAACCTGCCAACGGACTTGATCCGGAAGGGATAGCCGAGGTCAGGGAGATCATCAAAGGGGAGGCAGAAAAACAAAAGACCATCATCATGGCAAGCCACATACTGGATGAAGTTGAAAAAGTCTGTACCCATGTTGCTGTGCTGAAAAAAGGCCAATCCATTGCACAGGGACGTGTACACGAATTGCTGGCTGCAGATGATCCAGTGGTCGTGGAATGTGATGAAACCGAAAAGTTGAAGTTTTCCCTGGTAAGATCCGGAATGAGTGCTTCCATCGAAAAAGATGGCAAGCAACTGGTAATTGTCCTTAAATCCGGCTACGAGGCCAGGGATGTCAATGAGCATGCCCACCAGCAGGGCATTGTCCTTACCCACCTGGAAACACGCAAGAAAAGCCTGGAATCCCAGTTCCTTGAACTGGTAAAACAATAATGCCGATGAAGTCCATTATCCTCAACGAGTACACGAAAATCTGGTCTTATAGGGCATTCAGGGTAATCATCCTGCTGCATTTCATTTTGTTTTTCATGGTTGTACTGGTTACCTCCAGGCTGGATATAACCATCCCTGGCTTTAGTACCGATTACCTCTACCAATTCCCCAATATCTGGGAATTCTTTCCCTGGGTGGCCAGCTGGTTCAACCTGCTGCTGGCCATCCTGATCATTGTCATGACGGGCAACGAGTATACATTCCGCACCTTCAGGCAACATGTTATTGACGGGCTCAGCCGTTCTGATTTACTGACAGGTAAAGGATTTTTAATCATTGCCATCGCCGTCTACAGTATGCTGATGGTCCTGCTATTTTCACTTTTATTCGGGTTTATTTTCACGAGGGACCTGACAGCCGCTTTGTTTGTTAAAAAGACCTATATACTGCTTGTTTACTTTGTTCAGGCGGTGGCGTATATGTCAACCGGTTTCCTGCTGGCCATTCTCTTCCGGAATACTGCCCTGGCAATTGTCCTGTTCATCCTGATCCGGCTGATCATCGAACCTGTTTTCAGGTTATTCTTCCCCCCGGGAGCAAGGTTGTATTTTCCCATGAAGGCTATTTCCAACCTTACCCCAATGCCTGAATTTTTATCCATCTCCTCGGGCAATCAAGCGGATCCGGGTAATGCTGATGCGCTGAACCTGCGTGAGATGGGCATCCTGGCTGAAGACCTGCCTGTGTACCTGAACCTGATACTGGCGCTTGGTTACACGTCCCTTTTCATAGGCCTTGCCTGGCTTCTTTTGCGGAGGCGAAATCTGTAATTATTTCCTTCTAACATCCAGTGCATCACGTAAGCCATTCCCCACCATGGTAAAAGATAGCACCATGAGCATAATGGCCACTCCGGGTAGAAAAGCCAGGTATGCCTTGTTCACAATGATAAACCCGTAATGGTCCTTGATCATGGTTCCCCAGGAAGGTATTGGTGGCTGAACGCCAATGCCCAGGAAACTGAGTCCCGCTTCCATCAGGATAGCTGAGGCAAAATTGGCAGCAGATATAATGATCACGGGAGTAATGACATTGGGCAACACATGTCTGAAGAGAATCCTCAGGGAGGAATATCCAAGTGATTTTGCAGCTTGTATGAATTCCTTTTCACGTATCCCCAGTACCTGTCCCCGTACCACCCTGGCAACCTCAACCCACATGGTCAATCCCACTGCCACAAATACCTGCCAGAATCCTTTCCCCAGGGCAAGTGTAATGGCGATGACCAGCAGGAGGGTAGGAATGGACCAGACCACATTGATGAACCACATGATGATATCATCTGTCCGGCCACGAAAATAACCCGCGACACTTCCTAGTATCAATCCTATCAGCAGGGAGATACTGACGGATATTAACCCTACCGACAGGGAAACACGGGTGCCCAGCAGCAGACGGCTATAAAAATCCCTGCCAAAGCGGTCCGTTCCCATGAAAAAACGCCTGTTTATGATATGTTCCTCCCTTATGGATTGTTGCAGATCCTCAAGATTGACCTGGTGCAACAAACCGTTGATATCTGTGAATGTGACTAATCCACCATTTATCCTTGCCTGTTTGTTCCCGGGATCGAGCGGGTAGATCACATCTGCCAGGTGGAAAGAACGCCTGAAATCAAGGGCTGAATTATCCTCATTAAAATCAATTACTACCACAGAATCTTTTATCAAAGATACCTCATTGAAGGGGATGAAACTGAACCGGTTCTTTTCTCCGAATAGCATTCGTTTGAGCAGTCCAACCTTCGCCACATCCTCATTCTTGCAAACTTTTAGCATCTGCACCCTGAATCCTGGTTTGCGCGCGGCGATTTCTATATGTTGCTCGTTGGCATCGGGACTCTTATCAGGTATGATCAGGTATCCCAAAATGGCGGCCAATACTGCTATCAGAATAATGATCATGCCGGAAAGGGAAAGCGGATTCCTGAGGAATCGTCGCCATGCATTGTAAGAGCTGGTATCTGGCATTTCAGGGCTGAATATTTCGTCCTTTCCAGGTGTAAGGAATGATTTGACCGGCTATACCCACAATGCTAACATACATAAAATATACCAGTTCAAGCGGCAAAACCAAAAGCAAGCTTTTCCTTTTTCCAAAATACCTCAATACCCTTTCCATGAATATCAGGTCAATTGTGCTTTTGATCAACAATAGCATAACGAAAGGCAAAATCCAGCGTGCAGAAATAAAACATAATACAGCCATCAGGAGCAGGCTTGAATTGGTCAGAAGAACAAGCAGGGCCGAACTGTTTAGATGAAAATCACGGTAATACCTGCTTTTGGATACCCATCTGAATCTCTGCATCATTAATGTAGACAGGTTATTGCAGGGAAGGGCCCTGATAACTGTCCCGGGAGAGCTGATGTATCTTATCGACCCGGGATACGTTCTTTTTAACCAGAGCATCAGGAACATATCATCCCCGCTTGCAGATCCGGGTTCCCCGGTTTCCAGATAGCGATAAAAATCTTCTTTGAGATAAGCCATGTTGGCAGCATTGCACATAATAGGACTGTTCAAACCGGCTGCACCGGCACTGACCCCGACAAGGCTGAGGAATTCCAGAGATTGCAAGGCTCTGAACCAGCCACTGTCCGGATGGAGTATTACTGGCCCTGCTACCATCCTGACACCAGGTTCTCCGAAGGTTGCCATGATATTACCAAGCCATTCCAAGGGAGCCCGGCAGTCTCCGTCCGTTGAAATGATAACTCCGTGTCTTGCCTCTGAGACTCCCTTTCTGATGGCGGATTTTTTTCCGTATTCTCCCGCATCAAGTTCAATCAAGCGGATGTTATCAACTCCTGAGGCATGGGAATTCACTATCTCTGCCGTATGGTCTGTTGAATGATCATTTACGATTATTACCTCATATTGGTCTGAAGGGTAGCGTTGATTTTGCAGATCCTCAAGCAGTGAGCCTATCTGCATCGCTTCATTCCTGACTGGTACAATAATTGATGCCTTTCCAACTCCTATTGTACCACTGTTAATACCTAACCGGGCTGTTTTTATCAATCCATACAGGTAAGAAAATATCAGGATAGCGTAGGCAATGAAGACAGGAATCGGTAAAATCCAGGCCCAATCCATGAAAGGTCAGGCTTTCTGCATGAACTTGTCTACTTCAGACATAAATTTATTGAGACTGATGGGTTTGGTCATGAATCCCTGGCATCCAGCCTCATCAGCCCTGTGTTTTTCCTCATTCATTGAATTGGCCGTTTGAACAATGATAGGAATTTCAGGATGGGTTTGTTTGATCAGTTTAATGGCCTCAAATCCGTTCATCTCCGGCAGCTGAACATCCATCAAAACCAGGTCAATATGCTGCTGCTCCTCACAAAACCTTACTGCATCCATCCCGGTAATAGCGTGCAGGAGGTTCACCCCTGTTCTCTTGAGAACCACTTCAAGCAACTGATAGTTTATATGATCATCCTCTACGATCAGGATGGTTTTGTCTTCCCAATTCCTGTCACTGGCTTTGAGTTTCTGGCCGGCAGGTTTATCAACAGTTGTTCCTGATTGATTTACATCCGGGATGGTAAAATAGAATTTTGCCCCTTTGTTTGTTGAAGAATCAACCCATATCTTCCCCCCCAGTAAATCAACGAAACCCTTACAAATGGACAGCCCGAGTCCTGATCCGCCAAAATGCCTGGACAGTGAATCATCCGCCTGTACGAAACGCTCAAATATGCGTTTCTGTTTCTCGGGATTTACACCGATGCCGGTATCATATACATAAAATAACAGGGCTTTATCCGGTTGTAGCTGGTACCCGAACTCGATCCGTCCGGTATCTGTGAACTTTAATGCGTTGCTCAGGAGATTAACAAGGATCTGTCTGAGTTTAACGCGGTCTGTGTTGATCATTGAAGAAGCATCATCCAGGGCAAGCTTATAGCATAGTTCAAGGACCTTCTTTCCCATCACTTCGATCTCGGTGGAGAAAAACCCGTGTAACTCTTTTAAAAGATCATTCAATCGAAAATCCTCCTTACTGGCCACTACCTGGTTGGCTTCAATCCTGGAAACATCCATAATATCATCCAGCAGGCTGATAAGTACATTGCCACTGCTGAGAATCAGGTTTACATATTCCTGCTTTGTCTCGCCTTCAACTTCAGGATTTGCAAGCAGGTGTGCCAGTCCCATGATACCATTCATAGGTGTACGGACCTCATGTGACATATTGGCGAGGAATGCCGATTTTAATTTATCAGACTCCTCAGCCTTCTTTTTAGCCTTCCGTAGTTCTGTTTCCATATGCTGCCTGTACAGGGCAATGGAACATTGAAAGATAAACCCCTCGATGACCTTTGGATTTTCCAGCTTACTGTCCCCCTTGGTGATGATAGTGGCCGTACCATATAATTCCCCACCCCGTTCAAAGGTAATGCCATAAGTTTCATTGGCCTGGATCATTGATTCAAGCGTGCTGGCTACCGGTTTCGGTATATTTCCGTCTGAAGATTCATGCAGTCCGCCCATGAATTGATATAGCTTGTTGGCGGACTTGAACATCTTTTGCATGGTATCTTCGGTCAGGATAACAGTCTGTTGGAGTGGCTGCCTTCCCAGTACTGCTACGATCTTATCCACGATGCCTTCTCCTCCGCCAATATACCTGACCTGCAGTTCTCTTGCAGCCTCATCGAATGAATTGACTATCACTATAGCATCATCAATCAGTCCAACAAGTTTATTTCCGATGTAGTCAAATATATCTGACTGGTCCGTTTGTCCCAGGAAATCGAGGGCTGTATTAGCGAGAAATTCAAGATGTTCCTGATATTTTGCAGATTCACCTGCACTCAGGATCTTGCCCTCCAATTCAGCAATTTTTGCTTGTAATTCGGCTATTTTTTGTTCTGCATCCATATTCATTATTAAACGCCGGTTTGATTCATCCCAGCAACATTCCAATGATGGTGGCTGATAACAGTGATGCCAAAGTACCTGCTAACAGGGCACGCATACCGAATTGAGAAAGAAGTACACGCTGTCCCGGTGCCAGAGATCCAATCCCTCCGATCTGAATCCCTATAGAAGCAAAATTAGCAAATCCACACAAAATATAGGTGGCCATGATGATTGATTTAGGTTCCGCAAAGCTTCCTGCGGCTTTCAGTTCAGCCAGGCTCATGTATCCGATGAATTCTGTAAGAATGATTTTTTCACCCAACAGCCTGCCAACCAGGGTGATATCTTCGGACGCTACACCAACAAGCCACATCAGGGGTGCAAATGTATAGCCCAGAATAAACTCAAGGGATAATTTTTCATATTGCCCGTTTGTGATATTAATGACGATATCATTCAGGCTTGTCCAGTCTCCTATCTTCAGGAAAATAAAATTAATCATCTCAATAAAGGCGAGGAATACCAGTAACATGGCCGCCACGTTAACCGCCAGTCTCAGTCCCTCTCCCGTTCCCCTGGAAATAGCATCCAGCACATTTTTGCCAATTTGTTCCCTGGGGATCTTCATCACTTTATTGATATCCTCGGTCTGGGGCACAATTATCTTTGAAACGACTATGACCCCGGGAGCTGCCATGACAGATGCAGCCAGCAGGTGTTTTGCAAACATCAGGCGTTGCACCGGATCAGTTCCACCGAGCACACTGATATATACAGCCAGTACACCTCCAGCCAGTGTAGCCATGCCGCCTGACATTACCAGCAGCATCTCAGAGCGGTTCATTTTCTCAAGATACGCCTTGATCATGAACGGAGACTCTGTCTGTCCCAGGAAAATATTCCCGGCAACAGAAAGGCTTTCGGCACCAGAAATCCGAAGTACCCTGCTGAGTGCCCATGCCATCCCGTAAACGATGAATTGAATGATCCCGAAATAGAACAGGACGCTTGTAAGAGCAGAAAAAAAGATGATGGTTGGCAGAATGGTAATGGCAAAATTTAGCAATGGTTTTTCAATAATCCCTGATTCGTTGGACTTAAACAGGAATTCAGTCCCGGCATAGGTGAAATCAAGTATTTTAATAAAGAGTTTCCCTACAAATTCGAAAAAAATCTGAACTGGTGGTACCCAGAGAATGCCTATGGCCAGGATCAGCTGTATGGCAAGCCCAATGAATACAACGCGCCAGTTAATAGCACTCCTGTTTGAACTGAAAAGCCAGGCGATAAGGATCAGGACCAGCATGCCCAGCAATCCCCTGAGAATCCTTACCAGGCTGAAGTTGAATCGCTCATCTCGGGGAACAATGACATTTGATTCATCTATTAGGCCTGGTTTCTCCAGCTCCAATGCCATGCCGGCAGGATCAATGGCCAGGGAATCAGCGGTATCCGTGATAGGATCTTCCTGCGATCGACCGAATGTAAGGCTTCCGTTGAGTATTAGCAGACAAACAAAGGATAAAAAAAACTTCATTCATCGATGATATTAGCTATCAGTCCTCTTGTTGAGCTCACTGCTGATCAAAGAGGCTTTTTCGTAGTCCTCGTTACCGATGGCCTCTTTCAGCATTTCATTTAGTTCCTGGGTGGTAAAGTCTTCATATTCGGTGGAAGAAATGGATGCAGGGGTAACAGAATCAGATACTGTTGCATTCTCAGTGAGGCTGCTTGACTTTTCCTCACTCCCGAATTCCAGCACGATACCAGCCCTTTCCATGATCTCTTCTGTTGTAAATATCGGGCATTTAAAGCGGAGTGCCAGGGCAATGGCATCGGAAGTTCGTGTGTCTATTGTTAATTTCTTCTCCCCATTATCGCATAGTAACTTAGAATAGAATACTCCTTCCTCTAACTTGTGGATATTCACTTCCAGCAGGTCAATATTGAAGGAATTGGCAAAATTCATAAAAAGATCATGTGTTAAAGGCCGTGGTGGTTTCAATCCCTCCAGCTGTATGGCGATCGACTGGGCTTCAAAACCTCCAACAATGATCGGAATTCTTCTGTCTCCACTCTCTTCAGTCAGCACCAGTGCATACGCCCCGGATTGAGTCTGACTGTAGGAGATACCAAGAACATTCAGTTTAATCTTACTCATAATACTATGATAGATGCAGGTCCTTTTGCGGTTCCATTCTCACAAATATAATGAAATCATTCTTTTAGTCAGGAAAATTTCAATCTCGTTCATTTTAAATGAGATCTGCCTGTAAAGGATTTTATGAATACTGTTAAAAGTCGAGTTAAAATCTTTGCAGTTGTACTAAACTTTTATATTTTTGCACTCCCAAGTTTCGGGGTATTTGATAATTGAAAAACCAAACAGGATGTACGCGATTGTAAATATTGCAGGTCAGCAACACAAGGTGGAGAAAGACCAGAAATTATTTGTTCACCGCCTGGTGGAAAAAGAAGGTGAATCTGTGAGCTTTGATGAAGTTCTCCTGATTGATAACGATAATAGCGTGGTCGTAGGTGAACCTACCATAAAGGGAGCCATGATCAGCGGTAAGGTAATTTCCCATCCCAGGGGAGACAAGATCAAGGTATTTAAAAAGAAGCGTCGTAAAGGTTATAAGGTCAGGACAGGACACAGGCAGAATCTTACAGAGATACAAATAGAAGACATTATTGAGAAGGGTGCGGTAAAGGAAGCCAAAGCGAAAACCGCAACAACAGCGCCCCCAGCCAAGAAAGCTTCACCGGCAGCTAAAAAGCCCGCTACTGCAAGCCCAAAGGCAGAAGCCGCAAAAACAGCAACAGCCAAAGAAGGCAAACCAGCCGCTACAGCAGCAGCAGCCAAGGTAGCACCCAAGGCTGCACCCAAGACAGCAGCGAAAACAGCAGCCAAGAAGCCTGCCACGGCCAAACCTGCAGCTAAAAAACCAACGGCGGCCAAAACAACTGCTACCAAGGCAACTGCTACCAAACCTGCAGCCAAGAAACCTGCTGCTAAGAAACCTGCTGCCAAGAAACCTGCTGCCGGAAAAGAAACCAAAGAATAGTAAAAATTTTAAAACTATAAATAGCCATGGCACATAAGAAAGGAGCTGGAAGCTCAAGAAATGGTAGGGAATCAGAAAGTAAGAGACTAGGGGTTAAACTCTATGGCGGCCAGTTTGCTAAGGCCGGGAATATAATTGTTCGTCAGCGTGGTACTGTACACCATCCAGGTGACAATGTAGGTATGGGCAAGGACCATACATTATTTGCCCTCATTAACGGCACAGTTAATTTTAGAAAAAGAGCCAAAAATAAATCTTACGTCTCCATTCTTCCTGTTGAAGACTAGCATATCGTACCAAACCGTACAGATCTCCTGTGACTATCCTGCAAAGCTGGTATGTTACAGGAGATTTTTTTATTTTTAACCTCCACAATAATAAGCACAACATGTTGTCGATCTCCTTTATCCGTGAGCAGCGGGACCATTTGATCGAAAGATTAAAAGTTAAGAACTTCCACCGGGTTGAAATCATTGATGCCATTATCAGCGAAGACAACGAACGAAGGTCCCTCCAGGTGAAACAGGATAATTTGCAGGCAGAACTGAATGCCAAATCAAAAGAGATTGGCTCACTCTACAAGGAGGGTAAAAAAGCGGCAGCTGATGAGGCCAAAGAAACCACTGTCCATTTAAAAGAAGAGATCAAAGAGCTTCAGCAGGCTTTGCAAAAAACCATTTCAACCCTTCAGGAATTACTGGTACAGGTACCCAATATTCCCCACGTATCTGTTCCGAAAGGAAAAGGAGAAGCCGACAATGAGAAGATGAGGGAGGGTGGAAAGCTACCTGTTCTGGCAACCGGCTCAGTCCCCCATTGGGACCTGATCTCCCGGTATGATATCATTGATTTTGAACTGGGTAATAAACTGACGGGCGCAGGCTTCCCCGTATACAAGGGTCAGGGTGCAAAGCTGCAAAGAGCCCTGATCAATTTTTTCCTGGATGAAAATATTGCATCAGGGTACCAGGAGGTACTGCCTCCCCTGATGGTGAATGAAGACTCAGGGTTTGGAACCGGGCAACTTCCCGATAAAGAGGGACAGATGTACCATATTCAGGCTGACGATTATTACCTCATACCAACCGCTGAGGTCCCGGTAACCAATATTTTCAGGGACCAGATCCTTAAGGCGAGAGACCTGCCGGTAAAATATACAGCATATACACCCTGTTTCCGCCGGGAGGCAGGATCCTGGGGGAAAGATGTAAGGGGACTGAACCGGCTTCACCAGTTTGACAAGGTAGAGATTGTCCAGGTCGTTCACCCTGACCATTCATACCAGGCACTAGAGGAGATGGCTTCTCATATCGAAGGCCTCATTGTCAAACTAGGCATACCCTATCGTGTTATGAGATTATGCGGTGGTGATATCAGTTTTACATCTTCCCTGACCTACGATTTCGAGGTCTATGCAGGTGCACAGGGAAAATGGCTGGAAGTCAGCTCAGTTTCCAACTTTGAATCATATCAGGCAAACCGGCTGAAACTCAGGTTTAAAGACGAAGGTGACAAGAAAACACAACTGGCACATACACTGAACGGAAGTGCTCTTGCCCTCCCAAGGATAGTGGCTGCCTTGCTTGAGAATAACCAGACAGCGGATGGCATAAAGATCCCTGAAATACTTAAACCTTATACCGGATTCGATCTGATATCAAATCAGGTGCCGTGACAAACCAAAAAAAGGCATATTTATATGCAGGCATAGCGATCTTTTTCTGGTCTACCGTAGCCTCAGCTTTTAAAGTGGGACTGCAACATATTAATTTTATCCAGTTTTTGTTTTTTGCCAGCTGGACTTCCCTTTTTGTCTTGTTAATTATCAACCTTTTCCGGGGCAATCTAAACAAATTGAAATCCCTCGAAAAAAAGGATCTTGCCTTTTCCGCGTTAATGGGTGCCCTCAGTCCCTTTGGCTATTACCTGATGCTCTTCAAGGCCTACGAGATATTACCTGCCCAGGTAGCCCAGCCTTTGAATATGGTCTGGCCCATTGTCCTGGTATTCCTCTCGGTAATACTGCTCAATCAAAAAATCTCCTATAAAAGCTTTATAGCCTTGTTTATCTGTTTCATCGGTGTCTACTTCATTTCCTCCCAGGGAGAACCAGGGGTACTGGCCTTCAAGGAGCCGCTTGGGGTCTTGCTGGCTGCCGGTAGTTCATTGATATGGTCGCTTTACTGGATCTACAACGTCAAGAAAGGCATGGACGAAACCCTGCAGTTATTGCTCAATTTCTTTTTCGCATCCATCTACATCACCATCTTCATCCTGATGTTCAATGACTTCCGCAATCTGGACCTGACCGGGATAACACTCGCTGTATATGCCGGCATATTCGAAATGGGTATCACATTTTTACTGTGGATCAGGGCCATGAAATATACAGCAAGCAACGATAAGATCAGTAATCTCGTATATATCGCTCCCTTCCTCTCCTTAATCTTTATTCATTATTTCGTCGGCGAGACAATTTATGTAACCTCTCTCATCGGTTTATCGTTAATTGTCATAGGAATATTAGTTGAAAAACTCCGTTTGATCTAATAATAAGATGAGAATAACTAAGCCTTATCGTTCAATCCACGGATTGTTGATAATATGTATTGCCTTTCTGGTAATCACTTGTGAGCGGGATATACTTAATCCGGAGCAGAATAAGCTTACCAAAAATGTCCTGTATGAAGTCATGAAAGAATGGTATCTCTGGTACGATGTCATGCCAGTCGTAAATCCTGATGATTATCATTCCCTGAACGCCCTGCTTGACGCCCTGCGTTTCAGTCCAACAGATAGGTGGAGTTACGTCATGTCTACAGAAGAATATGACAGGTATTATAAGAAGGGAGAATATATCGGCCACGGGATAGGCCTTATCGGTGATAATGGAGGAACCCTGTACACCGGCTGGGTCTATATTGATTCCCCAGCTGAAAATCAGGGAGTTGAGAGGGGGTGGCAAATACTGAGCATCAACGGTGAGAACATAACAAGCGAGACCAACCTTGACAGCCTTCTGGGTGATGATGAGGTAGGACTGGTGAACTCCTTTACATTCAGGAAGCCGGGAGGGCAGACAACAAACCTGGACATTGAGAAGCAAATTGTGGATATAAACTCCGTCCTCTACAGTGATATTATCAATGTCAATGACACCAAAGTCGGCTACCTGGTTTACCAGCATTTCCTGGTAACATCTGTGGAAGAACTTGATGCCGTTTTTAAGGAATTCCAGGATAGTCTGATCGATGACATCATTGTGGATCTGCGGTATAATCCCGGGGGACAAGTAGATGTGGCCCAACATCTGGGGAGCTTAATTGCCGGGGAATATGCCATTAAACGGGACTTCGTCAGGCTGGAGTACAATGACCAGCATTTTGAACGGAACCTGACACGGCCATTCCTGGATGTTGAAAACTTGATGACCCCAACACCTGAAAGGGTATTCTTTATTACCACTACCAGATCTGCTTCGGCCAGCGAACTGGTAATCAATGGCTTGATGGGCCTTATGGGCTTAACGCGGCCATTCGAAATTTTCCTGGTCGGTGATGATACCCACGGCAAACCTGTTGGTTCAATATCGGCAAGGTATGTAGATTCAACCCTGATCCCCATCACATTCAGATACATGAACCGGAAAGATGAAGGTGGTTTTTTTGACGGATTGCCAGCCAACTCATATATTCAGGAAGATATTACAAAAGAATTTGGAGATCCGGAAGAAACACTCCTGCAGGAAGTGCTATATTACATTGAAAATGGTAGCTTTACCGGCTCAGGAGTGAAGAAATCCATCCCTGCAGATCTGCATCAATGGGACCGGATCCCACATTCCGGGGCTATCTAATGATCAAAGTTTGAAAGAAGGGAAAATAATACTTGGCATCGATCCCGGAACCTCTGTCATGGGTTATGGAATTATCAGGGGAGATAAACAAAAACCTGAACTGCTCACCCTGGGGGCCATCGAACTAAACAAATTCAAAGATCATTATGTAAAAATCCGCCGGATCTTTGACCGTACCATAGAATTGATAGATCAGTACCACCCTGATGAACTGGCCATTGAGGCTCCTTTCTATGGGAAAAATGTTCAATCCATGCTTAAACTTGGCAGGGCACAGGGTGCAGCCATCTCAGCTGCCCTTTACCGGGACATGCCCATTTTTGAGTACGCACCCAAGAAAATCAAGATGGCAATCACGGGACAGGGAAATGCCTCCAAGGAACAGGTCGCCGGTATTCTTAAAAACCTGTTTACCATCGAGCAATTACCCAAAAACCTGGATGCTACGGATGGCCTGGCGGCCGCAGTCTGTCATTTTTACCAGAAGGATATCCCAGATAAAGGTGGCGGTTTTAATAGCTGGAAGGATTTTCTGGCCAAAAATCCCGACCGGATGTCCGGGGGTTAATTACATCGCTGAACGGATCCGGCCAGCGATATCCTCAAATTCTTCGGGCGAAAGTTTCAGTTTGGGCCGTGAGAATTCAATGTCATAAAGCCCATTGATCGGGATCAGGTGTATATGGGCATGTGCGACTTCAAGTCCGAGTACAGCCACCCCGACCCTTTTTTTATCCGAGACCTTATCAATGGCAAGAGCCACTTTCTTGGCAAAAACATTTAAGCCTGCCAGTACCTCATCGTCCAGATCAAAAAGGTAATCCGTTTCTTTCTTCGGGATGACCAGTGTATGACCTTTGGCCAGTGGATTAATATCAAGGAAGGCCAGGTAATCTTTGTTCTCAGCTATTTTGTAACAGGGGATCTCTCCCTGTACAATTTTTGTAAAAATGGAGGCCATGGATGAATGGTTTTTATTGGATGCTATAACTCTAAATCGAAATGTCCAGGATCTCAAAACCGATCTCTCCGGAGGGGACTTTCACGCTTACCACATCCCCGACCTTTTTGCCGAGCAATCCCTGGGCTATAGGCGTGGAGATGGACATCTTCCCGGCTTTCAGATCGGCTTCAGTTTCAGGCACAATATGGTACTCCATGACCACATTACTGCTAGTATTTTTGATTTTTACACGGTTCAGTATCTGAACCTTGCTGGTATCTATCTGCGATTCATCAATGATCCTTGAATTCACTAAATTATTCCGAAGTTTCGAGATACGCAGTTCGAGCATTCCCTGGGCCTCTTTCGCTGCGTGATATTCTGCGTTCTCAGAAAGATCACCCTTATCCCTGGCTTCAGCAATTTGCTGTGAGATGGATGGTCTTTCTACCCTGACCAGCTGATCAAGCTCCTTCTTAATCTTATTCAGGCCTTCCTGAGTCATAAAGGAAATCTTCGACATAGCTAATTCTTCGATATAATAAAACAAAAAAGAATCCCGGTTGCGAGACTCTTTGCATGTGTAAAGATAAAAATATTTATAAAAAAAGGCAAACGGAAACCTTTCAATCCTGCCCTAAAAATACTTCCTTGGCAATATTTCGCTGTAAATAATGGCCCTGGTTATCTCATCCAGATCTCTGAAAAGACCATCCACGCTTTTTTCCTCTTGTTCATCTTCCATTTCGGCAGTAAGATCAGGCTGCATACGCTCCTGTCGATGGTCAGGTGCAGCAAGGATCTTTTCCTCCTCATCAATGATCATTTCTTCTTCATCCTCCAGGACCTCCAGTGATTCTCCCTCCATGGATTGGTAGCGGGACTGTCCCGTCAGGATCTGCTCAAGCCTTTCAAAGGGGTCCATAACAGCACCACGTGACCCAGGGATGGCCATACCTTCTGCTTCCTGTGTACCAGGTTGGGCAGAAGAAGGAGAGGCTTTTTTCATCTGTTGGGCCCGTTTTTTACGCCTGCTACCCAATCCGCTGACTACCAAAACAATAATCATGAGGACAATATAAAAAATGTTGTTAATATCTATTTTCATCGGCGTCTCTTTCTTCTTTTCTTTTTCCCGTTAAACAGGCCTTTGTAGAATGGTTCCTTTTTCCCTTTATTATAATGATCAGATCTTTTCTTGGTCTCCTTCATGCGTGCCTTTACTTCCTTGGTTTGTATATTATCCCTTTGCTTGAGGGCTGCCTGTCGCCTTTGCTCATATCCCTTCTTCTCCTTCAGCATCTGTTGTTCCTGCTTTCGCTCAGCCTGCTTGACCTTTTTTGTTTGGGCCTGCAGAGAAGCAAACGGCAGCAACAACAGAAACAGGAAGAGATAAATCCTGATCAGGAACAATTTAATTATCTTTGTCCCGTTCTTATCCACGCAATGAATAAGTATTATTCCATATCAAAATTAGGTCTTTTTTTTGGAATTCTGGCAACGACCATAAGTTTTACAGCCTGTGTCAAGGACAATAAGGATGTTGTTCCCTATGCACGCATAGACCTGATCCTTGATCTTTCAACCGATCTTTCTCACCTGGGTCCCCAGGAAACAGCTACCGTCATTCCCAATGCAAGCGGGATTGGCGGGGAGATCCGCTTCAGCAATCCCCAGTACCCGGTGATACCCTTAGGCGCCGGCCAGATCCTCCAGGGAAACGGCGTAATTATATTCCGGAGTGATATCTACCAATATCAGGTTTATGATATTACATGCACTTTCCAGGCACAGACAGATTATTGCAGGCTGGATAGGGATGAGGACTTCGATGGACTTTATGTATGTCCCTGCTGTGACTCAAAATTTCTCGTCCAGAATGGTGGTTTTGTCTTCGAGGGACCCGCAGCCATGCCCCTGTTAAATTATCCATCATTTATAGATAATAATGCCCTGATCGTTCGCAATTAGTACCTGTAATGATCAGATTTATACGGGCCCTTGACAGGTACCCCGATATATGCTGATTGCTCTTCAGTTAAGAGGGTCAGTTTTACACCCAGCTGTGCCAGGTGGAGGCGGGCAACTTCCTCATCCAGTTTTTTGGGCAAACGGTAAACCCCGGTTTCATAATTATTGTGCCAGAGTTCGATCTGGGCAAGGGACTGGTTGGTGAAGGAATTGCTCATCACAAAAGATGGATGTCCGGTTGCACAACCCAGGTTTACCAGTCTCCCCTCCGCCAGCATAAAGATAGCGTTCCCATTGGGGAAAATATATTTATCTACCTGTGGTTTGATATTGATCTTCTTTATCCCTTCCAGTTCATTCAGCTTTTCAACCTGGATCTCGTTATCAAAATGGCCTATATTGCAAACAATGGCCTGATCTTTCATCCTGGACATGTGCTTGGCAGTTATCACATCCTTGTTCCCTGTGGCGGTTACATAGATATTTCCTTCGGTAACCGCTTCATCTATGGTAGTCACCTTAAATCCTTCCATAGCAGCCTGAAGGGCACATATGGGATCAATCTCGGTAACGAGTACACGGGCTCCGTAGCTCCTCATTGAATGTGCACAGCCTTTACCCACATCCCCGTAACCAATCACCACTACTACTTTCCCTGCAATCATTACATCGGTGGCACGTTTTATCCCATCAGCAAGTGATTCACGACAGCCATAGAGGTTGTCAAACTTGGATTTGGTGACTGAATCATTCACATTGATAGCAGGGAACAATAATTCACCACTCTCATGCATCTGATATAAACGGTGGACGCCGGTGGTTGTTTCCTCTGAAACACCCTGCATCTCTTTCACAATCCTGTGCCACTTATCAGGATCAAGGCTGAGCGTTTCCTTCAGTTTGTTCAGGATTATTTCTTCTTCCCGGTTTCCGGGTTCTTTATCAAGTATAGTGGAATCTTCTTCTGCTTTATACCCCACGTGAACCATTAATGTGGCATCTCCACCATCATCAACAATCAGGTTTGGTCCTTTTCCTCCTGGGAAAGTGAGTGCCTGTTCCGTACACCACCAGTATTCTTCCAGTGTCTCGCCTTTCCATGCAAATACAGGGATCCCGGCCGCTGCTATGGCTGCCGCAGCATGATCCTGGGTGGAGAAAATATTACAGCTGGCCCATCTGACATCTGCACCAAGCTTGACAAGGGTCTCAATAAGGACGGCTGTTTGTACAGTCATATGAAGTGATCCTGTGATCCGGGCACCCTTCAGGGATTGTTCAGAGGTAAACTTGTCACGAATTGCCATCAATCCGGGCATTTCCTTTTCGGCAATCTCAATCTCTTTCCGGCCAAATTCAGCCAGGCTGATGTCATGTACTTTATATGGATTTACCTCTACTCTATCTTCCATTGTTTTCATAGCCATTATTATTTGCTTTTTATTCTCGATTAATCCCGACAAAGTTACTCAAATCCATGAATTAACTGGCTCGGGTTTTCTTTATTCTCTATGGTTTCTGTCTGTTCCTTCTAAGATCCTGAGGGCCATTTTACGGTCCTCCCCAAGCTGCCTTTTAAGGGCCTCAACACCCTGGAACTTCTGTTCATCCCTGATACGGGCTACATATCTTATCCCTATTCTTTCACTGTAAATATTTCTATTAAAATCAAATAAATGCACTTCTATGGTTTTAAGTGCGGGATCATCATTCACCGTAGGCCTGCTTCCCATATTCATCATTCCACCGTACAATTCTCCTTTTAGTTCAGCTTTGACAGCATAAACCCCATCGGCTGGCATTAATTTATAATCCTCATCCATGATGATATTGGCAGTAGGGAAACCTATGGAACTGCCCAGCTTGCTTCCTCCAACCACATTGCCTGAAAATCCATAGTCCCATCCCAGCATACTGTTTGCCTGCTGGATTTCGCCCTTCAGTAAAAATTCCCTGATCCCGGTGGAACTTACCTTACCGGATGCTGTCTGAAAGGCTTCCATCTGTTCAATTCCGAATGCATACTGCCGGGTACAATCTTTTAGTTTTTCAAAATCACCCTCTCTGTCGCGCCCAAAGCGATGATTATAGCCAATAAGGA